>Ga0180431_10002920_pt1 | contig 22381 bp, 17 predicted proteins | sample SS_ome_11_FD_132459 | JGI IMG/M metagenome (GOLD analysis project Ga0180431, IMG submission 132459) | Hypersaline lake sediment archaeal communities from the Salton Sea, California, USA - SS_1_MS_1 metaG | ecosystem: Environmental > Aquatic > Non-marine Saline and Alkaline > Hypersaline >...
AGAAGAGGCCCCTGCCGAGAAGGAAGAGCCGGGCGAGCTGGAGAAAGCGATGAAAGAAGAACCAGAAGAATCCAAGCCCGAACCCCCATCGGCCGAGGAGGCCAGGCCCCCTGCAGAAGAGAAGAATGAAGAAGAGACAAAATCAGGCGGTGCGGCCCCTGTCCCAGAGGAGCTGGAGCCCCCAAAAGAGGAGCCAGCAGAGGAAGAGAAGCCCGAACCCCCAGCAGAGGAAGAGCCTGAAGATGATACCAGCATAGAGCCTGAAAAGTCCCCCGAGGAGGTCGCCGAGGAGGCGTTAAAGGAGGCAAGGGAAGGCGAGGAGAAGCCAAAGAAGAAGAAAGAAGACGGTGAATGATCATGGGAAAGCAGACGATAGAGGCCCTGGTGGAAGGCGGGAAAGCCAGCGCAGGCCCCCCGCTCGGGCCGGCCCTGGGACCCATGGGCGTGAACATAGGCCAAGTGATAGCAGAGATAAACAAGAAGACAGCAGAGCTGGCGGGCATGAAGGTCCCGGTAAAGGTCATAGTGGACACTGACACTAAGGAGTTCGAGATAGAGGTCGGCACTCCCCCTGTGGCAGCCCTGATAAAGAAGGAGCTCGGCCTGAAGAAGGGCTCTGGCGCTGCAGGAGGCGCAAGGGCGGGCGACATCACAGAGGAGCAGGCCAAGAGGGTCGCCAAGGCCAAGTTCGGCTCTGACGACAAGCCATTTGTGGAGCAGGTTAAGGGCACTTGCCGCTCGATGGGTATCACGTTCGGAGAGGGAGAGCTTTCGGCTGAAGAGAATAAGGCGGCCGAGGAGTCACGCAAGTCCGCCAAGATGGCTGCCCCTGCAGCCCCGGCAGAAGAAGGCGAGAAGAAGGAAGGGGAAGAAGGGAAGAAAGAGCCCGAGAAAGAGGAAAAGCCCAAGAAGGACGAAAAAACCGCCGAAAAGAAATAAGCCTTAAATTGTTTTTTTCCAATTCCATCTGTATGGAGGGACTTGACGAAGGATTCTTCAACGGCCTGTTCTGGGTACTGTTCGTTGTCATCGGGGCCCTGGTCATACTGGGGCTCGTCTACAGGGTGCTGTTCCTGGATGTGCTACTGGGAATCATGCTTGTGGCCCTTGGCCTCAACAAGCTTGAGATAGAGATGAAGCACACCAGGTCAGAAAGGGAACGGGCAGAGACTGAATCCAGGATAAGCGGTCTTGACAGCGCGGTTTCAGACGCCCGCTCCTTCCTGAAGGGCACAAGGAGCTCCCATGAGCTGAGGATACACAAGCTTGACACCAAGAGGGCGGACCAGGACAAGAGGATAGAGGACAACTACAGGGACCTTGTGAGGAAGATATTCGAGCTCGAGAACAAGATGAACGTCATCGCCAAGGCCATAAGGGACGCCCCTGAGCTTATGGAAGTCATGCCCAGGTCCGGAAGGGAGAGGAAGGCATCCAGGGCGGTCAAGGCAAAGGAAGTGAAGAAAGCCGGGAAGAGGAAGAAATAAGCTATTTAAAGCCTCTTCTGACAATAATTATATCGTATCCGTTCAAGACCGCTTCGGCGGGAGGATTACAATGCCGGAAGACAAATCAGCCCAGGAAACCAAGGAGAAAAAATTCACTTTAGCCGAGGCCATAGCCGAGGCGCAGAAGGCCTCCAAGAAGCGCAAGTTCCCCCAGACGTGGGACCTCACCATCAACGTGTCCGGCCTTGACCTCAAGAAGCCGGAGAACAGGTTCAGCGCAGAGCTCAACCTCCCGGAGGGGAGGGGCAAGGACATGAAGGTCGCCATATTCTCGGCAACGCTCGGCCCTGAGGCCAGGAAGCACGCCGATACAATCATAAGCAAGGCAGAGCTTGAAGCCATGATAAAGAACAAGAAGAAGCTCAAGAAACTGGTCAGGCATAACGACAAGTTCCTCGCCGAGGCATCCCTCATGCCACTTATAGGCAAGTCCCTTGGCCCCATACTTGCCCCTCGGGGCAAGATGCCCAAGCCCCTGCCCCCCAAGGTTCCGCCGCTGGCAATGGTCAACCTGGCCAAGAAGTCGGTTAGGGTCATGCTAAAGGACAGCCCGGTGATACACATCCCGATAGGGACAGATTCCATGAAGCCGGAGAGCATAGAGAAGAACGCCACGGCAGCGTACAAGCTGGTGACAGACAGGCTGCCAAAGGGAAAAATCAACGTCAAGTCGGTGATAATAAAGCTCACAATGGGCAAGCCGGTCAAGGTGGAGATGAAGTGATATGGTATCGGAAAAGAAGAAGCAGCAGGTGAAGGAAGTCACGGCAGAGCTGAAGAAGCACTCTGCAATAGGCATAATCAACATGCACTGCCTCCCTGGCAGGCAGCTGTTCCAGATAAGGAACAAGCTCAGGGGCAAGGCCACCATAAGGATGGTCAAGAAGAGGCTGATAATGCTGGCGCTCAAGAACTCCAAGCTCGATGGGATAGACGGCATAGTGCCCGCCATAAAGGGCGAGCCGGCCCTCCTGCTGAGCAACGAGAACCCGTTCAAGCTCGCCAGGGTAATACAGGAATCGAAGTCAAAGGCCGCAGCCAAGCCCGGGGACGTGGCGCCGAATGACATAGAGGTAAAGGCCGGCCCGACATCCCTGATGGCAGGGCCCGTAATAGGTGAGCTGCAGAGGCTCAAGATACCCGCCTCAGTGGAGGACGGGAAGATAGCCATCAAGCAGGACACCGTGATCGCCAAGGCAGGAGACGAGATAAGCCCGGAGCTGGCCAGCATGCTATCCAAGCTGGGGATAGAGCCGATGGAGATAGGCCTGAACCTGGTCAGCATCTGGGAGGACGGCTACATATACCAGAATGAGCTGCTCTTCACTCCGCCCGAGAAATACAAGGAAGACCTGCTGGCAGCGCACTCCAGGGCATTCGCCCTGTCAGTCAGCATGGGATACATGACAAGATACAACGCGGAGCACCTCCTGTCAAAGGCCCACAGGGAAGCGGTCGCGCTTGCCACTGAGGCCAACATAATCACAAGCGAGACCCTCAAGCCCCTCCTGGCCAAGGCAGATGCCCAGGCCAGCGCGATAAAGGGCATGATAAAGGAGGCGCCCCCTGAAGAGCCCAAGGCGGAGGGGAAGCCCGCAGAGAAGGAAGATGCACCCAAGGAAGAGGAAGCCCCTGCCGAGAAGCCCGCGGAAGAACAGCCAGACAAAGAGGCAGAAAAACAGGGGGATAATGCTACGAAGTAAAATCGGAGGTAAATATGGAATACGTCTACGGAGCACTTCTCTTGCATGCGGCCGGTCAGAAGATTGACGAGGCTGGCATGAAGAAGGTCCTTGACGCAGCCGGCGTGAAGGCTGACGCAGCCAGGATAAAGGCAGTGGTTAGCTCGCTTGATGGCGTCAACATAGAGGAAGCCATCAAGAACGCGGCAGTGGCTGCCGCACCAGCAGCAGCCGCTCCGGCAGCAGAGGGCGAGAAGAAGGAAGAGAAGAAAGAGGAAAAGAAGGAAGAGAAGAAGGCCGAGGAAGCAGCGGCCGGCCTGAGCAGCCTTTTCGGTTAGAACGGCATATCTCCGGCAAGGGACTCAGGCTTTAATTAGCCACAGGCTCGGGCTCTCCTGAGCCCGCGGGTTCCGGTCCGGAGTCTGCAGGGAAATACCCAGTCCCGTCCTCCCCGAACCCCTCTTCCTGCCTTGAGCCGTAGAGCTCTTCGTAATCGTCTTCTGCCTGTTGTATTTCTGCCTCTTTTTCCTCGAGTTCCTCTTTGGTTCTTTCGTACTCTCCGTAGGCCTCATGCGCCTCTGTCAGGGCATCGTATGCCTCGTATGCGTCCCAGGCAGTCTGTGCGGTCTGGGCCTCAGTCCCGCCCGACGCCGCGGCCGACAGGTAGGAGAGGGCGACCATGCTGGAGACAGCGAATATCACGCAGGTCACCGTGGCACCGACCACCTCTGCGGTGTATTCGTCCTGCATGTCCTTCATGTCATCCTGCACACCGCTCATGTCAGGGATGGTGGTGGAATCGCAAAGCGCCATCAGGTTGAACTCGGCTTCCTCGAGCTCTGACCTCACGTCAGCCAGGTCCCCCATAAGGTTGGGATGGAAAACCAGGCAGGCCAGGCCGGAGAACACGGCTGACAGGTACCAGAGGTATTCGCCTGCGCCGCCGCAGTCGAAAAGCACCGAGCAGGCCACCGCCGCAACGAAAAGCACCACCGCAATGCCGGTGACGGTCCAGAACAGCACCTGCAGCTCGGTCTCCTCTGATTCCAGGTCCTCCACCTCTTCCTCATAGTAGACCCTCTGCTCCATGCATGTCCTCAGGGCGTCAGAGTACCTGCTCGTGAAGGTGAGCTCCTTCGTTCCCATCACCTCAAACGTCTCGTACGCCCCGGCCACCTCATACTCCGCGGTGAAATAGAAGTCAAGGCTTGCCGGGACGTCCCCCTCATCAGTCTGGCTTATGGGGAAGATGAAAAGCGAGCAGTCATACGTTCCCTCTTCCTGCTCCATCTCCAGGCAGGGGAGTGTGCCCCGCTCGCCCCTGTCCACTGCACTCATGCTGTATTCGAAGCCGGTCACTGTCGCGCCTTCGGGCATGTTGTGCAGCCTGGCCTTGAACGGGTATTCCGAGAACATGCAGAACCTCTCGCCTATACCGGGCTGTATCAGGCATTCCAGGCTGTCCTCGGCGTCTATTATCTCCATGGTGACATCCGTCACCGGGATGCATTCCCCGTTCACGCATATGCCGTCATCGCACCCGCAGTCGTCGCAGCAACTGGAGCCTGTTTCCCCGAGCTCGCTCTCGCATATGCCGTTCCCGCATTCGGACAGCATCCTCACAGGAACAGTGAAATCCGACCCTATGGCCCTTTCCACCCTTCCCCTCGCTCCGTCAGAGAGCGAAACGTCAAAGCCGAGGGTCATGCCCAGGGACAGCGTCTGTGTGCTGCCGTCGAAGGATGGCATGCCGCTGTAATCCTCAATCCCAGCCAGGGTTATGGTGCAGTCATATCCGCCCTTCCCGTCAGACAGGCAGAGGGGGCTGCAGTACACCCCCTCCTCTGTGGAGCACCTGGAGCGGATGACATTCATGCTCTCAGGGGCATTCGGAAAGTCCAGGTGAATGCTGGCGGTGCTCTGCCGTCCGGGAATGGCATCCTGGGCCGATATGCTAGACGCCTGGGGCGCCAGGTCGCTGTAAGACACGCATTCATCGGTTTCCGGTGATGGGGAGTCCCCTGACCTGCAGAATCCACCCTCGCATTTGCAGTCCCAGCAGCAGCTTTCGGAATCCTCTGCCCCCTCATCACAGCTGCCGTCTCCGCAGAACACCTTGTTTATCCCCACCATCAGGGTGTTCACCTTGTTCAGCGTGTTGTAGGAGAACCCGTTCCTGTAGGTGTAAGACACCGGGGACTCCAGGAACAGGGTGTATCCCTTTGACTGGTCATACTCGGAGACCTTGAACCACAGCGTGTATTCGAACTCCCTGGTCCCGGGCGCGGCGCCCTCAAGCTCTGTGTAGGAGACAGAGCAGCTCGCTGAACATGACTCTTCGCCCCCCTGGCATGACGCAACTGAGCAGGAGGGCTTTCCGGGCTCCAGTGAATCTGTTGCTCCGGTCACCTTGACCTTGTACTTGAGCTCGTTCTCCCCAAGCACGAACTGGAAGGGCCCCTCATTGTATATCAGGGCATCAGGCGCCTCGACGCATTTCCAGTTCCCGGGCTCCTCCCCGACAGCATCGCATATCATCCCTGAGGGGCACCCGCAGTCAGCGCAGCAGGTCTCCCCCTCCTCGCAGCCGAACTCGCCGCAAACCGCAGGGGACACCGTTATGTCCGGTATGTCCTCGGTCAGGTATCTCGTTTCCATCCCAAGCCCGTCCGGGAAGCTTATCCTGAAACTGACCTCGTTGTCCGTTATAACATAGCTGCCCGTGCAGCCCTCTATCGGGGATATCGTTACCGAGCACCTGAACATGCCCCCTGCCTTCTGGCAGCCAACCGAGCAGCCTATGTTGCCCCCCTCAAGCCTGCAGGAGGCCTCCAGCAGGCTCGTGTCAGGAGGCTCGTTGCCTATGTCGAACAGGATGTCCTCTATCATGTTCTGTGCCTGGCAGTTGTCCACCTTCATCTGCGGGGCCACCTTGAGCTGCAGCTCGATGTCATCCAAGGGCATGCACGTCCCGTCTGCCGTGTCAGGGAGGTCCACTGCGCAGTATAGGTCATCCGAGCCGCACCCGCAGTCTGCGCAGCACGTTGATGTCGTCTCCCCCTCCTCGCACACAACATTCCCGCAGACAGTGGGCGGCTTGCTGTAGAATGAGACCGCATTGAATATCCCTGAAGACTCCCCGAACACGATGGAATAGTCCTCCCCTCCAGTGCCTGTCACCTCGTTGCCTTCGGTTTCAGTGCCGGCCGCCCGGGGCATCTCCCCCCTGAGCTCGTAAAGCTTGCCTGCGCCCTTCATGACAGCCTTGGTGAGAAGGTTGATGGGCACCATTCCCCTTGCGGCCACTGCCTGGACAACCTCCTGCACCCTGCTAAGCTCGCTGACGTGAAGCTCAACCTCCTCCAGGTCGTTGCTTGTCACAATGTAGTCCTCTCCGGACTTCTCTATCACGAGCCAGTTGCCGACCCAGTTTTCCCCCCTGGATACGGCTGTCTTTGAGATGAGCAGCACATTGGCCGTGTCATGGGACCTTATGTCATCCCAGGGTACGCTTATGGTCGCCTTCCCGTCCTCTGCGGAGAATGAGTACTCCTCCACCAGGGGGGAGGCCCTGCACCCCACGGGGTCGCCCATCTCCCTGCAGTTGTACATGTACACGCTCCTGAGCTCGGACATGTCGGTAGATTCCAACACTATGGTCGCCGTGCCCCCGTAAACAGAGGCGCTTATGTCCACATGCTCAGGGAGGGCAAAGGGCTGGTATGCCGGGTTGTTGTTGAACATGACGGATATGCTCGCTGCCTGGGCTATGGGTATCGCCATAATCAGGTAGACCACCGCGACTGCGAAAGCCTCAATCATGCTGTTACGCAACAAACTCAACCATCTCCTTATTGCAAGCCGCCAGGCCAGAGAGGAACCTGTCCCCCGCCTGCTGGAGCCACTGTATCACGTCTGCAGTCGCCAGGCCCCTGGCGCAGGACGAATCGCACCGGTCTCCCGTGCACACGCCCAGTATCTCGGTGCCCAGGCACTTCCCGTGGTGGTGCTCGTACCTGCTGCCGTACATGCTTATGGCCTGCTGGTACACCACATCCGTGTCGGGCACGTATATGTTCACCCTGGAATCCCCCTCAGGCAGCTCCTCTGTCGGGCCTTCGGTGATTATGGGCATCGTGACGAACATGTAATCCCCTGAGGACTGCTGCTCTGTCACCGAAGGGTTGGTCACAACGGTGCTGAACTCATAATCATGGCCCCCAGGGATGTAGCTTACGCTGACCTCTTTCAGGAGGGAGTCTTTCATGCACTTCCCGGTCCCCTCTGCGCACAGCCTCATGTCCTCCTCTGAGACGCTCTCCAGGCTCCCGAGGGTCTTCAGTGCCTCATTCCTCCTGTCGCACGCTTCTTTGTAGCCCCCCGCCCTCAGGCAGGCAGCCATGTCGAAATCCCTGTCCCTGTTGAAGAACGATGAGTTGTGCTCGTCCGAATTCAGTATTGTTATGACCGATTCTGTGTCTATCTCCTGTGTGATGCACGTCCCGCCCGAAAGCTGGTAGAAGCTGACGTTCACCTCCGGTATCTTGTGCAGCACGTAAGTGCCGTTTACGTCTGACTCTGACAGGTTCTCGTACACCATGGTATGGTCAGAGTCCTTCACTATGCTCAGCAGGTACTTCCCGCACTCCGCCTGTCCCGTGAAGGAGCCGTCAGGGTCGGTCTTTCCGTAGGAGCACCCCCCGAAGCTCACCGTGGCCCCTTCGATGGCTGCCCCGGAAGTGTCCTCGACCACCACCCTTATGGTGCACCCCGCGCTCTCGCACGCTCCGTCTGCGCCCAGCATCTCGCAGCTTCCCGGTTCCATCCTGTCGACATACACCAGGCTGGCGAAGTTGAAGCGGGAGCCCAGCAGCTCGTCCTTCACGCTGGTTATGACAGGGTATGCCACCGAGTACTGGTTCACATAGGGCTTCAGGCAGTAGGGAATGTCCATCACGGGAGATTCTATGTTGGTGGTGGGGTTCAGTATGACTATGGGCCTTTTGGCATCTGTCTTGAATCCGTCAGACAGCCAGAAGGTGATGTCCAGGTCCTCGTACCGCTTCCCACCGACGCTTTCTATGGAATAGTATTTCAACCCGTCGGTCTGGGCCATCGGCTCCCAGAGGACGGTTGAGGACACAGTGTACCTCACCAGGTCGTCTATTGCCCGGGATATCTCCTCCGGGGTTAGCACTATGGCGTCCCCGCATTCCGTCAGGGCCCCTATCTTGGGGAGGTCCTTCGAGAGCCATATGCTGGATATGGTGAAGACCTCGAATGCCCTGTTCTCTGCGGTCTCGTCCGAGAACGCCATGGCGAACCTGTATATCCTCCCGAAATTCGTCGGTATGGAGACTGTGTACTTCTCCCTGATGCTGTAGTTCTCTATCCTGGTCGGCAGGTCTATCTCGAAATCCACCCTCTGGTCGAGTATCCTGGAAGTGACGGCCATGGCCTTGATGGCCAGCTCGACCCTCTTCCCAGAGACCTTGCCCTCCTCCTTCAGGTTCCGGGTCAGGTACTCGCGCAGCCCCTCGGCCAGCTTCTCCTGCTCCTCCTCTATGGTAGGGTAATATGTTTTCCCGCACTTCCTCCAGTAGGCCACCCCGTTCTTCATGAACATCGCAAAGGGCCTTATGGTGTAGTCTTCCCTGAGGACCTGGGGGGTCATGTAGCCGCCGTGCCTCTCCGCAATCTCTATGACCCTCGTGCCGCCGTCCTTTGCCAGGAACTCTATGGAATCCTTGAGGAGCTTCTGCTCCTCCGCTATCGCCGCCGGAACCTGTGACGGCTGGGGGACAGTCACGCCTTGGTACGTCAGCGCTATCACGACAGCAGCGATGAAAATCACGCCTGCGATGGCAACGAACTCCAGCTGTGCCTTTCGCATATATAATTATTGTCTAGTATTATAATATTCAAGAGGAGGCAGCATGTTCACGAAGCCGGGACTCAAGAAGAGGTTCGCCAGGGACTGGAAAAAGCAGTACGAAGTGGAGCTTTTCAGGGAGAAGGGGTTCGTCAGGAAGACCTGCAAGTGCGGCAAGAGCTTCTGGACGCTCGACCCTGACAGGAAGCTCTGCGGGGATTCCAGCTGCGAGCCGTACAGCTTCATAGGCAGCCCAGTGGCCAAGGTCAGGTGGGACTACATCGAGACCTGGAAGCGGTTCGAGAAGTTCTTCGTCAAGAACGGGCATTCCTCGGTCAAGAGGTACCCTGTGGTGGACAGGTGGAGGCCCGACCTTTTCTTCACCCAGGCCTCCATACAGGACTTCCAGAGGATAGACAAAGGCAAGATGGTTTTCGAGTTCCCCTCCGACCCCCTAGTCGTGCCACAGATGTGCCTGAGGTTCAATGACATCCCCAACGTGGGCGTGACAGGAAGGCACCACACGTCCTTCATAATGCCCGGCCAGCACTCCTTCGGCAACTATTGGAAGGACAGGTGCATAGACCTGAACTTCAGGTTCCTCAACGGCGTGATGGGCATACCGGAGAAGGAGCTCACCTACATAGAGGACGTCTGGGCGATGGGTGACTTCTCCGCCTTCGGCCCCTGTATCGAGACATTCTCCCGGGGGGCAGAGCTGGTGAACTCGGTCTTCATGCAGTACACCAGATCAGGCAACCAGCAGAAGGAACTCGACCAGAGGGTTATAGACGTGGGCTGGGGCCACGAGAGGCTGGCCTGGTTCTCCAACGGCACCGCCACGACATACGACGTGGCATTCGGTCCGGTGATAAAATGGATGAAGAAGCAGACGGGCTTCAGGGACAGGGAGGTGTTCGACAAGTACTCGGTCCTTGCTGGCAACCTGAACCTGGACGAGGTGCAGGACATAACCGCCGAGAAGATGAGGATAGCCAAGGCGCTCGGGATAGACCCGGAGAAGCTGAGGGAGACAATAGAGCCCATGCAGGCCCTCTACGCGATAGCAGACCACACCAAGAGCCTGCTCTTCGCCCTGGCGGACGGCAGCATACCCTCCAACGTCGGGGGAGGTTACAACCTCAGGGTGCTGCTCAGGCGCGCCCTTTCGTTCATTAATGAGTTCAATTTCGGGCTGGACATGGCCAGGATAGCAGAGCTTCACGCCAAGCACCTCAGGCCCCTGTTCCCTGAGCTGAAGGACGGGCTGGAGTCGTTCCCGGACGTCCTCGAAACCGAGGGGTCCAGGTACGGCAAGAGCACGGAAAGGGGCAGGTCCCTGGTAGTCAAGGAGCTGAAGAAGGGGGGGATAAGCCCTGCCGCCCTCAAGACCCTGTACACGTCCCACGGGGTGAGCCCCGAGGCAGTGGAGAAGATAGCCAGGTCAGAGGGAGTGGAGTTCGAGGTCCCTGAGGACTTCTACGTCAAGCTGACAGGGGAGCACTCCAGCGGTGAAAAGGAGTACGATAAGGACGAGCTCAAGCTCGACGTCAGCGGCCTGCCTGAAACCAAGCGCCTGTATTACGAGAATCCCGAGGAGAAGGATTTCAGGGCAAGGATCATAAAGGTCTTCGGGGACTGGGCGGTGCTTGACCAGACCCTCTTCTACCCGGCAGGGGGCGGCCAGCCGAGCGACCAGGGGACCCTCTCGGCTGGGGGGAAGGAGCACACGGTCACGGAAGCCCAGAAGATAGGTGATGTCATACTCCACAAGGTGAGGGGCCTGAAGGAGGGCCAGGAGGTCAGCGGCAGGATAGACTGGGAAAGGAGGTTCAGGCTGATGCAGATGCACACCGCCACCCATATAGTGGCAGGCGCGGCCAGGAAGCTGATAGGCAAGCACATATGGCAGGCCGGCGCCAGCAAGGGCCTGGACAGCTCCAGGATAGACCTGACGCACTACAGGCCCTTCACCGAAGAGGAGCTAAAGAAGATAGAAGAGGAAGCCAACAGGATAGTTAAGAAGGGAATAAAGGTCGAAGCCAGTGTGATGGACAGGGGGGAAGCCGAAGGGAAGTACGGGTTCGTCCTCTACCAGGGAGGGGCCAGCCCGGGAAAGAAGGTGAGGGTCGTCAGCATAAAGGGGGTCGACGTCGAGGCATGCGGCGGCACGCACCTGCTCAACACCAAGCACGCAGAATGCATCAGGATAATACGGACAGAGAGGATACAGGACGGGGTCAACAGGCTGGAATACGCTGCAGGAGGCGCTGCCAGGGGGTTCGAGAAGTCCCAGGAGGAGCTTTTCACGCAGACTCTGGACGCAATGGAAGGCCTGAAGAGGCCGAAGCCCAGTTTCTCTCAGCAGGACCTGAGGAGGGCCGCATCAGGGCTTTCCGTCGACCCAGGCCACCTGCCCATGACAGTCGGCAAGTTCGTGAAGGAGATACTGTCCATAACAGAAGGCGCGAACAGGCTCAGGAGGGAGCAGGGGAAGGAAGAGGAGAGGCTGGGGGAGCACCCCCTCTGCATGAAGCTGGAAAAGGCAAAATCCATTCATGATGCATGCTCTGCGGTATTCGAGCTCTGGAAGCAGAAGAGGAAGGAACTGGAGAAGCTCCAGAGAAGCGGCGCTTCTGACAGGGCCCAGTCCCTGATAGACAAGGCAAAGGACAATGAGGTCTTCGACATAATACACACCACCAGGAAGGGCCTGATAGAGACCGCTGACCAGATACTGAAGGAGAGGCCCGAGCTGTCGGTCATCCTGGCCAACGAGGCAGGCGAGATAATAGGCATGTCCAGGACGAAGGACATGGGAAAGGCCATAAGGGACATATGTACGGCAGCGGGCGGCTCAGGTGGAGGAAGGCCCGAGCTCGCCCAGGGAAAGGCAGAGCTTTCCAAGCTGATAAAGATAATGGGAAAATAGGCGCCCGTACCATTAAGCCCCTTCTTTCTGGGCATTGAACTCAGGCCACAGTCTGTCTAATAATAGTCAGCAGGGGACTGCGGTACCGTTTCCTGCTCCCCGAACACGTCCCCGAGCAGGCACTCTCTGGGCATCTTGAAGGATATGCTGCAGAAAGTATCCAGCAGGCTCTCCTGAGTCATGTTGTAGTCCAGTTCCGTTATCCTGCCCCCGCTCCCTATTGCCTGGAAGAGCGTTTCGTTCTCCGGCACCTGTTCCATGGCGACCACCACGTATTCTGGGAACTTCCCGGAGAACGATTCCAGCATGCTGTTGATGCCCGGGCACTCCTGGCACGCCCCCGAATAGTAGTGCTCTATCAGCACCCTTCCCGTCCTGAGCACGTATATCTTGCTGTCCTTGTCTATCCTGCCCTTCAGAAGGGAAGGGATGTCCAGGGTCTGTCCCCCCGTGTCTGTCAGTATGCTTGTGGCCGCGAAGCCCACCATCGAGAACACCATTATCAGGCCTATGAATATGGCCATCGCCCGTTCGCCTCTCATGCCCTTCCTCCGTAAAGCTCTTTGTGCATGACTTCCTCCACTGGCCTCCTGGCCGGCTTCTCCGGGGTCTCGGCAGGATAGCCCATTGTTATTATGGCCACTGGCCTTATATTTTCAGGCATGTTCAGCAGCCTCCTGACATCGCCCTCGTTGAAGGCGCCCACCCAGCAGGCGCCTATCCCGCTGTCCCATGCCGCCAGCATGAGGTTCTCTGCTGCTGCGGCCGTGTTCTGGACCGAGTACAGGTCCCTTCCCCTGCCCCCGTATTTTGGGGCCACCAGGTCCAGGTTGGCGCAGACCACTATCACCAGGGGCGCCTCTGCAATGAACCCCTGGCCGAGGGAGGCCTCTGAAAGCGCCTTCTTTGTCTCGTACTTCCTTACCAGTATGAACTCCCAGTTCTGCAGGTTGCCTGATGACGGGGCCTCTGCCGCAGCCTTCAGCAGGGCCCTGGCAGCCTCGTCCGTTATGGGGTCAGGCTTGTAAGACCGTATGTCCCTCCTCTCCCGGATGCATGCCAGCGTTTCCATACAGCTATTTTGTAGGCTGTAAATAAAACTGTTGATTGCCGAAATGGCCGGTTTAAGGTTTAAAAAGCCTCTGCCCGCTATTTTATCTATTCAGTGGAGTTTATGGAAGCAGGAATAACCGGATACGGATGCTATGTTCCCATGCTCAGGATAAGCGTGGACGAGATAGCAAAGGTATGGGGCCATGATGCAGAGAGCTTCAAGAGGGGCCTCGTGGTGAACGAGAAGTCTGTCCCTGACCAGGACGAGGACACCATAACGATTTCGGTAGAGGCAGGCAGGAACGCCCTGCTAAGGGCCGGCATCAGCCCGAAGGACATAGGCGCCCTGTACATAGGCTCCGAGTCCCACCCCTACGCGGTCAAGCCGTCGGGAACCGTGGTTGCAGAGGCCCTGGGCCTCGGCCCTGAACTGATGGTGGCCGATTACGAGTTCGCATGCAAGGCCGGGACAGCCGCCATACAGAACTGCTACGGCCTCGTGAAGGCGGGGGAGATAAAGTACGGGATGGCGATAGGAGCAGACACTGCCCAGGGCAGGCCGGGAGACGCCCTGGAGTTCACTGCAGCGGCAGGCGGGGCGGCTTTCATAATAGGGCCAAATCCAGTCGCAAAGCTGGAAGGCATGTACTCCTACACGACTGACACCCCCGACTTCTGGAGGAGGGAGGGGGAGAATTACCCCAAGCACGGGGCCAGGTTCACAGGAAAGCCCGCATACTTCAAGCATGTGATATCGGCGACAAAGGGCCTCATGGAGAAGCTTTCCCTGGAGTCAAAGGACTTTGACTGGGTGGTTCTGCACATGCCCAACGGCAAGTTCCCCATAGCAGCCTCCAAGATGCTGGGCTTCCCGACGGAGAAGCTCGAGCCCAGCCTTGTGGTCAAGAGGATGGGCAACTGCTATTCAGGCTCTTCCCCCATGGGACTGTGCGCGCTGCTTGACATAGCCAAGCCCGGACAGAGGATACTTATGACGTCTTACGGCTCAGGGGCAGGCTCTGATTCCTTCTCCTGGATCGTGACGGACAGGATAAACGGGTCCAGGGACAAGGCCAAGAAGACTGACGATTACCTGAACAGGAAGAGGAACGTCGACTACGGGACGTATGTCAGGCTCAGGAGGAAGCTGAAGTGGTGATTATGAGGAGAGTAGCTGTAGTGGGTGTCGGGTGCACCAAGATGGGAGAGCACTGGGACAAGTCCCTGAGGGACCTTTCGACAGAGGCCGGGGCGCTGGCCCTGAAGGACGCCCAGGCAGAGGGAAAGGAGATAGAAGCGCTCTTCATAGGCAACATGTCAGCCGGCCGTTTCGTGGGGCAGGAGCACCTGGCTGCCCTGGCAGCCGAGCAGGCCGGCCTCACCCCCATACCTGCCACCAGGTGCGAGGCGGCATGCGCTTCAGGCGCACTGGCTTTCGCCAGGGCATGCCGCAGCATACAGGCCGGGGAGCATGACATAGTGGTGGCCGCAGGCGCCGAGAAGATGACTGACCTGAAGGGGACGGATGCGATATCGACCCTGATGGGTGCGGGCGACCAGGAGTGGGAGTCTTCCATGGGCCTCACCTTTGCCGGCCTTTACGCCCTGATGGCCAGGGCGTACATGAAGAGGTATAACCTTACCAGGGACGAGCTTGCGCTCGTGCCAGTCAAGAACCATCACCACGGAATGAACAACCCGTATGCCCAGTTCCACATGGAGGTGACAGCGGACCAGGTTAAGAGGTCCTCCCTAATAGCAGATCCTCTCAGGCTTCTGGACTGCTCGCCCATAACAGACGGCGCAGCAACCATCATACTGGCGAGCGAGGAGGCCGCCAAGAGATTCAAGAACCCTGTCTGGGTCCATGGCATAGGCCAGGCATCAGACACCCTGGCACTGCACAACAGGGCCGACATAACCTATACGGCAGCGGCGGACCATGCAGGGAAGGCCGCGCTCAAGCAGGCGGGAATCGGGATAGACAGGATCAACATTGCAGAGGTTCATGACTGCTTCAGCATAGCCGAGATAATGGCGTATGAGGCCCTGGGCCTGGCGGAAAGGGGCAGGTCAAAGGACCTGCTGAAAAACAAGGAAACCACGATAGGCGGCAGGATACCGGTCAACACTGACGGCGGCCTCAAGATGGGGCACCCCGTAGGCGCAAGCGGCATAAAGCAGATAATAGAGATAGTCAAGCAGATAAGGGGAGAGGCAGGCAACCAGGTGAAGGGATGTGAATACGGCCTCTCCCATTCGGTCGGCGGCTCTGGGGCGACCTGCGTCGTCAGTGTTTTCGGAAAGGAGGAGCCCAGATAGTATGCCGCACACATCAAGCGTCCCGCTCTACTGGAGGCTCAACAAGCCAAGGTACAGGCTGGTGGGCACGAGGTGCTCCTCATGCAATGAGGCCTTCTTCCCTCCCAAGACCCTGTGCCCCAACTGCAGGAGCAGGGGCAAGATAGAGCCCCTCGAGTTCAAGGGGACGGGAAAGGTCATATCCTGGACGGTCATAAGGGTCGCTCCTGGCGGATTCGAGGACCAGGTGCCATATGCGGTTGCCATGATAGAGCTGGACGAGGGCACCAAGATAGCGGGCCAGATAGTCAACACGATAGACGGTATAGATATCGGGAAGCCGGTCAGGGCAGTGTTCAGGAGGATGTACACAGACGGCTCTGCCGGCCTCATACACTACGGCCTAAAGTGGGAGATTGTTGAGTAGGGGGAAGTCCATATCCAGGCCGTTAAGCTCGGCTCCACCCAATTTCTTGAATATTGCTTCCAGCCCGTCATTGTCCATGTCCTTCAGGAACTCCCTCAGCATGAGGCCCATCGTTATGGGCCTGGACAGCTTCTCTTTCCAGCCGTCCTCGTATGCCTTCAGGCCGGCCTCGCTGAAGTCCCCCTTCTCCAGGGCCCTTGCCGCTGCCTGGGCCGCAGTGAAGCCGTATATTATGCCCCCGCCTGACCAGGGCTTGACTTGGCATGCGGCGTCCCCCATCAGCAGGACCCTGTCATAATAAGTCTTGACCATGCCCATCGGTATGGGGGCGGCCGCCTTCTCATAGCCCTTTATCCCGAAGAAGCCCTCTATCTGTCCGAAGCTGGCCCTGCTTCCCAGCATGCCGTATTCTGTCCTGCTGCCCCTGGGTATCTTCCAGAAGAACCCGTCGCCCAGCTTCTGGGCGTCGTACCACATCTCCACGTGGTCAGAGCTGTCAGGCTCTTTGGCCATGGCCGTGAGGCCTGTCAGCAGCTCCCCGGGAACAGCCCCGTACCTCCTGGCCCCAATGGAATTGGCCCCTCCGCAGTCTATCATCACCCTGGATTCCATCCTTCCCTTGCCTGTCCTGACCTCTACCTGGTCCTCCTTGACCGTGATGCCTTTCGCCTCTGTCGAGAAGCTTATCATGCCCTTCACCCCGGATGCCATCCACCTGTCAAACCCGGGCCTGTCTATGACATATGCTGCGGTTCCCTCCTTCTTCAGCTCTATCTCAGAGCCCCCCGGGGAATGCATGACTGCCCCCCTGACCCTGTGCTCAATCAGTTCCTTCGGCACCTTCACGAAGCCGTCCAGGTTGGTGGACACCAGGCCGGAGCATGCCTTGTGGCCCAGACTGGGGGCTTTCTCTATCACGGCAACGTCCATGCTCCCCTTGAGGAGGGAAGCCATGTACGAGCCGACCGGTCCCGCCCCAACCACTATCACGTCCAGCATACTTTTTAATAACAGAGTTAGTTATTAATACTATGGATAGCCACAGGGCGCTGATAATAATACCGACCATACTGCTACTTTTCAGCGTCGGGGTACTGGTGAACGGGTACCTCCAGACAGGGGAATGGTTCGAGAGGTCCATAGAACTGAAGGGCGGCAGCGCGATAGAGCTGAGCCTGTCAGAAAAGGTGGACATGGCTGCAATAGAGGATGCCCTGTCACAGAAATTCAGTCTGGAAGTCAGGGAACTGGGCGGCCTGAGAGGCTACGGGATAGAGGTAAAGGTCGGTCCAGAGACAGACCCCCAGGACGTCCTTTCAGAGCTGGACAGGATCGGGATAGACACTGACCAGCCGAACATCAATGACGTTGCCGCCGAGCTCGGGGAGTCGTTCTGGTTCCAGGCCCAGTTGGCGGTGATACTGGCATTCTTCTTCATGGGAGGCATAGTGTTCTTCCTGTTCAGGAAGGTGGTCCCCTCGCTTGCCGTCATGTCATGCGCCGTGTCAGACATAGTCGTGACCCTGGCGTTCATGCAGCTGTTCGGTATAGAGCTGTCCCTTGCTGGCTTTGCCTCGATACTGATGCTCCTGGGGTACTCCATAGACACCGACATACTGCTCACCACAAGGATAATGAAGGGCGTGGGCGAAATGAAGGACAGGCACAAGAGCGCACTTTTCACGGGCCTTACCATGTCTGTGACCACCCTGGGCGCGCTTTCGTCCCTCCTGATATTCGGGCTTTCGCCCGTGATATCACAGATAGCCATGGTGCTGCTGATAGGGCTTTCTGTTGACATCACCTTCACCTGGCTCCAGAATTCGGTGCTCATAAGATGGTACTGTGAGAGGAGGGGCGCATGCTGAAGTACTGGAGGATAATACTGCTGGTGATAATGATACTAGGGGCAGTGCTGGCCATGGGCTTCAAGATTTACCCATACGGCAGGCACGGCGTCGAGGTGGTGTACGTCTCGGACGATTCCCCGGCGAAGGGCTTCCTGGAGCAGGGCATGATAATCACCTCCCTGAACGGCGCCGTGGTAGATGGCACGGAGGACTGGGACGCCAAGACAGAGTCCCTTTCAGGCCGGGTCGATATGTCGGCCAGCGGCCAGAGCTATTCGTTCAATGTCAACGACACCCTCGGCATACAGGTGATGGACATGGAGAGGACCAACCTGGAGTTCGGCCTGGACATGAGGGGAGGCACCAGGATACTCCTGAAGCCAAAGGAGAACGCAACCAGGGAAGTCGTCCAGCAGTCCATAGCCACGCTGCAGACCAGGGCAAACCTCTACGGCCTGAAGGAGATGAAGCTCTACCCTGTAGGCGGTGCTGACGGCTGGTACGTTCAGATAGAGGCCGCCGGGGTGGGCAGCGACATAGTCAACGACCTGCTGTCCAAGCAGGGAACCTTCGAAGGCAAGGTGATAAAGCCCGTGGAGCTCTCCGGCAACGCCGGCACAATGGTGCTGGGGGACCAGACCTGGCCGGTGACAGACGCCAACGGGACGGTCATGGTGGCCGGCAAGAGCCTTTCGCCCAACGACACGATAACCCTGAAGAACACAGAGCTGCAGTTCATCAACAGGACAGGGGAAAGGCTGGTATTCCTGGCCAAGGTCTACGAGGGGAAGGACATAGAGCTGGTCTACACTGACCCGCAGCACTCCGGCATGATACCCCTGACCGGAGGCGCCTACAGGTTCTACTTCACTGTGCTGGTGTCAGAGAGCGGCGCAAGGAGGTTCGCGGATGTGACAGAGGGCATACCCAAGTATTTCGACGTGCAGAGCGGCGAGGAGTACCTGGACTCTGAGATACTGCTGTACCTGGACGGCCAGCTGGTCTCTGACCTCAGGATATCCGCGGATTTGGGCGGCAATTATGTTAGCACGCCTTCCATCCAGGGCAGCAGGGAGGACAAGGACAGCGCCGTGGAAGAGAAGATGAAGCTGCAGACCATACTGAGGTCAGGGGCCCTTCCCACTACGCTCGAGACCGTGTCAGTGGGCATAATATCGCCCAAGCTCGGGGCGGGATTCATACAGGACGCGGTCCTGGCAGGCCTCCTGGCAGGAATAGTAGTAGTGGTCATAATAGTGGTGAGGTACAGGAGCCTGAAGGTGGGCCTTCCGATGCTGGTGGTGGGTATGTCAGAGGTGGTGATAATAATGGGCATAGCTGCCACCAATGACGCCGCCATCTGGTCGGTGGTCCTGGTAGCCAACCTGGCCGTGGTGCTGGCAGCCTGGTGGAAGAAGCACGAGATAGACGTTTCGGCCTGGGTGGGTGCCCTGCTGATACCCCTGATAGGCATGATAATGGGCGTCGGCTCTTTCATATGGACTATAGACCTGCCCACGATAGGGGGCCTCATAGCCGTGATAGGCACTTCAGTGGACCACCAGATAATAATAGCCGACGAGACCCTGAAGGGCGAGAAGGAGAGGAGGTCCTACACCCTTAAGGAGAAGATAAAGAGGGCGTTCTTCATAATTATGGGCGCTGCCCTGACGACAGTGTTCGCCATGCTGCCGCTACTCTTCCTGGGGGTCGGGCTGGTGCGGGGCTTCGCCATCACCACCATAATAGGCGTGCTGGTGGGCATACTGGTAACCAGGCCCGCCTATGCCAGGATAATAGAGGCGCTCTTCAAGAAGTGATTCTGCATGAAATTCTCCCAGAAAGGCTCCAGGGAGTTCGGATGGGAAGGCATAAGGGGCTGGGCATACAGCTCAAAGGACGACTTCCCGAACATGAGCTGTGCATGCATAAACGTCACCGGAAGGCACGGCAAGACCAAGAACATCAGGTGCGACAGGGTCTACTTCGTGACAGAGGGAAGGGGGGAGTTCACAGTCAACGGCAAGAAGACCGGAGTGAAGAGGAACGATGCGGTCATCATACCCAGAGGCACCCCCTATGACTACGGCGGGAAGATGAAGCTCGTGCTTGTCGACAGCCCTGCATTCGAGCCAGAAGGCGATGTGAAGCTGGAATAAGTCTTTACTTCTTGTACTTGTATTTGTACTTGCCTGAAGAGGAGCTTCCGGAGGCCTGGCCTTTCTTCTTCTTGACCTTATCTATGGCCTCCCTGGCCTTGTTCAATACGCTGCCTTTCGTCTTGGGCTTGAAGCCGTATCCCGGCTTGTAGCCCTTCTTCGGGGGCATCAGCATGTAGACTATGAACGCCGCTATGCCTATTATCACGACAGCGGCCACGCCGTACATCCAGAGGGCCGACTGGAACATGACCGCCCCGATTTCCTCCTCCTCAGCGAGCGTGGACATCTCTGAATTGACCCTGTTCAGTAAGGATTCCAGGCTTCCCAGGAGGGACTCTGCTGTTGCATAGTCCCCGGAGTCCAGAGCAGCCTTTATCTGGTCTGATATGTCCTTGCTCTCGTTAAGGAGGAGCTCTGTCCTGGTTATGTTCTCCTCGCTCACCAGACCGGAGGCCTTCATCCTGCTGAACTTCTCCAGTGCTGCAGTGTAGTTCATTGCAGATGTGCTGTAGTTGCTGCTTATCTCCTCCTCCCTTTCGGCAGTGGGAAGGACGGTCAGTATGAAGGACTTCGCGTAGTATGTGGAGGTGTCCTTGGACGTCCAGGCCCTGAACGAGCCCTCATGGTCGCCTATGGTGGTGGTGTTGAGCGCGCTGAACGTGACAGTGAAGTCGTGGGACGCGTCCGGTATGAGCCCGTATCCTGCGGGCTCCACGGAATACGTTATGCCGGAATCTATGCTTATGTTGAGCTTGGCGGTGAGTGCATCATCCCCGGTGTTCTTTATCTTCACCTTGGTCGTGTTGGATGACCCCAGCAGGACTGACAGCTTTTCAGTGTACTCCGTTATGCTGACGGTGTACAAGTAATCCACGCACTGGTGGTCTGATATGTACTGGCTCGACGTGCAGCTCAGGGCGGTGCAGTCCCCTGTGGAGGTGTCGCAGTAATAGCTGGCCGCGCACTGGCTGTCGCTCGTGCAGCCGCCCCCTCCACCGCCGTTTCCGCTGCTGCTTTCCTCTTCCTCCTCGGAGGTGGTGGCATTGTTGCTCACTACGAAAGTTATCCCGGTGATGTTGTTGAAGCTCGGGTCGGTCGATGATATGGAGAGCGTGCATGTCTTGTCCTCGTCCACGCTGTCTGCTGGGGTTATCTCCCACTCATACCAGCAGGTTTCGGTCCCGTTCCCGCTGAGCGTGATGTTGAAATATCTGCCCCCCTGGCCGTCTGCGCAGTTGCCCCCCCTGTACTTGGCCTCAACGGTCGCATAGCTGCAGTCAGACATGTAGATGTCCCCGTTCGCATCGCTGGGGCCGTAGTTGGTGACTACCATGGTGAAGTTGACGGAGTTCATGCCCTCGTACTGGGAGCCCAGGTTCAGGCTGGACACCCTGGTCATGTTCAGGCCTGTCCCGTTTATGATTATCGGGAAGACCTGGCCGGTCCCGCTGAGGGTGGGGGTCGTGCCGTTGAAGTCGTCCGATGCCTGGATGAATGCGGTGTACCACCCGCCCACCTGGTTGGGTTCCAGCGTGGCGTTGAGTATGTAGGACGGGTCTGAATAGAAGTTCCCGGCTCCGGCATATTTGTTGCTTGTCAGGTAGCTGCTCCCTGAGGGTATCCTGTGGCCTGTGCTGTTCTCCACCAGCCACACTGAGAAATCGGTCTGGTTGAGCCCCTTTATCTCTGTCCCGTTCTGGAACCGGGCGTTCACGTTGAAGGACTGGTTGGTGTAGTTGTAGTTGCTGTGCCAGCCCGTCGGAACGAAGACGCTTCCGTTCACTATGAGCTCGTCAGTCAGGTTGAAGCTTACGCTCAGGTTGAAGCTCTGGTACGGGTAGGCATCGCTGGCGTTCAGCCATATCCATCCCCTGTACATGCCTGCTGTATTTGCGGTCTGGTCCGTGTTTATGGTGAAATCTATGGAAAGCTGTCCCGAGGACGACCCTGCTATGGATGAGGTGTGCGAGAAGTTGAAGCTTATGTTGTGCCCGCTGCCGTCGGTCAGCATCTCTGACGAGTCCAGGCCTGCCCCGAGCGTCAAGTCCAGGTTGCCGGTGTTGTTTATGGTCAGGTCGGAATGGACGGTGTTCCCGCTCCTGTTCGCTCCCACATTATCAATCAAGCTGATGGAGCCGGAAGAGAACGTATTGTTCACCATCAGGGAGGGTGAAGTCACGTTCACCTTGAACGGAACCTGGACCATCGAGCCCGTGTATTTCAGGTACCCGTTGTACTCCCCGCTAATCGCAGTGGTGGGGGGAGACATGTTCAGTCGGATGTCCTGGGTGCAGTTGCCCTGGCCGGTAGTGTTGATGGTCACCGAAGTGTAATTGGAGGAAAGCCATCCACTGCTGTCTATCCAGGACTTGGCCATTATCGTGTAGGTGCCGGCAGAAGCGTCTGCGTAATTAATGACATCGGCCCTCCAGATGCCCTCGCTGACATTGGACGTTTCCACGAACTCCTCATGCTCCGCTCCGGTCACGTTGGCTATGGCCTTCTTGCTCCTGGAGTATCCCATTAGGCACCCGTCAGGGTTGTACAGGTAAATGCTGTAGTTGGAAGTGCCGGTCCAGTTGGCAGACGCCCTC
>Ga0180431_10002921_pt1 | contig 22379 bp, 25 predicted proteins | sample SS_ome_11_FD_132459 | JGI IMG/M metagenome (GOLD analysis project Ga0180431, IMG submission 132459) | Hypersaline lake sediment archaeal communities from the Salton Sea, California, USA - SS_1_MS_1 metaG | ecosystem: Environmental > Aquatic > Non-marine Saline and Alkaline > Hypersaline >...
ATTTCAAGATTGGGGATTCCATTATATATGCCCTACCGATGGGCGATGGTACTAAGATCAGAGGTTTCCGTGCGAATGTTGTTATTGCCGATGAGTTCGCATCTATCCCAGAGGATGTCTTCGACATTGTGGTCCGTGGTTTTGCTGCAACCGCTAAGACACCAGTAGAGGAAGCTAAGAAAGTGGCTTTCGACAAACAGTTGGCAAAACTAGACCTTCCAGACGAGGTGAGGGAAAAACTCGTCACAGACGACGGGAGAATGCGAGGAAACCAGATTGTTTATTCTGGTACGGCATATTATGCATTCAACCACTTTGCTAAGAAGTATGAGATGTGGCAGGATATCATTAGGAGTAAGGGAGATCCAGAAGCAGTTGCGCAGATTTTCGGTGGACACAATGTAGTCCCAGATGGTTTCAACTATCGAGATTATTGCATAATGCGTATCCCTCACACACATCTGCCAGAAGGTTTGTTGGACCAAAGGCAACTAGCCCACGCCAAAGCCACACTCCCTCGTAACGTATATCTTATGGAGTATGGTGCTGTCTTCGTGAAAGATTCCGATGGATTCTTCCCCAGGAGTCTGATAGAGAGTTGCACAGTAGGTCCTGGCAGGCCGATTGAGACACCAGATGGTCCTATCACATTCACCCCAACTATGAGAGGGAGTCCTGGACGTAAGTATGTGATTGGCATTGACCCAGCAGCAGAACGGGACAATCTGGCTATCGTTGTCATTGAGGTGTGGGGTCGTCACTATCGGGTCGTCTATTGCTGGGCTGTGAACAAGAAAGAATTCACAGACAGGAAGAAAAAGGGTCTTGTGACAGATGACGATTACTATGCCTACTGTTGTTCTAGGATTAGAGATGTCGTCAGGTTGTTTGACCCAGTACGGATTGAGATGGATAGTCAGGGCGGTGGTTATGCTGTTGCGGAAATGCTTCGCAACAAAAAGCTGCTAGACAAAGAAAATGGGGATTTCCCGATATACGAAGTCATCGATCTCAACGAGCCGAAAGAAACAGATGGTGAGACAGATGGTCGCCACCTACTCCATCTTGTCAAGCAGAGCAGTGAGTTCAACCAGAACGCGAACCTAGTATTGCACAAGAGCCTGGAGACCAGAACGTTGCTGTTCCCGGCTTTCGATAGTGTCAAGATGTTTGCTGCGATCGAAGCAGAAAAGGCTGCTGGTGTGATCTTCGATACGTTCGAGGAAAACGTTTTCAACATAGAGGAGTTGAAGAACGAGCTTTGCACGATCCAGATGAGTCAGACTGCAACAGGTAAAGAGAAATTTGATACCCCGACAGTGGTCAGTCCTGGGGCCGTAGAGGGTAGACAGAAGAAGGGTCGGCTTCGGAAGGACCGTTACACAGCCCTCCTTTTGTGTCATGCATATATCTATGAATCCGATATCAGGCCAAATAACGATATTGATTATGATGATGTGGCTGGAAATGTTGAACAGAGATCTAAGAGAAAAGAAAATGAACCAATGTACAGAGGTCCTGGTGTTGGGAGAATGCGGAATGCTCAGCATGCCAGAACCGGGGGTATCTTCAAAGCAATCAAGCGAGGCGAATCCATTTAGTGCGAATGGTGTATAATCAGTTGGATTGCAGTCGCATTGTTATTGGAATGATACCTTGGTGGGGGTAAAATGGCAGCTAAAAAGACAGGGAAACAAAAGCCGCAACGGATGTACACGAAGGGGGATAATTGTGTTATAGAGCACACTCTTCCGGAAGTTTGCCATCTGAACCACGGGGTTCCTGGGAGAACGGTAGCCGCCACCCTGAATAAAAGGTCTGGGTATAACCGATACGATCATGATGCAGGCAGGCCCGGAGATAAGCTCCCAACAGAACACAAGGAAGTTGTGGCCGCATGCCAATCTATTTATCGTCGAGTAGGTATGGTCAGGAATATCATAGACCTGATGACAGATTTTGCAGCAGAGGGATTGGAACTACAACATACGACAAAGACCCAAGAGAGATTTTTCCGCGAATGGGCGAGACGTGTCAACCTCCAGGGACGTGCACACGACTTTATGAAGCTTCTCATGAGAGATGCGAATGTCATTGTGTACAGAAAGAATGCATTTATTACGAAGCCTGTAGTCAGAGAGATGACCAAGGCCGACGTGACTTCTCTGGACATGCTTGATGAAACCAAGGTACCAGACAAGCCAGAAAAGATCGGGACCACAAAGAAACTAACCAATCGTCGAGAGATACCGTGGCGCTTTACATTTTTGTCACCAACGAATGTGGAAAAGATTGGTGGCGAAGTTGGCAAGTTTTTCGGTGCTGATGCGTTAGGGTTCAGAATTCCGCAAGAACTAGCCAATGCTATTCAAAGACCGAGGACCCAGGCTGAGAAAGCGTGGGTTGCTAAGCTCCCGTCGAATGTCATTCGTGCCGCGAAGAAGAACAGCACCCTTGTCGAATTAGAGATGGACAAGATCTACGTAGATTACTACAAAAAAGACGACTGGGAAGACTGGGGAACACCATTCCTCTATGGTGTACTAGAAGATGTGATGTTCAAAGAGAAGATGCGACTCGCGGATATGGCAGCGCTAGATGGTGTCATCAACGTGATTCGTTTGTGGAAGCTTGGCAAGTCTGATCAGCAAATCATGCCATCGCCAGCCTTGGTGGACCGTCTAGTTGGTATTCTACAGAACAACACCGGTGGCGGTGTTATGGACCTTGTTTGGGACGATATGATCGATCTACAGGTTGAATATCCACCGGTAGATAAGATTTTGGGTCCAGACAAGTATCGAGGTGTGAACGCCGATATAGTCAGGGGTCTCGGTATCCCGGATTCGTTGGTCGGAGGTGCAGATCTCGGGACAAGAAACGCGCAGTCTGCTTTTGTACAACTAAAGACTCTGGTAGAAAGATTGGAGTATGTTCGAAGCAGGGCGATCAGATGGATGGAAGGTGAGTTGCGTCGTGTAGCCGACGCTATGGGATTCAAGCAGATCCCAGCCATCAATTTTGGTATCATGTCTTTGCGTGACGAAGCAGCAGAAAAGCAGCTAATGATCCAACTATTGGATCGTGGTATTATCTCGTCTGAGAAGGCAACAGAAGTCTTTGGTGTTAATTACATGATTGAGCTAGAACGGATCAAGTCCGAGCAGACCATCCGAGAGGAGAATCCAGGAGTGCTTGAGAAGGCAGGTCCATACTACAGACCAGTTTCTGTTATGGAGAAGCAGGGTGATTTGGCTGTTGAACTGGCCAAGGTCAAGCAGGGGTACAACAGAGATAGCGAATTCCCCCCAAAGGAAGGGGAACAAGAGCCGAGTGATGACACAGGTGGCGACGAGGGTGGCGAAAATCCGAATGGGGATCAGCCGAAAGACGATGGTGATAATCCAAGCGGGAGACCACCGTCCACCAAGGATACTGGCCCCAGGGACGAACGGACACCGACGACGATGTCTACTCTCCACATAGTAGCAGAAGGTCTGATGGACCAGCTAGACGGAGTAATTGATGGGGAGTACCTTAAGCAGAAAGATATCAAGAATATGCGGTCTATGACTAAGGCTCAGCGAGTCGAACTGGAGCGCACCAAGCGAGGGATCTTATCTGTCTTGCAAGCTGGAGACACTGTGACTAAGGAACTGATAGCATCTCGCATAGGCAGTTCTGGAAAGAGAGATAGATTGCTTGAATCATCGTTCAGCAAATTGCATGCTGAATTTACGGCTTCAACCAAAAAGGAACCTACCACCAAGGAACGAAGAATGCTCACAGCCCTGGCCTGGGCGACACTCGCTGATTCGAAAGGATAGTGATGGACAAGGGACAATTGCAGTTTGACCGGTGTGATACGTATATGTATTTTGCCGAGAACGCATTACCACAATCACCAGTGATCGTAGAGGTTGGTTCTATCCACGGAGCACACGGTATCAAGTTGTGCAACAGATTCAGTGGCGATCTGACGATGATTGCGTATGAAGCTGGCCAAGAGAATCATGAGACTTTGGTCGCTGGTGTTGCTGCGTCAACAGCCGATATCGCAACACATAGGGCTGCGGTGACAGGACAAGACGGAGAAGTTGAGTTCTTTGAGTTTGCTGAGATTTCTTCGAATAGTACATATCCACGACACGAGGGGGAAGGCAGGACTTTGCGTCGAACGAGTATGGTTCGGTGTGTCAGCTTAGAGACAATTATGGCAGACAACAATCTAAACCATATTGATCTACTATTTCTCAATTGTGAGGGTGCGGAGCTTGGCATTCTGGAAGAAGTCCTTGCCAAGCCTCATCTGCGAGACAAGATGGGTCAGTTGTGTGTTTCTTTTCATGGTGGTCGGATTTACCCGCAGGCAGATACACTGCGGATGGTTGAGCGTATGTCTGAGTTTTTTGTGGTGGTGGAGGAACAGAACGATTGGCCTTGCCACCTCTTTGTTAACAAGGGTCTTGAAGTGACCGGGGGGTAGTTATGTCATTGGTGAATGTTTCTTTGGATACGAATACGCGGCAGGTTGTCATGACAATTGATGGTGTTCTGGTTTCCGCCCAAGAATGCATGCTGGAGAAGTATGTTTGGGATGGCGAGGAATTCATCAGGTTTGCATATACGCAAGAGAGTACAAGTCCGACCGGGATGAAGGAGAGGAGACAGTATTACCTCCCGTCCCCAGAGGAACTAGCGACGATGGCCAAAGAAAGCGTGAGCGAACAGGGTTTCGCTTCTAAGATCGTTCACGATGATGAGAAGGCCAAGGCAGATGTCATCGATTTTCTCAGCAAGGACAAAGGGACTGAGTAAGTCTTTCATTCAGACTTTATCATCTATTGGTGAACGGTCTTTTTTGTAGATTTATTATTGTCTATCGTTAACAACCCTTGTGTATAAATAATGTGAATGGAGGTGTCTGTGCGCGTTTACAAAGCAGAACAAGGTATAGAATTCGCAATGAATGATGCTGGCAATGCGTCTTCATTGGTTACTGCTAAGGTTCGTGTGGGAGATATCAAGCAATACTTCGATGGAATGTCGGTTGCAGATTTAATCAAAACGACATCTGCTATACAGACCGTTGAAGAACTTCTGGGCCAAGAACAGCCTGATCTAGCACTTGTCGTTGCCATCTTGGTCAGCACCGGGTGGAATTTGAATGACGACATTTTTACACCAGAAGAGGTGTGGAAAGCTAGGCAGACCCCGCTTCATAAGCCAATGAACGATAACCATGAAGCTTCCAGTATCCTGGGCCATATCGTCCAGACGAGGGCTCTTGACAAGTTTGGTAACGAGATCGAACTTGCCGAAGACGAATCTCCACCGGAAGAATTTGATATCGAAGTCGCTGGTGTTCTCTACAGGGCGTTTCCAGAACTATCCGAGAGGATTGAGGAAATTATCGCCAAAGCCGGTTCTGGTGAGATGTTCGTCTCGATGGAAGCATGGTTCCCGGATTTCGGTTATGGTCTGATTGACCCAGCCACTGGCTCGACGAAGTTGGTAGAAAGAAACGAAGAGACTGCATTCCTGACAAAGCACTTGAGAATTTACGGTGGTAGTGGAGAATATCAGGGATACAAGATTGGTCGAGTGCTGAAGAATATCATCTTTGGTGCTCAGGGGTTTGTTGAGACTCCCGCCAATCCCGAATCTGTGATCAAGGTTGCGGCTAATAAGAATGCCGCTTCTAGTGTTTTTGTGACCGCTGAGTTAAGTGAACTACCGGAAGGGGGTGTAGGGAACGTGAAGGAACAACTGAAGGAACTTCAGGCGAAGTTGGATGAAGCTTTGGCCGCAATCGCTTCGAAAGACGAGGAAATCGCCGCATTGAAGCAAGCCGCCGAAGAAGTCGCTGCCAAGGATTATGATGGTCAGATCGCTAGTCTTACCGAGAGCAAAGATCAGAATGCTCAGGAACTGAGTGATCTCACCGCAAAGGCAGAAGAGCTTACGTCAGAGAACGAGGCTCTCAAGACACAGCTAGCCGAGGTAACTGATCGCGCTGAAAAGAGCGAGGCAGAGTTGGTGGAGATTCGAAAAGACGCATCTGCGAGAGAACGTCTGGCAAAACTAGCTGACGTCAAGCAGATCGAAGACGAAGATGCCACACTGGCCGAGTTGCGCGAGATGACGGACGAAACGTTCGAGATGGTGATCAAGTATGCTGGCGAGGCCAAGACGGAGGAACCAGAAAGCGAAGAGCCGAAAGAGGAGGCTGTCGCTACTGAGTCTGACGAGGAAGCCAAGACAGAGGAAAAAGAGGCAGAGCAAGCGGAGGCGGCTCTGGGTGACGTAGTAGAAGAAGAGGGTCCGGAATTCAACGCACAGGAAGATGCTGTCGAAACGGAGAAAGATGGTTGGAAAACCTTGGCACACAACCTGTGCGGCCAAGATGTGAACAAAGAAGGGGGTGAATAGGAATGGCTTTGAAACCAGATCGGGAATACAACGAAGTTACTGACATTACCAACTTTTGGACGACTGTTGCTGCGGAGAAGGGTGGTATTGCCAGTGTAGTCACTCAGGGTTCTGGTGCTGCAATCGGTCAGAACATTACTGACGAGGCCAACGTTGTTGGTTATGCTACTAGCGCATCTGGCGCGGTGCCCAAGGGCGTTCTGCTACAGACTGTGACTGCTGCAATGAGTGCGACTCGTGACTTTGTCAACTATGAGAATGGTGAGATTCGTCCTGGTGACAAGTGCACGCTAGTCAAGAAGGGTTTTATAGTTACTGACATGATTACTGGTACTCCCACTGCCGGGGGTGTCGCCTATCTAGGCGCCAGTGGTTTGATCAGCACTACATCTGGTTCGTTCGGTGGTGTCGCTACTCCGGTAGTCGGTCGTTTCGAGACGACTGTCGACGCCAACGGTTTCGCACGTGTTTCTATTGATATTGGGTAAGGGGGTGAAGAAGAATGAAGCGTAACATACGGAAACCAACTCCTGAGCAAGTTGAACTTCTGAAGCGCACCGGCTCAGCGAATAAGGCCGAGGCACTGGAAGCGATGCATTCGCTCGCACAGGCTCTACAGGTTCCACTACGGTCTGCGTTGCTCGATGGTGATATCCTGGGCGGAATCTTCACACCTGAAGTTCTGGACCCAAGTGCTACTGCCGAGTATCCGCTTGACTTCTATCAGACTGCACAGGAAAGTGACTATGTGGCATACATGATTCCGAGTGAAGGTGCTCTACCACAGCGCACGATCACCGGTGATGCCGTGACGATCAACACATATGATGTTGGTAACGCAATTGACTGGCCGCTCAAGTATGCGACCTCTGCACGTTGGAACATTGTTGCTCGTGCCATGGAAGTCCTTGAGGCTGGCTTCGTCAAGAAAATGAACACTGATGGCTGGCGTGTCATCATCGCGGCTGGTGCTGGTCGTACAGACTACAACGGTGGTGCTCCACTGGTGTACGATAGTGCGGCAACTGCTGGTCAGTTTACCAAGCGTCTCGTTTCGCTGATGAAGACGACCATGACTCGTCTCGCTGGCGGGAACAGTGCGACCCCGAACCGTGGTCGGCTGACCGACCTGTTCATCAGTCCTGAGGCTCTTGAGGATATCCGTGAGTGGGATGCCGATGAGGTCGACGACCTCACACGTCGGGAAATCTTCACGGCTGGCGATGACGGTGGTCCGATGGCCCGGATTTATGGCGTAAACCTCCATCCACTGGATGAGCTAGGTGTAGGCCAGGAATTCCAGACGTACTTCGCAACACTGGGTGTCTCCATGGGCACGAGTGATGAGGAAATCGTCATCGGTCTCGACCTTTCGCACGGCGACTCGTTCGTCATGCCTGTCAAGCGTGAACTGGCGATCTTCGAGGACGACATGCTCCACAGGCGTCAGAAAGCCGGTTTTTATGGATGGCAAGAACACGGTTTTGCAGCCCTAGACGGGCGTCGGGTACTACTCGGCTCGTTCTAAGCCACTGTGAATAAAGGACTTATGTCCTTGCCAAATATGCGGGGGGAGGGTAACACCTCCCCTCGTTTTTTTATGCATTGGCACAAAATCCGTAAAACCCAGTTTTTTGCCGTCGATGTTGACAAACACCATACTTTGTGGTATACTATGGTATGAGGCCAGTTGAAATAAATGAAACGCTGTTATTGGACATGTACGTAGGTCAGAAGATGACCATGAGGGCATGCGCCAAAGAACTGAAGGTAAGCGAAGCCTCTGTCCGTCGCAGACTCAAAAAGCTTGGAGTGAAAACCAGACCACCGACCAGGAGGTTGATCGAGGACATTTCAGACGAACAAGTTGTTGATCTATACTGGAATAGAAGATTAAGCATATCTCAGACAGCTAAGATTCTAGACAGAAGCGAGCACTTCGTGAGAGATCGTTTACACAAATCTGGACGTGGATTGAGATCTCTTTCGAAAAGTTGCAAGATGAGAGATGGGACTGACGATATAACAGATGAGCAACTTGTGTATCTCCATGACGTTCGAGATTGGACATGTGCCCAGATATCGAGGCATTTTGGTAAGAGCGAAGATTTTGTCCGCCAACGCTTTATGGCTATGGGCAAAACCCGAAGACCAAATATTGGCAAATACAACGGATCGTACATCGACGGTCGTACCCCGCTCCGTACCAGAATCCGTGACTGTGCGAAGTCCCTAGCCTGGAAACAACAGTGCATGGAGCGAGATAACTACACATGCCAACGGACCGGCAAGGTTGGTGGCAGTCTCGAAATACACCACATCCGACCGTTCGCAGAAATATTCGAAGAATTCCTTTCCTTGAATCCAGACCTCAGCCCTGAGGATGATTGCGATCAACTTTTCGAACTGTCCCAGCATTACGATCCGTTTTGGGACATAGACAACGGTATCACCCTGTCTGAAGATTCCCACCACGATCTCCACTTCTCCTAGCCAGCCGACCCCAATTCTAATCTTTCCCGGACACTGGTGTATAATCTAGTGAACGGTCTTTTTTTTATCGGACTTGGGGGATTACATGGCTCTGCCAGACACACAAGTAACATCATTGTACCTACAAGGTAGTAGCTGTGCAGAAATAGCCGGTCTCGATGGATGTAGTGAAACCGCTATGTATAATCGTCTCCAGTCTCTCGGGGTAGAGATGCGGAGTCGTTCTGAGGCGAATAAGCTTTTCCCCGATCCTGTTTTCGTCGCGCTTTACAATCTGGGTTTGTCTTCTTCTCAGATAGGCAGACTTCTCGGCGTTGACGCATCTACGGTTACCAAAAGACTTCACACGATTGGCTTCCCTTTGCGGTCTCGCAGAGACGCCAGTCGAATACGGTATACGGAAGAAGAATTCAAGCAGCATTTCATGCACAAGGATGCAATAGACGAATTGATGGCTTTGATGGAAACTTTGAATCAGAAGTAACAAGGGGGAATAGAGATGGCTCTAATAGGACAATCAATCGCTGAATTTGACTTCTTTCCGGATTCGCCACCAGCTATCGTTGGCGAACTCATTACCGGTTTGACTGTCAATATCGAGTTGTGGGAAGACGGAGTCCCTGTAGCTTTAACAGCTAGTGGTTGCACAGAGATCGATGACACTGGTATGTATAGTTGGTCGACCAGCGGCATCCCAGTTTTGACGTCTAGCAGACAACAGTTTCACTGGCGAATGACGGACGGCGGGTCAAATACTGACGATGGCGATTTTATCCTGGCCGCAAAAGAAAATGCTGACGGTGGCATGCCGTCTCTCAACGATAAAAGTTCGTATATTGTGCGGATCTAGTCTCCGAAAGGAAGAGTCATGGCGATAAGTGGTATATATTTGCCTTCTGTTTACGCTCCCAAGATATATTACTATGGTCACGACGCATCTGCGCCGACAGAACTTGTTACAGGTCTAGACGTCCCGAAGTGTATCCATGTAAGCGATACACACGACAAGATTTTCTTCACAGACTTTAGAGTCCTCAAAAAGTGTGATCTTGACGGATCAAATGTAGAGATGATCGTCGAAGAGAGCGACATGCCATCTCCGAATACATATCCGAATTTGTATGGGGTTGGTGTAGCCGAAGCAAGCGGCTTGGTGTTTTTCGCAGATTCCTACTATGACCGCATCATGAGATGCGACACAGACGGTGGCGATATTCAGGTGATGTGGAGCGGCAGTGGTACTGGTGGTTTTGGTGGCCAGTTCATTATGAAGGTCGATCAGGTTAATGAACATGTCTATTGGACGACAAGAAAGTCTCCCGGACACCCAGGTGCTGCGGATTATTCTATTAACAGGATGGATTACGATGGTGGGAATCATGTCCGTGTTGCGCACGACACATCTATGAGATTCTTCGGTCTCGCCCTAGATGTCGATAACAGTAAGGTGTATTGGACAGATTACATCAATGGGAAGATAGAATCGTCAGGCATCGGTGGTGGTACTGTTACCGAGGTAATGGATGTTGGTGTTGGGGCAGTTGGGCTAGATCTTGATATCGCAAACAGCAAAGTGTATTGGACAAATGCAGTAGATCATACCGTAATGTGCGATGATCTTGCTGGCGGCAATGTTGAGGTTCTTGCTAGCGGTGCTGCTGATTACCAAGAGATTTGGGATATATGGTTTGGTTCGCGGGCTGTAGATCCTGGTCCCCCGGTAAAACCGCAGAGACCTTACAAAATCAAAAACAGATATCGGCAATTTTGTTCTAGACGCGACGACTGTTACTATAGAGGTGTGGGACATTGTTAACGGCATTAACACTCCGGTTGTGTTAACGGATGCGAATTGCTATGAGATAGGAAACAGTAACAAATGGGGTTGGTCTATGAGCAATCTCCCCTTGGCAGGAAATCGTAGTCAGTATCAATTCTATTTCAGAATGACATCTGATACGACAGAGACAATAGAGGGTGAGTTCATTCTGCGGCGTGAGAAGAAAGGATATCGTGTCTACGATATTCTGAGAAGAATGTAAACTTTGGAGTTTGGAGACGATATGGCTTGGACTACTGACTTGGTAATGATGCTGAGGGTGTTGGTGAGTGACGTCGCTACGCCACAAACATATACCGATTCTTATCTGTCTCAGGTACTCGTGACTGCTGGAGTAATCGTAGACGCAGAGATTACATTCGCATACACCTACTCATACGATATCGGCAACATTACTATATCGCCAGACCCTGTCGTTAGTGAAGATGCTATTTTCATGGCTCTAGTCCCCCTGAAAGCTGCTTGCATTATCAACCAGGGAGAATTCAAACAAGCACTCGGTCAGGGAATCAAGGTGCGGGATGGAGATAGTGCTATAGATACAAGTGTTAGTTTCCGTGGGTACAAAGACATCATCGAACTCGGACCATGTGCCGCATATGAGAAACTCAAATGGAGCCTTATTGCGTCTGGCTCCTCCGCTGCCTCGCTGGCAGGCAGGGCCGTCTTTGGACCATATAGGACGGCTAACGGTAGTCAGCCTAGTGCATTATCGTGGTACGATCAATTCTCGACCGAATCGAATGGTCGTAGAGATCGCTCATAGTTGTGAAGGAGTTGAGTTGTGTCAAGTTCTGGAATGCTTAGACCGAACGAAGTGGTCTTTTACCACCCACTCGACGACTTCGTTGAGCATACGCTGAGCCAGACATGGGTTGGTTCTGCTGGTTTCACGACCGGTAAAGTCGGTGATGGTACAAGTGCCGCCACATCAGACGCATTTTCTATCTTTCCAGAGCAATCAGCAAGTAATAACAACATAAACCCAAGGGTGACGATTGGACTCGGTAGTGGTCATGCACTTCTTCTCGGGAAAACAGCGGCATACATAGGAACTGTTAGTGGTAATTATGTCGCCATAGGACCTATACATGTCGGGATGGGTGGCACTGTAGATAATCTCAGAAACAAGGGTGTACCACTATATTATGATGAATCATCTGGAGACGGTCAGACTGTTCTCTTCCATCGATCCTACGGCACGACCATCCTTCATACTATAGACGACAATTCGGTAGTCTCAAGAGATATAGACTACATAGGACATGCTGCTGGTATTCAGCCAACATGGGGTGGTTTCGTAGCCAAACTCGATGAGAGTCACTTTATTGTTGCTGCGCAGGATATCGGTGGAAATACCTATTCTAGAGTAGGTACTGTTGCTGGCACCGCATTTTCTTACGGAGACAAGCAAAATTTTACTGGCGATGCGAGTGGATCAATACCAGATTCTGCTGCGGCATTGTCTCCCAGTAGTGTTCTGATGTACTTCGACAAAGAATCTGGTTCTGGTAGTGGATATGCTATGGTAGCGACGGTTAACGGTACCGGCGTGACATATGGTGATCCCGTTCTAGTAACCAATAATCAGTGGAATCATACCGGTCCAAATACGGCGAATACGTCAGACGCTGTGGCCCTAGATGATTCTAGAGTGGTAATTGCTTGGCCCACAACTGAAGGTAAGGGTTCCGGGATTATTGCCACCGTCAGTGGTACAACGATCACGCTTGGCGAACCTACGTTGTTTGAGCCCATAGGTAGTCAAGATGGGACAATGTTTAAGATATCGCTGACCAGTCCGTCTGGTGATGCGAATCATGTTTTCTTGTCATACTATCACAGGGAGACAGGTTTAGACAAGCAGGTTGGTACGTGGGCTAGGGTTGGTACGGCATCTGGAACGTCGCTTAGTTTTGGGGAAAAGGCACTTGTGACTTCGGCGCTAGGCGACAATGCAGCCCTAACGTCAGATACTTGTGCATTTAGCTATCACACAGTTTCTCAATCAATGGCTACTAAGTTGGGTGTTCTTGACAAGGAAGCGTCTATCAGTGGTACGATGGCGTATCCGTCCGGGGCTGGAAATGATAGGATTGTTTCTGCGTTTTGGTCTAGAAATCCATCTCTTCTCGATACGAACATAGAAGTACAAAGAGACTATCTAATCGATGTCGATTCCGCATCTATTGGTTTGGGACCTAATGGTGCTGTGTGGAGTGGTGCTGGAATCTCGACTTTGATGTCACAATTAAACGATAGCGAAGACCACTTCCTTGTACTAGACTTTGAGCATTCCGAAAGTGGGAACTGGACACTAAATACTTCTGCTGATGGGTCCGGATGGGTTTCTCAGGGAACACAGTCTTCTGGATCTAGAGACACATCGCCATCCGGTACTGCTTCGACATTGAGCATTCACGACGGAGAATCTCAACAGTGGATCGACGAACTTGTCCTGTGGGCTGGGGATAAAACTACGTTTACTCAATTCACAGAGGCCGAATTAGGGAAATTACATAGTCTTGGTGATATCTTTGACAGGACCATGGACCAGTATGATAGTACGTGGTTTTTCGATTCCGATTCTTGCGATTTATATATCGATGGATATGGTGTCGGTACAGATTCTTGCGATTTGGTCATATTCGGTCCTCTACCAGCAACCAGTGGCGCTGACTTATTCCTTAAGACGATAGAACCATGTTCTGGTACGTGCAATCTTTTCATCCAAGGTGTTGCGTCTACTGAACTATACGGTAAGCAATTCGATTGGCTATACAGATATCACGACCATCACCCACAATTGATAGGTGCATTTACTGGTGCGTCTAGTGCTACTATTCAGGTATGGGAAGTTACGAATGGACAGAATACTCCGATAGAACTAGCCAACAGTGGTTGCTATGCGATTGGGGACACAGGGAGATGGGGTTGGTCAACTGAGTACCTACCACGCCCACAAGGTTATGCAAGACACTACTACTATCTAATGACATCAGACAATAACTATGCATTCGATGGCCAGTTCATCTTTGATATACCAGAAGAGGCTAGGTGGATACATCCAAGTAGCCAAGAGGATTACTTGGTGTAGGGAGCGGATATGGCAGACTTTAATGGATCAGGCAACCTATTCATCAACGGGAGCGTGCCCGTCCCAGCCCTGTCATGTCCTGCGCTAGACCCAACAGCATCTATTCAGATTAAAACTGAATTGATAGAAATCTACCAATCAAGAATTGACGCTTTGATTAACCAGTTGGGGAAAAATGTCTATCTGGAGTTTGATCCTGTGAAGAGCCCTTGTCCAAACTGTGAATATGACACGCTCAGGAACCGGTCTACTGGTATATACAAAGCTGGTGGCCCAAGGCCATTTGGTCGCGGGAGAAAGTGTCCGTATTGCAAGGGTCGTGGGTTCACGGAAACGCCTGTCAATAAGTGCATCAAATGTCTTACGAAATGGAACCCGAGGGATGCTTCGGATTACGGGATATCCGTATCTCACAGGAAGGGTGTTGTGAGACTCAAAACATATCTGACAGAAGCAGATGATCTTGCTAGAGCAAAAACGGTTGTTGTCAACCACGATATCGTTGATCAAATGAAATTGAAAGTTAGGCTCATTCAGGGTCCGATTCCTGTCGGCCTTAGGGACGACAGATATTGCATCAGTTTTTGGGAGTTGATGTAATGGCCAAGATTACCTTTCGGATAGACCCAACATCTAAGACTCTTGCCCAGGCAGCTAAGGGGATCAGGAAAGATGCTTCGAAACTGTTTGTTGGTAAGGCGCTATCACAAGCTCCTATGATTCGGAAGGACATAGGAGATCTGTTGGTAAAGGCTTTTGAAGAGACACCTGTGGCGAAGGCTTTGAGAGGTCAGGGATCAGAGGATTTGCCCGCACATTTTGGCTTGAGCGATGGTATGGCTAACTCTCTTGTTGATGGAATGGCATCGCTGATTGCTGCTTCTGTAGGCGTATTGGCTAAAAGCACGGGTGGAAATGCATCTATCACAATTCGTGCAGTCGAGGATAATTGGAATGAATACACATCGCTTCCAGGTGCTCAATATGTCTCTTCTCCATCGAATGTGACAATACCGGTTGCCAGATGGTTGTTGATTGACCCCAGTATCGACGTGGGTCAGGCAGCGTACGACATTGTCTTCAGCGGAGACGATTCAAAGATAGATGCTAGGATACAGAAGGTATCTAGAAGTGGACGGGCGATTATGGTTTCGCTAAAATCTCTTGGTGGCAGTGGTGGGTACGTTTTGCCATCAATTGTGTCAGGACAGGCTGGCCAAAATTTCATTGAATACGCACTGGGTCAGTCACATGTTGCCATGGAAGCTGCAAAGATATTGATGAAGAGGGTGCAATAATGTCTCTGGAATTTAAGGGTATTGGTACTGGTGGATTTGGCGGTTATGAATTGACCGACCAGTTACAGTACAACCTGAAATGGTTCCTGGACCTAGGTTTGCTCAGCAACGGTGCATACAGCATCTACGAGTATGATTCTGCTAGCTGGTACGATGACGATGAAGCGAAACTTCACCCAGTAAACGACGAACGATATGCACAGGGTCATGTGTGGGAGGGTGCGGGACGCGAATGGGTGTGGGAGAGTGGTGTGTCGCTCGGCAGTGGTTACGCTGACCCGTTCCGTGTTTCAGGGGTGTATGTTGATGGAATATTCTATTCGACTGACGAAGCTGGAATCAACTCCCATCACATAGACTATCTCAATGGTCGTGTCATATTCGATGAGCCGAAAGCCTCGACAGACGATATCAGGGCAGAATATACCCGCCGTTCGGTCCACGTGGGTTTCGCCGACGACAAAGAGTTCCGCGTGATGATGTTGGATGCGGTGGAGGAATTTCTCTCAGACTCTTCTACGTCTGGCACAGTAGTTCGAGAGCATCAGGTTTGGTTCCCAAGCATTTTCATCGAGGTGAGCACCGGCAAGCAGCGTGGAATGCAACTTGGCGGTGGCCAGATAAAAACAAGGTACGTTACTTTTCACATATTCGCAGATAACCCACAGGATAGAAACCTCCTGATGGACTGGCTTGATTACCAGAGTAGGACCACTTTCTGGATGGCAGATTTGAACAGCATTACGTTCCCATTCGATCAATATGGAGATATCGTATCTGGGGTAACCAATTGGCAAAATATGGTGTCTGCGCATCCATGGAAGCGGCTCCGAGTTATGGAGAGCAAGACAACAACACTTAATTCTTTGAATACACAGTTATTTCGAGCGCGTGTTACGTGGGAAGTAGAGATAGATTTCGGTTCTATCTAGATAGAGCGAGATGGTGTATAAAATACTGGTTGGATAGTTTCTTCGTGAAAGGGGGAGTGACCTGTGCCCAATAACAGGATTTTCTACGCGATTCAGGCCCTTGGGTTCGCCGAGCATGATGTAGTTTGTGACGCTAGTGGCTGTGGGGCCATTTATGGTGTTGCTGGCTCTGGTACGCACCCATCGGGTTTCCGGACTGCACACGGTGTGCAAAGTGTTGGTTTGAATACTACGTTCAATCTTGAACAAGTATTCGAGCTTGGTCAATTGGAGCTTTACGAGAACATCGAGGGTATTCCGGATATTGAACTGACGGCACAGAAGGTGCTCGATGGCTATCCGCTTCTGTATCACCTGGCGACTCCAGGTGCTACATCCGCCACGCTGGTCGGCCGTTCGAACGAGCGGTGCTTCGCGGCTTTGAATATTTACCCAGATTCATTCGACAACGCTTCTGGTACTCCACTTCAGTCTGTGGGTATGTCTGGTATGTATGTATCGGCATTGACCTACACGATGAATGTGGATGGTAGTTCAACTGAGGACGTGACCCTCGTTGGCAACAACAAAGAATGGGTCGCCAGTGGCCTGACACACTTTACGCCGACATCGTTCGATGGTTCAGACGCTCCGCTTTCTCTTGCTGCTTCCGGTGGCGTGGCACGTCGAGAGAACATCCTAATGGGCTCTGGCTGTTCTATGAACTCTGCTGGTGTCATTACGGGTGTCAGTGGTAGTATCTGGCCGATCGAGATTGATGGCATTGACGCGAATGGCCACAACCTTGTCTCAGGTGATTCGTATGCTGCTCACCTCCAGACTGTAACAGTATCTAGCGACTTGGGTCGTGAAGAATTGTTCGAGCTTGGTCGGAGAGGTCCGTATCACCGGTTTGTTTCGTTCCCGACAGAGGTAACGTGCGCTATCGATACGACTTCATCCGAGGGTGACCTGGTTGATGCTCTAGCAGATCCGGTAGGTGGTAGCAACATCACAGACCAGAAGATCTTTATCTGGATTGAGGAAGGGACGAGAATCAATCTGGGTGCCAAGAACAAACTTGCATCTGTGACGTATGGTGGTGGCGATGCGGGTGGAGGTAACGTGACGGTCACGTACAACTATTCGAACTTCAACTCGCTGAAAGTCACGCACGTAGCTGATCCGGCAGGGTTGGCAACATAGTCCGAAAACAAGCATGTGGTAGCTTGTGACCAAACAGGGACGGCCTTCGGGCCGTCTCTTTTTTTATTTACCGCTGAACAGGCGAGGTAGTTGTCAGTATAATACAGCATGAAGCCAGAAGACATGATATATGTGAGGTCGTCCGATAAAGATAGTTATGCCAATATTTTCGAGTATGCGAAAGATAGCAGATTCAGTGTTTCGATGGGACAGGGTCATTGTGGTATCTTTTTGTCGGTCAGACCAGATGAAATCCGCGAGATCTGTCGTTATCTTGAGTTCGGACGATCGGAAAAGCATGATCTGTATTTTGACGCGATGGAATATGCGACCTTACACACCGGAGACGTAGAAACAACACCGACAAAATGGAATTTGCATTGGAACGGAGTCTTTTTCTGGTTCGGTAGAAACCCGAAACATCCGTATGGGACCTACGAGTCTGTTGCCGGTGTCGATTTTGAAACAGCACAACAAATGGTTACGAGCCAGACATTCACGTATCCTCAAAGTGCGACAAAACAAGATCATCAGAAAACACTTGAGAGACTAATGGGGAAAATCCCGAAGATGAAACCACCGAATTTTTTGATACCCAAAACGCTCATTGACGATTTGGCATCTTGTGATAAAGACGAATCACCGTGTGATGAATCGCCATGTCGTGAGTGCAAAGGGACTGGCAAGATCGTTTTGTTCACAAGTGTTGTGGACTGTGATTGTACCAGGGGGTAAGATGGCATACGCACTACATATCAACGAGGCAGTAAGATTCGTCATAAATGATTTGTCTTTGGATGAACGTTGTGTAAGCATCCAATTCTACGACAAGATGCGTGTTGAAATTGGCGCGGTGATGTTCAGAAACAATAGTCTGACGCGGTTTGTAGATTTGCTATCGAAGAGAAACAGACCGTCAAGTCGATCGATCCCACCCAACTGCCAGAAAGACAAAATAATTATTGAATGCACTGGTGATGCAAGCGTGCGTATTATTTCGCAATTTGGTCCAGCCCCATGGCCATGCGTCTTGTTAGACGAATATTTGGCTACAAAACTTTTGGGGAGACTGGAATCCATAGTAACAAAAACAATGAAGCCAAGATCTACATGCAAAGAATGTAATGGTACTGGCAAGATCGTTCTCTTTACTAGTGTGAGAGACTGTGATTGCGGAAGAGGGTAGGGAATGGCACACGTGATTCACGAGAACAAAGCTACTCAATTCGTAGTGGATGATTCACACCCAAGTACCCATGTGGATATCTCGTTTTACGACAGCAGGCGAGTGACCGTGGGGTTCCTCCTACTAAGCGAAGATGCCACATCACAACTGTTGGATTTCCTCATGTCTGGCTGGAATTTGGGATCAAGAAAAGAGATTTTGCTTGGGGGTAATTGTCGAGACAAGTTCATCCTAGAGCCGAAGCTTGTCGACGGCGATTTGTGTGTGTATATAACTATGGCATATGGATCGTCTCCATGGCGGTGTGTTATTTTGGATGAGACTGTCACAGCAGGGTTGTTAAGGGAACTGTGTTGTGTACAGGCCGTGCGAGCAAAACCAAAATCTGCTTGCGAAGAATGTGGTGGTACTGGGAAAGTAGTCCTTTTCACAAGCATAAGGGATTGTGATTGTGTTGGAGGATCAGATGCATAGATCAGAGAAAAAGATTGACGACGACTGCACAATCTCGTACAGGGACGACCCTGTTTCACGAGAGGAATTGTTCGAACGAGTAATCGAGTGGATGTTCGTCAACGGCATTTTTTCTGGGGAATCAGTTTATCAGAAGGATGTGTTCAATGATACGCTAGATTCTCTCATGGACGACATCATCACCAACATCCTAGAAGTCAAAGAAACGTATGACGACGAAGACGACGGCGGTGTATAAGACCTATGAGTGACAATGCAAGCAGACGTCAGATGTCTTAGTTACGTCATCCTTGTGCGTCATTCGCTACCTTGTGACCGGGGGTCTGAAACATGGCCCCCGCTTCTTTCGTAGAGGCCCCATGCCCAAAAAGTGGTACTTCGTCCTACCCCTGATAGTCTTTGCCGTTTCCATTGGGGATCTGTGTGTCACCATACACGCCGATCGTGAATATGATGAATTCGTCGAGGCTAATCCAATCGCAGCACACATCTGGGACACCCATGGAGATACTGGCCTGATCGTGTTCAAACTCTCCATCACTTTGGTGTCTTGCACCTGCATGGCTTGGGCAATCAAACGCCGTGGTGGCCGTTGGACGACCTTTGTATCGGTCTTTGGATTATCGGTCTGCGCTTTCTTGGTAGGCTGGTGGATTTTCTGGTTTTTCAACTGAACAACGACTCTGGTTTGACGTATAATCTGGCATGTTGAGTCATTCGTTGAAAGGTGAGAAGATGAGAAAGATTGCAAGCTATGCTTTGGTTGTCGCCACCCTACTTTTGGTGTCTGGCTGTGCTTCCCATGGGGGCAGATATTTCCAGCAGTCCGAAGACAGGAAGGTCCATGTCATGAAGAATCGTATTTACAACCCTGGCGATTATCGCCATGAACGTCATGATTCTGGTGTTGCCAGTCACGTGAATGACTATTAGGAGTTTGAGATGACGAGAGAGCAAGCAGAAGCGTTGGTCAAGAGCATCAAGGGTTCGACAGCAACCAAACATCCGAAGCAGTTGATTGCTGAGCTATGTTCGGTCGTTGAGTTCTTGCTGAAAGAAGTCAAGCTATTGTCGCCACCAGTTTTTGGAATCGACAAGGATATGCCGGTTGTTGAGCCCGACCTTGGGGCCGAACCGGATCGTCCGTTCCGCCAACCACCAAGACCGACGCTTGGTCCTGACACGGTTGACGATGGGGACACAACAGACCCATATCTAAGAGGCATCATGGAAAAACAAGAGGGCGATGACAATGTTTGAAGTACCATCGCATACGTGCGACGTGGTTGAAATCAAGCTTGAGCCGCACGACAACGCAGATTCGTTGAGTATCGTACGGGTAGGCGATTTCCAATGTGTTGTTCGTACATCCGATTGGAAAGACGGTGATCTCGCGGTCTACATTCCTCCAGACAGTATTGTGCCAGACACAGAAGTGTTTGCGTTTCTCGGTGAGCACAAGCGCATCAAGGCTCGTCGGTTGCGTGGTGAGTGGTCGGTTGGTCTTCTAGTACCTGCTCCTGAAGGTGCTAAGGTCGGCGATGACTACATGGAACAGCTTGGTGTCGAACACTACGAGCCACAAATCCATGGAGGTTTCAAGACCGGGGGTGATAATGTCTCCCCTCCAGCGGGGTTCCATCCAACGTACGACGTGCTCAACTTCCGTAAATATTCGAGACTGTTTGAGGACGGGGAAGAGGTTGTCGCAACCGAAAAGATCCACGGTGCCAATGCTAGGTTTGTTTGTGTGGACGACACCATCTATTGCGGATCAAGGAAACACTGGAAGAAAGAAGATCCAGACAATCTGTGGTGGAGGGTTTTGCTCAACAACACATGTCTTGATTCCTGGCTGAGACATCACCAGGGTCTCACAGTATATGGCGAAGTCTTCGGTAACGTACAGAGCCTCAGATACGGGTCCACCAAGGGCGATATCTTCTTTGCTGCTTTCGACATCTTAGCTGGTAACACCTGGCTAGGATTTGACGAAGCCCGCGAGATTGGAGCACCATTGAATTGGGTTCCTACGGTGTATCGTGGTCCATACGACAAAGCCCTACTTTTGGGTCTAGCAGAAGAAGACAGTAGTGTCCCAGGTGCGAATCACCACAGAGAGGGTGTTGTTGTTAAACCCGTTGCTGAGCGGATGGACCAGCGTCTCGGTCGTGTTCAACTCAAGATCGTGGGCAATCGGTATCTGAGCAAGAGTTAGCTATTTGGATTGGTGGGCGACGGTAAACGCCACTGAGCGTACGACAGGTAGTCGGCTTTGGCGGGGCACTCTCACTCAACCGCCATGTCTCCGCTTGTGGGACCATTAACCGGGGATGAAGTCTTCGTGACAGAGAGTAGCTGTTCAATTCAGCCCGTCGTCATTCGTGTTGACAGAAAGGGGAAACGATGTTGTTTGTGAAGATTGGCGAACAAGAGTTTGATATTTCATTCAGGTATTCGGAAGAATCGCCAGAGTCTGTGCGTAACCTGACCGACGCGGTAGTCGATGGACCAAGGCGGTGTTCATTCGCCAATGTGTTCATGGATGGTGAATCTATGACCGAAGGTGTGGCTGTGTGTCATAAGGGTGACAATTTCTGCAAGGCCATTGGTCGTAAGAGGGCTTTACGATGGGCTATCAGCGATTTCCCGGCCGATGTCAGAAGAGCCATCTGGACAGCGTATGAGATCAAGTTTGGTTTCAAGAACAGGAAGAAACGTAATGCATCCAGAACAGGCTAAGAAAATCAAATGCGACAAGTGCGGTGCGGTAATTGGTCTGTACCGACACGATGATGGGTGGCGTTGTGGAACATGTGTTTGGAATGAGCGTGTCGATTTGGTAAATCATATAGAGGCTATTCTCAGTGCGGTTGATTATACGGAGGGAAATGGGTCGGCGGTCGTTGTGTCTCATGAAAGTTTGGATCGGTTGTCCGCAGCAGTAAATGCTGCGAAATAGAAACAGGAGACTGTGTATGAACCTGCTTGGAAAGATCATCGTCTTGCTTGCTTTGTTCGCCATGCCTGCGGTTAGCCTTGGTGCTTTCGAGTGTTTTACGGATGCCCAAGAAATCAGTGGCGAAAAACCTGTTACAGATTGCCCTAACGACGAAATCGCATTTTTGTCTGATGGGTATTTTGTTGCCACATATATGGAATCTGACTATGATTCGTTTGTAGTTGCTGGCGTAGTCGATTCTGGAGGTATTGTCACGATAGGGACTCCGGTGCAACTTACGTGGACAGGTACCGATATTATGGATGTTCGACAACTTAAGCGCATGTCGTCGAACACGTTCATTATTGGGCTCAAAGACTATGGTACATCCGCAACTAGCCACTTTGGCCATGGTGCTGTTATTGCTGGCGAGGTCAATCTGGTGTCATTGACTATTACACTAGGAGATGCCCATACTTTCCAGGGTCAGTATTGTACAGA
>Ga0180431_10002925_pt1 | contig 22364 bp, 22 predicted proteins | sample SS_ome_11_FD_132459 | JGI IMG/M metagenome (GOLD analysis project Ga0180431, IMG submission 132459) | Hypersaline lake sediment archaeal communities from the Salton Sea, California, USA - SS_1_MS_1 metaG | ecosystem: Environmental > Aquatic > Non-marine Saline and Alkaline > Hypersaline >...
CTTTGAACAGGGGCCCATCCGGCCGCCCAGCGAGGCGGCCAGCCTGCTGGTGCGGGTGACACGAAACTGTCCGTGGAATCGATGCACGTTCTGCCCCGTGTACAAGGGAACGACGTTCTCCCTCAGACCCGCAGCCCACGTGAAACAAGATATCGATGCGGTATACAGGCATACGGAAACGCTCCGGTCGTTGGCTGACGATGAAGGCCGTATTCCTCAGGCGGAGCTCCGGAAGGCCATCCAGAGCTTAACGCCCGAAGAATACAGTGCCTTCCAAGCCGCCTATCACTGGCTGAATTCCGGTGGGATGGCATCGATTTTTCTGCAGGACGCCAATTCCCTGGTCATCAAGCCCTCAGACCTCGTGGATATTTTGAAGCATCTGAAGAAGCGCTTTCCTGAGGTGGAGAGAATCACCTCCTATGCCCGCTCGCATACCATCGACCGGATGAAAGAGGAGGATTTGGAAGCCATCGGTCGGGCGGGCCTGAACAGGCTTCACGTCGGCATGGAATCCGGCTCGGACAATGTTCTCCGGATGACCAAGAAGGGCGTAACCAAGGAGATGCATATCCGGGCAGGACACAAAGTAAAAAAGGCGGGCATCGAACTCTCGGAGTACATCATGCCGGGACTGGGCGGGAAAACACTCTCGGAAGAACACGCCCTGGAGACGGCCGATGCCATGAACCAGATCAACCCGGATTTCATCCGGCTGCGTACTCTGGGAATACCCAATCATATTCCCCTGTACCAAGATTACTGCGATGGCCGTTTTCTGAAATTGACGGAAGTTGAGGTCGTTGGCGAAATCCTGACCTTCCTCGAGCACCTGGACGGGATCACCAGCATGGTGCTGAGCGATCATATCCTCAACCTTCTGGCCGATTTTGAGGGCAGGCTCCCCGACGACAAAGAGCGAATGGTGGACCTGCTGCGCGCATTTCTGTTGATGAATCCGTCTCATCAGCGGTTGTACCAGGTCGGGAGAAGGCTGGGCATCTTTTCCTCTGTGGAGGATATGGCTTATCCCCAGCGAATGGCCAAGGCCGAAGAGGCGTATCTACGTCTGGGTATCACACCGGAGAATGTGGAGGAGGTCACCGCAGAATTGATGAAGCGATTCATCTGAATGTTATTTATTCGGCAGCAGGAGTCGATGATGGAAGACGAATATCGTTCGATGCTGGCTCCCCGTTTTACGGGTATCCCCACGTTTATGCGGACACCGTATACGAGGGATGCCTCTCAGTTGGATATAGCCCTTATCGGTGTGCCCTACGACGGTGCCACAGAGAACCGGCCCGGTGCACGGCACGGACCGCGAGAGATTCGTAATGCCTCCAGCATGATGCGCTCCATTCATCATGTCACGAAGATCAACCCCTATTCCCTCTGCCGGGTGGGTGACGTGGGTGACGTGCCCATGGAATCCATGTTCGATGTGGAGGCAACGCATCGGGACATCACCGCATTCTATCAAAAGATTACAGATGCCGGCGCTCTTCCTCTGAGTGCTGGCGGTGATCACTCCATCAGTCTGCCGATTTTAAGAGCGATAGCTACGGATGGTCCGGTGGGTCTGATCCAAATCGATGCCCATCTGGACACGTTCGATGAGGAGATGGGATCGAAATTCAGCCATGGCACACCCTTCCGGCGGGCCGTGGAAGAAGGATTGTTAGACCCGAAACGCGTCGTACAGATCGGAATTCGTGGGGCCGTGAATGACGAAGCTGCCTGGGATTACAGTGCACAATCGGGCATGAGGGTCATCTTCATCGAAGAGTTTGTGGATTTAGGCGTCGAGGGTGTGGCCACCGAGGTGCACCGTATCGTGGGCAAGGATCCCATCTACCTGTCGTTCGATATCGACGGACTCGACCCGGCATACGCCCCTGGAACGGGGACACCGGAGATCGGAGGGATGACCAGCCTGGAGGCCCAGATGCTGATGCGGCGTTTTCGCGGTTTGAATCTCATCGGAGCCGATGTCGTCGAGGTTTCACCCCCCTTCGATACGGCGGGTCAGACGGCCCTGGTGGGAGCCACGCTGATGTATGAAATACTCTGCATGATGGTCGAAGGCCTGAATTCCAGAAAGAAGTAAATGTGATTTTTTCGACGGATCAGCCTAAAAATATTGAAATCAAGGAGAATACCATGTTATCCAGTGCCAAATATGCAAAAAGTCTTTATACAGGATTCGGAGCGGTTTGGATTTTCATCACCTTCCTGCTGTTGTTATTCTCCGGCTGTCAAAAGAAAGAACGTCCGGCAGCCGCCGATAACCAAACGCCTGGTATTCGGGCCAATCTCGTCTTCTTCTATTATCAAGATTTAGCCCGGGCTCGGCGTTTCTACGAAGGGACGCTCGGCTTTCAGAGGGTTCTGGATTACGGATTTGCCACGATACACAAGATGTCCCGCACGTCGTACATCGGCCTGGTGGATGAGAAGGAAGGCATGCACGACACATCGGAGCCCAAGACCGTCACCCTGGCCGTGGTCTCCGACGAGGTCGACGGATGGTACGACTATCTGAAGAGTCAAGGTGTAGAATTGCGGGGACCTGTGAGTGATGCCACGCGCCATCCGACGCGGGGATTCGTGGCCTACGATCCCGAAGGGTATTTTCTTGAGTTCGAGACGTTCCTGGATGATCCCCAGAACGCGGCCTTGCGGGAGCATCTGAAGGATGCGAAATCGTTGTATCCCGACAATGACCAGGAAACATCGCGGCCGAGATCGTTGGGAGTTAAAGCCAACATCTTATGGCTGTACTACAACGACCTGGGCAAAGCGCAGCGATTCTACGAAGATATCATGGGGCAGAAACTGCTGGTCGATCAAGGCTTTGCCAAGGTCTACACATCATCGCCCACTGGGTTCATCGGCCTGGTGGATCAGGCCCAGGGGCTGCATCGATTCACGGATGAAAAGGCTGTGAACGTGTCCTTCATCACTCCGGACGTGGATGCATGGTATGATCATTTACAGAAAAAGGGATTGACCATGCGGGAGCTCCTGGAGGATGCCGAAGAAGGACTGGTCAGGGCCTTTGTTACGTATGATATCGCCGGATACTTCCTGGAGTTCGATTGGTTTTATGAGCACGAGAAGAACCACAAAATCCTCGAACAGCTGAACGAATGATGGGATTCAGAATAGGGGGTGTGTCGAACGTGTCTTAGAAGTAAAAACTCAGAACAGCCTTTAAAAAACTTTTTTAAATACCGAACCTGACCCTTGTGCTTCACCGCTTAACGATCCCTTCGTTTGTTTCGGTCATTCGGAACGTCTGCCTGCTCCTGTCTTCGCTTATCCAAGCTCGATCATTCCATACGGTTGTTGTATAGTCGATGAAATCATGACAAATGTCGGCCTAACGGGAACGATCCCGTTCGAGTCATCGGATCCTGTAAGCGTTTGAAGTGTATCTTTTTTAAGAGGTCATCGGTTGACCCGATAAAAAGAAGGGGGGATCATCATGCGTCAGAGTAAGAAGCACTACCTGCAGATCCTCGAGGTCGAGATGGAGGATCTGCGGGAGGATCTTGAACTGATGATCGAGGAATGCAGAAAGAACTATCAGTCGGAGAAGATCACCGAGCATGTCTTTCTTGCGAATCTCACGTTGTTCAGGAATGAGCTGTTGGGACTGGATGAATTTTTTCGGATCGTGGATACGACGGAATGCGATTCGTTCGAGACTCTGGAAACGATGATGGATTATCTGCGAAATCGTTTTCGGGAGAAGATGAGCACTGGCGGCCTGGCAGAGGCCCTGTATATCTGTATTGAGCGAAAGTTGAATAAAGTCGCCCGGTATGTGACCCAGTGAATCGTGAATTCGTCAGCCTGATAAAAAACACTCGAAGCCGAGCAATTTTTTCCTTCTTGATGGCATAACTATAACCGGGGTCGTGTTTATATACCATCCATCGTTTACTGTAAATCTACTTGTAATTTATCGTTTTAAATTGGATTGCCCCTGACCACGGGCGCTCACCCCGCGATTTTTCATGCATTTTCCTGAACATTGGAATGAGATTTGCCCTTCAATCCATAGAATACATTATTCTAAGCGTATCGGTCCGGTATTTTACGGAGGCAACCATGAAGGAACTTATCGCACAAGACATCATGAAAGCGGATGTCCTCAGCATTCACGCCGATTGGACCCTGGAGGAACTGGCAGACTTTTTGAATGAACATTCCATCACGGGTGGTCCCGTAGTCGATGATGCCGGGACTCTGGTCGGTGTGGTCTCCACAACAGACATCGTTCGGAATTCGACATTTGCTTTTAAAAATGTCCAAGGAAAAAAGACGACGGACTATTTTCGGGATGATATCGATCCTGCGTATTTCAACCAACTTATTCCCTCGCTGGCTGCGCAAAAAGGACAAGACGTGACAGTCCGGGATATCATGACTCCCATGACGTTCAACGTGAGCAGGGACATGCGGATCCAGCAAGTGGCCGATGCCATGATTCGAGGGCGGATACATCGTGTTCTGGTCACGGATGACGATAAGCTGTTGGGCATCATCACGACCATGGATTTACTGGATATTTTGCGGAATCAGTAGGATTGTTGTCGCGCTGTTTTCACAAATCAAGGGCCAGGGTTCACCCGGATTTTCGACGGGAGCGGCATTCAGGCGACCATACCACGTCTGTGTGTAGCTCAATACCCATCGTTTTTTACTGACACTTACCTGAGAGAAAAATACACTTTGTCATAAAATTTCTATGAAAACACGATTTTTTTTCATAAATTTCAGGGTGATGTTTTTACTCGGGATGCCATTCTATGGAGATTCTAACCACAAAGAATGCCTATCACTCTGGTGACCCTAAAATTTCCTCATTGAAAAAAAAGTTGGCAGGATGGATATTCTATCCGAAAATGATATCCATCGTATGGAAGGCTGCGAGGCTCTCGAAAAGAGGCCGGTATCCTGGCGAAGCATGGGTTCACAGCAGTCTGGGCATCGTCCGTGCACTGGAATCCGTGGGCGTCGATTTTGAGATCGATAATCTGTCCGCCTTCCAGAATCTCGACTCGCCATGTGTATTCGTGGGCAATCACATGAGTACGCTGGAGACGTTTGTCTTGCCGTGCGTCATCCAACCCTACCGTGCCGTGACCTTTATCGTCAAGGAAGAGCTGATCGAATACCCCGTGTTCAAGCACGTGATGATCCATCGTGATCCCGTGGTCGTGGGGAGGACGAATCCCAGAGAAGATTTCAAGATTGTCATGGAAGAGGGTAAAAAACGCCTTGACAGAAACATCTCCATGATCGTCTTTCCCCAGACTACGCGACGGTTGGATTTCGATGCCAGGCACTTCAATACCATCGGTGTCAAACTGGCACAGCGGGCGGGTGTTCCCATCGTACCCTTTGCTCTGAAGACCGATGCCTGGGGCAACGGGAAATGGATTAAGGATTTTGGCAAGATTTATCCCGACAAGCCGGTGTATATCCATTTTGGCGATCCCATCGTAGCGGAGGGCAGGAGTAAGGAAACGCATGAATCCATCGTCCATTTTATCGAAGAGAAACTGGCCGCCTGGAATTGATTTTATAGAAGCGGGGAACATTTTCTCGATGAGGAGGGTTACCAAGTAATAGAGTCCATACGAGGAAGGGTCCAATATACTAAAATCCGACCCATACAAGGGAGAGGAGGTGACCATACATGAAACGTTTTACATTACCCCGTGTTGCCCACTGCAGCGAAGGCTGTATAGTATAGTCCTGAACACGACGATAAACTGTTCTTGAACGGTGACAGAACCGTTCAATCACAAAAGTATAATCATAATATATAAAAATAGAGCTGTCCTTGAAAAAGACTTTATAGGAAGTATAGAAAACACCATGAAGCTTTAAGGACAGCTCTATTTGTTTACGAAAGCAGGGGATGATGCCATGAACATATTTGAGTTTGCCATGAAGATGGAAAAGGATGGAGAGGCCTACTATCGAGAGCTTGCCCAGGAGGCCGCCAATCCAGGATTAACATCGATATTCAACATGCTGGCCGATGCCGAGGTCAAGCATTACCGCATCGTCGACCGGTTGCGGCGTGACGAGATTCAACCGGAAATGGCCGAAGATACGCTCTTCAACGATGCCAAGAATGTGTTTGCCCAGATGAAGGAAAAACAGGACACGTTTGATTTTGATGCGTCCCAGAAAGACGTATACCGAAAGGCTCTTGACATTGAAGAAGAGAGTCATACCTTCTACAAGGAGAAGGCTGAAGAGGTCGATACGGGCGCAAAGAAGGCGTTGCTCCTGAAACTGGCCGAAGAGGAAAAGAGACACATGTTCCTGATGGAAAACATCATTGAATTTATATCGCGGCCTGAGACGTGGCTGGAGAATGCCGAGTGGTATCACCTGGATGAGTATTGATCTTCATCGTTTATCGTCTCTTCCATGAGGCCCTGGCAGCTGTCTATAGAATGATCGAGTGACATATGCGAAATGACTTTACGGAACACCTTCCTGTCCTCTCGATTTAATATACCCGATGAAATCGTATCTTTTTTTAAGGATGATCCCCCTTTGGGAGAATAACCGTGGTGGAACTTACAAGTTTTTTCCGGTGGATGTCATGACCAGTTTTCCGTGCTTCACTCCCTTGGTGCTGATAATATCATCCGCCAGGTCCTTGATATGTTTCGCCGTGCCTTTGACGGCCAATACTTCCAGACAGTTATCATGATCCAAGTGCACATGCATCGTGGAGATCACAGAATGGTGGTGCTGGTGTTGCTGATGGGTCAATCGTTCTTGGAGCGCCCGCTTGTGGTGGTCGTAAATGATGGTGATGGTGCCCACCGTCTGCGTGGTTTCGTCCCGCCACTCTTCCTGAACCAGCCGGTCGCGAACTAGATCACGGAAGGCTTCCGAGCGATTCGAGTACCCGTGTCCGGATATGTATTCATCAAACCGTTCCAAAAGCCTGCTGTCCATGGAGATGCCAAATCGGGTGATGGTGCTCATGGGATTTCCTCGATTTTATTCTCCTTCCTCGTGCGCTTTTAAAATAGTACAAAGCACAGACGAATGCAAGGGCGAAATATAAATTCGAAAGGGTCGCTTGGAATAAAAGTATACGAGCGATTAATGACTTCGTGCGCACTCCCGCGGAAACCATTTCATCTTATCCTTTAAAGATTATACTTGCTTTTTCAATAATTCTCACTTATCTTCCACGTATAATCAATCATCTTTATCCATCTTACAAAATTCAATGGGGAGGTCGCCATGAAGACGGGGTATCTTTTTTTATTTGCCTGTTTCTTCGGATTCATTGTCGCTCTTCAACCCGTTTTTTCCCAGACATGTGATGTTTTCGGGTATATCTATATCTCACCGCCCCCGAACGTTACGCCCGTTCCGGGTGTAAAACTAACGGCTACTCCCATTATGGGTTCCACTTTCACGACCGAGGCATATTCGCAAGCGGATGGGTCTTACGCCGTTCAAGACATACCTGTGGGCTGGAATGGCTATATAACCCCCACAAAGGATAACTATGTGTTCAATCCAACCAGTTATGCCTACTCCATCATCGCCTCCGGATCTTTGGGGCCGGAGAATTATCATGCCCATGCCAAAATCCTGATACACGGAACAGTCACCGATCCCGGCAGCGCACCGATTTCACCCTGCGACATATTCGCGAGTACGGGGGAATCGACCTATACGTCATCCAGCGGCGAGTACTATCTTCTGGTGGTGCCTCAGTACATCGATTGGGGCAGTGGCTTTCGATGGACGGGTACTGTCACACCGGTTCGGACGGGTTACACCTTCACGCCGCCTTCACTCTCTTATTCGGCCATTTATACCGATCAAACGGGTCAAGACTACGTGGGTACTTCCTCGATGACTGGAGTTCATGAAGATGGGGGGATTCCTTCGGCATTCGCGCTCCATGCAAATTATCCGAATCCGTTCAACCCCGAAACATCCATCGTGTATGATTTACCCCAGTCAGGCCATGTTGTCCTGGCCGTATACGATCTTCAAGGCAAGGAAGTGGTTCGTTTGGTCAACGGAATGGAAGACGCCGGTCGTCATACGGTTTCTTGGGATGGAAGAGATCATCAAGGTGGACTTATTTCCTCGGGAGTGTACGTCTATCGGATTCAAACAGGTGAGTTAAGCGAGTCGCGAAAGTTGGTCCTAAGTCGGTGAACGGGCATCCTTAGATTCGGTTTCATCCAGAACGTCGTATTACTTTTCAATAGATTGAATGATTCCATCGAGTTCCGTTTCCAGCGCAGGATCCAGGCCCTCGGGCTGATGGCTCTCCAGTATCGTCTTTGCTCTTTCTCGGGCCCAATCGCGGGCATCGTCCCCTTTTTCTTCCCACACGGCATAAGGGCGTCTGTCCATGAGTGTGGAGACCCAGAGCTGTTTCATATGCTTCAGTGTATGCTCTTGGGTTAAGTAGTGTCCTCCGGGCCGCACCTGTTGGATGACATCCAGGGCCAGTGTTTCGTCGTTGACCGTGATGCCTTCCATCATTTTGCATACAATCCCGAAAATTTCACAATCCATGACCATCTGCTCGTAAGACCAAATCTTGCTCCCGTTGAGCAGGCCCACTCCCAGGAGCATGTCGGACATGACAGCCGATGCCATGAACGTGGAGAGGCTGTTCTCGATGCCGGCCTGCCAGTTGGGTTTTTTAGCACCGGTGGCGAACGAGCCCATTGACAGAGGCACGTCGTAAAAATCGGCCAAGCGGTTTGTTGCGGCACCGAACAGGAAATCTTCCGGACCGCCTCCCGTATAGGCGCCGGTGCGCAGGTCCATGGCCGTCTGGGCAGCGGCGTAGAAAACCGGAGCACCGGGGAAGGCCAGCTGGATGAGTGCCAGTCCACTGATGACCTCGGCATTGCCGACCAGCAGGCTGCCCGCCAAGGTCACCGGTGCCGTTGAGGCACAGGAGGCCATGGTCATGAATCCCACGGGAATGCCGGCTTCTGCTGCGATGAGGGCTGCGTCTATGCTGCCACCGTCGTGGGCGAGGGGAGAAATCGTGCATTCCATGATGGACAGAACAGGCCGCTGTCGGAGAGCCTGTCGGCTGCCTGCGATGGCGGCGGCCATCTCCACGCTGGCCCTGGCCTCTTCTTCCGAGTAGATACTTTCTGTTTGTACGTGCTTGGTCGAATGCTTCCAAATGGCTGCAAGTTCGTGAAGTCCACGGGTTTCTGGAGGGCAATCCTGGGCCGACACGGGAGCAAAATGGAAGGCGATCTCTTCGATGCCATCGGCCAACCGAGCAATCTCGGTGATGTCTCTGAGACACGTACGGCGGCACTTACCGCTGTGAATATCGATGATTTCAACACCGCATCCATCCGTACCCGCGTACACATGGTTTCCGTCCAGAGGCAGATCCTGGGCAGGATCACGAGCCCCCAGTGTATAAGCCTTCGGAGCGTGCTTTAACGCGTCTTCGATGAGTTGGCCGGACGCCTTGACGATCATTGTGTCTGGATCGACGTCGGCTCCGTGAGCCTTCCAGATATCCTGAGCCTTTTTCGATGGGAAGCGGACACCCGTGGATTCAATGACATCCAGAGTGGCCGTATGGATGCGTTGGACAGCGTGGGAATCCAGGACGTTTAAACTGAGACCCGGATTCGTGATAGAACGTATATGGTTTTTCATGTGATCTCCACCTGGTTTGATGTACCAACATAAACAGACAACGCCGAAATGTCAACAAGAAAGTGGAAGAGGAATTATTCTCTATGCTCCGTTGAAACGATCCTATCATTATCCAAATCTCCAGAAACAGGGATTAAATGCCCTGTCCCAAAATGAGAGTCACAATAGGGTTTGTTTTCTATTGTTTAAAATTGTCCTTGATTATGTCGGGGAAAATCGTTTTCTTAAGAATCATGTCTATGGGGGAATGTGCCGTTTTTCATCAACCGGATTGACGATTTCATAGGAGAGGGAAGATATGAACGAGTACAAACCGTATGTACCCGCCGATGTGACGATGAGGGACTTTAATCCAAAGACAGTCATTCTGGGCGTGTTTCTGGGTGCGGTCTTTGGAAGCGCCAATGCCTATCTCGGACTCCGTGTAGGTCTCACCATCAGTACGGCCATTCCCCTGGCCGTCGTCTCAGTGGCTGTTCTGCGGATGCTGACACCCGTGTTCGGAAAGACCACGATTCTGGAATGCAATATTTCGCAAACCGCTGGATCGGCCAGTTCATCCCTGGCGTCGGGCATTATCTTTACGATTCCCGCCCTGTTCATCTGGGGATACGACGTTCCCCTCTATCAGATGACGCTTCTGGCCATGTGCGGGGGCATCATGGGCGTACTCTTCATGATTCCCCTACGAAATTTCCTGATAGTGAAGGAACATTATAATCTGCCTTACCCTGAGGGTACGGCCTCCGCCGAGGTTCTGATTGCCGCCACAGGCGGCGGGTCCACGGCAACCAATGTGTTCAAGGGCTTGGGGATCGGAGCCCTGTACAAAGGATTGATTTCGCTTTTGTATCTCTGGCCCTCCCGTGTATTTATACATCTTCCCCTGATTAAAAAAGGAGTCATCGGAGTTTCGACCACGCCGGCTCTCCTGGGAGTGGGGTACATTCTGGGCCGACGTATCGGAACGATCATGGTAGGGGGTGGGCTGGTTTCCTGGGTCTTGATCATCCCAATCATCGCTTGGAAATTCGGTGATTCGGAAATCTGGCCCAACACCCTGGCGTACTTGAAATCCAGGGATCCCAACCTCACCGCCACCCTTATCGGGCAACTGTCCGCCAGGCAGATCTGGGAAGGATATATTCGAATTATCGGGGCGGGTGCCGTGGCGGCGGCAGGCATTATCACGGTGGCTAAGTCGATACCGACGATGATCAACTCGTTAAAAATCGGCATACGTGAGCTCAGGACGAGCGCGTCCCAGCTGGATGCCGGCCGATTGCGCACGCAGCGCGACCTTTCCATCAAGTATGTTATACTGGGCGTCTCCATCGTCGTGTTGTTGGTGACGTTCATTCCCGGCATCATCGGGCATAACACCCAGTTGCTGATGCGGTTTTGCAGCGCCCTGGCCATCGCTTTTTTTGCTTTCTGTTTTGTGACTGTCTCAGCGCGTATCGTCGGAATGATCGGCGTATCGTCCAATCCGACATCGGGCATGGCTATCGTGACGCTGCTGGGTACGGGGCTCATTTTTCAACTCCTGGGCTGGACCGACCTGACGGGTAAGATCACGGCCCTGACCATCGGAACCATCGTGTGTATTTCGGCATCCATTGCCGGGGATATTTCTTAGGACCTGAAGGCAGGATTTCTGCTGGGGGCGACGCCCCGCAAGCAGCAGATCAGTGAGATGATCGGAGCCGTGGGATCTGCCTTCTTCGTGTGCCTTGCGGTTTACTACCTGGGAAAGGCATACGGATTTGGAACCGATGAGTTGCCCGCTCCTCAGGCGACGCTGATGAAAACCGTTTTAGACGGTGTGCTGGACGGCAACCTACGGTGGGATTTGGTGGGTATCGGAGCGGCTTTCTCCATCCTGGTCATATTCTTCAAGATTCCGCCCTTGCCCTTTGCTGTGGGAATGTACCTGCCGTTGTATACGATGACGCCGGTGTTCATGGGGGGTATGCTGAGGCATTTTATCGAGAAGAAGTACGGCGGGGATAAGAGTAAAGTAGAGCGAGGGAAAGACCAGGGCATTCTCCTGGGGTCCGGATTTATCGCGGGTGAGGGATTGATGGGGGTGGTCATTGCCGTGATCGCCGTCATCATCTCCAGGACGCCAAGATATCTGGAAATTCATTATCCGTCGGAATGGCTTGGGCAGGTCATTTCCGCTGTCATTTTTACCGGTCTCGGCTGGTTTCTTTACAGCGTGGCGGCGAAATCGAGAAAGAATTAAACCGTATCTTACCGGCCCCGGGAGACTTTCCGGGGCTGTTATCTTGTCATAGTTACCTCAATCAAATCGAGTGAACCCATCCCATCAACATGGATGTTTTGAATGAAAAGAACCGTATTCATCCTATTGCTCGTTGCCATACCATCGGCACTTGTTTTCTTCAGTTTTCACTGGCTGCGCCTTCAGGCCGGTGCCTGGCTGGGTGAAAGGAGTATCACAGACCAGGAAGCGATAAACGGTATTAGGCCTATCTTTACGTATCTTCCTGCAGGTTGGATGTCTCCGATGAAGCAAGACATGAGTCGCGTTTGGGAGCCCCTGGGTTTGAGGGGTACGCATTATTTTACGTTCGGGGAGCCGGAGACGATTATTTCCAAATACGCCCAGCGCTCCAATCCTGAGTCTAAATTTTATCAGGCATTGTTCGGTGTCTATGTAATTTCAGGAGGTGAGGATCGATTCATGCTCCCTGGGAATGAGATCGACATCGAAGCACTGGGAAGGCTTGCACAGTCTGATCAAATCGCTCAACTCAAAGCCATGGGAGATCCGCAGCCCGCAGCGACATGGACGGGGTTTATCAGGCAGGACCGGATTCTGATGGAAGGGGTCGGAAGACCGTGTTTCGAGGGAACCATCGTCAGTCACAGCAACCTGACAGATCGAAGAGACCTGAGCACCGTACGACTCCTGGGCATGCCGCCACGATCCCGTTGGGAGGATAGGCTCAACTCCTACCATCCCCTGACGTTAAAGGGCATCTATGGCGGATGGCACTCGGCCGAGCACGGCGTTACGATTGTGTACTATGGATGCGGCTCGGTATTTACAACGCACACGGGTGTTCGCATCGACTATTACCAAGAAATAAAACAGGAATTGATTCGATTGGCGGAGGGTGTGAAGATGACCACCGTGGGCAGAATGATCGGATAATCGTGCGTGTATAAAAAGAAAAAGCCGTCTTTTCAGAAAGACGGCTTTTTTGTTATTTTCATTTTCAATTCTGGATACGGAAGCTTGTTTCGATGGGTTCCGATGTCAGGCCCTTTCGGGGATCGAACGCTCGGAATTTATAGACAAACGTGCCCGGAATAAGGTCTCGGCGCCACTTGATGATTTCATTGTACGTCACCATATCTCCGGGTTGAATTTGAGTGAGCCATACAATCTTGAGCGAGGGTCTCTGAGATTCCTCTGGGAGCGTTAGAATCTCCAGTTTCGGATTCACACTTGTTTCAGTAAAGTTTCGAACCAACACCTTTATTTTGATGGTTTCGTCTTGTTCCAGAACAAGATTATCCGACGGATCCTCGATGGATATGGAACAGATGAGCCCGGTACCTGTCTCCTCAACCACGACCTCTTCGGTTTTTATTCCGATGCTCCCAGGCTTGCTGTAGCCGGTATTCTGCTCTTGCGACTGGGTTGTCGATACGAACAGGAGTGAAGCGACGAGGATGTACAGTGTTTTATTCATGATACACCGAAAATGAGACGATAATTTTTTATGGGTTTCCGTCTGACATAAAACGGTGGGGCTCTGACCAATCACCCCATCGCTCGCTGGAAAAACTTGAAGTGACGGTGACTTTCCAGTGGCCTCGACATCGCACGCGCCAGTAATTAACGTTGCTTTCAAAAAAATTTTGCCCGCATTCGTATGATTGAGATGCCCAAAAACTCGAAATCTCGGGCGTCTCGAAATTGATGTCATCATCCACCATCAGGTGATAAAGTTCGGCACCTGGTATGGGGCTCCATCGAAAGGTAATCGATTCTCCGGTGATGGTATCCCCATCAGGTGGCATGATCATATCGGGGATAAAAGCGGACCAGACGAGCCGTACGCAGGTTTCTTTTCCTTGGCTCACGCTTATCCCCGACTGGGACGCGCTGGCGGTAATAAAAAAATCTCGGGTTCTTCCGTACAGAGTGACCGAATAGTCATCGCCTGGTTCAAGATCGCCGATCTCGATGTTGAAATAACTGTTCACACGGGGGATATGCTCCCAGCTTTGAACCGTATATCCCTTCTTCAGTATGTACTGAGCCGACGTGAGATGACCACCCTTTGCCAACGTTCCACTGGATTCTTCCTTTTCCAGCACGATTTTTAAAAGACCCCTTGACGGCTCCGTATCGAGGATACCGCATCCGTGTATTATAATTGAGATAAGACAGAGTGCGATGGCGTTTCGCATGGTTCCCATTCCTTAAAAATCGGCCGGTATGCGAATGGTCATGGTCGTATTCTCTCTGGGGTTTTTACGTGTCGCATAATAAACGATGCCGCCCGCCAGACCCGCGCCCAAGATATAATAAGGCAATCTGCTTATCCTGCTTTTTCGTGTCTGGGCCGTGACCGCGAATACGAATGCGTCACCCACCAAACCAAACGGATAATCATCCTCCAACTTCCAGACGATTTCTTTATTTTTCCCCGGCTTGACATTCCTGCCTACGTCCCCGGAAAGATGCTGGGGATAGAGGGAGAATGACTTCCCATGATCGTGGGAGAGCGCTACGGAAACCTCGTACTTCTTCTCTGGGTTTCCCTTCAGGTCGTACATCAACGTCACGGTCTCACCCTTGTCCTCAAAACGCACGTTCCGTACCTCAAGCTCTTGTGCTCTTACTGCGGTGATCATTAAAAGGACGATAAGGTATGTCCAAGCAACCTGTATTTTCATGTCATTCCACCGTATAGTTAAAACTGCGTTCGATCCACACAGCCTCTTCATTGTACAGCCTGTACCGTGTCCGATAAGCGGTAAAGATGGCATCCTCCTCAAAGGTCTTACTCCGGGTGGTGTTCCCCAGGACCAGTACGCTGTCCACCTGACCAAACACGTTGACCAAGAGTGAGAGTGTCACCACCCCGCTGATGGCCTTATCCCGGTCGTCGGGTTGTTTTCTGAATCCCAGAAACTCTTCGAACGTGGGCAGTTCTTCCTCAGTTACTTCGTACGATGGCAAATCCATCGTTTCTATCAATTGTGTGGTCTCGATGGTCTCGTCTTCGGGCATGTACTCATCCTCCACAGGGATGGGTACCCGTGGAAGATTGGGCGCCCTGGGTACACCACCTGCGCGTGTAGTGGGAACCATCTCAGTTGTCACGGTAATGTATTTCGGCAGCGGTTTCATTTTCCAAGGGCGCTGGGGAAAACGGTGAGAGACCCCGAATAGACTGGTCATCAGCATCAGCGCGACAATCAGAGATTTCTCAAAACGAACCCGGTAACGGGCTTTTTCCCAGTGGTGCAGAGTGGTTTTTCGATTTCTCGTCATTCTACATCCCGTACGATTCGAAATCCGATGTCTCCGACAGCATCATCCGGTGCGTTCATGCCGCGAATGGTCGTCCGGCAATTAAGCCGGGAATAATTCCACGATCCCCCCCGCATGATCCGATGCGCTCCTGTGGTGGGGCCTTGCGGATCGGTATCCGGCGAGCGACTGTAATAATCTTCCGTGTACCAGTCCCAGCATCGTTCCCATACGTTACCTGCCATATCAAAAAGTCCTAAAAGATTGGGAGGAAAACTCCCCACCGGGCTGGTCCACTTCCAACTGTCTTTTCCCCCCACGCCCGCAAAATTGGCATCCCCTCTATCCAGCATCCCGCCGTTGGGATACATGACGTTTCGGCCACCGGAACGGGCTGCATATTCCCACTCTGCCTCGGTGGGCAACCGGCATCCCAGCCACTCGGCAAAAGCCCGGGCCCCATACCACGTTACTTCCACCACAGGATGGTACCAGTATCCCCGTTTGGGCGAAAAACGCCTTCCACGTCTCATGATCAAACAATCTTCATCTTGGAGATCGATCCAGGGCATACCCCCTTCGACTGCATTACCCCTCTCGTTCAGGAAAACACAGAACTGTGCATTTGTTACTTCAAACTTGCTCATCCAGATCGGCGAAATTTTGACCGTGTGTATGGGTTGTTCGTCTTTGCTGAAACTCACGTCCCATAGATCGCCCATCTGGAACGTTCCCCCTTCGACAAAGACAAATTCGACCCCTAAATTGGTCGATCCGAGATCGATGGGCTGGGCAATGCATGACCGGTGTACGCACAAAATCATAAAAGTGCATATAACCGTATAAATTAGCTTTTTACGTAAGGTATTCATGGCCCGGCTGTCGCATTTTGTAATCGTTCAATGGTGTAAATGTATGAAACAACGTAAATAATGTAAAAAAATTTTTATACCAATGCAATATAATTTTCGGACAGACATATACGACCTTTAATTAGCTGATAATCATATATATAGCTCTTTTAAACAAAGTGTCTAAAATCCATGAAAGATGTCATGAATGCCAGAATTCGAGAGTATGAGTCGTAACAGCCTAATTTTAATAATCCTATCGCTTATTGCGTTTTTCGAAAACACCCACACTCCATTCCCTACTGTGAAGCCTCGTGGATCAACCGCCTATCTAAAATGTCTTAAACGTTGGGGACGTTGACACATCGTACTTTTATGTCAATGTCTAAAGGATCGAATATCTATATGATCCGATGATCTCGGATTGAATCGCAGGATAAATATAACGATTCACATGAAAAAAATCATCCTGATTCGTAAAGTAGTTCTTAAATATGTCACCGTATGCCAATAATAAGACGATTATAGTGTTAGAATCCCTGCATTTTATTTTATGTGTTATGAAGGACGTTTCGAATTTTGTGGAGATAAACCGAATGAGTAATACATCGCTAAAGGTATCGTCTTATAGACAAGATTATTCTGTCACGTGTTATTTGCTGACGGATTGATTCGGATTCGATTCATACGTATGACGGTATCTTTGTCGGGCGTATCGGATGATGCATGGAAGATAACAGAGGCTCTTCACGAACGGTACGGCTCGATGAGCCGTACCGTGAGGGCGTTCCGCCTATTTCTATCCATTTACTTCAAACGCAATTCCATGAACCTGGCTCCCTCTACCGGATTATACCGGTAAGGGCGCGTATTACGGAAACCTAGGGAGCGATACAGGGTTATGGCCGCTTTCATCGTGGCGATGGTATCGAGCTTCATGGTCGTGTAACCGATTTTACGGGCTTCATCGATGAGGATTTCCGCCAATTTTCGTCCGATGCCCTCTCCGCGATATTCGGGCCGTACGTACATGCGCTTCATTTCACAGGTCTTCCCGTCCAATCTTCTTAACGCGATACATCCTACGGCCGTATGCCCTTTCAGGGCCAGGATGAGCCGCCCTTGGGGAGGCGTATACTCGCCTGGGAGTTCGTCGAATTCTTTTTCATAATCCTGAAAATCGAGTTGAAATCCCAAGGAATCGACGTATTCCGTGAAAAGGTCGCGAATCTGAGCCAAATGCTCTGGAGTAGTGGCATATACGTATTCTATCATCGATCTACCCCTCCTCTGTCGGATGAGCAGACGTTTCGTTTTCAATGGGACATCCACCCACGCTTCGCGGTTGCGGATATTATAATAAACTAACAAGAATCGGGATCGATTTCAACCATTTTTTCGAGATGCCCGACTCTCCTCCCTCGCACATATTCTTGTCATGGAGTATATGGGTGCCGAAAATATCAGGATTCAACTCGACGGCAAACAACTTTTCTTGCATTTCATGGAAAACTTCTCTACTTTAGGCGATTATGTGGAAGGACCGTGACCGGATCGTCGACCAGCCCATTATAAAATCCCTGATGACCCTGGCCTTGCCCGCTGTAGGCTCCAGCCTTTTTTTCGTGATTTACGAAATCATCGACATGTTCTGGGTGGGCAAACTGGGTGCCATACCCGTGGCTGCGTTGAGCGCGGCCAGCTTCTTCGTCTGGATGCTGCGTGCCCTGGCCCTGGCCGTGGCCACGGGCGCCATCGCCATGGTGTCCCGAAGGGCCGGTGAAAAAGATATGGGAAGACTGCGGGACACGGCATTGAATGCCCTGTTGTCCAGTTGTATCTATTCGGTGTTCATCATCGTTATCTTTTTCCCTCTTGCGCAATGTGTTTTCCGATGGATTCGCCTGGACTCGACGGTGGCATCCCTTTCCCGGGAGTATGTGTCGGTTTTCATCTCCGGTCTCTTGTTTGTCTACCTGATGCTCACGGCCGAGCATATCATCCGGGGTGTGGGCAACACGCGGATTCCCATGCTCATCATGGGCTTTTCTCTGATACTCAATGCGGCCCTGGACCCCCTCTTCATCTTTCATTTCCGCATGGGCCTCAAAGGGGCCGCTGTGGCCACGATTCTCGCTCAGATCATCGGTTGTCTTCTGATGATCGCAGCGGTAATCCATTTTTTACCAGCATGCCGACCGAAATGTTTGACATGGACACCTTCTTTCTTCAAAAAATATTTTTTCCCAATGATCAAGATCGGTGCACCCATCTCCTTCAGTACGGCGGGATTTTCCATGATCTACCTCGTGCTATCCGGAATCATTTCTGTTTTTGGAAGCGCTCCGCTGGCCGCAATCGGTATCGGGCATCGCATCGAGGCGTTTCCGTATTTTGTGGCATTGGGCTTCTCCATGGCCACGGCGACCATGGTCGGTCAGAACCTGGGCGCGGGACAACCCCAGAAGGCCAGGGCCTCGGCCATGCGGTCGCTGTGGATTACGTCGGGTATTCTGCTTATCACCTCCATCGTATTCTTCCTCCTGCCCGGCCCACTGTATCGGTTCTTTATCGATGACAGTCGGGTTGTTCAGCACGGTATCGCCTATTTAAGGATCATAGCCGTGTTCGAGGTTTTTCTCGGGTTCGAGATCGTACTGGAAGGCGCCTTCACGGGGGCGGGTGATACAAAGCCGCCTTTTATCATCGTGTTCTCCCTGACGCTTCTTCGAATCCCTCTGTCCTACTTGCTGAGCATCACAGCGGGCTTGGGTGTCTCCGCCATCTGGGTGGTTATCTCCTTTACGACGTTCCTGAAAGGGACGATCTTGTTCGTCTGGTTCCAAAAAGGACATTGGATGAAAAAACGCATCTAAAAGCAGTGACGAATACGGTCCACACAGAGTACGAGTTGGCAACTCGGATGCTCACACAGCATTGTATTATCACGTCAGTCGGGAGGGATTTACTATTTTGATCTTGTAATTTCTGATTTGATTGTTAAATTGAAAGACAGCCATGGACGTAAGAACAGGAGCACGCGTGTCAACAGAATACGTCGTCGGAGTTGACCTGGGCGGCACGAAAGTGGAAGCCTGCCTCCTGGATGAGGAACGCAACCTGCTTGCCCGTCATCGCACGTTTGTAGAGGCGGATCGGGGATTAGACAGAGTCCAGGAAAACATACTGAACGTCATCCAGCAGGCGGCAGGAGACACACCGTACCGGGCCGTGGGTATCGGTACACCGGGCACCTATGTTCCCCATGAGGACCGCCTGTACGGCGTGCCCCATACACCCGTGTACGAGACACCCGGGTTCATCAAAAGTCTGAGAGAGAGACTCTCGGTTCCCCTCCTGGTCGAAAACGACGCCAACTGTCTGGCCTTGGCCGAGTTTTTTGCCCAGTGCAAAGGAAAGTATACCTATGTCATGATGGTCATCCTGGGCACGGGTATGGGCTTCGGCCTTATCCTGAACGACAAGCTCTATCGAGGTGCCCGCGGGGGTGCGGGCGAGCTGGGCCATACATCCATCGACTACAACGGCAGGTTATGTGAATGCGGGCGAAGAGGGTGCGGAGAGGCCTATCTTTCGGGACCGAGTCTCTCCCGACGGTTTTTCGACCTGACGGGCCGAGAGATGTCCGTGCAGGAGATTTATGAGCTTTACGAGAAGAACGATCCTGCTGCTGTCGAGCTTTTTGAGCAGAGCTGCCGCATCATGGGGGAGGTCTTTGCCAACGTGATCAATGCGTTTGATCTGGAAGCCATCATCCTGGGCGGCGGCGTCTCGAACCTGTCGATCTGGTACGACAAAGTCTGGCCCTACGTGGAGAGAAGCCTCTTCGGCGTTCCCCGGGGCAAAATCCCCATCCTCAAAGCCCGTTTGGGAGATTCGGCCGGTGTGGTGGGAGCCGCGTACCTGGCCCTCAGAGAGATGGGCAAGATGGATTTCTGAAGAAAGAAACGGAACGACAACGATGGATTCGTCGGGCTGTCGTTTTTAAAGTCGGATGATGGATTTATCGTTTTGCCAATTCGATGGTTAATGTACGAATACCATTCAAGACACGAAAACTCAAATTAATTCAATAAAGATAGATGACCCCGAGTAGAAAAAGATAAGTTCTGTTTTCACCATTTTATCCAACAACGTTATGAAGGAGGGACTTTGCCATGAAAAAAGCCATTGTATTCGCAAGCATTATCCTCGTCGTTTTCATCGGTTGTTCGCAACCGCCAATCACACGAGAGGTCATAAGCTCTCCCGATGCCCCGAAAGCCATCGGCCCTTACTCCCAGGCTATCCGCGTCGGGAGCATGCTGTACCTATCGGGTCAACTCGGCATGAATCCCGAGGCCGGAGCGCTGGTAGAAGGAATCGAGGCCCAGGCCCGGCAGGCCCTGGAGAATCAGAAGGCTGTTCTCACTGAGGCTGGTTTTGCCTTGGAAGACGTGGTTCAATGCCAGGTTTTTATCACGAATATGGACAATTATCCAACGTTCAACGCCATCTATCAAGAGTACTTCAAGAAGGATTTTCCGGCCAGGGCCGTGGTGGAAGTGTCCCGTCTGCCGGCCGGCGGGCTCGTTGAGATCATGATGGTGGCCGTAAAAACCCAGTAAAGGAGCATCCCGACATTGAACAGTGCCGAATCCTTCCGGCACTGTTCACTTCTTTCAAACCATGCTGTGGATGAATGCGGGGTTCATACCTTCTTTTTTGTCCTGCCTCCCAAGCCCAGATTCCCAATGGCGTTCTGCGTCATGGAGGATGTCTGAAATTTTCGTACAGGATCGTTCATACAGTACACTATTTACATATAGCTATCGAGATGATCCATCCTTTTCGAATAATGAAAGACTGTTTAGACCGGGGATCGATCTCTGTCAAAAGGGATCGCATTCGCCATTCCATCAACCCTTCGATTTATACTGACAATACCTTCTGACAATCCATAGAAAGAAATTTTATGGAAAGCAAATGTAACAATTGTGCTTTTTTTGCGTATATTCTTTTGATTTCCAAAAGAAATTATCGTGAGGATTACGATGGATTATTTGACGCGGAAAGATGAACTCATGATTCTGTCCATACTCAAGCTGGGTGATGAGGCATCCCTGAACATGATTCGAGATCATTTGAACACGAACACAGACAGGAAATGGTCTATAGGCAACGTATTCGTCTCGTTGGAACGGCTGGAAAATCTTGGGTACATACATCCCAAACTGAGCGAGCCCACGGGGAAGCGAGGGGGAAAGGCCGTCAAGTATTATCACGTTTCAAAAGCAGGCATGCATGTATTGAAAGAAACAAGAAAAATGCAGGATGGGCTGTGGGAGGGACTGTACGATATGGTGTTTGGACGGTAAGGAATACCATGCCGGAGTCGTTTAAAAAATCACCTGACGTGGTGAAGTGGCTGTACAAATTGTTTCTGAGACGGCAGACGCTCTCTTTACTGAATGCCTCTTTTGATCAGGAGTATCGTGCGATCTGCGAGGAAAAAGGGAGGAAGGCGGCACTTTTATGGTACTGGTCCCAGCTGCTGGTTTCGTTTCCTCCGATCTTCATGCGCACATTAAAGTGGAGAAGTATCATGATTAAGAACTATCTCAAGATTGCTCTGAGGAACATCCTGAAGTACAAGGGATACTCCTTCATCAACGTGGCCGGGTTGGCTATGGGAATGGCCTGCTGTATCCTGATTCTTGCGTATATCGTGAATGAACTTTCTTTCGATAAATTTCATGAAAGAGCGGATGATATCTACCGAATCGCTACGAGGGGTATTATAGTCGGGAGAACAATCGAGGTGACTACGGTGCAGGCTCCCATGGGCCCCACCCTAGTTCAGGACTTTCCAGAAGTTTTGAATGCCGTGAGATTCCGAAGATTCGGGAATATGATGTTCAGTTACGAAGACAAACGGTACTTTGAATCGGGATTCCTGTATGCGGATCAATCTCTGTTCGATGTTTTCTCCTTCCGCCTCATTCAGGGTGATCCTGCCACGGCCCTGGAAGTACCGTATACGATGGTTGTCACGCCGGAGATTGCTCAAAAGTATTTTAGCGGGGAAGACCCTGTCGGTAAGATCATCAAGATGAATAATGATGAGGACTTCACCGTAACTGGCGTTATTGAAAAACCGCCTTCAAATTCTCATTTTACATTCGATATGCTGGGCTCCTTTGAAACATTGTACAAGAGGGATTCCCAGGATATGGCGCACTGGGCGGGCTGGAATTTTCAGACGTATGTATTGC
>Ga0180431_10002926_pt1 | contig 22363 bp, 25 predicted proteins | sample SS_ome_11_FD_132459 | JGI IMG/M metagenome (GOLD analysis project Ga0180431, IMG submission 132459) | Hypersaline lake sediment archaeal communities from the Salton Sea, California, USA - SS_1_MS_1 metaG | ecosystem: Environmental > Aquatic > Non-marine Saline and Alkaline > Hypersaline >...
CGCCCCATACTCTGGACGCGAATTACACAGGGTGCCCTCCAGCGGGGGTAAGGTATAGTCAAAGATCGCATCAAAGCGTTTCGCCGAGTGCCGGCAAAAGAGCTACACGCGTCGCCATCGATAAAGTGAAATGAGTCATACAAGCATGTTCTTGGCCTTGCGGTCGCGAACGAGCCGGGATTAGACATATAACAACGACAATGGTGATGGTCTTCTGGCGGGTCGGTTGACCTCCGAAGACACAGCCAACGAGAGCGGCAGTGCGGAGCCGCACCTTCGCGCTGCCGTTTTTTCGTTGGCAAAAGAAATGGTGATTGAATGCCACCGCGCGGACGAAAACCGAAACCTACGGAGACGAAGATCCGGGCTGGGAATCCTGGGAAGCGGCCGTTGAACCACGCGGAGCCGACGGTGATTCCCATGGCGCCGGAGATGCCGACCCACTTGGATGCCGACGCCCAACTGGCCTGGGAATGGCTGTGCGGGCAACTGCAGTCAATGGGGCTACTGGCGACGTCGGATGTGGCGGTGATGACGGTCTACTGTGACTCATGGAGCGGCTACCGGCGGGCGCGGGCCGGCGTATTGAAGTACGGGCCGGTGCTGGTGAGCGAAAAGACCAAGGTGCCGTTTCTATCGGCGTACACGTCCGCGGAGGCGATGTACCGCAAGGCTTTGATGGGGGCGGCTGTGGAACTAGGGTTGACGCCTTCTGCGCGGTCTCGTGTGCATGCAATGCTCGAGCCACCAGAGAAAGAAGGCAAGCGGAAGTATTTCGGTGTCGTTGGCTGAACGATTTAGGGCTAGGCTTAGCGGCCGAACGGCGGTCCCCCCCGACCGCCTGCCCGTTTTGTGACGGGGGAATTCGACGGGGACAACCGACGCTGGGGGAGCGTCAGACGACACGATGACTCTTGGCGACTGATATCCTCAGCTTCGATTTGCAGAAGACGATCCGGCTGATTCCCGGATACGATCCCTTTGCGCAAGCCGGTGACTGCGTCTTCCGTGAGGACCTGGCGACGCACGCGATCGGGTTCATCGAAGACTGCTGCACCCACGTCAAGGGACCTCTCGGCGGGCAGCCGTTGCTTCTCTCGCCGTGGGAAAAGGCGATCTTTGGAAATCTCTGGGGTTGGTATCGCCCGAATGGGACGCGGCGGTATCGGGAGGCCTTTATCTTCGTTCCGCGTGGCAACGCCAAGACGACTATGGCCGCTGCGGCGATCAACATCGAGTTGTACCTGAGCAATGAGCCAGGCGCTGAGTTGTATTCGGCCGCTTCCGAGCGCGACCAGGCCCGACTCTGTTTCGAGATCGTTACCGGGATGATCCGCAATGAGCCGCTTATGGAGGAACTGGCCCAGGTCTACAAGTATTCGGTTGTCGTCGGCGACAAGAGCTACAAGGCACTTAGCGCGGAGGCAGGCAGCAAGCACGGCTTCAACGTGCAGTTGCTTGTGAACGATGAGCTGCACGCGCATAAGACGCCCGAATTGACAGAGACCCTCATGACTGGCATGGGGAAGCGGTCGCAGCCGTTGGCGATTCACCTTACCACGTCCGACTACGAGCGGGAAGGCTCGATCTGCAACCAGAAGTACGACTACGCTTGCCGCGTGCGTGACAACGGCGGAGATCCGCAGAAACCGGGCTATGACCCGGCGTTTCTTCCGGTGATCTACGAGGCATCGAAGGAAGATGACTGGACCGATCCGGCCGTGTGGGCGAAGGCCAACCCTGGCCTCGGTGTGTCAGTTCCGCTGGAATATATCGAGCGTGAATGCAAGCGAGCACAGGAAGACCCCAGTTACGAGAACACATTCAAGCGGCTTCACCTTAACATTCGGACACAGGCTGTGTCCGCCTGGCTGAAGAGTGGGAAGTGGGACGCGTGTTGTGACAAGTCGGTGACCATCGCGGACTTTGCTGGGAAGGAATGCTGGCTGGCGGTCGATACCGCTGCGTCTGAAGACTTCAATGCGGCTGTGTTTGTCTTCCGCGATGATGACTTTGACTGGAGCCCCAAAGAAGACCCGATCGTAGCGGCGCACAAGGCGTCAGCCCGGCTGAATTTACCAGCAGACACAACTGACAGCGAGGCAGAGGAAGAGGAGATCGTCGTCGATCCGTCGGCTCGCGTGGCCATCTTCCCGTATTTCTGGGTGCCGCGTGAGACAGCGGAATCACGCGAACGGCAGCACCGGATACCGTATTCCGTGTGGGAGGCATCAGGGCATCTGACACTGTCGGACGATCCAGTAATCGGTGCGAGTCTTTTGAGAACCGATATCCGCGCCATCATTGACGAACACAAGCTGCACGTCGTCGAGATGCCGGTTGATAGGGCATTCCAAGGGCTCGACCTGATTCTCGGGTTGGTGGAGGAAGGGCTCGAAGCTTACGCGCACGGGCAGGGCTCTCTGGGCATGATCGGCCCTACTAAGCAAACCAAGAACCTGATCCTCTCGAGGAAGCTCCGGCATGCTGGGCATCCCGTGATGGATTGGATGATGAACAACGTTGTGGTGCACCCTGGCGACAACAAAGAGTATCCGATGCGAGACAAGTCGAAGGACAAGATTGACGGGCCGGTGGCAATGATCATGGGGGTGGGGCGTGCTGTGATGAAACCTGCGAAGAAGCAGTCCATCTACGAAACTCGTGGAGCGACAGTCGTATGAGCCGGTGGGATGCAATGACGATGGCCGGAGGAGTTTTACTCCCGGCGGCTGCTTGGTGGATCTTCCCGCCGGCAGCCGCGGTAGTGCTGGCAATGGAACTGATCATACTCGGGATGATCATGGATGCGAACAAGGGCCGTCGAGGATGATCGGATCTACGCTACTCGGGCCGCGTGCCATCACGTCCTGGCCGCCGCATGACGATCGCTGGTATGGCCCTGTGGCCGCTCCGACGCGAGCCGGTGTCGACGTCGATGAAGAGATTGCGATGTCGTACGCCACGATCTTTGCGTGCGTCAATAAGTACAGCAAGACGATTGCCACCTTGCCAGTACACGTGATCCGGGACCTGCCGGGCGACAGGCGAGAAAATGTTCCCGCCCACCCAGTGCGCAGGATGTTCACAAAACGCTTCAACGCCGAAGCACTCGCCGTGCCCACGCGGCAGGCGATGCTCGCTAATCTGTTGTTGTGGGGAAATGCCTATTTCGAGATTATCCGCGGCATGAGCGGCGACATTGCGGCCATGGTCTTATTGCCATCGAAGTACGTTACTCCAGAACGTGACAAGCAAACCGGCGAGTTGTTCTACAAGTACCGCGAGCCAGGCCAGCCGGAGGTTAAGCTGCGTCGTTGGCGCGTGCTGCACATCGTGGGGCTTGGCTATGACGGGCTCGTCGGGAAAAGCGTAATCGGGCAGCACCGGGAAACAGCGGCGGTCGGTATCGCTACGAACGAATACAGGGCGTCCTTCCTGGGTAATGGCGCAAGCCCTGGCGTGGTTTTGTCTCGCCCACCAGAGGCGCCCGTGCTCAGCCCGGAAGGCGAAACGAACCTTGTGAATTCGTTCAACCGGAAGCATGCTGGTTCTGGCAATGCATTTCGTACCGCGGTACTCCAAGAGGGAACGACAGCCACGACAATTGGGATGTCAATGGACGACGCCCAGTTCGTGGAACTGGCCCGCTACGATCGGGAGACCTGGTGCGGCGTGTTCGATACTCCGCCTTCGATGATCCACGACAACACTAGATCGACCTACACCAACGCAGAGCAGCAAGCACTGCAGTGGGTCAAAGGTAGCCTTCTGCCAGTCTGCGTGCTGGTCGAAAGCGCCGTGGATGCGACGTTGCTTAGCGACGAACCTGACTTGCACTTGAAGCATAACCTTGAGGGATTGCTCCGCGGCGATTTCAAGTCGCGCATGGAAGGTTATTCCGTCGGCAGGACTGCTGGGCTGTACTGCACCAACGACATGCGCCGGCAGGAGGAGTTGGAGCCCGTGGAAGGCGGCGACGACGACTTCCTGCGGCCGATGAACATGACTACCGAGGAACAACGGCAACAGGAGGCGCAACAGTCTGAGGCCGGCTTGCAGGATTCCGCCCTCGTTGCAGAGAAATGCGCGGATGCGGTCGGTGGCCATGTGCAATCACTTTGCGAGACGATTGATACGGCATTCGGTAGCATCAAAGAGGTAGTTGCGAAAACGCATGATGACCAGACCGGGCGACTGCAGAATACTGTTGAATCGTTGCTGAAGCTTTCCTGCGACGTCGAGCAGATTCGGAGGCGTGACGAGTCGCGGTGGCACTCCTCCGCCTTGGATCTACTTATCGATCCGGCAGAACGAGCCATTGCTAAGGAAACCAAAGCGATTGCATCCGCGCTAAAGCGAGCCGAGAAGGACGAGACGACCGACAGGTTCCTAGCGTGGCTCAACAAGTTCTACGGCGACCACGCCGCGCAGATGGACGCGATGTTCCGCCGGATAGCCTCCCACGTTGCTCGCGAAGTCTCTCCATCTGGGATAATTCCGGCCGGACAGGGCGGGCGAGACATCCTTACGGAATTCTGCGAAGAGGAGGCGCACGCGGCCTTGACGGAGATTTGCGGAATGTCAGACATACACGTTGCCTTGGAAGCGATCGAACATGCCAAGGCAGAAAGGCCGCGAGCCATGGCTGAGCGGCTTCTGAAAAAACTCGCTAACACGAATTGAGAAAGGACGGCCCAATGCAAGGCCCCATCGCTAGTATCTCAGACTTCCGACAACAGTTCTGGGCCATCTCCCCTGAGTGCCTAGCCGATCTGTCGGTCGAAATCAGAAACAATCTACCGACCGCGTACGAGCAACAAGTCCCCGGCTACGAGGCCAGAGTTGCCAGACTGCCCAGCGCAAACGGAGCGATTGCCGTATTGCCTATCCGCGGTGTGCTCAGCTATCGCGGCTTCGGCGGACTGCTGGATCTTTTGATCGGCGGCACATCACTCGATGAATTCAGCAAGGCATTCGATCGAGCCATCGGAGACAAAGGCGTCGGTGCCGTAGTGCTCGATATCGATTCGCCCGGTGGCTCGGTCATGGGCTTGACAGAGGCGGCTTCTAGAATCCGTGCCGGACGGGAGGCCAAGTCGGTGGTCGCCGTCGCTAATCCGACGGCCCTGTCGGCAGCCTACTGGCTCGGATCGGCGGCGTCGCAGATGGTCGTGATGCCCTCCGGTCAGGTTGGCTCGATCGGCGTCTACCGCGAGCACGTAGACGTCAGCGAGGCTGAGGAGGCTGCTGGGATCAAGACCACCTTCATCGCCGCTGGAGAGCACAAGGTGGAGGATCTGCTCCCTCTGACCGACGAGTCTCGGGGCGCCATGCAGTCGCAGGTTGATGCCTATTACGACTCGTTTGTAGGGGACGTGGCGAAGGGCCGTGGAGTGACGGCCAAGGTTGTGCGAGAGGCGTTCGGCAAGGGTCGGTCTGTCAATGCCGCCAACGCGATGGCCTCCGGTATGGTCGACCGCGTGGCGACACTCGAAGAGGTCATTTCCGGGATGTCGCGGAGTCGGACACCGCGGCGGGACGCAGCTTCGCTTGAATTGAAGATGATGGAGTTTTAGTTCCCCCGTGGAATCGCTGACAGCACGTCAATTCGAGGTCTTGACCTACATCGTCAACTACTGGCGAGACGAGCAGGTATCGCCGACGATCCGGGATCTGTGCCGCTACTTCGGATTCTCGATCAATGGCGTGGTCTGCCATTTGGAGGCCCTGGAAAAAAAGGGTGTGATCCGCCGCAAACCGGGATGTGCCCGGGGAATCATCGTACTTGACACACGTCTAGCTAACGCGGGAGATGACGTGGCCGTATAATCCAGCAGACAATTGATAACAACGGCATCGGGCCGAGCGTGGTGGCCGAGTCTCACCACGGAAGCCCGGTGTAACGATGACTCTAGGCGGCTCGCCGAGACGGGCGCAGAGCGTCAGCGATGGTTCTAACCGACCGTCGGGATGCTTTGCGCCCGTTTTTCGTGCGCTCCTGCGAACCCCCGGCGGGAAACCAAGCAGGAGTGAACAATGCTCACCAAACTCCAGGAGCTTCAGGGGAAGTATAAGGAGCTGAAGGGCCAGATTGTCGGAGTCCGCGACAAGGCCAAGGCGGAAGACCGCGACCTCAGCGACGAAGAGACCACCCAGGTCAAGGGATGGCTCACCGAAGGCGACGAGGTCAAGGCGGCGATCGAAGTCGAGATCAAAGCCGAGGAAGATCGCAACGCGCTTGACGAGCGGATCAATGCCTTCTCGGCCTTCGGAGACACCCCGACCGGTCGGCTGACGCCGCCCATCAACCCCAACCCGTCAGCCGGTGGCGAGGACCACGAGCGGCGCAGCAACCCGGATATCGTAGGTGGTCCGGACTCGAAGCGGTTTGCGAGCTTCGGCGAGATGTTGTTGGCCGTTCGTCGTGCGGAGATCGACCGCGTTATCGACCCCCGGCTGAGGTCGGCAAATGACTTCACGCCGCAGGCCGCTGCATCTGGTGCCAGCGAAGGTCTGCCATCGGCTGGAGGATTCTTGGTCGAGCAACAGACGATGGCTGGGCTGTGGGAAAAGGCATACGACAATGCCCCGATTCTCGGCAGGATTTCCACGGTTCCGATTGGCCAACCATTCAACGGTGTCAAGATCAATGGCATCGACGAAACCAGTAGGGCCGACGGCTCTCGATTCGGCGGTGTCCGTGGTTATTGGGCGGCAGAAGCCGACACCGTGACTGCGACAAAGCCGGCATTTCGTCAGGTATCACTGGACCTCAAAAAGCTGATGGCCCTGTACTATGCTACCGATGAGTTGCTGGCTGATGCGGTTGCCTTGGAAGCGGTAGTCTCTCGCGTGATTCCGCTTGAGATGCAGTTCAAATTAGAGAACGCCATCATCAACGGCACTGGTGCTGGGCAACCGCTCGGCATTACGAATAGTGGCGCCGTGGTCACGGTCAACAAGGAAACGGGGCAGGCCGCAACCACGATCACCTACAACAACATCGTCAACATGTGGGCTCGTTGCTGGGCTCCCAGCATGGCCAGCTCGGTGTGGCTTGTCAATCAGGACATCCTGCCACAACTGACGACGATGTCGTTGTCAATTGGCACCGCCGGATACCCAGTCTACCTGCCGCAAGGCGGGGCCAATGCATCGCCGTATGGCATGCTGACGGGGCGGCCGGTGATTCCTGTTGAATACTGCGCAACCTTGGGGACTGAAGGCGACATCATCTTAGCCGACTTGTCGCAGTACCAAGGCATCGAGAAGGGCGGCCTGCAGCAGGCATCGTCGATGCACGTGCGGTTCATTTATGGCGAGATGACCTATCGCTTTACGTTCCGTTTTGACGGTCAGCCGATGTGGAATTCTGCGTTGACGCCCTACTCCGGGTCGTCGAACACCCTTTCGCCGTTCATCACGTTGCAGAGTCGAACCTAGTACACGCTGACCATAACACAAGGAGGCAAACAATGTCGTTGCCTTTCTCTCTTCCCGAAAACTGCAAGCTCGTCATGATGGACGCGCCGGTCGCAGCGAATGCGTTGGCGTGCGACTACATCTGTACGAAGAATGCACACAAGGTGTGGTTCGTCATTCAACACTACGGTGGCGGTGGCGACACAGACCTGGTCCTTTCGCTCACCGAGGCGCAAGAAGTCGCTGGCAGCAATACTACGGCCGTTACAGCCACCGTTCCGATCTGGTCTGACATTGACGCAGGCACATCGAGCGATGGGCTAGCCAAGCAGACCGACGCGGCAAGTTACACGATCGACACCGGAGCCGGGGCCGATTACCTGACAGTGATCGAGTGGGACCCGGCCAAGCACAGCGATGGCTATGACTGTATTACGGTCTCGGACAGCGGCGGAAACGCCAGTAACATCGTATCCGTGTTGGCAGTGATCTGGGAGCGTTACCAGCAGGCTACTCCGCCCTCGGCGATCATCGACTAACGAGGTGGCCCGTGCGGTTCATTATCACAGGAACGCCTCGCAGCTACCCGTTATGCGGCATCGCTCATGCGGGCGTTGGATGTGCCATGTACGCATGAGCGTGTTTTTCGTCCGCAGGCGGCGCTTATCGATGCGCTGCGATGGTACAGAGAGGCAGACTCCGGCGAGTCCTCCTGGATTGCCTGGGCCTTTCTCTGGGCGTTGCCTGCTCGCATACCGGTATTCCACACCGTACGCGACCCCTGGAAGGTCATCGACTCCTTGGCGTACCGGAACCAGATCGTCAGTCGCGATCACCCGAAAACGGACCATCAGCGATGCCAGCGGGATGCTGTGGAGACCTACTGCCCCCGCGTCGCAAAGCAAGCGACAGCCGTTGATCGAGCGGCGTGTTTGCTGATCGACTGGAATCGGATGATCGAGCATGCCGCGGATGATTGCGCCGATGTATACGTTAGCTATGGGGTCGAGTCCATGTGTGCAGGCGATGTCGCCGCCTTGCTCTCCGGTATAGGCGTCGAACGTACGCGAGATGAGATCGAGTGCGCACTAGACAGTGTCCCTCGCACCTCCAACCAAGGACGCGAAATCGTGCACGATGTGCCGATTAGCCACCCCGGGGTTGAGGAGTACATCAAGGCTAGGTTCCCAGGTGTCCGGATGTCGGTCCAGCGAATCAGCCCAACGACAACGAGCAAAACACCTCGCGAGTTGGCTGACATGATGTCGCCGAAACTCGTTGACGAGGTGAATGAATACGCGGACCGGTTCGGCTACGACACCGTAGACGCTCCGCAGGCCGTGGAAAGTGTGTAGCTATGCCCGTCGGGCATGGATGCCCTGCGGAGTGGCTTAGAAGTATAGAACAATGCCATCCTCAAGGAGAAGGCAATGGGATCTAAAGGGTTTACTGCTGGCAACGGGCGGGTATCCGTCTATGATCCAGCTCTTACCGACGATCACGACTCGAATCTGTGGAAAACGTGCCCACTGCAAGAGTATTGGCATGATCCATCGATCGGCGTGTTGCTCGATGAACAGTGGACCAGCTATGACGCGACCGCGACTACTGGCGACTACGTCCTGACGCAGGCCACGACCGGGACAGGGGCGATCAGTAGTGCCGCCCCTGGTGTATTGGAGCTGGACTCGGCCAGCAGCACGGCCACTCAGGGCGCCCAGATTCAGCGGGCGAAGTCTGCGTTTGTCCCTGCAGCGAACAAGCACATCTGGGCGGAATTCACCTTCAAGATCGTGGACACGTACGACAAGGCAGAGATTTTCTGCGGGCTCGCAGCCATCGATACCACGCTTATTGCGACCAGCGCGAACAGCTCGGCAAACCATATCGGTTGGCAGTGCGTCACCGACAACGGCGTGTTGTTGTTCACTTCGGAAAAAGCGACCGCCGGGACCACAAGTGCGTGCGCCACGATCGAGGAAGCGACCTACATCAAGCTCGGGTTCTATGTCAATGGCGTGACGTCGGTGCAGCAGTACGTCAATGGTGTTGCGACCGGCGATCCGCACGAAACCGCCAACATCCCGATCGTGGCAATATACCCGAGTTTTGTCTGCCAGAGCGGCGGCACCAATGACCCGATCATGCATATCGGGCAGTACCGGGTGTTCCAATTGCGGTAGGGAGGCCAGCTATGGAGGTAAAGAGAGCCTACGATGTGGTCACATTGCTTGCGTCCACAACTACGGCGGCCGGTGCCGTAGACGCCGCAGGCGACGGTGTACGACTTCCGGGGAGTGTACGCGCCATCGCCTTTGTGCTTGATGTGACCGCTGCAGCTACCGACGCGGCGGACACGTTTGACGTGAAGGTCCAAACGAAGATTGACGGTACCAACTGGTTGGACGTTGTGCACTTTGCGCAGTGCACTGGCAACGGAGGAACCAAGCGGCACGTTGAAAAGCTAACTGCGACGACGGATTGCGCTGGGTTCGAGGTGGCCACGGCATTGACAGCAGGCGAAACGCGAGACCTGCTCGGCGATGAATGGCGTGTAGCATACACCCAGGTCGATGCCGACAGCGACGCGTCATTCACGTTCTCCGTCACTGCTTGCCCAATGTAACCGGAGGGATTCACGCAATGCTGGTAAAAACGCTGATCGGCCGGTATGCCGGCGACATTATCGACATGACGCCACACATCGCACACCAGCAGATTCGGTTGGGGCGTGCGTTAGACGTGCGGGAGCTGTCCCGACCGGCAGAGGCGTCACCCCAGGCGCGAACTACGCGCCGCAAACGTAAGCCCCGGCAACAATCCACGGCAAAAGCGCAGTAGATGAAACTCTCCTTGGTTACTGACGCCACAGAGGAATTGGTATCCGCAGCGGAAGTAAAGGACCGCTCGCGGATCTCCACCAGCTCTGAGGATGCGCTGATCGCGGAGATGATCACGGAAGCGACCCATGCGGCCGAAGCTTACACGTGGAGCAAGTTCGTCTCGCGTACCTATGATGCATACTACGACACGTTTGCCGATCTCCGACACGGCTTGCCATTCCCACCGCTCTCCAGCGTGACCAGCGTATCATACATCGACACGGATGGTGATACGCAGACCGTCTCCACCGACATCTGGGAAGCTGGCGAGGAGCTAGGCGTCGGGTTGATCCGGCTGAAGGTTGATCAATATTGGCCAACCGACGTGCGCTCTCATCCGGATTCGGTCATCGTGCGGTTTGTCTGTGGGTACGGCACTGCAGCTGACGTGCCTCGGCGGATCAAGTCGGCGGTGATCCTGCACGTCGGGCTCGCCTATGCATGCCGCGAGTACTTCGAGGTGCCTCCGGCATTTCGGGCGCTGTTGGGACCATATAGCTACCGCACGTGTATGCCTCCGTTCTGGAGTGCCGCATGCGTTGCCTGAACCGAAAGCCGCTGATCACGGCCGGGGAGCTGACGCACGAGATCGCGATTCAGCAGCCGACGGATGGAGACCCCAGCGAATCAGGAGAATGTACCAAGTCGTGGTCCACTGTGCTGAATTGTTGGGCCAAGATCGATCCAACATGGGGCCGGGAGTACGAGCGCGCCATGCAGCAGTGTCCCGAGATGACGTTGTTGCTGACGATCAGATATTCCCCAGATGTCACGGTGACATCGGCCATGCGCGTGATGTTTGGGTCGCGGTACTTGCATATCGTATCTGTGCGAAACATCGAGGAGCGGAATGAGGCAGTGCAGTTGATGTGCAAAGAGGAAGGCTAACCGGAGGACAAAATGACGGAGAAACCAGCGGAGAACGGGCCGCGAAAAGTCGCGCTGATCGGCAAGGCAGCGAACACCCAAAAGGACGCGCCCTTCGACGATTCAACGTGGGAGATATGGACGCTCTACGACATGGTCCAGCGAGGCGAGGTGCCGAGAACGGATCGGCACTTCGAGCTGCACCGGTTGGATAAGTTTCGCGACCAGGAGCCGGAGTATTATCAGTGGTTGAAGCTTGACCACGGCATGCCGTTGTATCTGCGCGAAGAGGTGACAGATATCCCGCACGGCATCGCGTACCCGGTCGCAGATGTCACCGACCGCTTCGGGCGGTACTTTACAAATACGGTGTCATGGATGATCGCGATGGCGATCGACGAAAAGGTCGACGAAATCGGGTTGTGGGGCGTCGACATGGCGGCAGACACGGAATACGGCAGCCAACGCCCTAGCTGCGAGTACTTTTTGGGACTCGCGGTAGGCCAAGGTATCAAGGTGTCGATCGCAAAGGGCTCCATGTTACTGCGAAACAACGAGCTATATGGGTTCGAGACAGACAGCGGCGAGCAACGGCAGATTATTCGTGGGAAACGTGGCGAGGTGGCATCGCTGCTTGGCAGGCTGCGAGAGGACAGGAACCAAGCGGCGTTGAATGCGGCGGCGTGTGAAGGCGCGTTGCAGATACTGGACTTCTGGCAGAGGTCGCTGTAGCGATGTTGAAGCTAATCCAGTTAATCCAGGACGGGGCAGGTGTGCCTCCTGAAAAGAAAGAAGTGCTCTTGCATCCTGCCGCGATCATAAAGGTCGAGCCATATAAGCCGTACGGCTTCGACGGCGAGGCAGTAAAGCTGTACACCGATGAGGTTGGCACATTGGTGTGTGCGGGGTCTGTGAGCGAGATCGGAGCAGCTATCGACGAGCCGAGTGCGTTGCAACTCGCCGTTGAGTGCAGCGACGCACTCGGTGAGCTGGCATGTCGCGTAGGAACACTAGAGGCACGTATGCCTCTGCCTGCAATTGGGCTGGGCTAGCCATGACGCAACGCATACTGAATCCAGCGCTACAGAGACAGTATTTTGGTCGAGGTGTTGGCAAGTCGTTTGTTGGTTTCCAGATTACTGGTGATAAGGAGGTGATACGGACACTTGGCAGACTCGGGCCGGTGGTAGGGAGGCGGATATTGACTAAGGCACTCAGGCGTGGCGGCATGGAAGTGGTACGGGCAGCAAGACGCAATCTACTTGCAGGACAGGCAGGAAGGGGCGGCACTCCTACTGGTGCGTTGGCGGCTAGTCTCGGCGTGCGTGTCCGAATCTACCCGCACAGCGGCACGGCCGTAGCAGTGATCGGAGCGAGAAGGGGGAAAAAGTACCGGGATCGTGTTCGTCTGCTGCACTTAGTGGAATTCGGGCATAAACAGGTTGTCTGGGGAAAAGCAACAGGTGGCCGCGTGCCCGAACATCCATTCTTGACGCCAGCGTGGGAGTCGACGGCTGGGCATGCTATGGACATTGCTATGGGTGTACTAAGGAACGATGTTCGCCAGGCGGCAGCAAAGATGGGAGTGCGTTTCGCGTGAGCTTAGACGTCCATAAGCGGATGGTGACGCGATTAAAGACCACCAGTGCGGTCACAGACCTCATTGGTTCGAGCAATTCTGCGCGCATTCGTCCGCTTCGACGCAACCAGAGTGGCAGCCTGCCAGCAGTTGTATACAACCAGATCGGAGGCCACCGCGAGAACGTAACCGCCGGCACGAGCAATACAGCGTCTTCGCGGTTTCGTGTGCATTCCATCGCTGCGACGTACGACGGGGCGCACACATTAGCGGAGGCAGTTGAGACCGCACTTAGCGGCTGGAACGATCGTGCATCTAGCGGGGTGTGGCACTTAGTGATGGGGCCGCAGGACGGTCCCGATGAGACGTTGCCAGGACAGGATACGGCAGAGTTTGCCGTGGTCCAGGATTTTCTAGTCTGGCATTCCACGACGTAAATAGGAGATTCGACAGTGGCCGACGATTTTAATTCTGCCAGGCTGACGTTTCCGTCAACAAGCTCCAACTCGCTGGGGAAGCTCATTGACGCCAGCTACAACGAGGGTGGCGCGGACGTGGATCTGACGACGACCACGATGTCTGTCCATCAAGGCCGCCCTGGCATCAAGACGCAGGAGTTGATGTGCACTGTGCTGGGACATGGTAGCACGGCTGTCACGCAGGGCTCGACAGGGACGGTCCGAGTCATTTTTGGCACGACCACGTCGAATGATGGTATTTGGACCATTAGCGGCGTGTACGTGTCGGAAAAGGCGATGTCGGGCTCGCTCGACGATCGTGTGACTACAGCATATACCTTCCGACCTCGGAAGAGTTGATCACAACAAGTACCGGAGGATAACCGATGGATCCATCTGAGATCCGCCAAGCGATCGGCGACTGCGACGACTTGCCGATAGAGGCGTTTGTGACCCCAGAATGGCCAACAGTTGACGGCCATCTATATCTGCGTGGGTTGACCGCTGACGAACAGGATGAGCGCGAGGTCTTCCTCGCAAATGCCGCAATTCCAGGAAACGGAGAGAATCGGGCATTGAAGATAGGCACGACGCACATTCGGGCCTTTGTGGTAGCGCGTGGACTTGTCACAGAAAGCGGGGAACGTGTTTTCGGAGATTCCGAAAAGGATCTTTCGGAGCTGGGCAGGCGCAGCGGTTCTGTGCTTGACAGAGCGTATGATCGGATCATGGAACTCAGCGGTCTTGGGGGGACCTCGCAGGACACGCTGGAAAAAAACTCCGAGACAGCCCCTGGCGACTCTTCACTTTCGACTTAGCTTATGCGTTGGGAATGACTCGTCGGAGGCTAATGCGAGAGGCGGATGGAGCACGGGAGATTAGCGAATGGCTAGCCTATCAGCGAATTCGCGGACCGTTAGGCCCAGAACGTGCCGATCTGGCAGCAGGAATTATAGCTGCCGCTTCTGTCTCCCCGCACCTGAAAAAGGGCGCACGTGTTGCCCCCGTGGACTTTATGCCATTTTCCAAGCGTCACCGGGGCCGAGGCATGAGTAACACACAGCTCAAGGCGGTGTTGTCGGCGGCGAAGGCTGGCTTTGATAAGGCGAGGTGAATTGTGCCAGCAGGCGGAATCGGTACAGTATCCGGAAAAATGACGATGAACACCGGCGGGTGGGAAAAGGGTCTCAGCTCTGCCACCATGTCGTTACGCACCCACGGGCGCAAGGCGAAAAAGCTGTTCGAGCAAACACGCACAGCCGCCGAAAAGTACGAGCTTAAGGTTGCAGAGCTGGGGGCGATGCACAAGCGATCGATGCTCGACACGGATACGTACAACCGTGCGATGGTGCGGTTGCGAGATCAGTACGTGGGTCTCGTTCCTGGTCTCGCCAAGACTACACCGTTGACCAAACGGCTTGGCAACGCAGTCGGCGGTCTCCGTGCCAAGTTCAACGCAGCGACGGCATCTATCGGCGGCTTCCGCGGCATGATTGCCGGTTTGGGCGTGGCCATGGTCGCAACGAAGATCAAGCGGCAGATTGACGACCTTGACAAGCTGGGCCATACCGCGAGCAAACTGGGTGTGACCACCGAGGCACTTGGGAAACTTCGATACGCTGGGCAGTTGTCGGGCGTCGAGTCTTCGACCGTTGATATGGCGCTGCAGCGGATGACGCGACGTGTGGCCGAGGCCCGCATGGGTACCGGCGAGGCCCGTGGGGCGCTTGCAGAGCTGGGCTTAAACCCGCAGCGGCTGGCCAGTATGGCACCCGACAAGATGTTCCTACGCGTCGCCGATGCGATGGGCAAGGTTCGCGACCAAAGCGACAAGGTCAGGTTGTCGATGAAGCTGTTTGACAGCGAGGGCGTCGCGCTAGTCAACATGCTAAATATGGGCCGCAAGGGTCTTCTGGATGCTGGTGAGGAGGCCAAGCGTTTTGGGGTGGCCATCACAGACGCCGGGGTTAAGCGGGCCCAAGAGGCGGCCAATGCGATGACGCGCATGGGTAACGTCGCTACGGGCGTGTTTAACGAGGCCGCTTTAGCAATCAGTCCGTATATCGAGCTGATTGGTCGCGACCTGGTCAATGCGTACAATAAGGCCGGCAGGGCGGCCGATGATGCGGCCAAGAAGGGCAGCAAGATCGCCGTGATTGCGGATGTGCTTCACACTGTGGCCACGGGGTTCAAGGGCTTTCGCGCTGGCAGCTACAAGATAGCCGCCGGCACGTTCGAAGGCGCGGCGGCAGTACAACGCGGGGCAATCAACCTTACCACGAGGCCAGAGTTACGAGACAACACCCCAGGCCGTCTAGCTACGTTGGCGTCGAGCCTGCGGGCAACAGCCGACGAGCAGGGGGCAATCGCCAGAGCGGCCTGGCTAGGTAAGACACCGTCGGAACGTGTAGCAGCCATGCTCCAATCTGGCAAGGGCATTGGCAATGTATCCCGGGGCACCGGAACGGCCACCGCGTTGGCGGAAATCGCAGGCCAGGCCGAGAAGACTGAGGACGTGATTGCCAAGCTCAACACCGAGATTAGCCGCTTCGGCAAGTCTCGATTCTGGGGCGAGCTGGAGAAGCTCCGCAAGGGCGATGACCCCTTCCGGGTCGAGGAAGCGGAGAAGTTGGTTGCCACCCTGGACAAGCTGGAGAACAAGGCGGTCATGGCGGACCGCGGCAAAGCCATTACTGCGGCTGTGATGACACCGTTGGAGACGTTCCGGGCGGGACTTGCCGATGCCCGGGGGTTACTCGATGCCAGCGTGATTTCCAAGACGACCTACGATCGCCACGTCAAGGGACTTCGTGACACTGCACTGTCTGGCATGATGCGTGACGTCAGCCAGTCGCCGGCGATGCGGTTCTCGCCGGTGGAGGTGTATGGCAGTCAGGAGGCCGCATCCGTGATAGCCAAAAGTCTTGCGCCGGCTGCCGGCACAGACAAAGCTGCCCAGCAGCGGGAAACTTTGGCGAGGAAACTCGACCGCATGATCGATGGTCTACGCGATGTTGAACGAGCCATTCAGCGACAGCCGCAACCCCAGCCCATGAACGTACCAACTGGGACCCGATGAGCGCAACAACCTACATCGGCGAGAAACTTGGCAGCCGTTCCAGCGGCATTGGCGAACAGCGAATGCGCTGGTATCAGGCCACGTACTTGGTGCGAAGCAACCGCGGGAGCGTGAGCGCCGACACGATCCGGGCTACGCCTGGGTTGCCACAGTATGGCACGCGGCACCCATTCTATTCGCGTGCATTCGTTACGGCCGTCGAGCCGCGGGAAATCCCCGAGAGCGGCGCGGAATGGGAAGTCTCCGTACGCTGGGAATCGCGACCCTGGGAACGGGAGGAGGATCAACAGAATATCCCACCCTGGGAGCAGCCGGCTAAGGTGCGCCGTGGGAGCGTGCCGGTTGAGTTCAGCCGGCGAGCAGACCTAGATGGCAAGCCGTTCGTAAACGCGGCGTCCGATCCATTTATTCCTCCGCCGCACATTCCGACAAGCAACCTGAGTATAGAGATTCAACGTGCAGAACTCGAGCACGACGACATTGAGGTGATGAAGTGGTTCAACGTCGTGAACCACGATGCGTGGTGGGGTTTCCCTCGGTACGCCGTACGTCTTGGGCCCATAGCGGTCGATGATGCGGTCTGGGATTTCCAATCGTACTACGTCAAGACCTACGTGTTGGAAGTCAAAGCGGGCTGCTTCGACGATCCGCCGGACCTATGGATTCCATTACGGATTCTAAACGAGGGTAGTCGAGAGTTGGTATGGGACGGGCACAACCAAGAATTCGTGCGCCGCTACATCGAAGACGACGACGGCGTGCAGAGCACCGAGCCCACGTTACTAAACGCTGATGGAACGCAAATGACACGAGCCCAAGTCGCGGCCGACGGCCCCGTCTACCTCGAGTTTCGCACATTCGAGGCCCGGCCGTTTAGCGAGCTGTTCCCCGAGGTATAAGGAGCAAGCCAATGTCTGTGAATCACTGGATGGGCGATGCCGACGAGGTGGCTCAAGTCCATACGTTTACCGTGCAAGATACCTGGGCAGCGGCAGACACGGCAACGCTAACCTGTGGGCGTAAGTCGATCACATACACATCGACTGGTTCGGCCACGGCGGCTATTGCGGCGGGGTTGGTTTCAGCGTGGAATGCCTCAGAAGAACCGGAACTGACTGAGGTAACTGCCAGCTCAACGAGTGGCGGCTCCGTTGTCAGTCTCACGGCCGATACCGCGGGGTTGTCGTTCGTTGTCTCGGCAAGCGAAAACACCGCAGGCGACGGGACGGTCTCCGGACCGAGTACCGGTACTGCTAACAGCGGGCCCAATTGTTGGAACGTGGCAAGCAATTGGAGTCTTGGCACAGTCCCAACGAGTACGGACAACGTGCGAATCGAGGATTCTGATGTCGATATTCTGTATGGACTGACATTGAGCTGCGCGCCGGCTACCATCGATCTGCGCAAGTCGTACACAGGCAATCTGGGATTGGCACGCACGAATACTGGCGGGTACGTCGAATACCGCGAGACGGAATTGACATTGGCGAGCACCGGCAACGCGACAACGATTGATATCGGCAAAGGGGACGGCGACGGCGCTTCACGCATCCGGCTCGATCTCGGCAACGGTGTGACCAGCGGCACCCAAGTAGTCAACGTGCACGGCACCGCGGCGACTCGTACCAGCGGTGATTACGACGTGCCGTGTGTGTTGATCAATGGTTCGACTGGCGGGGAACTCAACATCAACAAGGGCGACGTTGGGCTGGCGTTCTACGGCGGCGATACAGCGACCTTTAGCACTGTTCGCATCGGATACATCAGCAACAAGACATCCGACGCCAGATTGTCGTGTGGCTCCGACGCGACGCTTACCACGATCTACAAGACGGGAGGACAGTTGGAGGTCAGGAGTAACGTTACGACGCTTACGCAGCACGTGGGCCGCACTCGGGTGCAGGCTGGCACGCTTGGCACGGCCAATGTGATTGGTGGCACGTTAAATCTGAACTCGACGGGGGCGCCGACGACGATCAACCTCTACCCTAACGGCACGCTCGATTACCGCGAAAACGGGCAGTCTAAGGGTGCACCGACCGACGTCAATATGTACCAAGGGGCTGCGCTTCACGATCCCGCAAAAACCGTCACGTGGAACGCCAATATCAACTTGATCGGCTGCGGCAATACCGACGTGACGCTTGACGTCGGTAAGGACATCACCATCAGCGCAACCTGAGAGCCGGCAGTGTGGCCACACCGCATTATTTCCCGGATGCGTTCATGCGGCGAATCGTCGCAGTTGTCCAGTGGGCAGAGCAGCAGATGCGACGTCGACCGGACAATGGGCTGCGAGGGTGGCAGATTCTCGGGGCTCATTGGGCGGTGCCATTTCAGCTCAGCGAAGAGCTATCTGCCCAGTCAACCGCATCCGCGTACCTGCTGACATACACGGGGGACGGGGATGGTTGTACAACGAGCGATTACGAGATAGACACGTCTCGCGGCACGATAACGGTTGGCGGTGGCCCGCTTGATTCGATACGCCTGGCTACACACGCCAGCGGTACCCGTGGATGGTGCGTGAAGATGCCGGGCCGCAACTTCCGCGAGATTATCCAAATGGACTGCGATCCAACGGAGACCTGATAATGCGTCGACACCTGCTGCCACTATTCGCGACGCTGGCAATCTGCGCCAGTGCATATGCGGGCGAGGTCCTTCGTCACGATACACCATGCGAGATTCAGGTGGGACCGTTTGGGACGACCAATCTGCGCGGCGAGTGGAAACCGTCGGAAGACCTGGCCGAGAAGATGACCGTCCTACTGAGCAGCAATGGCGGTGCGCTGGTGCCTCGATCCTCAACGGAAACGATCCTCTACGATCGGCAGGGATTCTATACGGTGCCGCTGGATGCGCAGGACACGGCGGAATATGGGCGGCTCGACGTTGTGGTCGGTATTGATGGGTGGGCTCCGGTGCGATCGTCCTTCGAGGTTATGAATGAAGAGCAGTGGGACAAACGCTACTCGCCGGAGAAAGTCGGTGCAGACTACGATGTGAACGTGGTGGAGTGGAATGGGCACTCCGTGCACGACACGACGAGCGGTTATCCTGATGTGCGCACAGTTTACTGGGGCACGTGTAGTCTCGGTGTTACCGGTACTGACAATGTCAATTGCTATCCGAAAATCGATGTCTATTATTGGAATGGCACGGGCGGATTGACTGGGACGGCCATCAACGGGAAGGTCCCCGTGCACGTCTACGCGATGGCTGACGATGTGATCGATTCCGATGTGTATGCCAGCGGCGCCATCACACAGCAAGCGATTGCAGCGGATGCGATTTCGTCGAGCGAGTTGTCGGAATATGCTGTTGACGAAATTGTCGCCGACATCTTGACTACGCCCGCAAACAAGTTGACCACGGACGCCAGCGGCCGAGTGGATCTTGGTAGCATGCTGGGAACCGCGGTCACTGCCAACGCCCCAGCGGCAATCAACTATTTCTTCAACGAAGGATCGCCGTCTAAAACCATGGAGGATGTGGGCGGGTCTGGCGGTGATGCGACCGCGGCAAATCAGACGACTATTATCAACCATTTGACGGATGTGAAAGGCGCAACATGGTCTAGCTCGACCGATACACTCGAAGCAATCCGCGACCAAGGCGACGCCGCATGGATTACCGCGACGTCGGTTGACGCCAACGTAGTGCAAATCAGCGGCGACGCGACGGCGGCCAACAACCTTGAGACCGCCTGCGATGGCGGGTCTTACAACATCGGTGGTGGCGGTGTTGTGGGAGCTAGCGTTAGTGGATCGGTCGGGAGTGTCACCGGAAATGTGGGCGGGAACGTGACCGGCTCGGTTGGGTCGATCAACGGCATCACCTTCCCCACGAACTTCGGCGACCTTGCCATCACGGCAACCAGCGGACGGGTAGATGTTGGGAGTATGCTTGGGACGGCGGTTACAGCAAACGCTCCGGCGGCTATCAACTACTTCTTTGATGAAGCCTCGCCGTCGAAAACTATGGAGGATGTAGGCGGGGGCACTGGTGCTACGGCGCAACAGGTCTGGGAGTACGCAACGCGAACGCTGAGCGCTACGGCAGACGTCAACGTGATTCAATGGGCCGGTGACGCGGTGACAGACAATGGCGACGGCGTGCCCGAGGTCAACCTGATCGAGATCGACGGGGCGGCCACCAGCGGCAACAACGCCACGCTCTACCTAAAGCAACTCCACATCAACAACGATTCCGGGCCGGGTATCTATTCGCAAGGTTCTACTTACGGCCAGCATAACAAGGGAGGAACTGCAGGCCAACGCAACGAGGGTACGAATAGCACCTCCTACGGCCAGCAGAATGTGTCCGCGAACAGCGGGAGTTCCGTCGGGCTGTATTGCACTGGTTACCTGTACGGGTCCTACTTCAGCGCCTACACGGCATCAATGGGGTTTGGCGGGACCACGTCTGGGTTTCGCGATGCGAGTGGCAACACAGTCAGTATCGATGAATTGGAGACACTGGTCGATACCTTCTCAACATTCGACGCAGCCAGCGATAAAGTCTACCTTGGCAATGGTGCTCACGGTGGTGCGGCAGCAACGATTACGCTCTCGGACTACAGCGATTTTAAGGATGGGGGCGGGGATGCGACTGCGGCTAATCAGTCTACAATCATCACACACCTCACGGATTTGAAGGGTACTGGCTTCGTCAAAGACACGCATTCCATGCCTCAGTGCCTTACAGCGACAGGATTCGCGGAACCCGGCGATGCGATGGACTTGATAGCTGACGCAATCGGTGCGGCAAACTTCGATGAGAGTACAGCGTATCCTCTGGTAAGTGCCGATACTGGGGCCACCGCGGTAGCCCGCACGGGAGCGGCTGGCGATACCCTCGAAGACATCAGCGACGAGATTTCCGGGCTCAATGATCTGTCTGCAGCGGAAGTCAATACGCAAGTAGACACAGCACTGTCAGACATTCATTTAGACCATTTGCTTGCCGTCGACACCGGCGCGAGTTTGCCCGGCGCAGCCGGCGCTATTCTACAAGACCTCTTGGAAGACGACAGCGGCACATGGCGATTCACGGCCAACGCACTGGAAGAAGCACCGACGGGTGGCGGTACGGTCGACGCTAACGTGGTCTCATGGGCTGGTGACGCGGTGCCGGATAACGGCGACGGAACCCCCGAGGTCAACTTGGTTCAGGTCAGTGATGACAGCACCGCTGCGAATAACCTCGAACTGGCATTTGACGGGACAGGATATGGCTTTACAAACTGCACGATACCGACCGTGACCGATGTGACCAACGAGGTCTCGGCCGACGTGACGGCGATTGAGGGAACGGCCGTGCAGACCACTGTAGCCGGCGTCCTAGATGTCAACGTGACCTATTGGGAAGACGATGCGGTGCCGGCGGATTCCGATGGAGAACCGGCAGTCGATGTTGCTTCACTTGGTGCAGACGTTATCACGGCATCTGCGTTCGACGAGAGCACTGCGTTTCCCTTGACGTCAGCGGATACTGGGGCAAGTGCGGTAGCGCGAACCGGTGCCGATAGCGACACGCTCGAAACACTCAGCGACGAAATAGCCGGATTGAACGACCTGTCAGCCGCGGACGTCAATGCACAGGTCGACACCGCCTTGAGCGATATCCACCTTGACCACTTGCTCGCGGTTGACACTGGTGCAAGTCTCCCGGGTGCTGCTGGTGCGATCTTGCAGGACCTCCTTGAGGATGACGGGGGCACATGGCGGTTTACGGCTAACGCATTAGAGGAGGCGCCCACAGGCGGCGGTACAGTCGACGCTAACGTTGTGTCGTGGGCCGGCGATGCTGTAACGGATAACGGCGACGGAATACCGGCCGTCAATGTCGTAGAGATCGACGACGACACAACCGCGGCAGACAATCTAGAGCTGGCCTTCGATGGCACTGGGTACGGGTTCACGAATTGCACGATGCCCACGACGACGAATGTGACCAACGATGTCTCGGCCGATGTGACTGCCATTGAAGGGACGGCTGTTCAATCTACCGTCGCTGGGATGATCGACGCCAATGTGACCTATTGGGATGATGCAGCCATTACGGATTC
>Ga0180431_10002927_pt1 | contig 22353 bp, 23 predicted proteins | sample SS_ome_11_FD_132459 | JGI IMG/M metagenome (GOLD analysis project Ga0180431, IMG submission 132459) | Hypersaline lake sediment archaeal communities from the Salton Sea, California, USA - SS_1_MS_1 metaG | ecosystem: Environmental > Aquatic > Non-marine Saline and Alkaline > Hypersaline >...
CCTCCGCCGAGGCTGACACCTCCATCGACGCCGCCCGCGACGAGGCCGCCAACGATGAGGCCGCCACCGAGGAGGCCGCCTCCGACGAGGCCGCCACCGACGAGGCCACCACCGACGAGGCCGCCACCGATGAGGCCGACGAAGGCGCCATAGGCCCCGCACCCGACGAAGGCGACGAAGGCGAACCGGCCGGCGAGGAAACCGCGCCCGAAACCGGCGAGACCACCGACACAGAGCCACCCACCGCCGACGAGGCGGGCACCGACGAACCGGACCCCGACGACGAACCCGAGACACCCAACACCGACTCCTGAGAGGCACACCCGGTGGGCGCAGAGACGGCACCGATCAGCACCGACCGCCGGACCCTCGTCGATATCCGCGGCCTCTGCACCTACTTCCACTCCGACGACGGCGTCGCCAAGGCCGTCGACGGCGTCTCCTACACCATCCCCGCCGGGCGAACGCTCGGCCTCGTCGGCGAGTCCGGCTGCGGCAAGAGCGTCACCGCGCTCTCCATCATGCGCCTCGTCCCGTCGCCGCCCGGACGCATCGAGCACGGCGAGATCCTCTTCGAGGGGCGCAACCTGCTGGCGCTCTCCGAGCCCAAGATGCGCCGCATCCGAGGCAACGACATCTCGATGATCTTCCAGGAGCCCATGACGTCTCTCAACCCCGTGTTCACCTGCGGCAACCAGATCACCGAAGTCCTCAGGCTCCACCAGGGCCTCAGCAAGAAAGACGCCCTCGACCGCGCCATCCAGATGCTCGCCAAGGTCGGCATCGGCAACCCCGAGAGCCGCGTCACCGAGTACCCCCACCAACTCTCCGGCGGCCAGAAACAGCGCGTCATGATCGCCATGGCGCTCGCCTGCAACCCGAAACTGCTCATCGCCGACGAACCCACCACCGCGCTCGACGTCACCATCCAGGCCCAGATCCTCGACCTGCTGCGCGCGCTGCAGGCCGAGTTCCACATGGCCATCCTGCTCATCACCCACGACCTCGGCGTCATCGCCGAGATGACCGAGCGCGTCGCGGTCATGTACGCCGGCAAGATCGCCGAGCTCGCCGACGCGGGCGAGCTCTTCGCAAACCCCAAGCACCCCTACACCCAGGGCCTGTTCGCCTCGCTGCCCAAGCTCGGCGCCAAGACCGAGCGGCTCACCGTCATCCCCGGCGTCGTGCCGGACCCGCTCGACTTCCCCCCGGGCTGCAAGTTCCACCCCCGCTGCCCCCACGCCTTCGACCGCTGCTCCCGCGAAGAGCCCGAGCTCCGGCCCGTCGGCCCCGGCGGCCACATCGCCGCATGCCACCTCTACCCCGACGACGGCCAAGGAGACCCTGGGCATGAATGACGCACGCCCGCAGAACGGCGCCCTCGTCGAAGTGAGCGGCCTCAAGAAGTACTTCCCCGTCAAGCGCGGCCTCTTCTCCCGCGTCATCGGCCACGTGCGCGCCGTGGACGACATCTCCTTCGTCATCCGCAGCCGCGAGACCCTCGGCCTGGTCGGCGAGTCCGGCTGCGGCAAGACCACCGCCGGCCGCACCATCCTCAGGCTCCTCGAACCCACCGCCGGCGAGGTCCGCTTCGACGGCCAGCCCGTCTTCGAGCTCAAGCGCGAAGCCCTGCGCCGCATGCGGCGCAACATGCAGGTCATCTTCCAGGACCCCTACGGCTCGCTCAACCCGCGCATGACCGTGGCCAACATCGTCGGCGAGGCCCTCAGCGTCCACGGCATCGCCCGAGGCGCCAAGCGCCGCGCCCTCGTCAAGGAGCTGCTCGACAAGGTCGGCCTCGACCCCAACCACCTCAACCGCTACCCCCACGAGTTCAGCGGCGGCCAGCGCCAGCGCATCGGCATCGCCCGCGCCCTCGCCCTCCGGCCGCGCTTCATCGTGTGCGACGAGCCGGTCAGCGCGCTCGACGTCTCGATCCAGGCCCAGATCATCAACCTGCTCGAGACGCTCCAGGACGAGTTCGAGCTCGCCTACCTGTTCATCGCCCACGACCTCGCCGTCGTCGAGCACATCAGCGACCGCGTCGCCGTCATGTACCTGGGCCGGCTCGTCGAGCTCGCCACCGCCGAGGCCCTCTACCGCAACCCCCTGCACCCCTACACCGAGGCGCTGCTCTCGGCCATCCCCGTGCCCGACCCCAAAACCAAGGTCAAACGCATTATCCTACCCGGCGACGTGCCCTCGCCCATCGATCCGCCCAAGGGCTGCCGCTTCCACCCGCGCTGCCCGCACCGGTTCGAACCGTGTGACGGCCTCGAACCGCAGCTCACCGACGTCGGAGACGGCCACCAGGTCGCCTGCTACCTGCACACCGCCAACCACCCGGGGGCGCGGCCATGAACGTGACCATCGATCCCCAGCTCCGGACCCCCGTCTACCAGCAGATCGTCAACGAGGTCAAACGCCTCATCGGCGCCGGTGCCCTCCGCCCCGGCGACCGCATCCCCTCCGTGCGCGAGCTCAGCCACACCCTCGGCATCAACCCCGCCACGGCCGCCAAGGCGTACCGCGAGCTCGTCAGCGCGGGCCTGCTGCGCACCTCGGCCAAGAGCGGCACCTTCGTCGGCAGCGGCCCGGCGTCACTCTCACCCGAGATCGCGCGCGCCCGGCTCGACGAGGCCCTCGACCGCTTCTTCGCCGAGATCGCCGCCTGCGCACCCGACCACCACGAGATCAGCACCCGCTTCCAGCGCCGCCTCGCCGACTTCGTCGCCGGCCGCCAGGCCGGCCGGCCACAGCCCGCCGGGCGCCAAGCCCCCGGCCACCAGGCTGACTCCGCCCCGCCCGCCACCGCCCCAAAGGACTGGGCCGTCTGGTGAGCGCGCGCCGCTGTCTCCGCCGCGCGCAGCATCGTCTACGCGCCCACGGCGCTCGCCTCGACGACGCCGCCCGCGCCGAGCTCGTCGAAGCCATTGACGCCCTCGACCATGCCCTCCGCGCGCCCGGCGCGCCCGAGCGGCGTGCGGCCGCCCGGCGCCTCGCCGGCAGCCTCCACCGTCACCTGCCAAGGCGGCCTGTCGAGGTGCTGCGCGAATGGCTCCTCATCATCCTCGCCGCCGTCCTCGTCGCCTTCGCCGTCAAGCACAGCGTGCTCGAGCCCTACAGCGTGCCCACCCGCTCGATGACCCCCGCCCTCAAGGCCCAGGACCGCATCATGGTCAGCAAGTGCGCCTACGACGTCTGGCTCCCCTTCACCCGCGTGCGCCTCGCCCGCGTGCGCGAGCCCCGGCGCTGGGACGTCATCGTCTTCACCACGCGCCACATCCCGGACGCGAGCGCCGGGCCGCGCAACTTCGTCAAGCGCGTCGTCGGGCTCCCCGGCGAAACGCTCGAGATCCGCCAGGGCGACATCTACGTCAACGACGCCCTCGTCCCGAAGCCCTCGTTCCTGGCCGATTCCTGCTACTATCTCAACACGCCCGAGGGCCGGACCTCCACGCTCGCCCTCGGCAACGACAACCCCGACGGCGCCGAACGCGAGGTCCTCTGGCGCTACGGCAAGCTCCACCAGCCCTTCACCGTGCCCGAGGGCCACTACTTCGTCCTCGGCGATAACTCCAGCGCCAGCCTCGACGGCCGGTGCTGGGGATTCGTGCCCCGCCGCGACGTACGCGGGCGCGTCGTGTGCCGCTGGCGGTTCAAGTGGCCGTTCTACGATGGGCCGGTCAACTGAACGCCCCCGGCCCGAACGCCTCTCCCGGCCGGGCGCCGAGCATCCCCATTGAACGAGCGCCGGGCGATGTCCTACAATGCCGGCGTCGCGAGGTAGGCACGTGAGCGAATCACCACACAAGCGGGTCCTGGCCGTCATCGCCTTCGAGCGCTTCCGGGACGAGGAGCTCCTCGTCCCGCGTGAGGTGCTCGAGCAGGCCGGTGTCGCCGTCACCGTCGCCTCGAGCGCGCCCGGCACCGCCACCGGCAAGCTCGGCGCCCGGGTCGAGGTGGACGTGCTGATCACGGACGCCCGGGAGGCCGACTATGATGCCGTCGCCTTCGTCGGCGGCCCCGGCTCGAAAGGCTACTGGGACGACCCCGCCGCGCACGACCTCGCCCGGGCCTTCCACAACGCCGGCAAGCTCGTCTGCGCCATCTGCAGCGCTCCCATCATCCTGGCCCGCGCCGGCCTGCTCGACGGCCGCGCCGCCACCTGCTTCGAGGGCGACCGCGCCGAGCTCGAACACGGCCGCGCCGCCTACACCGGCGCCGAGGTCACCATGGACGGCCGTTTCATCACCGCCAGCGGCCCGGCCGCGGCCGCCGCCTTCGCCCACACCATCGGTGAGCGCCTCGGCGCCGGGACGGTCGCATGAAAAGCAGGCGGCTCATCTGGCTCCCGGTCAAGATCGTCATCGGCGGCGGGCTCATCGCCTTCGTGCTCATCCGCATCCTTAAGCAGTGGGGCGACGTCAGCGATACCATCACGAACGCGCTCCAGCGCTCCCCCCACTACCTCGTGCTCGGCCTGTTCGCCTTCACCGGCGTCTACGTCCTCGGCAACATCCGATGGATCCTGCTGCTGCGACCCCACGGCGTGCACCTCTCGTTCTGGCCGACCAGCAAGCTCTGGTTCATCGGCCACTTCTTCGCCCAGTACATGCCCGGGGGCATCGCCGGCGGCGATCTTATCAAGTCCTACTACGTGGCCACGCACCCGAAGGCCGCCGGCCGCTTCGCCGAATCCGTCTCCACCGTGGTGCTCGACCGCCTCGTGGGCGTCACCGGCCTGCTCGGCGTGCTGCTCATCGCCACGGTCATCAACCTGCAAAAGAGCGCCGAGTACCCACGCTACTGGCTCTACGCGCTTGCCTTCCTGCTCGCCGCCGTCCTGGCCGCCGCAGTGGTCTTCAGCAAGCCGCTGCTGAAAAGAATCCCCCTCTTCGTGCGCCTCCACGCGAAGCTGCCCTACCGCGACCGCGTCATGCGCCTCTACGACGCGTTCTACTTCTACCGCACCCGGCCGCTCGAGCTCGCCGCCGCCTTCGGCCTGTCGCTGCTGGTCCACGCCACGACCGCGCTCGAGGCGTACCTGTTCGGCACCGCCCTCGGCCTCGGCTACACCTACCCCGAGTACCTGCTCCTGCTGTCGCTGGCCAACTTCGTCGCCTCCATCCCCGTCTCACCCGTCGGCAACGTCGGCACGCTCGAAGCCGCATGCATGGCCTTTTTCGGCGGCGCGCAGGGGCTGCCGCTCGCCATCGTCATCCGCATCGCCTACTGGCTCTGGGGCATCCCGGGCCTGCTCCTCTACGTCACGCACCGCAAAGAGTACCCGCACAAGCCGCTCGATGAGGCGGCCGACACCACCGGGCACGACGGCCCGCCGCCCCATCCCCACACCTACCTCGAGGAGGCACCCGCCAATGATTGACGGCGTCAAAGTCAAGAAGCTCCGCGTCATCCCCGACGAGCGCGGGCGCCTGATGGAAATCCTGCGCGTCGACGACCCCGTCTTCATCCAGTTCGGCCAGGTCTACATGACCACCGTCCGCCCCGGCGTCGTCAAGGCGTGGCACTACCACAAGAAACAGACCGACAACATGACCGTCGTCTCCGGCATGGCCAAGATCGTGCTCTACGACGGCCGCCCGGACTCCCCCACCCACGGCCGCATCAACGAGTTCTTCGTCGGCGAGCACAACCCCATCCTCGTGCAGATCCCCTGCGGCGTTTACCACGGCATGAAGGGCTGCAGCGAGCGCGAAGCCATCATCGTCAACACGGTCACCGAACCCTACGACCGCAAGCGGCCCGACGAGTTCCGGCTCGACCCCCACGACAACGACATCCCCTACGACTGGGCACTCAAGGAGGGATGACATGAAAGGCATTATCCTCGCCGGCCTCACCGGCGAGGCCCCTGCCCCTAGCTTACTCGACGACGGTGGTCGCCCCGAGACCACACACAAGGAGAGTTGACGTGAAAGGCATTATCCTCGCCGGCGGCTTAGGCACCCGGCTCAGCCCGCTGACCAAGATCACTAACAAGCACCTGCTGCCCGTCTACAACAAGCCGATGATCTACTACCCGATCGAGACCCTCGTCGAGGCGGGGCTCGACGACATCCTGCTCGTCACCGGCGGCCAGAACGCGGGCGACTTCCTGCGCCTGCTCGGCAACGGCAAGGCCTTCGGCCTCAAAGAACTCCGCTACACCTACCAGGAAGGCGAGGGCGGCATCGCCCAGGCCCTCGGCCTCGCCGAGCACTTCGCCGACGAGGACCGCGTCGTCGTCATGCTCGGCGACAACATCGTCGAGAGAAGCATCCGCCCGCACGTCGAGGCGTTCGACCGCCAGCCGACCGGCGCCAAGATCCTGCTCAAGGAGGTCGAAAACCCCGAAGAATTCGGCGTCGCCGAGGTCGAAGGCGACCGCGTCGTGCGCATCGAGGAAAAGCCCGCCCGGCCCAAGACCAACTACGCCGTCATCGGCATCTACATGTACGACGCCCGCGTCTTCGACATCGTCAAGCGCCTCACCCCCTCCGCCCGGGGCGAGCTCGAAATCACCGACGTCAACAACGCCTACATCGAGCGCGGCGAAATGACCTTCGACTTCCTCGACGGCTGGTGGGCCGACGCCGGCGAATCGTGCGACGCGCTGCTCGAGACCTCCCGCATCGTCGCCGAGCGCGACCGCGCCCGCCGGCACGTCCCGTCCTGAACACCCGGCACGACACACACACGCGCGGCGGACCCACATGGCCATTGACACAACCAGCCACACGGTCCTCGTTACCGGCGCCGGCGGCGTGCTCGGCGGCGACCTCGTGCACGCCTGGCGCGATCGGCCCACCGTCGGCCTCCGCCACGCCGAGCTCGACATCACCGACCCCGACGCCTGCCGGCGCGCCCTCGAGCGGCACGCCCCCGCCGCCGTCGTCAACTGCGCGGCCCATGCCGACCTCGACTTCTGCGAGACCCACCGCGACGAGGCGATGCGCGTCAACGCCGAAGGGCCGCGCCGTCTCGCCGAAGCCTGCGCCGCCGCGGGGGCCCAGCTTGTGCACCTCAGCACCGACTACGTCTTCGACGGCACCAAGCCGGACCCCTACGTCGAGGACGACGAGCCGACGCCCGTCTCCGTCTACAGCGAGAGCAAGGCCGCCGGCGAGCGCGCCGTGCTCGAGGTCGCCCCGCACAACCTCGTCGTGCGCGTCGCCTGGATCTTCGGCTTCAACGACAGGAGCTTCCCCCGGACCGTGCTGAAACGCGCCCAGCGCATGCCGACCGTCAGCGTCATCGGCGACCAACTCGGCAGCCCCACCTACTCGCTCGACATCGCCGAGGCGATCACCCGGCTCCTCGAGGCCGGCGCCACGGGCCTCGTCCACTTCACCAGCGAGGGGCTCTGCACCCGCTTCGACATGACGCGCCGGGTCTTCGAGCGCCTCGGCCTCGGCGCCGACCGCGTCCGCGCCATTGCCTCCAGCGAGCTCCCCTGGGTCGCCCCAAGGCCCGCAAAGCTCGAACTCTCCAAGGCCAGATACATCCGCCTGACCGGCGCCCCTGTCCGCACCTGGCAGGAAGCCCTCGACGACTACCTCGCGGCCGACCCGGCGTGCACCGCCCTCGCCCACGCGGCGGGCGGCTGAGGCGGGAGGAACAGCCATGCGCGTCGGGCTCATCACGGGCATCTTCCCCCCGGACATCGGCGGCCCCGCCACCTTCATCTCCGCCCTCAGCACCGGCCTGCGCGCGCGCGGCCACGTGCCCGAGGTCGTCACCTACGCCGACGCAGCACGCCCGCCCGACGAGTGGCCCTTCCCCGTCACCCGCATCCGGCGCGCCGCGCGCACGCGCCGCGCCCAGGCCGTCGCCGCCATCACGCGCACGGCCCTTCGCGCCGACGTGCTCCTCGTCAACGGCCTGCTCGAGGCCGCCACGATCGCCAACACCTTCGCCAGGCGCCCCTGCGCCGTCAAGATCGTCGGCGACCCCGCGTGGGAACGCGCGCGCAACCGCGGCCTCACCACGCAGGAGTTCAACTCGTTCCAGCAGCGCGAGCACCACGGCCCCATCGCCCGCTGGCAGCGCCGCCGCACCCGCTGCCTGCGACGCGCCACCGCCGTGATCGTCCCGAGCGAGTTCCTCCGCACCGTCGTCGAGCGCTGGGACGTCGGCCGCCCCATCCACGTCATCCCCAACGGCGTGGACCCGGGCTTCACACGCGCCGCCGAGGCCGCCGATCTCGACGCGTTGCGCGCCGCGTACGCCCTGCCGGCGCGCATCCTGCTTTACGCCGGGCGCCTCACGAACTGGAAGGGCTGCGACACCCTCGTGCGCATGCTGCCTAAACTGCCCGACGACGTCGCCCTCGCCATCGTCGGCGATGGGCCCGAGCGCGCCGCCCTCGGCGCCCTCGTCGAGCGCCTCCACCTCGTCAAGCGTGTGCGGTTCCTGCCGCCCGTGGACCGCGCCGCCATGGCCGGCCTGCTGCGCCTCGCCGCCTGCCTGGTCCTCAACTCCGGCTACGAGGGCCACCCGCACGTCGTGCTCGAGGCGATGGCCGTCGGCACGCCCGTGGCCGCCGCCGCCGAGTGCGGCACGCCCGAGCTTGTGCGCCACGGCGAGAACGGCCTCCTCTTCCAGAAGGACAACTCGCCGCAGCTCATCGAGGCCGTCGGCCGCATCCTCGACGACGCCCCGACGGCACAACGCCTCACCGAGGGCGGCACGGCCACCGCACAGCGCTACCCGTGGTCCGCGACCTTGGACCGGACCGTGGCACTCCTCAACGACCTCGCGAGGCACCGACCGTGAGCGAACCGCGCGTGCTGTCCATCACCACCGGCGAGGCGCTCCTCGAGGCGCGCGAGGGCGGCCTGCCCAACTACGAGCAACGCCGCCAGGCCGCCATGGCCGACCTCGTCGAGGAATACGTCATCCTCACGCGCACCCTCGGTCCGGCGCGGCACCGCGAGCGCAAGCTCTGGCCCACCTGCACGGTCGTTCCCTCGAACTCGGCCTCGCGCCGCCGCTTCCTGCACGACGGGTTTCGCATCGCGTCGCGCCTCATCGCCGAGGGGCGCATCAACCTCGTCTCCGTGCGCGACCCGTTCGCCATCGGCCTGCTCGGCGTGCGCCTCAAGCGCGCCCACCACGTCGCCCTCGTCGTGCACGTCATGGCCGACATGCTCGACAACCCCTACTTCACGCGCGAGCGCCTCCGCAACCGCGTGCTCAACGCCGTCGCCAAACGCGTCCTGGCCCGCGCCGACACCGTCCGCGTCTCGACCACGGTCGAAAAGGCGAAGCTCGACCGCCTCGCCCCGCGCCTCGGCCTCGCGCCCGAGCAGGTCCACCACGTCCCCTTCCTCGTCGAGATGGAGCCCTTTCTCGCCGCCGACGGCCGCCTCGTCCGGCGCCGCTACTCGGCCGGCACACGCCGGCCCATCGTGCTCTCCGTCGGCCGCCTCGAGCGCCAGAAGGATATGCCCACCCTGCTCAGGGCCCTCGCCATCGTCGCCGAGCGCATCCCCGAGGTGCTGCTTCTCGTCGTGGGCGACGGCGCCGAGCGTGCCCGGCTCCAGCGCCTCGCCCGCCGCCTCCGCGTCGCGCGCCACGTCGAGTTCACGGGACGCATAGACCATGACGAGCTCCCCGCGTACTACGGCGGCTGCGACGTCTTCGCCGCCACCTCGATCTACGAGGGCACCTGCATGGTGCTCGTCGAGGCCGCCGCCGCGGGCCGGCCTATCGTCGCCACCGACTTCGCCGGCGCGCACGACGCCGTCCTCGACGGCGAGAGCGGTTTCATCGTACCGATCGGCGACGCCCTCGCCGTCGCCGAGCGTCTCATCTACCTGCTCGAGCACACCGAGCGCCGAACGTTTGGCCAGCGCGGCCGCGACCACGTCTCTGCCGCCTTCGACCAGAAAGCGCTCCTGGCCGGGACGCGCACTCTGTGGGAGGCGGCACTCGAGCACCACGAAACGGCACGCGGGCCCAGCGCCCCGGGAGGCTGACGTGCACGGCTTGCGCGGCGTCATCATCACCCAGGTTCTCGACGAGGCCGACCCCGTCCTCGCCTTCGCCGTCGGCTGGGTCAACGCGCTCGCCGCCCGCGTCGAGCACCTCGACGCCGTCTGCCTCTCCCGAGGCGAGGCCGCTCTTGCCGCAAACGTCCGTGTCACCATCCTCCCGCCGGGTCGCTTCGCCCGCTATCGCCGTGTGCGCACGCTGCTGCGCCGCCTCCGGCACGACGCCGCGCTCGACTTCGTCCTCGCGCACATGTGCCCCAGCTACGCCGTCGCGGCGACGTTCCCCACGAAACTCGCCCCGACCTTCCTCTGGTACGCCCACAGCAGCATCACGCGCATGCTGCGCGCCGCCGACCGCCGGAGCGACCGCGTCTTCTCGTGCTCGGAGGCAAGCTATCCGCTCCCCGGCCCGCGGCTCCGCGTCGTCGGCCACGGCATCGACACCGGCCGCTTCACGCCGCCCGACACATCGCCGCGCGGCGAAGCGTTTACGATCTGCTCCGTCGGCCGCATCACGCCGTCGAAGCGCCTCGACCGCCTTGTCGAGGCCCTTGCGCAGTATCGAGAGCGTGAGCTCGGTGCGGCGTTCCTTTGCCGCATCATCGGCCCCGCCATCGAGCCGTATTCCCGGACGCTCCAATCACTCATAGACGGCAGCAACCTTGGCGACCTGGTCCGCATTGAGCCGCCCGTCGCCCACCGCGACGTCGCGCGTGCCTACCGGGCCGCCGACCTCGTCGCCAACATGACCACGCGCCATTCGCTGGACAAGGCAACGCTCGAGGCCATGGCGTGCGGCTGCCTCGTCCTGACCACGAACGACGCGTTCCGGCCCGTCCTCGGTAAGCACGCGGAACTCATGGTGAAAACGGACGCCTCGCCGGAAGCGCTCGCCGGCGCCATCGAACGCCTCGCCGCCCTCCCCGCGGGAGAGCGCGCGCAGATCGGCGCCGAACTGCGCCAAACCATCGTCCGCGACCACAGCCTCGAGCGGATGATGGACCGCATCGTCGAAGACATCCGCGCCACCCTCGACGAGAAAGGCCGGCGATGACGAAGCGTGCAAGAACGGTGCGCCGCCTGAGCTACCTCGCCGTCGCGCACATCCCGGGCGAGCGCGCCCACAGCATCCAGATCGCCGCAACCTGCGCCGCGCTGGCCCGCCGCCTCGACGAGGTCGAACTCGTTGTCCCGCGCCTCGGCGCGCGGCGACCTCCCCCGAACACGCCGCCCGGCGCGCGCCTCGTCCGGATCCTCGCGCCCAACTTCCTGCCGCTGGGCCGCTGGGCCCCGGCATGGCTTATGCGCATTCTCTTCGACGTCCAGAGCTCGGCATTCGCGCAACTCGCCCTTGCGCGAGCCCTCGTTCGGCGCCCGTTCGACGTGTACTATACGCGCAGCCCCTTCGTCGCCGTCGCCTTCGCGTTCGCGTTCGGCTCCCGCGCCGTCCTCGAGCTCCACGTGCCGCCCGCCGGCGCCATGCGCCGGGCCCTCCTGCACCTGTGCCGCCTGTTCGGCTGCCGCTTCGTCGCCATCTCCGACGCACTGCACCGACGACTCGCCCGCTTGCTCCGCATCAAGCCCGACGAGATCGGCGTCGCCCACGACGGCTACGATCCCGCCCTGTTTTCAGAGCTTCCTGATCGTGCAGACATGCGCCGCCGGCTGGGCCTCGCCGACGAAACATTCGCCATCTGCTACCTCGGCAGCGCCGCCACCCTCGGCGCCGCCAAGGGTGTCCGCTTGATCGCCGAGGCCTTTCGCCGCGCCGCGCTCCCCAACGCGGCCCTCCTGCTCGCCGGAATCGAACAAGGAGAAGGTGCACGTGCGGGCGCCGACGTTCGCTGCCTCGGCCGCGTCCCCCATGACGACGTGCCCGCGCTGCTCGCCGCGTGCGACGGCGCCGTCGTGTCGTTCCCCGAGGATCCCGCCTACGCCCGCGCCATGTCGCCGCTCAAGCTCTTCGAGTACCTCGCCGCCGGGCTCCCCATCATCGCCCCCGACCTGCCGAATCTCCGCGAGGTGCTCGACGAGTCCTGCGCCCTCTTCGTCCCCCTTGGCAACGCCGACGCCCTCGCCGCCGCCATGACGCGTCTGCGCTCCGACGCCGCACTGCGCTCGCGCCTCGCGGCGGCCGCCGCCAACCGCGCGTCCGCCCACACCTGGCACGCCCGCGCCGAGCGCGTCCTCGCGTTCCTGCGGCTACCGCCCGCGTGACCGCGCGACCTCGTCGAGGAGCTCCAGGTACTGCTCCGCGCACCGCTCGACCGTGAACCGCGTCTCGACGAGCCCTTGCGCGGCCGTCCCCATCCGCTTCGCCCCGGTCTGGTCCCGCAGCAAACTGAGCACGGCCTCCGCCAGCGCCCCGACGTCGCGCGGGTCCACAATGAGGCCCGTCTTGCCCTCCTCGACCACCTCGCTCGTCCCCGCAAAACGCGACACGACAACCGCCCGCCCCGCCGCCATTGCCTCGAGCGCCACGGTCGGGAACACGTCGAGGCACACCGACGGCACCGCCACCACATCGGCCAGCCCATACGCCGCCGCAAGCGCTTCGCCGTTCAGTGGCTCCGTCCCGACGACGAGCGGTGGCCCTTCCGCCAGCACGCCCGGCGGCGTGCCCACCGTGAGCAGCACGGCCTCCGCCACCTCTCGCCGCACCCACCGCATCGCATCGAGGATCTGCACCTGGCCCTTCTCGCGCGTCAGCCGGCCGAACGTCGCCACAACCCGCCGCCCGTCAAGGCCCAGCCGCGCGCGCAACCGCTCAACGGCCTCCGGCGACGCCTGAAACTCCTCGACGGCCACCCCGTTATGAATCACCCCGTGGCACGGAACGCCGTTCGCAGCGAGCGCCCGCCGAAGCAGCCCGCTCGCCGCGACGACCCGCGCGCCGCTCCGTTCGATGATCGCGCGGATGCGCCGCCGCCGCCCCGGCACGTACCGGAAGCGATAACGCCGCAGCAGGTCGAGGGCCGTCACGCGCAGCGTCCGGTCGTCCGTCTCCCACCCCGGCCGCCGCGCGACCTCGACGAACTTGCCCTGGTGAAACGTCATGCAGTCGTGGAGCGTGAGCACCGTCGGCGCCTGCGCCCCCGCCAGCACCTCGAGCGCAGCGAACGAAAACGCCTCGTGCACGTTGTGCGCGTGCGCCACGTCCGGTTGCTCGTCCCAGACGATCCGCCGCAGGTGCTCCAGCGCGCGCGGGTTGCGCACGCTCAACCGCCCGCGCCGCCGCGGGCCCATCGGCGCCGCGACGTAGCGGGTGCGAAATCCTTCGATCTTCTGCTCAAGAACCGACGCGCTCCCGGCCGGTGCTCCAGAGGCATGAGCCACCACAACCTCGTGCCCCGCCCGGCGGTACTCGTGCGCCAGCGCCACCGCCACGCGCGCCGCGCCCCCGGCATGAAACGGCGCGAACCGGTCGGTCACGACGAGAATCTTCACGAGTCCACTCCGGCCTGCGCGTCGCCCACGCCGAGCGCGTCTGCGTCCACCGCACCCGGCTGCGTTGCAAGCGCACGCAGCACGCGGAACGACACCACGAGCTGCACGAGCGTCATCCCGATCCACCACGCCGCGTACCCCGCCGCCGCGCCCATCGCCGCGCCCACGAGCGGATCTTCCCAGCAGGCCCGGCCGGCCAGCGCCGCGCCGATGAGCACGCCAAGGCCGATCGGCAGCGAGACGAGCTTCACCCGCGCCGACCACCACACCTTGTCCGCCACCACCACGAACGCGCCGAGGCCGATGCCGAAACCGTCCACCGCAAACTTCGCCAGCAGCACATACGCCACCGCGGCCAGCGCCGCCCGGCCCTCGCCGTAGAAAAACGCCAGCACCGCCGGCAGCACCGGCACGCACACGGCCGCCACAACGAGCGCCGCCACGCCGCCGGCGATCACCGCGCGCCGGTAGTCGCGCCACAGCCGTCCGAGCTGCCGCTTGCCCTTGAGCTCGGAAAAAAACGGCAGCAGGTTCTTCGCCAGCCCGCTGAACACCAGCCCGAGGTTGCGCATGACGTTCCGCGCCAGGTTGAAGTAGCCCGCCGGCTCAGCCGACGCCGAAAGCCGGCCCAGCACCAGCACCGGCACCACCTCGACGAGCTTGACGAGCTGGCGGTCCAGTGTCACCAGCGCCCCCAGCTTGAACGTGCGCCGCCAGGGCGCCCGTACTGCCGCGCGTACAAGCGCCCCGAGACCCGGCAGCCCCTCGGCCCGGCCCAGGCTCCGCCGATAAATGCCCACGCCGAGCACCGAGATGACCAGCGTCGCCGCCACGTGCGCACCCACCACGCCCCACAGCCCAAGCCCTGCCGCGACGGCCCCGCCGACGGCCGCGAGCCGCGCCGCAGCGAACGCGACGTTGAACCCGGCCAGCAGCCTCATTCGGCGCATCCCCGCAAGCAGCGTCGCCGTGAAACCGCGGCCCATGCCCACGACGCTGCTCACGAACAGCAGCCGCGCGTACAGCCCGATGTCCGGCTTGCCGTACACGAGCCGGGCCAGCGCCGGCGCAAGCACGACGCCCACCGCCGTCACGGCCGCGCCGATCACGACCGTCATCTTGAGCAGGTAGGCCGTTTGGCCGACGAACGCGGCGGCGTCCTGCGCCCCGCGCGCCTCGGCCACCCGGCTGATCGAGGCCGTCCCCAGGCCCACGTCACCCAGGATGTTCACCAGCCCGTAGAGCGCAAACACGAGCGCATACCGGCCGTATTCCGCCTGGCCGAGCCCGCGCCACAGGATGATGGACGTCGCAAAAGCGCACAACGCCGAGACGACCAGCCCGGCCTGCGTCGCCGCCGTGTCCCGCGCGAACCGGCCCGTCACGAGCTGTCGAAAACGATCGCTCATCCGCGCACCACCTCGTCGTAGAGCGCCGCGTACTGCTCGGCCGTCCTATCCCACGTCAGCGCCTCGGCCCGCCGCCGCGCCGCCGCCCCCATCCGCCCGCGCAAGGCGTCATCGGACAAAAGCCGGGTCACCGCTTCGGCCGTCGCCCCCACGTCATGCTGCGGCACCACCAAGCCCGTCTCCCCGTCGAGCACGGCCTCTTCCCCGCCGTTGCCGCTCGTCGCGACCGACGGCACGCCGCACGCACCCGCCTCGATGTAGACGAGGCCGAAGCCCTCGAAGTGCCACTCCACATTGACCGGCGTAAGCGCAAACACCCACGCCCGCGCGTACCACCGCGCAAGCGCCTCGTCAGACACCTCGCCCTCGAACGAGACCGCCTCCCCGAGACCCGACTCGGAGACAACCGCCCGCAGCCGCTCGGCATAGCCCGCGTTGTGCACCGCGCCCACGAGCGCCAACCGCGCACCCGGCACTGTGGCATGCACCTCGGCGAACGCGCGCACGAGCACGATCTGGCCCTTGCGCGGCTTGATCGCGCCCACGCACACCACGAGCGGCTCGGCCGCCCGCGCCGCGTCGTCAACCTGGAACCGACCGACCGACACCCCGGAGTAGATCACGCTCGTGTCGGCCCCCACCACCCGCTCGACGGCCCCCGCCGTGTAGCGGCTCACGCCGACCACGCGCGCCGCGTTCCGAAACGCCGGCCCGTAGAGCCGGCGCTGATACCAGTGGTGGAACGGCGCCACGGCGTACGTGCCGTGCGCCGTGATGACCGTGCGCCGCCGCCGCGTCCGGAGCCGCTCGGCCAGCGGCGCGTACGGCTCGACGAGCGCGTGCACGACGTCGGCCTCGGCGATCTCGCGCCCGACGGCCCGCGCGTCGCGGCGCGCCCGCAGCGGCTTGCGGTAGCCGTTCGACCACGACGTCAGCACCGCCCTCGGCGCCGGCGCGCCCGGCTCGTGCCGCCCGGCGCGCGTGGCCGAGCAAAACACCTTGCAGCCGACGCCGAGCGCCTGTAGCCTCGGCACAAGCTCAACCGCGTAGGTGCCCGTGCCCGTGCGTCGCGTCACGTCGTCGCAGAGAAAACCAACCTGCATCCGCGCTCCCGTCCCTCTCTTCCCCGTCAATATAGCACAGCACCCCGCCCCCGGGCACGGCCGCCCGCCCACGCCGATTCCCGGGAAGGCCGCACCATGAGCCGCCCGCGCCGCGTCTGCTACTTCGGCGCCTACGACCCCGCCTACCCGCGCAACGCCATCCTGCGCGACGGCCTGCGCCGCGCCGGCGTCGAGGTCCTCGAGTGCCGCATCGCGCCGACCGTGCCCATCCTGCTGAGGCCCGCCGCCCTGCTCGCGGCCTTTGCCCGACTCCCGTCGAAGCGGTTCGACGCCTTCATCGTCGCCGAGCTCAACCCCGAAGTGGTCGGCCTCGCCCGCCTCCTGGGCGGGCGCACCCCCGTGATCTTCGACATCTTCTTCTCCAAACACGACGCCGCCGTCCACGACCGAGCCACCGAGCGCCCGCGCTCGCCCCGCGCCCTCGCCCTGCGCCTCGTCGAGCGCGCCGGCATGCGGGCCGCCCACGTCGTGCTCGCCGACACCGCCGCGCACGCCGCCTTCTACCGCACGGCCTTCTCCCTGCCCGGCGCCCGGTTCGAGGTCGTGCCCGTCGGCGCCGACGACCGGCTGTTCCACCCGCCCGAGGACCGGCGCCCCCGGCCCGGCGAGTGCCTCGTCGGCTTCTGGGGCACCTACATCCCGCTGCACGGCGTCCGCACAATCATCGAGGCCGCCGCCCTGCTGCGCGACGAGCCCGTCCGCTTCGAGCTCGTCGGCCGCGGCCAGACCTTCGACGAGATCGCCCGCATCGCGCAGCGCCTCGCGCTCCCCAACCTGCGCCTCGTGCCGCCTATGCCGCCGCCCGATCTGGCCGCCTTCGCCCGGCGCTGCGACGTCGCCCTCGGCATCTTTGCCGCCACGCCCAAGGCCTCACGCGTCGTCCCCCACAAGGTATACCAGGCCATGCTCAGCGGCCTGCCCGTCATCACCCGCGATTCCCCCGCCGCGCGCGAGTTCTTCGACCACGGCCGCCACCTGCTCCTCGTCCCCCCGGCAGACCCCGCCGCGCTCGCGGCCGCCATCCGCGGGCTCGCACGCCAGCCCCTCCTCCGTCTCGGCCTCGGCCACGCCGCCCACCGCCACGTAAGCCGGCACTTCACCGCTACCCCCATCGGCGAGCGCCTCGCCTCGATCATCAGCCGCCTGACCAACACGCGCCGGTAGCCGGACCGCGCCACCCCCCATCGGCGTTCTGACAGGGGGAGAACGGTCTCATGATACAGGGACGACCCGCCTCCCCGCCGACATTGCGCTTGACACCACGACCCCGCGGGCGTATGTATCATCGCTTCCCGCCCGGCCACGGCGGCAGCCTGAGCCGGGCGACGCCGGCAATGGCCGGGGGAGTCATTCAAAGGCACTCAGATGGACACATCAGAGAAAAAAACCTCCTACAAGGACACGGTCAACACGCCGCGCACCGACTTCCCCATGCGCGCCGGCCTGCCCCGGCGCGAACCCGAGATCCTCGCCCGCTGGGAGGCCATGGGCCTCTACGAGCGCATCCAGCAGCAGAATCGCGACGGCGAGTGGTTCCTGCTCCACGACGGCCCCCCCTACGCCAACGGCCACATCCACATGGGCACCACCCTCAACAAGGTGCTCAAGGACTTCGTCGTCAAGTACAAGTCCATGCGCGGCTGCCGCTGCCCCTACGTGCCCGGCTACGACTGCCACGGCCTGCCCATCGAGCACACCCTGTTCAAGACGATGGGCAAGTCGAAGCACGACGTGGACCGCGTCGAGTTCCATCGCCTTGCGCGCGAGTTCGCCGCCAAGTGGATCGCTGTCCAGTCCGAGGAGTTCAAGCGACTCGGCGTCCTCGGCGCCTGGGAAAACCCCTATGTAACAATGGACCCCGCGCTCGAGGCGCGCGAGATCGAGTGCTTCGGCCGCCTCTACCTCGACGGCTACGTCTACCACGGCCTCAAGCCCACCCACTGGTGCACCTCGTGTGAGACCGCCCTGGCCGAGGCCGAGGTCGAGTACGCTGAAAAAACCTCGCCGTCGATCTACGTCAAGTTCCAAGCGAGCCCCGGGCTCGCCAAGCTCTTCGGCCTGGACGAGGCCGACGTCCTCATCTGGACCACGACCCCCTGGACGCTGCCCGCCAACCTCGCGCTCGCCGTCGGCGAGCACCTCGACTACGTCGCCGTCACAACCAACGGCGACACCCTCATCCTCGCCGAGGGCACCCTCGCCAAGCTCCAGACCGAATTCGGCTGGCCGAGCCCCCACATCATCGCCCGCGTCAAGGGCGCCCGGATGGCCGGCCTCGCCGCCCGGCACCCGCTCTACGAGCGCGACTCCATCGTCATCCTCGGCAGCGAGTATGTCACCCTCGACGTCGGCTCCGGCATCATCCATACCGCCCCGGGCCATGGCCACGAAGACTTCATCATGGGCCGGCGCAACGGGCTCGACGTCCTCTCGCCCGTGGACGAACAGGGCCGCTTCGTCGCCGACCTGCCGCTCTTCGGCGGCCGGTCCGTCTGGGAGGCAAACACACCTATCATCGAGCACCTCCAGGCCCGCGGCCGGCTCCTCGCTACCAGCGACTACACGCACTCCTACCCCCACTGCTGGCGCTGCAAGAAGCCCGTGATCTTCCGCGCCACCCCGCAGTGGTTCCTCAACGTCGAGCACAACGGCCTGCGGGCGCGCGCCCTCGAGGCGGTCAACGCCACCGAATGGATCCCCACCTACAGCAGCAAGCGGATCGGCTCCATGATCGAGGCCCGGCCCGACTGGTGCCTGAGCCGCCAGCGCCTCTGGGGCGTGCCCGTGCCGATCTTCCGCGATACCCAGACCGGCGAACCCGTGCTCACCCGCGAGATCCTCGACCACCTCGTCGCCCTTGTGCGCGAGCACGGCATCGTCGTCTGGACCGAGCGCGAGCCCCGCGACCTCCTGCCCCCGGGCGCCACACTCCCCGACGGCTGCCGCCCCGAGGACCTCCGCAAGGAGGAGGACATCCTTGACGTCTGGTTCGACTCGGGCGTCACGCACCAGACCGTTATGGCCCAGCACCCCGAGCTCAAGTTCCCCTGCGAGCTCTACCTCGAGGGCAGCGACCAGCACCGCGGATGGTTCCAGACCTCGCTGCTCACCAGCGTGGCGCTCACCGGACGGGCCCCGTTCGACACCGTCCTCACCCACGGCTGGACGCTCGACGAGGAGGGCGAAAAAGAATCGAAATCCAAGGGCAACATCCTCTCACCCTCCGACGTGATGAAAACCTTCGGCGCCGACATCATCCGGCTCTGGATCGCCGGCGTGGACTACACCAACGACGTCGTAGTTGGCCCTCATGTGCTCGAACAAAATGCCGAATCATATAGAAAGATTCGCAACACGCTGCGCTTCCTGCTGGGCAACCTGCACGACTTTGACCCGGCGCAGCACGCCGTTGCGCTCGACGCTCTTTCTGAAATCGATCGCTGGGCCCTGGCCAAGCTCCAGGCCCTGCTCGAGGACGTGACCGCCGCCTACGAGCGCTTCGAGTTCTACCGCGTGTTCCGGCGCGTCTACACCTTCTGCGTCGTCGAGCTCAGCTCGTTCTACCTCGACGTGCTCAAGGACCGGCTCTACACCTTCGCGGCGGATTCCCCGGAACGCCGCTCGGCCCAGACCGCGTTGTGGTCTTTGGCCGAGCTGCTCACCCTGATGCTCGCGCCCGTGCTCGCGTTCACCGCCGACGAGGCCTGGACCACCCTCAAGCCGGCCGCCGACCCCGCCCGCTCCGGGCCGGGCAGCGTGCACCTCGAGCGCTGGCCCGAGGGGAACCCGGCGTGGCGCCAGCCCGTCCTTGAAGCGAAGTGGGACCGGTTCGACGCCCTGCGGCCCGCGGTCATGAAGCGCCTCGAGGAGCTCCGGGCCCAGAAGGTCATCGGCAACTCGCTCGAGGCCGAAGTGGAGCTGCTGACCACCGACGACGAGCTCGCCGGCTTCCTCGAAACCTTCGAGGACCTGGCGGCCCTGTGCATCGTATCGAAAGCGACCGTCACCCGACTCGGGCCCGGCGAGACCGCCGGCCTGGGCGAGCCGGCCCAGGACACCCTGTGGGTCCGGGTCACGAGAACAAGCGGCGTCAAGTGCCGCCGCTGCTGGAAATACTACGACGCCCTGAGCGGCTCGGAGCGGCACCCCGACGTGTGTGCCCGCTGCCTGCACGTGCTCGAGGCACTCGAGGCCTAGTCGGCCATCGGCAACCGGAGGCAACAGACAATGGACAAGAGAACGCGCGAAAAATACAGGAAGATCCTGCTCGAAGAGAAAGAGAAGATCCTCGGCCAGATCAACAGCCTGTCGGAGGACACCCTCGCCAGCTCCCAGCGCGACTCCTCGGGCGATCTCTCCGGGTACTCGATGCACATGGCCGACGTCGGCACCGATAACTTCCAGCGCGAGCTGGCGCTGGGCCTCGTCTCGAACGAGCAACAAGTCCTCTACCGCATAGAAGAAGCGCTGAAGCGCATCGAGGAAGGCACCTACGGCAAGTGCGAAACCTGCGGCAAGGCCATCAAGGAAAGCCGCCTCAAGGCGATCCCGTTCGCCACAATGTGCATTAGCTGCAAGGAGAAAGAAGAGGCCCAGAGCGGGCACTGAACCGTCGGCACCGTCGACAGCGTCCTGCCGCCCGGGGTCTCCCAGGCGGCCTCCCAGACGGTGTCCGCGAGGGCCGCGCAAGCTGAGTTGGACCTGCACTGCAACGCTGCAAGAGAAGGGGACCGTGCGCCTGAACCACCTCCTGTGCCTCGTGGCCGTGGCCGCCGCCGTCATTGCGCTCGACCAGGCCACCAAAGTGGCCGCCTTTAACCTCGACGGACCCGCCACCCTGCTCGGCGGTTTCATCGAACTCGACCAGGTCGAGAACACCGGCGCCGCCTTCGGCATCCTACGCGATGTCCCCGGCAGCGCCGTCATCCTCACCGTCACCACCATGGCCACCATCGTGCTGCTCGCCGCCGTGTTCCGCGCCCTCATCCGCACCCACCTCTGGGGCGGCCGCGTGGCGCTGGGCCTCATCTACGGCGGCGCCATCGGCAACCTCGGCGACCGCGTCGCCCTTGGCCACGTGCGCGACTTCATCAAACTCGACCTCACCTGGCTGCGCAAGGGCCTGATCTGGCCCGCCTTCAACATCGCCGACGTGATGATCGTCATCGGCATCATCCTCCTGCTCCTGGGTCTCGCCTCCATGCCCAGGCACCCCCACGCTGCCGCCCACGCGGCCCCGAAAACCACGAACGACGCCCCGCCGGCGCGCCCCACGGCCCCGGCAACACCCCCGGCCCCCGCCGAGGACAAGGAGGGATAGCGCGTGCACCGTATCCTGTTCCGCATCCCGATGCCCTTCGGCCTCAAGCCGCTCGAGATCGCCGCCTACGGCACCATGGTCGCCCTCGGCGCCATCGCCGGCATCTACATCGCCTCCGTGCGCGCCCGGCGCCTCGGCATCAACCCCAGCGTCATCCTCGACCTCGCCCTCGTCGTCATCATCAGCGGACTCATAGGCGCCCGACTCTTCTTCTTCATCTTCGACAACTGGACCGACTTCACCGCCACGGGCCCCTGGGACGCGCTCAAAAAATTCGTCAACTTCCCCAGCGGCGGGCTGAGCTTCTACGGCGCCCTCGCCCTCGGCATCCCCGCCGGCCTCATCTTCCTCCGAAAACGCATGAAAAACCTCTGGCTCGGCGCCGACATCGCCATGCCCTCCATCGCCCTGGGCATCGCGTTCGCCCGCATCGGCTGCTACCTCAACGGCTGCTGCTTCGGCAAGCCCTGCGCCCCCTCGTTCCCACTCGCCCAGGAGTTCCCGGCCCACTCGATCCCCGCCGACTACTACTTGGAGCACGCGAAGCAGTATTTCGAGCACGGCGTCTTCCACTGGCCGATCACCATCTACCCCACCCAGTTGATCTCCTCGTTCTACGCGTTCGCGATCTTCATCGTGCTGAGCCTGCTGTTCAAACGCCGCCGGTTCGACGGCCAGATCTTCTGCCTCTTCGGCATCCTGTACGGCGCCTGCCGCTTCCTCGTCGAATTCCTCCGCGCCGACAACCCGCCCAACGTCTTCGGCGTCCTCTCCACCTGGCAGCTCGCCGGCCTGTTGCTCGCGCCCGCCTGCGCCATCCTCTGGAGCATCCTCGCGAGCCGCGGCCGCCCCGCCACACTCTCCGCTCAGCGCGACTAGGCTGTGTACGACAATCGTGTTCACACGTGCTCGGTGAACCACGGAAATGGCCATTCCGTGATCTTGCCGCTGCTGCTGATACCCGTTGTCGTCGAGAAGAGCAACAGCTCAACAGGACTTCACCAACTCGCACTCATCCGTCTTCGAGTGAAAAGCCTATTGTCGTACACAGC
>Ga0180431_10002930_pt1 | contig 22335 bp, 19 predicted proteins | sample SS_ome_11_FD_132459 | JGI IMG/M metagenome (GOLD analysis project Ga0180431, IMG submission 132459) | Hypersaline lake sediment archaeal communities from the Salton Sea, California, USA - SS_1_MS_1 metaG | ecosystem: Environmental > Aquatic > Non-marine Saline and Alkaline > Hypersaline >...
AGGCGAGCCCGTCCGCAGTTCGAGGGCTCGCGCAGTACACTTCGTCTCGGGTGATCGGCGCTTGGGGCGTAGGACGGCGCGAAAACGAGTGCGAGTGGGACGCGTGATCCTTTGGCTCGTCGCGATCGTTTCCGTGTGCCTGTGCACGTCCTCGGACTCGAAGTGGGCGTACGGCCCGCTCGCCGAGCTTCCGGTGCGCCCGATCTCCGAGGGGATGATCCTCCCGTGGGAGATCGTCACCGGCGCCTGGAACGTGCTCTTCCATCCGACGGAAACCGCGCCGGGCGCATGCGAGCCGTTCGATCGCTTCCGGCCGGTAGAGGCGTCGAGCCCGATCGCGCACGTCCCGATCCCGCAGCATCCGTTCATGGCGGCGAATCGCGGGAACAACATGCACTGCGACGCGTTCATGAGCGACGCCTACGAGGCGGCCGGCCCGGTTGGCGTCGGCACACGGGTCTCGTCGCGGACGCAGGGCTTCGGCGGGTACGGGACGATCACCTTCGACCGCCGCGGCAGACTCGTCGCCGTCTACAGCAACGGGCGAGGATTCCAGCTCGAGCTGATGGATCCGCTCACCCTCGAGGAGCTCGCTTCCCATCCCCTCCCCTCGCGCCCTTGGTACTGGCTGTTGCAGGGGGTCCTTCCGTGGGAGTACATCGGCGCCGGGATGTACTTCTATCTCGACGATCAGGACCGCGCGATCGTGCCGACGACGCGGAACACGATCCAGGTCGTCCGGACGCCCGGGGGCGGCGGGGACTTCGAACTCGTTCGCGAGTACGACCTGTCGGACCACGTCGTCCCGATGCGCTGGCCGCACCGCGATTCGGTCGCCTGGGTCCTCCCGGACTGGGGCGGGGACTACTACTGGTACGCGACGACCGGCGGAATCGTCGGGACCGTCAACACCGAGACTGGCGCGATCCAAAAGATCTCCCTGGACGCTGAGATCATCGAGAACTCGTTCGCCGTCGCGGAGGACGGGGTCTACATCGTCTCCGACTTCGCCCTCTACCGATTCAGCCAGGACGGGACCGGTGAGATCGCGATCGACTGGCGGACCGAGTACGACCGCGGCCCGGGGCAGAAGCCGGGCCACATCACCCGCGGCTCCGGCACCTCGGTCTCCCTCCTCGGAGGAGCCGACGGGATGGTGGCGATCACCGACAACGCGGAGCCGCAGATCCATCTGCTGTTCGTCCGGCGCTCCGACGGGGCCGTCGTCTGCAGAGCGCCGCTGTTCGAGGAAGGCAGGAGCGGGACGGACATCAGCGCCGTCTGCTTCGAGCAGGCCGACGCCGCAGGAGACGGGACGGGCGTCTACTCGGCGATCGTGGAGAACAACTGGGGGCACCACACGTTCCCGAACTCGCAGCCGGAGCCGGGCCTGACGCGCGTCGATCTCGTCCGGCAGGCGGACGGGAGCTACCGCTGCGAGGAGGTCTGGGCGAATCCGGTCCGCGGGATCTGCGTGTTCAAGCTCTCGTTCGGAAGCGGCCTGGTCTACACCTACTGGCGCGGGGCCGACTGCCCTGACACGCCCTGGTACCTGACGGCGGTCGACTTCGACTCCGGCGAGACGGTCTTCCGGAAGCGGGCCGGGACCGGGCTGGGGTACAACAACTGGGCCGGCGCCCTCTTCCTCCACCCGGACGACGGGATTGCCTATTCGACGACGATCTTCGGGTTGGTGATGATTCGGGACGAGGCCCCGTGACGCCGGCGGGCCCGAAGAGGGGAGATCGTTCCATGACGCAGCCAGCCCGCCCGACGCACACCGAACACCCCGTCGCGCTCGGCTCCTTTCGCACCTGGATGCGCGTCCTCCGCGAAAGCGAGGGGATCGACCGCGCCTACCTTCCCCGCGCGTTGTTCGTGTCGCTGACCACGCTCGCGACGAGTCCGCTCCGCGCCTGGGAGCGGGTTCGGTACGGTCGACGGCTCCGGCGGACGCCGATCCACCCGTCGCCGATCTTCATCGTCGGCCACTGGCGAAGCGGGACCACCCACCTCCACAACCTCCTCTGCCAGGACGAGAACCTGAGCTCGCTCACGACCTTCCAAGCGCTCGCCCCCGGCTTCTGCCTCGTCGGGGACGGCACGATCAAGAAGGCGGTCGCCGGGCTCGCCGGGGCCCGCTATCCGACCCGGCTGATCGACAACATCCCGCTTCTGATGGACGCGCCGCAGGAGGACGAGTTCGCGCTGGCGAACCTGATCGAGCACTCGTTCGTCCACACGTTCTCGTTCCCGCGCGAGGCCGATCGGATCTTCGAGCGCGCGGTTCTGTTCGAGGGACTCTCAGCGAAACAACGCGAGCGCTGGGTCGAGACGTACCTCGGGCTTCTGCGGAAGACGACCCTCGCGAGCGGCGGGCGCCGGCCGGTGGTCAAGAACTGCGCGCACAGCGCGAGGATCCCGATCCTGCTCGAGCACTTCCCGGAGGCGAAGTTCGTCCACATCCACCGGAACCCGTACAAGGTCTTCCCCTCGACCTTGCACATGCTGAACACCGTCTTCCTCCGGTCGCAGCTTCAGGAGGTCGCGCCCGATCGGCTGGAGTCCCTCGTCCTGCGGGCCTACGTTCGACTGATGGAGCGTTTCCTCGCCGACCGATCGCTCATTCCGGAGGGGAACCTCACGGAGGTCCGGTTCGACGACCTGCAGGAGTCTCCGGTGGACGAGCTGCGCCGGATCTACGAGGAGCTCGATCTACCCGGCTTCGCCGAAGCGGAGCCGCACGTGCGAACGTACCTCGAAGGCGTGTCCGACTACCGGAAGAACGTCTACGACGTCGGCGACGAGGTGATCCGGACGGTCAACGAGCACTGGTCGTTCGCGTTCGACGCGTTCGGCTACGAGCGGCTCGCTCCCGGGGCCGGCTAGTCGGACAGATCCTCGAGCTGCGCGAGCAGGCGCTCCGCATCGAGCTTGGCCTGCCGGTTCCAGAACGGCCAGTCGCCGACCTCGCTCTCGAGAATGATGGCCGTCTCTCGCCGGACGAGCTGCGCGTCGCGCACGCCGGTCAGCGCACCAAACATGTTGTAGGTGAAGCCCCAGTACTCCGCGAGGATGACCCGATTCTGGAGGTAGGTGGCGTCCATCTCGATCGAGTCTTCGATGAGCGCGAGCCCGCGCTCGGCGTTTCCGCCCATGATCCCGGGAAGCATGATGAGAAGGGAGCCGAGCGCGCTCGCCGTACTCCCGCCCCAGCAGTCCTCGTCGATCTCGAGCGTGCGCTCGAAGAGCGCCATCACCGAGCTTTGCTCCACGAAGCCCTGGATCGGATTCGTCTCGAGGACCTTGCCCCAGTTGCTCGCCGTCCAGTGCATCGCCATCGTGTCGGTGACGTACTGGAGCGCCACCTTGAGTCCGGCCCCCTCGTTCGCGACGAACTCCTCGTTCAGCCGAAGGCTTCGGTAGCCGTACTCCTTCCCTCTTGCGTACAGCTTCTGGTCCTCGGGGGTGTTTCCGTCGGTGAACAGCGGCGCCTCGTAGCAGAGCTGCGAGAGGCGATTGAGCACGTAGGCCTGCATCTTCACCGAGAGCGAGGCGAGGTTCGGCAGGACCGCTTCGTAGAGGGCGATTGCCTCGGTCATGCTCTCCAAGAGGTATCGCGTCATGTAGGCGGCGTCGGCCTGCGCGATCAGATCGTTCGGCGAGTCCTCCCCGAGAACGCCGATCGACCCCGCGGCCAAGAGAACGCCGACGGCAATGAACACTCCCCGTGCGCGAGGGGCACGAATCATGAGACCGCTCCTTCCCTTCCAGCTGCTGGATGAGAAGATTCTTGCCGCTTCGGCGACCCCCGCCTATGGGGTAAATGTACTATTCGCGACAGGCCGACCGGCGGAGCGATCGGCGTCCCATGCTCTGGAGAGCTCGGGGATCTCGCGGTGTCCTCGAAGGAGCGGCGCTACGAGCCGGCTTCACTCCCGTGCTTGTACCAGCGGCCTCGTCCACGCTGCTTGGCGACGTACATCGCCGCATCCGCACACTGAAGGAGGGGTCTTCCCTCCCTCGCGTCATCCGGGAAGACGGCGATCCCAATGCTCGCCGACAGCGTGAACGTCTTGCCGGAAGCCGCGAACGGCTTGTCCAGGACGTCCAGGATCTTCCTGGCGACGTCAAGCTCGTCCGAGGGATCTTCGACGTCGGGAATCACGATCACGAACTCGTCGCCCCCGATCCGCGCGATCGAGTCGCTCTTCCGGAGCACACTGACCAGCCTGTTCGCCGCCTCGCGCAGGATCTCGTCTCCGGCCGCGTGCCCCTCCGTGTCGTTCACCTCTTTGAAGTGATCGAGGTCGACGTACATCACGCCGCAGCGTTCGAGGTTCCGCTCCGCGCGAGCCAGTTCGAGCGTCAGCCGATCGTCGAGAGCCGCGCGATTGAGGAGTCCCGTCAGCGGATCGTGCGTCGCCAGGTGCGCGAGCTCCTTCTGCTGGCGCTTCAGCTGCGTGACGTCCCGGATGATCCCTTGGTAGGCGACGACTTCCCCGTTCGCCTCGGTCTGCGCCACCGTCGTGAGCAGGCACTCGAGCACTTCTCCGTCGCGCCGTCTCAACTGCACGGGGTAGTCAACGACGAAACGAGGGCCGGCGATCGCCTGTTTGAACTCGTCACGTGCGCTCGGATCGACGTAGAACGAGGCCGCCTCGAGCTGCATCAGCTCGTCGTGAGGGCAGCCGAGAAGCTCGACGAGCGCGCGGTTCGCGTCGATGAATCGCCCCTCGGGCGACGTGATGTAGATCGCGTCCCGTGAGTACTCGAACAGGTTCCGGTACTGACGCTCGCTCTGCTGGAGCTCGTGCCGAGACTCCTCGAGGCGTTCGAGCATCTCGTTCATCCCCGAGGCGAGCCTCGCGATCTCGTCGCGTCCCGACGCGGCAACCCGCCCGCTCGGCGCGCTCTGTGCCGCGATCTCCGCCACCCCGCTCGCGAGGACAGACATGCGCGCGAGGACTCTGCGATCGAGAAGGACCAGGAGCATGACGGTCGTGAAGACGAGCGTCGCGATCCCCGTCCCGCCCAAGTAGCCGAGCGCTGACGTGCCCGCACGATACGTGTCCCGCGTCGTCTCGATCGAGACGATCGCTACGGGACTTCCTCGGAAGTTGCGCAAGAGCGTGTGGCCGGTGATCGAGTCACCCGACGTGGGATGGACGACCACATACTCCGGAACGTCGGATCTCCGGATCAGCTGGTCAACAACAAATGGCTCGAGCTCCGTGTCGATGATGTCGTGAAGGCCCACAATCAGGCTGGTCTGCTCCGCGAGACGCTCGATCTCCGCCGAATCGAGGTATCGGCCGACGATCAACAGCCCTCGACTCGGCCCCTCGTCCTGGCTTGTCAGGATCGGGTGCGCCGCAATGAGCAGCAGTCCCTCGCTCACCCGGAGGATCCCTCCGACCTGCGACGTGTCTCCGGCGATCAGCGTCGAGAACAACGACGAGACATTGGAAGGCCACAGGAGTTCGGCCGGCGCATCTGCGGACTCCCCGCTCTCGCGATCGATCGAGGTGATCGCGATCGGCGCGCCGTCGAGCCCCGCGAGCAGCATGAGATCCAGACGAAGGGTCACCAGCGACGCCGCCGTCATGTTGTCGTCGTAGTACGAGGGCATCTCGCCGCCGACATACTCGTAGGTGTCGTCCCACGAGCCCCAGTCCCCCGCCGTCGCGCTCATGGACGTCACTTCGGCATCGATCGCGTTGACGACGCGCTCGACGTGCGCCTGCACTTCCGTGACTTCGAGTCTGGAGAACGTCCTGGAGAGCATCGGGCCGACGACCGCAAAGAGTACGGCGAGAGTCGCGAGCAACATCCCGCCGAGAGCGAGAGCCGTCTGCGCACGCAGGCTCATCCGGTTCGCTCTCCCGGGATTCTCAGGCTGCCGAGAGCTCGGAGAGTTCCCCGAACGGCCCACGGGTGCTCCCGTCGATCCTCACACACGACGAATCTCGTAATCCCCCTCAAGGTGCCCATGCCGCGAAGTACGCTAGTCCTGCGAGCACGGAAAGTCAAGACCTGGTCTAGGTTTTCTTCTATCTGATTCTCACCTGCAATCGCTACACATGACGTTGTCGATCCGTCACCGAGCCGGCGTCAGCCGCTCGAACAGAACGATCCCGTCGAAGGCTTCTCCGGCCGGCTTCTCCGGATCGAAGCGCGCCGTCTGAGGGGAGAACCTCGCGCCGAACGTGACGAGGGCGTTGGCCCCGTCCTGCAGGTCGACGTACACGAGGCCGCCTTCGGGCAGATCCGCCAACAGCTCCCGCAGCGTCCCGCCGTCCGCGAAGAGGAGCTCGTCGGGATCCACAGCCACCCTAACGAGAACGTCATGCGAGAACACGGAGCCGGAGAGGCCGCAGATCAGCAGGGAGAAGACGTCCACCCCGGATCCCGTCAGGCGCTCCACCCAGTACGGCTCGTCGATCGCGACCGTCCGGAAGCCGACGACGACTCCGGTGAGGATCCGTTCCTCCTGCACGTGGGCGCCTCCGAACAGGACCAGCATCGGGGCGCCCTCCCACCGATCGCGCAGCCGTAGGACGTTCCGAGCGATCGCACCATCGCGAACGGCCGTGCACTCGTTCGCCGCCTCCTCCCACCGGCTGACCGCACCGCGAACGAACCGGAACCGGACGGAATCCCGAAGGCCCTGCAGTTCGTCGAGTGCCCCCTCCTGTTCCGAGGCGACGAGCTCGAGGCACGCGACCAGGTCGAGCATCTCACCCTCACTCAGCCGCTCGAAGTCCGTCAAGCTCGGAATCTCGATCGCGTCCGCCGCCGTGCCGAGCCCGTCGCGCACCGCCAGCACGTGACGGCGAATCGCCTCGTAGCCGTAGTCGAGATCGATCAGGTGAACCCGAATGCGCTCATCCTCAGGAAGCGTCTCGTTCACCGCCCGTATCCCGTGAAGGAGCGAGAGCGTGTCGGCCCCCGCGAGCTCCCAGTACCAGAGATCCGGCAGCGTCGGCGCAACACCGGCCACGAACTCGTTGACTCCACGCTCGAACGCGGGGCTGGCCTCCAACGCGACGTCACGCAGCGAGATCGACTCGCGAAGCCGTTCGAGGTAGTCGAGGAAGAAGCCAACCACCTCGTTCGATCCGTGGATCTCGCCGACAACGTAGAGGTCGTATCCGCAAGTCGGAAGCGGTAGGGCACTCGCGTCGCACGCTGCGTAGACGCCGGGACGAAGCTCGATCGCACCCACCGGCCCGGCGTCCGATTCCTGAGACAAGGAGACACGTGCGATGAGCACAAACACCAAAGCGAGCGCCGCGAAACGAGCCACGGCGATCACGCGTCCCCGCGGGCGAAGCGGTCGAACCTCTCCTGAAGCCATCCCCGTTCCGATCATTGACGAGGATACCGCCGCGCGCCGACCGCGCCAAGCGCCCCGCCGGACAGCCCGCTGAGATATCTTCCCGGGAAGGCGCGCGGTCACTGCGGAGCCTGTGCACGGGCAGATCGAGACGTACGCTCCGGGGCCCTTCGAGGTGCGCTCGAGAGGCCGGCGTCCGCTCGCCCTTGAGACACCGAATGGCGCGCGATATCCTTCTTGCCGGCCCGGCGTGACACCGGGCCATTCGCAAAGGAGGCAAGTCGATGATTCTGGCGGAGAACCAGACGAACTAGGCTGCCTCTCTCTTCATTCACGCGACGCATTCACCCGACATCATGTGTCTCTCGCAACGAGAGGCGGCCTCGGCTTTCGACCCTTCAACCATTCCACGAAAGCGAGGACCAATGACCACGAGAATGCGAAGCTACGAACCGAAACGCGACTTCCTTCGAATCCGCGACTTCCTGAACGCGACGTACACGGCGTTCCCGATGCCCTGCAACTGGGGGCTCGAGCGCTGGAACTACGCTCGCTACTTCGTCGCCCCGATGCTCGGATCCTACGGGACCGACGAAGGGACGCCGAAGGGGAGTCTCGAGGCGATCCGGATGTGGGAGGATCTCGTCCGCGTCTGGGAGAATGACGGCGGGCAGATCGTCGGCGTCACGTGCATCGAGCATCCAGACCCGACCCACCCGGGCTTCGGCGAGATCTTCGTCCAGCGGCATCCAGACCATCCTGAACTTCTGGGCGACATGGTCGCCTTCGGCGAAGAGCACTACCGCCACCCGGAGCGGAATCGCGCCTACATCTGGGTCTACGAGGATGACACAGACCTGATTGACGTCGTCCGCGCGCGCGAGTACGTGCGAAGGGACGAGCCGGTGAGCCATCACCTCGAGTACGCCATCGGCGAGCTCCCGGAGTTGAAGCTGCCCGAAGGCTTCCAGCTGCTGTCGATGGCCGATGAGGACGACATCGACAAGCGCCGCGAGATCTTCGGCCGCGGGTTCGACCACGAGGACCCGAAGGAGTGGCCCTCGGCGTTCGCCTACCGCGAGCTGCAGAAGGCTCCCGACTACCGAAGGGAGCATGACCTGTTCGTCGTCGCACCGGACGGGACGTACGCGGCGTGCTGCATCGTCTGGTACGACGCGGTGAATCGAATCGGACACCTCGAACCGCTCGGGACTCATCCCGACTACCGCCGGATGGGCCTGGCGAGGGAGATCCAGTTCGAGGGAATGCGACGGCTGAAGGCGGTCGGTGCGACGCGGATGCCGATGACCGTGGGATTCGAGCCGTTCTACCGCGCGGCCGGATTCGAGGTTCAGAGAACCGAGCACGCCTGGATCAAGCAGTTCTAGTGCGCGGCGCGGGCCGGTTCGACCGGGTCGGCCCGCGCTCTTCTCGCCGCGATTTCCGCTCGCCCGGTGCGGTCCATAGAATGGGCGACCAGCGGGCGACGCAGCTTGTGTTCGCGCGTGTCATTGCCCGCGAGGAGGAACCGCGTGGCCTCCATTCGTCGCGTCGTCGCCGACCTGAGGGCCTCGTTCGAGGCCGGCGGGATCGAGGCGATGGCCGAGACCCATTCGACCGCCGTGAAGACCAGCTTCTCCTATCGTCTTTTCTGCGGACTGCTCGATCTCGCGTACCCGGTGAGATCCCTGTTGGACCTCTTCAGGAACCTCGATCGACGGATCGGAGAGCTCGGAGTCGCCGAGGCGTCCAAGGCGCTCCTCGAGATGCTTCCGACATCTTGGTCCGTGCAATTCCCGCCAGAGGAGGAAGCGCGCATCCGGTGCCGCCCCGTCGTCGTCTTCGGCAGGCACGGGTCAATCCTGACGCCGTTTCTCGTCGCCGCGTCCCTCGATCGGCCCGACCTGAAGATGCTCGGCGCAAGCTACGTCGCGAAGCTCGGGCCAAACGTCGCGTCTCTCACGTATCCTGTCCACCTGCCAATCCCGACCCTCCGGAGGGCCGCAAGAAAGGGGATCCTGCTCCGGGTCGGCGCGTGGCTCACCGCGCGCCTCGATTGCCGAGTCGACAAGGACGTCGCTCGGGAGCGGAATCGTACCTCGCTCGTCCGCGCGGCCGAACACGTCCGAGACGGCGGGGCACTTCTCATCGCACCCGACGCGCGAAACCCCAATGCGAAGTGGCGTTCAGGAGTCGGGCGTCTGATCGCTCACCTTGCACAGGAAGGCTATGCAGGCCGCGAAGTCTGCCTCGTCCCCTACAGGATCTGGGCCCCCATCACCGGAATCTTCCACCTGCTCTCCCGCAATCCGCTGATGCGCGCGCTGGGCCGATGGGAATACCGGCACCCGATCCGCGTTGTCTTCGCAGCCCCCCTCCCGATCTCCGCGGTGATCGACCGGACCGGCCTCGATCCGACGGCGATCACGGCACACGTCGAGGCACACTACCGGAATCTCGGGTTCTGATCCGCCCTGCTGGTACCGCCCTCGCCGGAGAGCGCAGCGGGGGATGCCCCCTCGGGCATCCCCCCGAACCGCTGCGCCAGTGGCTGCGCTGCAAGGAGGCGCGGTTAGCCTAACACTCCCACATCTCTCACCACGCGGAGAGCGCGATGAAAAATCCATCGTGCCTGAAGCCCGGGGAAGAAACCGGACTGAAAAGCACGACTTTCATTCGAGGGAAGAATCCACGTTGGCCGCGCAGGACGACGTCCTGTCACGCTCAGAGTACCGCATTCGATAGCCTTCGGTAGTTCGGCCGCCATAGGATTCCTCCCTTAGGCCCGCAACTTTGCGCCCCCAGCTTTCGCCAGGTTCGCCATTTCGGGTGCCAGCACTATACATTAGATCATACGCTCGCGCAAGTGAAGCAGTTGAGCCTCGTTTGGCCTGGTATTTCGCGTCTAGTCCTTCGGGCCTCCGACCTGAACCGCGATCGCTCGCGCGAACGAGTACACGCACGACGCCGTCGCCGTGACGAGCGTGAATCCTCGCTCGCTCTCCGCCGAAACGACGACGCACGCCCACGCGTAGGTCCCGCCAGCCTCTTCGATGATCCGTTGATCGTTGGGGGTGCGAGGATCCTCCGCCTCGCCCGGTCCGATCGTCGCCCGGTGCCCCGCGATCAGACCGAACTCAACGAGAACCGAGACCCCCTGACCGACGCCGCCGACCAGCTTCCCCAGACGGGCAGCCGAGAGCAGGATCTCTCGTGCGTCGTCATTTGCGATGATCGCGTGGTGCGAGTGTCCGCCTGGCACCAGCACAGCATCGTAGGTCAGGACATCGACATCGTCGTACGCGAGCTCAACGGAGAGCGAGTACTCAGCCTCGGGATCGCCGCCGGTGGCAACATCGACGTAGTCCTCCCAGAAGACGTGCTCGTGCGGGGCGTCACTCGCAACGTCGACGTGGATGCCGTGCTCGGCGAGGACATCGAGGATCGGGAAGAACTGCCGCGCCATCACCCACCTCTCCGGAACGAGAACCAGGACCCGCGCGTCTTCCTCAGCGCGGCCCAGCAAACTCGAGAGTCCGACGACGAGGGAGAGGGCGAGGAGCCCACCGATCACCTCCGTCAGCGTGCGCCGCCCCCGCGCGATCACCGCGACATCTCACTCTCCGCCGCATCGAGCTTCTCCATCTCGTCGTGATCCGGGAGCATGTCTTCGAGGTTGCGGATGGACGGGACGAAGAAGAAGACGCAGACGACGATCGCGACGTAGAGCAGGCCTGCGAGGACATACTGCAATGCAATCCCCGACCCAGCAGTCGTCCCGACCATCCATCCGAACGTCCTCGCGAGCCAGGTCGGTGAGGTCATCGCCGGTTCGGTCACGTAGTCGGCGAGCGCGCCGGCGATGACCGGTGTCACGGGGCCGATCGCGAACGCGATCATCCTGCGTGCGGAGAAGACGCGCCCCTGCACATCGGGCGCGACCTTCGCCTGCCAGATCGCCTGGCTCGCCCCGTTGACGAACGGGCCGAAGATCGCTCCGACGCCGGCGGCTAGAATCCAGAACGGAAGACTCCGCCCCAGGCCAAACGCAACGAGCGCCACAGCGCCGGTGAGCCCTTCCCCAAGGAAGATGCTCTTCATCCGTCGCCGGAAACCACCCCACAGGCCGACCAGAAGGCCCCCGACCACGCCCCCGATCGCAGCGGCGGAGCGGACGTATCCGAGCTGTGCACTGCTGTTTCCCGTACGCTCGAGGATGTACGGGTCGAAGACGTTGTAGGCGAGTCCGATCACGAAGTTCAGGCCGAGAAAGAAGAAGAGGAGCCGAAGGAGGCTCTTCCGTTCGAAGATGTAGCGAAACCCATAGACCGCTTCACGAAACATTCCTCCCTTGGCCGCTTGCCCTTCGACGGTCCTCGGTGGCGGCGGGACGTGAACGACCGCCAGTGCGCCGACGGCCAGGAAGAACGTCGAGATGTCGAGCACGAGGATCCCGGTCAGTCCGAGAATCGGGTAGAGGGCTCCGGCGAGGATCGGCGCGAAGACGGCCGGCCCCGACTCGACCAACGCCATCATCCCGTTCGCGCGGCTGTAGTGCTTCTTGGGAAGCATCGTCGTGATCGCCGCCGAATACGCCGGCCACTGGAACGTGTTCCCGAGTCCGGTGATCGCCGCCGCGGCGTAGATGTGCCACATCTGAAGCGAGCCGGACGTGTGAAACGCGAGGATCCCGACGGTCGCGACGACGGCGACCAGGTCGCTGACCATCATCATCAGCTTCCGGCTGTGCCGATCGACCAGAACCCCAGCGATCGGCGAAAGGAGCAGGTACGGGACGATGAACGCCGTGCTGACGACGCCGAGGGCCGTGGCACTTCCGTACGTCTGATAGGCCCAGATCGTCAGAGCGAAGCTCGTCGCGCTCGACGCGAGGACGGAGAAGATCTGTCCCGCCCAGACGAGCGTGAATCCCGCGAGCCCGCTCGGACGCCTCGTCGCGCGATCGCTCCGCTTCGTCACGGTTCCTCCTCGTTCAGAGAGACGCCGTCGCGAGTCGGGTCCCCTCCAATTGCCACGCCCGGCACAACGTGAGTATCAAACACGCCTCGGGCCGTTCAAAGCTGCCGAAGCCGGGGCCGCGCGCGGGCGCGTGCCCGACGGCGCCGTCACCACCTACGCTACGCGGACAGTCTTCCCCCCAGCGCGTTGTATCATCGTCTCATGGCCGCGGACGTGCACGTCGGAACTTCGGGCTACCACTTCAGGGACTGGGTCGGCACGGTCTACCCGAAGGGGCTTCGCGCGAGCGAGTTCCTCTCGCATTACACGCGAATGTTCGACTGCCTCGAGGTGAACACGTCGTTCTATCGCGTTCCGGATCCGACCCTCTTCGAGGGAATGCTGGAGAAGGTCCCCGAGCAGTTCGTCTTCGTCGTCAAGACCCCGAGAGAGATGACCCACGACCGAACGCGGTTCGAGGCAGTCGTCCGCCCGTTCCTGAAGGGGATCGAGCCGCTTCGGGCCGCCGGAAGGCTGGGCGGACTGCTCTCGCAGTTCCCGTACGCGTTTCGCCCGAGCGCAGCAGGGATCGCGCATCTGGAGAGACTGGCCGAGGCACTCACGGGCGAGGGGATCCCGATCAACGTGGAGTTTCGCCACGACGGATGGTATCGGGAGGAGACCTTCACCAAGCTCCGCGAGCTCGGCCTCGGCTTCGTCAACGTCGACCTCCCTCACGTCTCGAAGCTTCCGAGACCGTCCAACGTCGCGACGTCGCCGATCGCCTACTACCGGCTCCACGGGCGGAATGCCGAGATGTGGTGGAAGCACCCAACGCCGAGCCACCGCTACGACTACTCGTACCGCGACGAGGAACTGAAGGAGTGGACCGATCGGATCGAAGCAATTCGCCCGGCGGTTGACGTCGTGTTCGCGTTCACGAACAACTGCCGAATGGGAGCGAGCATCGTCGACGCCCTTCGGATGAAGCAGCTGCTAAGCCTCGACGCATTGCTTCCTCAATCACAAGAAGCAGATGGCCTCTTCCGGACCGAACCGGAGGACCCGCTCGAAGCGATGCGCGACCGCCTGGCCGCGGCGCGCGAACGCGACCGCCCCGCGATCGAGCGGTGGCTGTCTCGGCAGGAGACGCCGAGACAGCCTCGCGAGAGACCTACGGGGCGAACGTAACGAGCGTGCACGTCGAAGCGAAAGAGGAGCCTCAGCCCACACGACGCCGCCGCACGGGCCGCGATCGCAAACGCCGTGCCGATCCTGCCTCCCGTCATTGCTTCACCCTCTTCGGCGAAGGGAGAGTGCCCCGCTTGCGTTCGCGACCGTCGACGACTGGCGATTCGGAGATGGCGCTACAATCCCCCTCATGAAGAGACAGTCTCCCCACATCGAGACCGACCGACTGATCGTCCGGCGCTTCGAGGAGCGCGACGTCGAAGACATCCTCGACTACTCGACCTACGACGCATCGGACGCGCACCGCCGAAGGAATGTCGACTGGAAACTCTCGGAGGACGGGGTTCTTGAGTGGTGGACGCCGATGGTGACGCTTCCCGTCGACGAGGCGACCGAGTGGCTCGGCCTCGTGATCGAAGTGAAGGCACTCGGCCGCGTCGTCGGGAACACCGGATTCAACACGAAGAAGCTGGCGGACCAGCGTCAGGGGATGATCGGCTGGATCCTCGGGGAAGCCTTCGAGGGGAACGGCTACATGACGGAGGCGGTGACCGGCCTTCTCGACCACCTCTTCTTCGAGGAGAGCTTCCATCGAGCGTACGCGATGACCTCGCTCGACAACCGGAAGTCGTGGCGGTTGATGGAGCGTCTCGGGATGCGCCGTGAGGCTCACTTCGTCAAGAATTGCTATCACGACGGCGTTTGGGTCGACGAGTACGTCTACGCGGTTCTCGCCGAGGAGTGGGTCGGAAGACGGCATGAGCTCTGCGTTCGGACGCGTACCTCTTGACAGTCGGTACGTCCCGCCTATAATGCTCCGACCATGAGAAGCGAGCAGATGTACGCAATGAGCCAGGGTACGCGCGTGCACCTTCCGCTTCGTGTTATCGATACGAACGTCGGGCGGGCTGCGCTGGGCTAACCGAACAGCCAACAAGCACAGCATGCCCGACAAGACGCAGGCTACGGCCTGCGTTTTTTCGTTGGTTGGAGGCGGTCACGCCGCGAAGGCGGGGCCGTGGGCAACGAGAACGAAGGAGCGAAGAACCGTGAACCGACGGGCCCAAGTTCGAGACGGACGCAAGAGCGCGCTCCGCGGGCGATCGTGCACCGACCGATCGATCTGTGCCGCGACCGCGCTTCGCGACCCAATCGAGCAGGCCTTCCGGTCCGACATACGGAATGCGTGGCCAGCACCCTCCTCGCCACAGCAGCACCTCCTTGACTCCGCCAGCCACCCGGGCGCAGCGGCCTCGGCCGTCGCGCCCCGGCTGGACGGGGCCCGCGGAGCGACGCTGGACGCGGGGGAGGCCGACCGTCACGGTCTTCTGCTTCACGGCGCACACGCGAGAAGCGCGTGTGCAACACCACGAGGGTCTCTCCCCGAAGGGAGAAGACAGGAGGGAGTCATGCTCAACACGACAAACCGAACGAGAAGCCGAACTGAACGGCGCGTGAGAATCACGCACGTCTCGTGGCCGTTCGGCCTCCACCGCCAGGCCGCGGCCGCCGCAATCGGCGCAGTCTGCGTCTTCGCCCTTCAGATGCGAAACCGCCCGACGCCCTTCGGTTTCGGAGGAGTCTGCGGCCTCCCGATCACGGGCAGCGGCCTCGGCGACGCCGAGCGGAGGGAGGAATCCCCATGAGCGCGCAGAAGGAGACGGAGATTCGCGTCGTCGTCTACGCGTCGACGTCCACGCCGATCGAGAGCTGCGTCCGCCTTTCGGGGGAGGCTCGGTTCGAGGACTTCATCGAAGCACTGAAAGCGACGTCCCCTGTGGTGTTCGAAGAGGTTCGCCGGCGCGTGATGCGCGCCGCGGGCCGCGTTCTTGCCTACGGACGGGATGATCCTCTTCTCGTCGACATCGATCAGAAGCTGATCGAAGGAGGCACACTCGTCTTCCCGTCGGAGGACCTCGTGTTGCCTGTCGCCGAGAGGCTCAACCACACGCAGTCCGTCACTTGACGGACCCCACCTCCCCCGAGCGCTCGCGCTCGGGGGAGGCCCTCCCGAACACGGCACGTCTCTCCGCGGTCTCCGCCGCGCAACGGCTAAGCGTCGTCGCTCGCCAAGATGTGCTGCGCCGCCAGAATCCCAGTCACCGCGGCGAAGACGATCCCCCGCGAGTGCCCCGACGCGTCCCCGGCGACGTACAGGCCGGGAAGCGGTGTCTGCATTCCCCCGACGATGTGGTAGCGCGTGTCGTAGAACTTGATCTCGGGGGCGTAGAGCAACGTCCCGTCCGCAGCGAGGCCGGGAAGAATCCGGTCGAGCCGTTCAATCGACTCGAGGATGTCGACAACGATTCGCTGAGGAAGCGCCATTGAGACGTCGCCCGGCGTGAACTCGCGCAGTGTCGGCTCGATGCGAACGCGTTTGATTCGCTCCGCCGTCGAGCGACGTCCTTGCTGGAGATCCTTCAGCCGCTGCAGGATCGGCCGCCCCCCGCCGATCGTGGTCGCCAATTCGGCGATTGCACGCCCGTACTGCGTCGTGTCTTCGACCGGATCGGTCAGCTCGACGTGGACGAGGAGTGCGAAGTTCGTGTTCGACGACTTCCGCTCGTTCTCCGCGTGCCCGTTGACGAGGACGAAATCGTCGTGGTCCTCACGAACGACGAAGCCGCGCGGGTTCGTGCAGAACGTGCGAACCATGTCGTCGTAGGTCGGCGTGCGTACGCGGAGCTTCGCGTCGTACATGATTCCCTCGATCGGCTCGTACAGCTCGGCGGGGAACTCGAGCCGAACGCCGACGTCGAGCGGGCCGAACTCCGGGCCGACGCCGAGCGACCGAGCAACCTCGCGCAGCCAGTAGGCGCCGCTCCGGCCGGGAGCGGCGATCACGGACCGGGCCGGGATCGACTCGGATTTCGCCTCGACGCGGAAACCTTCTTCGTCCTTGGTGATTCCGTCGATACGGGTTCCAAGTCGGAACTCGATCCCACGATCGAGGAGATCGTGGTAGAGCGCGTCGATCACCTCGCGGATCCTCGTCGTCCCGATGTGCCGCTGACGCCCGGCGATGAACTCGATTCCCGCCTGCGCGGCGGTCTGATAGAGCTGGGCGAGCGCTTCGGAGTCCTCGCCCGAGTAGATCTCGGGGGCTCCGCAGCGAGTGAACGTCTCGTCGACCTGCTCGATCAGCTGGAGAAGCTCCGACTCGCTGCAGCCGATCGACGTTGGGTCCCCGCCGATCCGCGAGGTGAGGTTCAGCTTCCCATCGGAGAACGTCCCCGCACCGCCGACCCCGTAGGTGATCGACTCCCGCTCCTTCGGCGCCAGCCCGCGGTCGACGACGAGAACGCGAAGCCCGGCCCCGGAAAGCCGCAGCGCGGCGAACAGGCCGGCCGAGCCGGCACCGACAATCACGACGTCATAGTCCATCGCGTTTCTCCCGAGGGGATTCCGATCTTCGAGAAGCCGAATGGGGATCGTACCAGGAACGACCCGGAAAGCAAAACGGCGATCGCGATCTCCAGCCGGGCGCTACTCCCACTCGATCGTCGCCGGCGGCTTGCTCGTCGTGTCGTAGACGACGCGTCCGATCTCGGGAACCTCCCTCGTGATTCGTGAGGAGACTCGATCGAGGAGGTCCACGGGGAGGCGCGCCCAATCGGCCGTCATCCCGTCGAGACTCGTCACCGCCCGCAGAGCCGCGACGAAACCGTATCGCCGCTCGTCGCCAGCGACGCCGACACTTCGGACCGGGATCAACACCGCCAGTGCTTGCCAAGCCTTCTCGTACCAGCCGGACGCCCGGAGCTCCTCCACGAAGATGCGGTCCGCCGACCGCGCCAGTTCGATCTTCTCCTCCGTCGCCTCGCCGAGGACGCGAATCGCCAGGCCCGGCCCCGGAAACGGATGTCTCTCTCGAATCGTCTCGGGGAGTCCGAGCAGGCGGGCGAGCTCGCGAACCTCGTCCTTGAACAAAAGGCGGAACGGCTCGACCAACTCGAAGCCGAGCCGCTCAGGCAGTCCACCGACGTTGTGATGGCTCTTGATGTTCGCGGCCCCCTCTCCCCCCGCCGATTCGATGACGTCCGGGTAGAGCGTTCCCTGAGCGAGGAAACGGAACGGACCTTCCGCGCGCGCGACCTCCTCGAAGACGCCGACGAACTCACGCCCGATCGTTCGTCGCTTCGCCTCCGGATCCTCGATTCCCCGGAGCGCGGCGCGAAAACGATCCCGCGCATCTTCCACCCGCAGGTTCACGCCGAGCGACGCCATCGCGCCGGCCACCTCGTCCCGCTCACCGGCTCGCAGAAGGCCGTGATCGACGAAGACGCCGAGATGATCCACCCCGACTCGCGCAAGCAATAGAGCCAGCGTGCTCGAGTCGACCCCGCCTGAGACGGCGAGAAGGACGCGACCGTCGCCCACCCGGTCCGAGGTTTCCGTCGAGAGACGATCGAGGACCGCCGACGGCGTCCAATCGCGCGGCACGCCGACTTCATCCAGAAACCCGGCCAAGACACGCCCCCCGGCGGGCGTGTGCGAAACCTCCGGGTGGAACTGCACTCCGACGATCCTCCCGTCCGGAGACGCCCCACCGGCGATCGGATTCTCGTCAGTCGCCGCAACGACGGTCCAGTCCTCGGGAAGCCTCTCGACCGAGTCGGCGTGACTCATCCAAACCTGCGTTTCCTTCTCGATCCAGCGAGCGAGTGGATCGGCGGCCGCCGAAAGGCGGGCTCGCCCGTACTCCCGGGTGGAGGTGCGCCTCACGCGCCCGCCGAAACGCTCCACCAACAGGTGAAACCCGTAGCAGATCCCGAGAATCGGAAGATCGAGATCGTAGAGGCCTTCGTCCGGGCGGGGCGCGTCCGGATCGCAAGCGCAGCGCGGACTTCCGGAGAGGACGATCGCGCTCGGTTTTTCGACCGCGACGCGGTCGATCGACGCGGTCCCCGGCAGCACGACGGAGAACGCGTTCGACTCACGGAGACGACGGACGATCAGCTGTGTGTACTGCGAGCCGAAGTCGAGGACGACGACGCTCATCCGCCGGCTGCGCCCGCCGCTGCGGGCCGGTCGGAGAGCGTGATCGAACCTGTCTCCGGATCCATATGCTCGACGCAGAGGAGGCTCTCGATCGGGACGGCGAAACGCGAGAGCGCCCCCCGCCCTTCGGCGAATCCCTTCTCGATGAGGAACGCGAACCCAACGAGGGTCGCTCCGGCCTCGAGAACCATGTCGGCAAGCGCGGCGCTGGTCCTTCCTCGGAACAGGAAGTCGTCGACGATCAGGACTCGCTCCCTCGCGGTCAGATAGTCGAGCGAGACGGCAATCTGCGTCTTCACTCGCTTCGTCGGCGACCGAAGGTCGCGGACGATCGGGCGGGCCATCGTCGCCGCCTTCCCTTTCTTGGCGTAGACGGCGCGCGCGTCGATGCGGCGGGCGATCTCGTAGGCAACGACGTTCCCGGCCGCCTCCGCCGTGAGGACGAGCGTCACGCGCTCGTCGGCGAACCGGGCACAGATCTGAAGCGCGGCCGCCTCGATGAAGGCGGGCGCAATCCTGTGATTGAGGAACCCGTCGACCCGGAGAAACTCGTCGGAGATGACCTGCCCTTCACGACGAATCCAATCGGCGAGCTCCATCATAGCGCCCCCTCGTCTCGCACGCGATGCGAAGACGCTCCGATTCTATCGAAGGAGTACCCCTCCGTCACACCCGGACGGAAACCGAGCTTCCCTCGGTCGCTGGTCGAGGAACGCCCCTCAGGCTGGGACGAACTGGAGCCCGAAGACCTTGCCTTCTCCGGGCTCGCGAACGACGCCGATCGTCGTCCTCACGCGCTTGCCGAGCTTCGGGTCGTCGTCGAGGAGCTGCCCGGTCACCCGGGCCCCGCCGTCGAGCTCGACGATCGCGAGGCGCAGGTACCGCGTCTCGTAGTCGATCGCGAGCGCGTAAACGTCCGTGTAGGTCAGCACCTTCCCCTCGCCGCCGATCGGAACGAGATCGAACGTCTCGTTCCGACACTCCCGGCAGACCGGGCGTTTCGGGTAGTTGAGGGCACCGCAGGCTGTGCACTTCGCGCCGGTCACTTCGTGACTCATTCCGCCTCCCTCCGAAGCACCGTGGCGACGACGTTGTTCCCGAATCCACCGAAGTTGCAGGCGTAGCCGACTACCGCATCCTTGACCTGGCGTTCCTCGGCTTCGCCGCGAAGCTGCCACGTCAGCTCGACCAATTGGGCGACGCCGGTCGCGCCGACCGGATGCCCCTTCGCCTTCAGCCCGCCGGACGGATTGATCGGGAGTTTCCCGTCGAGCTTCGTCTCACCACGCTCGAGCGCCAGGTGCCCCTCGCCGCGAGGGAAGAAGCCGGCCGCCTCGCTCTCGGCGATCTCGAGGATCGTGAACGCATCGTGCAGCTCGGCGACATCGACATCCTTCGGTTTCAGGCCGGCCGCCGCGAACGCCTTCTCGCTCGCCAGCCGGACCGCCTTCAGGTCGGTTGGATCCTCCCGCTCGTGTACCGCGTGGGTGTCGGTCGCTTGACCGATCCCGGCGACACGAACTTTCGGGCCGGCGAGTTTCGCGGCGACCTCCTCGGAGACGAGAACGACAGAGGCCGCCCCATCGCTGACCGGACAGCAATCGTAGAGGTGGAGAGGCTCGGCGATCGGCGGGTTGTTGACCACCGCTTCCGGCGCCGTCAGGATCCCCTCCATCGTCACCGTCTGCTGGATGTGCGCGTATGGGTTCCTCGTCGCGTTCTCGTGGTTCTTGATCGCGACCATCGCCAGATGCTTCCGCTCGACGCCGAAGCGATTCATGACAAGTCGCGCGAACATCCCGGCGAGCGAAGGGAGCGTCACGCCGTAGACGTACTCGGCCTCCGGATGAGAAAGGCTGGCGACGAAGTCGGTCCCCTCGAGGCCGTTGACGACCCGCATCCGCTCGACGCCGGTCACCAGGACGACGTCGGCCATCCCCGACGCGATCGCCTGGACGCCGACCTTGAACGCCGACGCGCCGGATGCGGGCCCATTCTCGACCGCCTCGGCGGTCGCCGGGTAGAGAGCCAGCTGATCGACGAGCGCGCTTCCGAGCGCCGTCTGCTTGTTGACACGCGCCGCGCCCATGTTCGCGACGACGACGCCGTCGACCGGGATCTCCCCCAAGTTCGCGTGGTGGAGAGCGGCGAGGGATGCGACGGACGCGAGCTCGATCAGCGGCCATTCCGACCGGCCGAATCGCGTCATCCCCGCACCGGCGATGTAGACGGGCTTCATACTTCTCCCTCCTTCTCGCCGGCGACCTGCCGAACGACCGTCTCCTCGCCGGGCAGGACGATCCGCTCGGCGCGCCCGATCAGCTCTTCCGAAACCGGGCGTCGTCCCGAGACCAACCGAGGTTTGGCGTTGTAGTAGGTCTCCCTCGGCAGCACCCACGATGGCACGCCGCCCAGCTCGTGCTGCACCTCGAATCGCTTCTCGAGCGGGTACTCGATCATCCAACGGCGGAAGCCGATCGGGCTTTCCGCGACGATGAGGACCTCCTCCTGTTTGCAGTGCTCGATGTGATACTCCATCTTGGCCGCGAACAGATGCGACCCGACGCGCAGGCCGCGCCTGATGGTGAGGGTGTGGTAACTCATCCCGGTCTTCGCGTCGACGAGGCGCCCGTTCACCATCCCGGCGAGGACCCCGTCGATCAGGCCAGCGAGCACGTACTCGTCCTTGACGCGATACCGCTTGTAGGCGAGCAGCTCGCCGAACAGCCGGGCGGCGACGATGTCGTAGAAGTCCCGCTCGACCCAGAGGAGTGGGTAGATCGCCTCGAGGAGCGTCGGGATCTCTTCGCGCTCGACCTGGCGGACGACCATCACTTCTCCGCTCGCCAACGTGATCGCCTTGGGCGGATACGGCGGCATCTCCATCGCCGGGGGGCGAAGGGACGCCTCCAAATCGCTGATGTGTGCCATGAAGGCTCCTTTCCCTCGACCTTCGGGAATCGCCGGGACCCGCCGTTCGACGGCGGAGACTCCGGCGTCAGGCTGTCAGACAGACAGACGGCTCAAGAGTATGCAAGGGGTGCCTCAACGTCAATCCGCGAGAACAGGCCGATTCCCGGCGAGCGCCTCCCGCGATCCCACGCTGCCCGCGCCGGTCCCGACCGGTATACTCAACGCCCCTCGGAGGGTGCGAACCAGGAGGGAACCAGCATGCGTTTCGACTACGACGTCGCCGTGATCGGCCTCGGGCCGGCGGGAATGGCGGTCTCGATCATGGCTTCCCACATGGGGCTCAAGGTCCTCGGAATTGAGCAGCGGAGCCTCGGCGGGGAGTGCATGACCGTCGGCTGCATCCCGTCGAAGGCGCTCCTGCGAATGGCGCACGTCCGACACGCCGTCGGCCGATTGGCGGACTACGCCCTTTCCGAGGTCGACCCGCCCGAGCCCGTGAGACCGTTCTCGCGGATCGCCGAGCATCTCAAGTTCATCGACGAGAAGAAGACGACCAAGATGTTCGAGAAGGTCGACTTGAAGCTGCGGGAGGGGCCTGCTTCGTTCGTCGACCCCCACAGGCTCTCCATCGGGGGAGAGCAGTTCTCGGCGAAGAAGGTCTTCGTCTGCACTGGGACACGCCCCGCGATCCCGCCGATCCCGGGCATCGACTCGGTCGAGGTCCTAACCAACGAGACCGTCTTCGATCTCGACGAAGTCCCGGAAAGCCTCCTCATCCTCGGAGGCGGTGCAATCGGATGCGAGATGGCGCAGGCGTTCCGCCGGCTCGGCGCACGCGTCTCGATCGTCCACATGGATCGGCACCTGCTTCCTCACGGGGACTGGGACGCGGGCGATCTCCTCGAGGAGGTCTTCAAGAACGAGGGAATCTC
>Ga0180431_10002932_pt1 | contig 22331 bp, 14 predicted proteins | sample SS_ome_11_FD_132459 | JGI IMG/M metagenome (GOLD analysis project Ga0180431, IMG submission 132459) | Hypersaline lake sediment archaeal communities from the Salton Sea, California, USA - SS_1_MS_1 metaG | ecosystem: Environmental > Aquatic > Non-marine Saline and Alkaline > Hypersaline >...
CAATGTCTTAAATAATTCTAGCAGGATGACAATTATTGAATATTCTGGCGTCAAAATATTATTCACAGGGGATATTCAAGCTAATGCTTGGCCAAAACTGCTTTCAAATAGTTCATTTGTTGCTGCTGCCTTATATCCAAGCATTGTCATCGCACCGCATCACGGCCATAAATCCTCCTTCTGTTCCGATCTTTACAATTCTATAGGAAAGCCCTTCTTAAATATTTGTTCACTTGCAAAGGGCGATCAACATTTATCAAGTCAATATTCATGCGACGCTGCAAGTAAGGGATGCATTCTATATGGCGAAAACAGGTGGATGCTTTCGACAAGGAGTGATGGAACTGTAATAATTACCATTAACGATGATAAGTGGACTGTAGATTATCAACGGCTCAGTTCAAACGATTTTTGAATTGTGATAAGACTAAAGGCTAATACCGGCAAGTGGGACAACCTCGTTCATTATCCAAAAAGGACTACATTCGTTTCTGACGCTTTAATCCTACTATTTTTTAAAGGGTGGGCCAAGGCCCACCCTACATTTTTATTTTAAGATTCAATACGAAGTCAAATTGTAATCAATTCTCTTTCAAAAACTTCGTGTTGCTTCGTGCACTTCGTGGTAAAAATATAATTATGAGGCGAATGGCCGGGAATTTTTTGATGGGGTTGAGCATCGTCTGTTTGGCTGCGACGGTTCTGTGGATCGGGTCCGGACTGGTTGAACTGCCGGAGAATCCAAGCGAAAAGAACCGGACGATGTTAGCCGTCGGATTGCTCCTTGCCGGGGTCTTCATTGCGCTGGAAGTGGTCATGTTCCTGTCCGGCCGGTACCTGAGACGAACCGGTTCGGTTCGTCCTTCGGAAGAAATCGCTCAACGCAGCCCGACGCGTCCGGTGCCTCTGATGGTTTATCTGGCGGTGAGTCTCGGTATCGGCCTGCTCGCCAGCTTCGGGGGGAAGGTATTACCGTCCTCAAAAGCTCTTGCCTTCCTGATCGGCCAGCCCCAGGTCCTCACCCAGCTTGTTTTCGGCGGTATCCTGGGCCTCAAACTGGTTGACGGCGTCGTAAGACAGATTATCATGATCGTCGCCAATTTGCTGTACTTTCTCGCCTTTTTCTATCCCGTGTACTGCATAAAGACCATGAATCGCGCCGTTGAAGTCGTTCGCTACAGGCAAATGAAGATCCTTCTGGCCATTTTCGTCGGCGTCCATATCCTGATGGCGATGGTTTTGGCCACGCTGCTCAAGGCATAGTCCGGCTTATGGTTCTTTCGAGCCATCCCCGATGCAAAACAGATGTTCGGCGCCCCGCAGGAAGATTTGCCCCTCGCTGATCGCGGGCGAGGCGTAGGTCTCTTCGCCCAGTTCGTTTTTGGCGACGATCTCGAACGGCGGGCCCGGCCTCACGATGGTCATCACACCCTTGTCCGAGAGGAAATAGGCCAGGCCCTTGGCCGTCACGAGCGAGGCGCTGTAGTGCGGGCCGAGGCGCTCCCGCCAGAGGCTCTTGCCGGTTTTGGCCTCCAGGCAGGTAGCCACGCCGGTATCCGAGACCACGAGAAAGTAAGGGCCGATCGCAATGGGACTGGGGACGTACGAACAATCCTTGTCTTTTTGCCAGAGGACGTGCGTCCTGGTCACGTTGCCGGAGCCGGTCGGGCGGATCGCCTGCATGAAATGGTCCGGATAGCCCGCGGTCATAAACAGCAATTCGCCGTTATAGACCAGCGACGCCACGAATTGCTCGGTGGGACCGTCGATGATCCAATGTTGGACGCCGGTATCGGGATCGTAGCTGGCGACGCACATATTGCCGGAGAGGACCAACTGGTTTCGTCCATCTATCTGTCGGATGATCGGCGTGCAGTAGCTCCGGGTTCGGTTGGGTCGCGGGGTGGTCCAGAGGGTCTTGCCCGTGGCGCGTTCTAACGCGACGATATAGGCATCCCCATCGTGGTCGCCGTTGACGATGAGCTTGTCTTTGAAGAGGACGGGGGACGAGCAGTAGCCGTGTATGCTCGAAAACGGCCCCGGACGAACCGCCCAGACCTGGTTGCCCTCGAAGTCGTAGGCGGCGACAAACATCTTGTCACGGTCGAGGAAGCTGACATAGACTTTCTCGCCATCGGTGGCCGGCGTGGAGGAGGCGTAGCTGTTCAGGCGATTGATCCGTTCGAGCAGCGCTTCAAGAACCATGCGCTGCCACAGGACGGCGCCATTCGAGCGGTCCAGACATAACAGCAATCTCTGGTTTTGCTCTTTCAATGCCGTCACAACAAAAACACGGTCGCCCCAGACGATGGGAGAGGAATGCCCTTTGCCGAGGATCGGCGTTTTCCACGCAACGTTTTGCGTCGCGCTCCATTGGACGGGCACGTTCTTTTCCAGGCTGGTTCCGTCCCCACGCGGGCCTCGCCACATGGGCCAATTCTCGCCCCAGGCCCGGCCGGACAGGGCCGGCAATATCATCCCCAGGCATAAACCTAACACACAACAACTGATTCGGTTCACTCTCCAGATCAATCGGCACCTCAATAAAGCTACGTTCAAAATCAACTCTCACCGGTCTCATCCGGCTGTCATATTCGTTCATATCATATCAGAATACCTCTCCCGGTTCCAGATAGAAGATGTTTACCGGATCATGGTATCTCAGATTAGGTTGTTAGAATAAGAACGGTGGGGCCAGCCCCACCTCACCGATCTGTCATTCCCGCAGAAGCGGAAATCCAGTGTTTTCGATGCCGGCCCCCTGCTTTCGCAGGGGTGACATCGTTGTAACCGAATAAATCGGGGTTAGGAGAATGATACGATGAATCGAATGAATAAACGCATTAGGCTTGTCTTGCTGTTGGTGTTAGGTGCTTTGAGTAGCAGTGGGAATGCGACGGACGCCCCAGCCTCACCAGCTATCGCCGGCTCATCGTTACCATCGAAAGGGGATGAACAGCGGGCAGGATGCCCGCGTGACGCGCGGGCGAGACGCCCGCGACACGGCTGCTTATTTGCGCAGGTCTTTCGAGGTCGCTAACGCGATCACGCGGCCCTGGTCGCCGACGGCGCAATAGAAGTGATAGACTATGTCGTCGCGCTTGATGAACCACGGTTTGTGGGCATACGTATCATCCCACGATTCGGACGGATCGACCAGGTTGGGCCCGTCCCACCGGGTCCAGTGGACCATGTCGTAGGAGCAGGCGAACGTATCGAAGGCCTTCGGCCTCCAGCCACACCCGAAATAGAACATCACCCAGACGTCGCCTATCCGGGTGATTTGCGGGTCGCCGGATATGCCCTTGCCGTTGTCGATGACCGGCTCGGCCCCGTACCGGCGCCAGTTCTTCATGTCGCGCGAGACCGCCATTCCGATCCGCTCGTAGCCGTGGTTCTTTTTGCCGTTGTAGAACATCACAAAGGAATAGCCGAGTGTCTTGTCTTTATCGTAGATAATATTGCTCTTGTACTGGGTCAGCGCCTCGAATTGACGCACGTCCGGCTGATCGCGCGAGAGCACCGGCTCTTTAAGACGGTTCCACTCGACCGGCTGCGTCGGATCGACCGTCCAGGCGATGCCGACCGCCAGGGGATCCGCTTCGTAGCCTTCCAATGAGCCGCCGATATAGGAGAGCCAGTATCTGCCGTCATATTGTTGTAATTCGTACGAACCGCCCCAGGTATGCTCTTGCAGCGCAATATACCCGGCGGCCTGTCGTGCATCCCAGGTGCCCCGGCGAAAGCGCAGGATTCGCCCCAGCGGCTTCCACTTCAGCAAGTCGGGACTTTCGGCGATAGCCGTTTCGTAACCGCTGCCGTCGAAGAGAATGTACATCATATACCACATTTGGCCGGAGCGAAATACGCTCGGGCAATCGATCTTCTTGCCCCCTTCGCCTTTTAAGATGACTCCATACTTATAAGGCGTTTTGATTTGATCGTAGATTTTCTGCATGGTTTCGCGATTGACTGGCCGGTCCGGCGGCTTGGCCGGAATCACTTCGCGTACGTTTTCAGCCACAGCGAACAGAGTGGAACACAATATCATCGCAACCGCATGCGCAAATAAGCAACCCAGCCATCGTAGATTTCTTTCAGTCATTTCATGATTCCTCAAACATATTCTTCATTGATAAAGACTGTAATCGCCCGCTTCGAGTTTTTCAAGAACAACCGGCCGCGAACGAACCCTTTGCTCTCGACATTGACAGCATGGCCCCATTCATCTATCATCTCGTCAAGAGACCCATTTGGCTGAATAGTCCTGTAGAGGTAAAACTAAAGACATGAATTGGAAATCGAGCATTTACATCCTGGTTGTGAGTATTTGCCTCGCCGGTCATGTTAACCAGGTAAGTGGAGGGATAACGAACACCGCGACCAGTCCGCACGCTAAGTTACGGAGCGTCGAAATCGGCGCTGTGCGGTGGACCGACGGCTTCTGGGCGGAGCGGTTCGATGTATGTCACAAGGCCATGATTCCGAACATGTGGCGTCTGCTGGAAGATCCGCAGATCAGCCATGCGTACGCTAACTTTCTGGTGGCCGCGGGGCTCAAGCAAGGCCGGCATCGAGGGCCGAAATGGCACGACGGCGATTTCTACAAATGGCTGGAAGCGGCGGCCTTTGTGTATGGGATCACGAGGGATGAGACACTCAACCGGCAGATGAATCGGATCATCGACGTCATCGGGAAGGCCCAGCGGGACGACGGCTATATTCATACACCCGTTATTATCTCTCAGCGCCAACATACAGAGCGTTCGGGCGGCGTCCCGTCTTCCGAACGCGGGCGAGAGGCCCGCGACACGAGCGAATTCCGGAACCGGCTGGACTTTGAAACGTACAATATGGGACATCTTATGACCTGTGCCTGCATTCACTATCGCGCCACGGGTGAAACGTCACTGCTGAAGATTGCTCGGAAAGCCGCTGATTTCCTTTACAAGGTGTACAAGCAATCCCCTCACAACCTTGCCAATAACGCTATTTGTCCGTCTCATTACATGGGCGTTGTGGAATTGTATCGCACCGTCGGCGCTCCGCGATATCTCGAACTGGCCAAAGGGTTGATTGATATTCGCGACCTCGTCGAGGACGGGACGGATCACAATCAGGACCGGATTCCCTTTCGTAAGCAGACGCAGGCCGTCGGCCACGCCGTTCGAGCGAACTATCTCTATGCCGGCATCGCGGATGTCTATGCGGAAACAGGGGACGAATCTCTGCTCGACGCCCTGGAGGACATCTGGCGAGATGTCGCCTATCGTAAGATGTACGTCACCGGCGCGACCGGGGCGCTGTACGACGGCGCCTCGCCGGACGGTTCGAAGGATCACTCGTCCATCCAGCTCGTGCACCAGGCTTACGGCCGGGCTTATCAGCTTCCTAATGTCACAGCCTACAACGAATCGTGCGCAACAATCGGTTTTGTTTTATGGAATTGGCGGATGCTGACCATCACGGCCCAGGCCCGCTACGCCGATCTGCTCGAACTGGCGCTTTATAACGGCATCCCGGCGACGATCAGTCTCGACGGGACAAAATTCTTCTACAAGAATCCGCTCCGGCGGGTGAAGGATATGCCGTTCAAACTGCGCTGGTCACACCAGCGCGAGCCGTACATAAGCTGCTTCTGCTGCCCTCCGAATATTGTCCGGACGCTCGCGGAAGTGGCCGGCTATGCTTACAGCCTCTCCGACGACGGCGTATGGATTCACCTGTACGGCGGCAATGTTCTTAATACACATCTTCCCGATGGTTCTCCGATCAGACTGAACCAGCAAACCGACTATCCCCGGGAGGGGACGATTCATATTACTGTGGAAGAGTCACCGCAAGAAGAATTCTCTATGTTCCTGCGGATTCCCGGCTGGGCCGAAGACGCCCGTGTAAAAATCAACGATGAACTTTACAAAGCCAACGTGAAATCGGAACAGTACTTCGAGATCAAACGAAAGTGGACAGAGGGGGATCGGATCGATCTGGTTTTCCCTATGCGTGTACAATTGCTGGAAGCGCATCCCCTCGTCGAGGAAGCACGCAATCAAGTGGCAATCCGCCGCGGCCCGGTGATCTATTGCCTGGAGTCGGTCGATCTGCCGGACGACGCAGGCATCCTGAACATTGCGATCTCTTCCGACTCACAATTTCGACATCGCTATGTCAACAACCTGCCGGCAGGAATGACCGTCCTGGAAACAAAGGCATCTGTACATGATGGAGACGACTGGGGGAATGCTCTCTATCGAAGGATATCTCCACAAGAACGGAAAACCGTCGATATTCGCCTGGTCCCCTACTACGCATGGGGCAATCGAGGCGATGGCGAGATGACCGTCTGGATACCTCTGCGATAGGGCGACATAAATGCAGGGAGTTTGCTGTGGCAAAGAAATTAATACTCTTAATGATATACCTGGTTATGGGTGGCAGCCTCAAAGCCGAAGGCTTTGGGGATGGAAACACAGGCTATATTCTCGACACGGCCACCTTCAAACATCACGTTGATTTTTTCAACACGATGGAGCCGGAGAATATCGTCAACCACGTTCCGAATCGCGATGCCTGGGCATGGATGACGGCGAACATTCCGTTCTTCGAGTGTCCCGACAAGGCCTTCGAGCAGATTTACTATTACCGATGGTGGACGTTCCGAAAGCATTTGAAACAGACGCCGGACGGATTCGTCTTCACGGAGTTCCTGGATAAGGTCGGCCACAGCGGAAGATACAACACGATAAGCTGCGCGCTGGGCCACCACATCTACGAAGGCACGTGGCTGCGTGACAAGCGATATATCGACGAGTACGCCCGCTTCTGGTACACGGGCAACGAAGGAAACCTACAGTCGCACTTACACAAGTATAGTAACTGGGGGACATGGGCGCTGTATCGCAGATACCGGGTGAATCAGGATAAGGCATTTATCGTGGGATTGCTGGACGCCTTCATACGCGACTATGAGGCATGGACGACGGAACGCGGCCTGGAGAACGGGCTGTACTGGCAGTATGACGTGCGCGACGGGATGGAGGAATCCATTAGCGGCTCGCGACGGGACAAGAACGCCCGGCCGCCTTTGAACAGCTACATGTATGCCAACGCGCTGGCGATCTCGAAGGTCGCGGAATTGGCCGGCCGAAAGGACATTTCAAAACAGTACGCTCAAAAAGCAACCCAATTGAAGGCACTCATTCACGAGCTGACATGGGACAAAGAGGCCGAATTTTTCAAAGTCAGATATCCGAACGGGACGCTGGCCGACGTCCGGGAGGAAATCGGATTCATCCCGTGGTATTTCAATTTGCCGGAAGTCGGGTATGAACGAGCGTGGCTGCAACTCGTAGATCCGAAAGGATTCAAGGCGCCGATGGGAATCACCACCGCCGAACGCCGACATCCTCAATTCAGAAGTCACGGTGTCGGGACGTGCGAATGGGACGGCGCCGTCTGGCCCTATGCCACGAGCCAGACGCTCGTGGCATTGGCGAACGTTCTTCGTGACTACGAGCAGCCCTGCGTGAGCAAGACGGATTATTTTGACGCCCTGTTGACCTACGCGCGGTCTCACCGTTACAGGGGCAAGCCGTATATCGGAGAATATCTCGATGAAATAAACGGCCAATGGCTCAAGCCGGATTCGGATCGCAGCCGGTACTACAATCACTCGACCTTCTGCGATCTGGTTATTAGCGGGCTTGTAGGCCTTGTCCCTCTCAAGGACGACACTCTCGCCGTCGATCCCTTGATCCCCGCCGGGACATGGGACTGGTTCTGCCTCGACAATATCCCGTACCACGGCCGGACACTCACCATCTTGTGGGACCCAGCCGGCGACAAATACAAAAAGGGAAAAGGGCTTCATATCTTCGCCGACGGTCAAAAAGTGGCCACGTCGGAAAAGCTGGAACGAATCACAAGCAAGCTACCCTGATGGATAGTAGTTATGGATGAATATTACAAACTCAAGAAACTGACAAATTGCCCCTGGGTGAATCTATTTGAAGTTCGTTTGAAACGCAAGGCCCAGGCCGAGCGATCGTGGGTGATGTGTTCCCGAAAAGCCAAGCCCATCGAAGAAGCCGCCGACGCCGACGCCGTCGTGATCGTGGCGACGATCGACGTTGCCGGCGAAACGAAACTGGTCCTCACCAGGGAATTCAGGGTCCCGATCTGGGATTACGAATACGGATTTCCCGCCGGGCTGATCGATGACGGCGAAGAAATCGAAGACACGGTCCGGCGGGAGCTCAAAGAGGAGACCGGACTGGAGCTTGTGAAAATCAACCATATCAGCATGCCCGTCTATTCATCCGCCGGGCTGACGGACGAATCGTGCCACATGGTCCTGGCCGAGGCCGAAGGCCAACCCTCGAACGAATGGCTCGACGGCACGGAAGACATCGAGGTATTACTCATGGACGTCGAAGAGATTCGAGCATTACTCGACTCGGACAAAAAAGTCGCCGCTAAAGCCTGGGGGCTTTTATACGCCTACACCCAGACCGGTCGTATCGACTAACGCATGTTGGGATAACCGAATTCGCAAAAGCCCTTTAGATTAAAACTTTCGTCGCGTTGGGGACGGTATCCAGCGGCTTGACTTTATAAGACGCCTGCGCGATTTTACCCGATCCGTCGATCACAAAAGAAGAGCGGATAATTCCCTCGTATTCCTTTCCATACATCGATTTCTTTCCCCAGGCGCCGTATGCCTTAGCGATCTTATGATCGGGATCGGATAACAAAGGAAAACCAAGTTTATACTTATCGTCGAACTTCTTTTGCTTGGCCGACTTATCCGGGCTGATACCCACCGCGGCCATATCGAGCTTCTTCAACTCTTTTGAGGCGTCGCGGATGCTACACCCCTGTTTCGTACAGCCGGGTGTGTCCGCCTTCGGATAAAAATACAATAAGAGGTTCTTGCCTTTATAATCGGACAGTGAAACCTTTTCGCCATCCTGGTTCAGTAACGAAAACGCCGGAGCCTTGTCGCCTACCTTCAACGTTGCCATAGCGTGCCCTTTCAATATTTAAGCATTTCAAATACCATTTTTATTCATCTACGCCATCGGCGTCAATCTGTTCGGCCCTCCCGGCTATCTCTTTAATCATTTTACCGAAGATAATCACGTGAAAAGGATACAGCAGATACCAGTAAAGAAATCCCAACAATCCTTTCGGGGCGAAAAAGACCGTTTGCTTGAGTCGAGTTCGCCCCTGTTCGCACGGGACGGCTTCGAATTGCACCCAGCCTTCACCGGGTAATTTCATATCCACTTTCAGCCGGAGCATTCGGTTGGGGTGAATCTCAACCACCCTGAAGTAATCCAGCGTATCCCCGACCTGGATCGCTTCCGGATCGGGCCGGCCTTTACGCATGCCGACGCCTCCGAGCAGTCGATCAATAAAGGCTCGAATCCGCCACGCCCAATGGCAAGGCCAGTTGTTCAGCCCGCCCAATTCAGTAAAAGACCTGTACACGGAAGCAGCCCGCGAACGAACGAAACATTGTTTGATTTCGACGATTATTCCATTATGAATCGTTTTGAAGGTCGTCGGACGCTCTCCAACATCGGCCGGCGCCGATTGAGCGACGAAATGTTCAAACGAATCAGGATGCAATTTTGATAATGCCCCGCGAACTGCGCTTTCATAATCGGCGGGTTTGATCTGAGGAAAAAGCTCGGACGCCTTAGCGTCGCGAACAACGACCTCGCTGCGCAAACCTTCGATCAGCGGTCGGGCAAACACCGCCGGAACGGGAGTGACCCAATGAACCCAGTACGAGGACAGACGCGGTGTTAAGACCGGCACGTGAAGCAACCAGCGACGAAGACCGCGTACGCGAGCATAATCCTTCATCATCTCACCGTACGTCAACACGTCTTTCCCGCCGATTTCGATAATCTGGCCATCGCTTTGATTCACACTCAGAGACGCTACGAGGTATTCGACGACATCGTCAATCCCTATCGGCTGGACTCGGGTTCGGACCCAGCGGGGGCAAATCATGACCGGCACGCGCTCGGTCAAATAGCGTATCATCTCGAACGAAATGCTACCGGCCCCGACGATAATCGCGGCCCGAAATTCAGTGACACTAACCCCGGAACGACGCAAGGCATCCCCGGTTTCCTGTCGGGATCTTAAATGCTCGGAAAGCGTTGAATCCGGATCACCCAACCCCCCGAGATAAATCACCCGTTCGAGGCCCGCTTTCTTTACCGCCTCGCCGAAATTCTGTCCGGCCTGGATATCCCGCTCCGAAAAATCAGAGCCGCGAGTGATACTATGAACGAGATAGTACACTGCATCGACACCCGACAGCGCTGGGGCCAGCGACAACGGTTCGAGCACATCCCCCTTACAAACTTCCACATCCGATCCCCAGGGCGCCGTTTTCGCTTTTGCAATGTCTCTGGCCAGAACGCGGACCTGATAGCCTTCCCTTAATAATCGAGGAACCAAATGTCCCCCAACGTAACCCGTCGCTCCAGCTACAAGGATCGATCCTTTTGTGCTCATATTACTGAAGATTTAACGACTGGGCCAGATCTCCGATTTTGGATTGAGACAGCACTTTTTCCGCAATGGCTTGAGCCTCGCCCAGATCCATGTTTGATAACGCTTTTTGAACGCGCGGCAGATAGATCGGGGCCATACTCAAGACTCTAACACCGATCCCGATGAGGAAAGGCAAATAAGGCTCACGGCACGCCATATCACCGCAGATGGAGATTTCACGCCCGGCCTGGTTGGCCGAAGCGACGATCTTTTTTAACGCGCGCAGCACCGCAGGATGGTGCGGCAGATATGAGCCCGCCACATTTTCGTTCGTTCGATCCACGCCGAGCATAAACTGGATGAAATCGTTCGTGCCAATCGAAAAGAACTCCACTTCCTTCGCAAAATCGTCGATCAAATCCACAACGCACGGAAGCTCGACCATCATTCCAAGCTTGGGTTGGCGATTGTATTCGACGCCGCGTTTGTCCAGCGCATCCATACACTGGACCACGACGTCACGCGCCTGGAAAAATTCATCGAGGGATGAAATCATGGGAAACATAATCCGCAAATCCGTTCCCGTTCCGGCGCGCAACATCGCCCGAATCTGTTCGGCGAAAACCGTTTTGTTCTGAAGCGAGAAACGAATCGAACGCAACCCGAGCGCCGGGTTCTGCTCTTTAACATTCTGGTAATACGACAGCGCTTTGTCCCCGCCCACGTCGAGCGTTCGGAACGTGACCGGCTTGCCCTGCATCAACTTAACGAGTTTATTATAGATCATGAGTTGTTCCGTCTCGGTCGGCAGGTTTCTGCGGACCATAAACGGAAATTCCGTCCGGTACAGTCCGACGCCTTCGCACTGCAGTTCGCATGCAACTTTCAGGTCGGCCAGCAAATTGATATTGACCATTAAACGCACCCTCGTACCGTCCCGAGTGGTCGTCTGAGGCTGCATCGCATGCTCCTCATCGGCCAGAGCAATCTTGGCCTTCTGCTGAGACTCATACCTCTCCAATATCTCGTCGGAAGGATCGACATAGATGTTGCCGATCTCGGCATCGACCAAAACGGGAGTATGGTCCGCAATATCGAGAAGCTCATACGTATGCGTCACGATCATCGGAATGCGCAACGATCGGGCGAGGATAGACAGATGTGACGTCACAGTGCCTCCGACCAGGACGATCCCGGCCGCCTCTTCCGACGAGAGGATGAGCAGATCGGACGGGAATAGATCCCGAGCCAAAACAACCCGGCCCCTGATCCCGTCGAGTTCTTCCGTCTCGCTCAAAAGGTTACCCATCAGCCGGACCATCAAGTCCTCGATGTCCTGTGCCTTCTCCTGCATGTACGCACTGGAACTGCCCGCGAAACTGTCCATATATTCCCGGGTGATCCGCACAACGGCGACCGGCGGATTGACGCCGCTTTCGACCAGCTTCGTCACCCCGTTGATAAAATGGTTGTCCTTCAGAATCACCAGATGGGCGGCAAAGATCAGCGAGGCCGCGTCGGACAATTTCTTCCCGATCCGTTCCTGCAGTTCTTCCAACTGGGAGGCAGTTTTGGCGATAGCTCGATGAAAATCCTCCAGCGTAAATTGCTCATCGAAGTCTCTGTGCATCAGCGCCGCAAGATTCTTCTTTTTATCCGCAACGATGGCGGGACCATAGGCAAAACCTTCCGACGCGACCTGCCCCTTGAGGAATTTAAGCTCTTCCGGCAAAGACGTCTTCGCTTCCGGCTCATACGGCTCGTGCATCGCCATCATGAAACGGGCGTTCTCGATGATATTCGCGAGCTGCGACGCCGCGGCTTTGAGGGCGATGATATCGGAATCATCGAAGGTTCTGTCGTCTTTCCGCTGGAGCACGAGGACGCCGATCCGCGAGATACCCCGCGCAATCGGCACGGCCAGCAACGACTGATATTGCTCCTCATCAATACCGGGGAAGAATTTGAAATTCGGACTCTGAGCGGCATCCTTCTCACAGACGGGCCGCAATTCCTTTAATGCAAGACCGGTCAAACCCTGGCCCAGTTTCATCCGGACCTTCCCGACGGATTCCGGGTTCAATCCCTTCGTCGCGCTCAGGATCAACTCGTGATGTTCGCTGTTATAAAGATACACCGAGCAGACGTCCGACTGCGTATGCGAGGCGACCATCTCCACGGTCTTGTCCAGCAGCGTCTGAATGCTGGCGCTGTCCCGGAAAAGGTTGTTCAGCTCACCGATATCATACAAAAGTTGCCTATTATTCATTCATTTACCCAATATCAACATACAAAGCCAAACCCAGCCACATTCATTCGGGGTTTTGAGCGATCATCATAATGAAACCGCAGGCGGATTTCTATCATTATCCGCATTTCTTTCTATCGGGTATTGATACGGCGCGAGTTCATGATGTGTTCTGTGGCAATATCGTGCGGCTGCCGCGCGAAGGAATTATTGTTTCCATGTCTTTGACCGTCCGCCGGTGCGGTGATATAATCGTCCGAGTAAAACCGTCATCCTAATGGTGGGAATCCATGAAGAGAGTCTGGGCCAAACGACAATATATTCTTCGCTATTTGAAACTGACGCCGGCGACGGAAACGCTGATTCTCGCCGTCGTGATCGGCATTCTGGGCGGATTCGGCGCGCTGCTTTTCAAGAAGCTGATCTTCTCGCTCCAGACCGTCTTCTGGGCGACGCCGGACATGGCCCCGGATTCGCTCCTGAGCGTCGCATGGTATCGCCGGCTTTTGATGCCTGCGCTGGGCGGCCTCGTCGTCGGTCCGATGATCTACTTCTTCGCGCGCGAAGCCCGCGGGCACGGCGTGCCCGAAGTGATGATCGCGGTCATCACGCGCAACAGTGTCATCCGCCCCGTCGTCGTTCTCGTCAAAAGCCTCGCCTCGGCGTTCAGCATCGCCACAGGCGGGTCGGTGGGTCGTGAAGGCCCCATCGTGCAAATCGGCGCCGCCATCGCTTCTACGTTCGGCCAGCTTATGCGCCTTCGCCCCGCCCGACTCAAGACCCTCGTCGGCTGCGGGGTCTCCGCCGGTATCGCCGCGACGTTTAACGCCCCGATTGCGGGAACATTGTTCTCGCTGGAATTGATCGTTTCAGATTTCGGATTGACGTCCTTCACGCCGATCCTGGTCTCGGCGGTCGCCGCCACGGCCATCAGCCGGCACTTTCACGGCAATATGACCGAGTTTATCCTCCCGCAGTTTGCGATGGTCTCCCTCTGGGAGTTTGGTCTGTACCTGATCCTCGGTTTGATCGCCGGCGGCGTCGGGTTCATTTTCTCACGGAGCCTTTATCATGTCGACGACTTCTTCGAGAAAACGAAAACCCCCCAGTGGATCCGCCCCGTGTTCGGCGGTCTGCTCGTCGGTATCATCGCCTTAGTCTATCCGCATATCATGGGCGTGGGCTACGAGGCCATCCGCGTCCTCTTCGACGGCCAGCTTACCCTCAAGATCATGCTGCTTCTGGTGGTCTTGAAAATCCTCGCTACGGCCGTGACGATCGGCTCCGGCGGGTCCGGCGGCGTATTTGCCCCCTCCTTATTCATCGGCGCCATGTTAGGCGGCGCTTTTGGCACGATTGTCAACCGCCTGCTCCCCGACATGACGGGCTCGGTAGGGGCTTACGCTCTCGTCGGCATGGCCGCCGTCAACGGAGCGTGCACCTTGGCACCGCTATCGGCTATTATCATTCTATTCGAGCTAACAAACGAGTACGGGATCATTCTGCCGCTGATGTTCACGGTCGTGATGGCCACGTTTATCGCGAGGAAACTCAATCCCGAGTCCATCTATACGGAGAAGCTCCATCGTCGCGGTATCCGTGCCCATCAGGGGGAGGACCTCAATATCCTCCGCGCCATCCCGGTGAAAGAGGTGCTGCGCCATGATGAGGCATCGATCTGCGAAACGGCCCCCTTCGATTCGCTGGTCCGGTTGGCGCTGGAAACACATCGCAACGTCTTTTTCACGCTCGACGAGGACGACCGGTGCACGGGCGCGATCTCCCTGCAGGACCTTAAATATGTCCTCAACAATCCACAAGAGTTGACAAGCGCCCATCACATTATCGACTTCAAACAGGACCTCGCGCCGGTGCTGGCTACGCAGTCCCTGGATGCCGTCGTGGACCGCTTTGCCGAGTCCGGCTTCGATCGCCTGCCCGTTGTGGATGCGCAGAAACGTCTTGTCGGCTCGGTTTTCATGAGCGACATTATGCGCCAGTATAACCTCGAGGTGGCGAATCGTAATATTACCATCGAATTGGGCGCACGGATTAACGCCCACGATCAGTCCCACACGCTACAGATCGGAGGCGATACCGTTGTAGCGGAGATCGAGGTTCCCCCCTGGGTGGCGGGCAAAAAACTGAGCCACCTGAAGCTGCGCACGCGGTACCACGTCTCCGTCTTCATTGTCAAAGAAGTGCACGAACACGACGAGCCTCGTTTTGTCACACCGAACGCGGCCTATGTTTTCCGCCGGGGCGATACGATCCTGGTCAGCGGGTCGGAAAAGGACATCGAAGCCCTGAAAAATAACGCCTGATCAGGGCCGCGCTTCGGCCGGAATCGCGCGATCAGCGAGAGTCACGATCTCGTCATCATCGAGCCTTGCCGCCAAACGCAACGCCGCTCCGACGTCGATTAATCCCCATCCGTACGCTTCGTCCCAGCCGGCAGGTCCGAGGTCTTTTGCTGTGGTTTCGAGGATCTTGCCGATCATGTCCGGATCGCTTATCCCGTTCGATACGAGCAAAGCCGCCGCCCCGCTCACATGAGGCGCCGCCATGGACGTCCCCTGGAAAAAATAGTATCGAAAATCGTTTGGATCGCGCCTAAACGTCTGCTGGAGCACGCCGTCGCCGTAGCTGTCCCCGTCTTGATCGACGTTCAAGTCGCCCCCCGGTGCGACCACGTCCACATAGCTGCCGGTATTGGAGTAAAACGCCCGGGTCTCATCGTAACGCGTGGCCCCGACCCCAATGCAATACCTGTCATACGCCGCAGGATAGCTTGGGGAATTGCCCTGTTGGAATTCATTGCCCGCGGCGCACACGACGGTGACTGCCCAGGAATAGGCGAAGGCGACGGCATCCCTCATGGTCCGTGATTGCCCGCCCCCGCCAAGGCTCATATTAATAACGTGCGCCCCGTTCCTCACGGCGAAATAGATCCCTTCGGCAATATCGAATTGGCTGCCGAACCCATCCCGGCCGATGACCTTCACCGGCATGATGGAGCAGCCAAAAGCCACGCCGGCCACGCCCCTGCCGTTATTCGTGCTCTGGGCGATGGTGCCGGTCACATGCGTGCCGTGGCCGTCGTCGTCGTTCGGATGCGCATCGTCATTGACGAAATCGTAGCCGGGTACAAACAACGTCCCCGCCAGGTCCGGCGCCAACCTGAAGCTCCCGAAGTCCTCGTAGGCTACGCCCGTATCCAACACCGCGACAATTACGTTCGGATCGCCCGTCTGGATATCCCACGCCGCCTCCATGCCGATACCGCCGGAGATCGGATTGTCCAGATGCCACTGGAAGGCATACAAGGTGTCGTCGGGCAAAAACGTCGTCCATGCGTAGTAATTCAATTCCGCATAGTCAACAAGGGGATCGTCCCCGATCAGATCCACCATCTCTTCGGGCCTCATCGCCTCAGGTATTTCGAGCAACTCCAGATTTGCAAATGAGCAGCGGCGAACGAGCGAACAGCCGTACTGTCGTACGATCTCGCTGCAATCATCCTCCGCGATATCCTCTTTGAATTTCACAATAATCTGCCGTTCGCTCCACTCGGGCCGCTCGGAGACTATTTCGATCGGACCATAATCAATGTCTAATTCATCCGCGTGTGCATAAATCGCTATGCTGAAAACGATCATACTCGCAATCATCAGCCATCGCCCCCCCACGTCCGTGCGTCTGAAAACGTCAATATCCATATTCTCACCTATGAGATTAACGACTATACATTTCGTTCTGATAGGTAATACTCTGAGAATTCAGAGGAAGTTCACCTTGCCGCACTTTTCGCTTGAATACCGCTACATGATAACAGATCAATGTGTGGATCGTTCACCTCAAGCGAAGGTGGCACGGGGATAGCTTTCCCCCACCATCCCCAAAGCCTGCGGCTTCGACGCTGCCACCCGCCGAATTGCTCGTAACGAGAAGCACATAATCCATTGAACAACGAGAATTCTAACGAAGGTTGTGAGATCGCAGGGTGCGCACCGCACACCGAATCTTGCTTAAAATCATGAAAGACACGTGCAGATTTGATATTTCGTCAACTTTTCTTGAATATCTTCAAACCTTATAGTATATTTTTTACCTTTCTTCCAAGCTCGCGTATCGTCCAATATGAACAGAATGTAGAGAAATGATGGAATTAACGAAAATACTCCTGACAACTGATGACGGAATCCATTCGCCGGGCCTACGTGCGGCGGCGGAGATATTGCTCGATCTGGGCGAAGTGACAGTCGTCGCCCCCATGAATCAACAGACCTCCATGGGACGAAGCTATCATGCCCACCCGGACGCCGTTTTAGTGCCGGTACCGTTCAAGATCGACGGCACGAACGTTCTGGCTTACTGCTGCGAATGCAGCCCGGCGGTCGCGATCCGGCATGGGATGGACGTATTATTCCGGGAGAAAAATCCCGATCTGGTCGTAGCCGGGATTAACTACGGCGAAAACCTGAGTATCGGTATCGGCACGTCAGGAACCGTCGGGGCCGCCCTCGAAGGAGCCGTTCGGGGCGTTCCCGCTTTGGGTATCTCAAAGCAAACCGATGTCTATTCACACCGTAACTACACCGAACAGGATTGGAGCATCTCGAAGTTTTTCCTTAAGCTTTTCGCCGAACGTTTGCTCTCGGCCAGGATGCCTTTCGACGTGGATGCCCTGAAAGTCGATGTCCCCGACAACGCCACCGAACAAACGCCGTGGCGGATCACGCGCCTTGCACGCCAGACTTATTATTCGCGAATCTTACCAAATCCCGGCGTTAAAACCCGGGTTCGGGACATGCAAACGGGAATCGAACCGTCCGCCGTACAAGCAGAGCCGGGCACCGACGTTCATGCCATCGTCGTCGAACGCGTCGTCTCGGTGACGCCCGTGAGTCTGGATATCACATCGCGAATGAATCCGGACGAGCTGGACCGGGTATTGAGGGATTAGGTTCCGCGTTCGGTATCATCGGAATGTCACTGACCGCTCTTGCGGGCATGGCGGCGGCGGTCGGTCTCTTTGAGCAGGCGCTTGCGGATGCGAATCGAACCCGGGCAGATTTCCACAAGCTCGTCTTCCTGAATGTATTCCATCGCCAGTTCGAGACTCATCTTTCTGGCGGGGCGGACCTTCGCGGCGTCGTCCTTGCCCGCGGCGCGAACGTTGGTGAGCTGCTTGCTTTTGACCACGTTCACGGGGATATCCTTTTCCTTGCAGTGCTCCCCGACGACCTGCCCTTCATAAACGCTTTCGCCGGGCTCGACGAAGAAGATACCGCGGTCGTATAAGGCATCCAGCGCGTAGGCGGTCACCTGCCCGGTCGTGGTCGCAACCATGACGCCGGCCTTTCGCTGCGGTATGGCGCCCCGCATCGGCTCGTAGCGCTCGAACGTATGATGCATGATCGCCCTGCCCTGGGTCGCGTTCATCACCCTGGCGTGAAGGCCGAACAATCCCCGCGACGGGATCATAAACTCCATGTGAATAAAATCGCTCGCGCCGCTCTTGGCGTCCATCCTGACAATCTCGCTCCGTCTTTCGCCTAAAAGACTCATGACGGAATTCTGACAATCCAGCGGGCAATCCACCGCAAGCAACTCAATCGGCTCGTGACGCCGATCCTCGATGACTCGCAGAATCACGTTCGGCTTACCCACGCAGACTTCGTATCCTTCCCTCCGCATCGTCTCCAGCAGAATTCCCAGATGCATCAGCCCCCTGCCCGAAACATTAAATTCCTCCGGCGTCCGCCCCGGCTCCACCCTCAGGGCGACATTCTGTTGAAGCTCTTTCGTGAGTCTTTCTCCAATCTGCCGGCCCGTGACGTACTGGCCGTCTTTGCCCGCGAACGGTCCGTCGTTGACCCTGAACGTCATGGTCATCGTCGGCTCGTCCACGGCGATAACCGCCAGCCGCGACGGCTTGTCCGCACAGGCAATCGTATCCCCGATCTCGATCGGATTCAGCCCGGAGATCGCACAAATATCGCCCGCCTGCACGCTCGAAACCTGCTTTCGGCCGAGCCCGTGAAACTGGTGGATCTGGGCGACCTTCTGCTGGGTATGAAGGCCGTCTTTGTCAATAACCGTAACCCTCTGGCCTTCGGCCACCCGCCCGGCGAAGACCCGGCCGATAGCGATCCGCCCCACGTAATCCGAATACTCCTGGCTCGTCACCAGGATTTGCAGCGGAGCGTCCGCAATGACCTGCGGGGACGGAATATGATCTATAATCGCGTCGAAAATCACCTGCATATTGTCGGTTTTGTTCTCAAGCGCCGTCGTCGCCCACCCGTCCCGCGCCGAGGCATAAATCAGGGGAAAATCGAGCGATTCGGAATTCGCATCGAGCTGAACCAGTAAATCGAACACTTCATTAACCACATCATCCGGCCGGCTGTTCGCCCGGTCCACCTTGTTCACGACGACAATCGGACGGAGCTTATGCTCGAGCGCTTTGCCCAGCACAAACCGCGTTTGCGGCATCGGTCCCTCGAAGGCATCGACCAAAAGCATCACGCCGTCCGCCATCTTCAAGACGCGCTCCACCTCCCCGCCGAAATCCGCGTGCCCCGGCGTATCGATCAAATTGATTTTGTATTCATTGCCCTCACCATCGGTATAGCTCAGAGCGCAGTTCTTACTCAGGATCGTGATGCCGCGCTCGCGCTCGAGCGGATTCGAGTCCATAATCAATCCGTGCTCGCCGCCGGCGAGCTTGTCCAGCTCCTCGGTGCGAAACATCCCCGATTGGTACAAAAGCTGATCCACCAGCGTCGTCTTGCCGTGGTCCACATGGGCGATGATCGCCACATTACGAATATATTCTGAATACATAACGCACTCTCAAGAAAATCGCTCTTGCCGGTACCTGCAGGGTGGGCAAATTCCGCTTTTTGCCCACGCGGATTAAACCGCAATGTACCACAATCCTATCAACACCGCGTGTGCAACGAGTTGCACACCCTACGGCTCTCGATCGACCCCTTATTATATCCTACGATGCGACCCGGCGCACTTAAAATGTTCGACTCCTCGAAACTCTTCGGCGTCTGCGAGGAGCACGCAGCTTTTTCGCCGCCGATAACGACACGCTCTTGGGTTTTACCGATTTAGGCTTGCCGGCACCACGAGGATGCAGGAAATCCGATTTCATGTAGTCAAAGCCCTTGCATTTTTCGGGTTTGAAATCGCGCCCGATGAAGTTTTCGATCTTGCGCAGGTATTGTTGCTCTTCATACGAAACCAGCGTGATCGCGTCGCCCGTGGCCTCGGCCCGTCCCGTCCGGCCGATACGATGAACGTAATCTTCGGCGAAAGCGGGCACATCATAGTTAATCACATGCGAAATGCCCTCAATATCAATCCCACGCGCCGCGATATCGGTGGCCACCATCACCTGGTATTTGCCTCTTTTGAAGCCGTCCATAGCCTGTAAACGTTGGCTCTGGGTGCGGTCCGAATGGATTGCGACGGAGACGACGCCGGCCCGCTTGAGCCGCCGGTCGATCCGGTCGGCGCCGCGCTTGGTCCGGGAAAAGATCAAGACGCTGTACATCTGCGAGTTTTCGAGCATATGCACCAGAAGGTCCATTTTCTGCTCCCGGCGGACCGGGTAAATATGTTGCGTGATGGTCTCGATGGGATTTCGCGGCCGCCCGATCTGGATCCTCTCCGGAGCCTTCAGCATCTCGCCGGCCAGCCTCTCGACGTCCTTCGAGACCGTTGCCGAAAAGAGCATCGTCTGGCGTTTCTTCGGAAGAACGCTCACAATCTTTTGCACGTCCCTAATGAAGCCCATATCGAGCATTCGGTCGGCTTCATCCAGCACGAGCACTTCAACCCGCTTGAGGCTTATCGAGTTCCGCCCCATGTGATCCATGAGCCGTCCGGGCGTAGCGACAACAATGTCAACGCCCCGTTTGAGCGTGCGGAGCTGCTTCTTGATATTAACGCCGCCGTAAACGGCTAAGGTTCGCAAATCCACGAACCGCCCATACCCCCGTATCGCCTGCTCCACCTGGAGGGCCAACTCGCGCGTCGGCGTGAGGATGAGCGCCCGTGTAACCGGTTTTTTCGCCGCCGGCTCGTGGCTGAGCCGATCTAAAATGGGCAGGACAAACGCGGCGGTTTTACCCGTTCCCGTTTGAGCGCAGCCGATAATATCCCGTCCGCTAATCGCTGAAGGAATCGCCTGCGACTGAATTTCTGTCGGGGCGGTGTAGCCGGTGGCGAGAATACCCCGCACCAGCGGGTCGGAAAGACCAAAAGTAGTAAATGTCATAACAATCCTAAAAAACTAACAATATTCAAACTTAATTACACATAAAAATTGTTCGGAATCGTCTTAAACTAACCTTTCTTTCAGAAAAGCAAAGGTAAAAATAAGCGAAATGATGCGGAAGATAGGCCTTGACGCGGATTCCGGATTACGCAGGGGCGTTTGTTCTTCAAATCTTATACTATACGATCATCATAATTCAATCTATTTCTAACGTCTATTATACGGCTCTCTACTGCCCAGGCAAGCGCAAAGCTCTCCTATCACAAGAAAACTTCCCGCCGCACCTCATTTCCGCACCCATAACTTTCTTCGCACCCCATCCTCAAATCCCTCGACTAAGCACAACTATAGCCTTCGAAAATCGTACGAAAATGGAATCCACAAATCGCAAGGGTCACCGCCAAATGGAGGTATCGCGGCCTTCTGAGTGACCAGAAAATGAGTTTCCAATAGGATAACCGTCCTTTGCCGATGATTCCCAGACGCCAGATCGACTTCAGGAAGGCGATGATATCACAAAGTCGATATCTCGGCTTATCATTCCGGCCCGGCTTGAAGTTCTTGAGAAAGGTCAGAACCCGTTCATAATAGTTTTTGGGTGAGTAGATCGTGCTGACCACCTTTTTATATCCCTTGAGAAGATCCTCGACGCCCATTTTAGGTACAAAGTTGATGGAAAAATCCGTATTGTCGCCTGTCGCAGCGACCGAGAGCCGATTCTCCGTCATGAGCCGGCTATAAAGTTTTGTCCCCCTGGGCGCATTGAGCAATCCAACCATCGCCGTCACGACGCCGCTTTGTTGGATAAAATGGATCAGATTGTCAAAAACCGAAGATTTATCGCTATCGAATCCGAGAATAAAACCCGCCTGAACCTGCATGCCGAACTGTTGGATTTTCTTGACACAGGCCACCAAATCACGACCTGTGTTCTGGATTTTGTTGCATTCGCTCAGACTCGCCTCATTGGGACTCTCAATCCCAATGAACACACAGTTGAATCCGGCCTGGACCATTAAGGCCATGAGTTCTTCATCGTCGGCGAGATTGATAGAGGCCTGCGTATTAAAAGAGAAGGGATAGCGTCTCTTTTTCATCCAGCTTATAATAGCGGGAAGGAGTTCTTTTTTGAGACGGGCCTTATTTCCGATGAAGTTATCATCGACGAAGAACACTTCATCTCGCCAGCCCAGGGCATATAGACTCTCCAATTCATCCAACACCTGATCCGTCGTCTTCAAGCGAATTTTGTGTCCGAACAGCGTCGTC
>Ga0180431_10002933_pt1 | contig 22328 bp, 18 predicted proteins | sample SS_ome_11_FD_132459 | JGI IMG/M metagenome (GOLD analysis project Ga0180431, IMG submission 132459) | Hypersaline lake sediment archaeal communities from the Salton Sea, California, USA - SS_1_MS_1 metaG | ecosystem: Environmental > Aquatic > Non-marine Saline and Alkaline > Hypersaline >...
CACGCCGATCGGCCAGGCCTTTGACCGCAGCGTGACCGGCTACAACGTCTATGCCAGCAGCTCGCCCGACGATTACCCCGACAGCGCGACGGATGACAACGGCGAGGCGGAGCTGCTGGGCAGCGTCGCTTTCGCCGCTGCTACCGGCGAGGCCAGTGATCGCAAGCTGTTTGCTTTCTCCGTGACCGGCGCCGAGGCCGGTGATGCCTACTGGGTGCGGCCGACCGACGGCGAGAGCGAGGGAACGGCCAGCAACCGCGCCGAGGGCGGATCACCGGTCGGCGAGACCCAGGGCGCGGTGGATGGCATCTCCGCCGACTTCTGGGTAACCTACGACCTGGAACTGGTCAATGGCAATCCCGCCTTCATGTACGTCAACGATGAAGGCGAAACGGAGTCGATCTACTACATCCGCGCCAATGACGCCCTTGGCACCGACTGGCCCGAAACCTCCGTGCTGGTTGCCGATGAGCTGAGCAACCCGGAAGCCCGCATGCTGGTGCTGGCGGACGGCAGTCCGGCAATCTTCTTCACCAAGAAGCCCGATGAGCAATTCGTCACCCGCCTGCACTTCATCAGCGCCAGCGAGTCCAGCGGCGCTGCCTGGAATGCCGCGGTAGAGGCAGACCCCATTACCACGAGCCCCGATCACCTGGCCGAAGGCCTGATCGGCGGCATGCCCGCCGCGGCGTTCGGCGCCCAAGGCGCCAGTGAGGGCGAGAGTCGCTTCGGCTTGCGCTACATCACGGCCACCGATGCTACAGGGACTACCTGGGGTGATTCGCTGTACATCAGCCCGGAGACGGACATCCAGATCTACCCGATGCTGGCCGAAGTGAACGGCAATCCCGCCGTGGGCTACTACCCCTCCGACATCAATGAGTTCCGCTATGTGCGCGCGACCGACGCCGCCGGCACCGCCTGGAGTGCTGAGCAGACCATCTTCGATCTGGGATCCGTCAACGTCGGCGAGAGCCCCAGCCTGCTGGTGAACGGCGGCCTCCCGCTGATGTGGTTCTCGGATCCCAACGGCGCGCTGTTCGTCCACGTCGCCGATGACGCCGACGGTGCAAGCTGGCCGGATACATCGCAGTTCGAGGGCCGCCAGGGCTTCTGGCCGCAAGCGGTCGTGACCGGACCCGCCGCCAGCGATCCGCTGTTCCTGATCTATCGCAACTGGACGGATTTCATGCAGCTGCACCTGCTGCTGGCCAGCGATCCAGGCAGCGGCTACGCCGTGGACTGGGAAACCACCTTCGAGATGCGGGAAGGCGGCGACATCATCGGCTGGCGCCGGCTGGCGCAGCCCAAGTGCAGCGCGGACGGCGGCACTCTGTATTTCGCCTATCCGTCGGATAGCGGCGGTGGGAACTGGAGCCTGAATCTGGTAACACTTGCTTTCGGCGCCAGCTAGCGCGGGCGTCCGCGCACCGCGGTGGGTGTCCACAAGTGGCCCGTCTAACAACTGAGGGAGTGTGTCCGGCGGCAGGGCCGCGGAGGTTCAGCGGCTGAAGCGTTGCAGGCCGCGGCTTTGCCACCGGCTAGTACGTCGGTAAGGAGTGCTGTTATGCAACGTTCTGCCTTGTTTGCCCTCATCCTGTGCTGGCTGGTTCTGCCGGCCTGCAATGGCGCCGCCTCGCTGTCGGAGGTCGAAGCCTCCCCCGCTGCCAGCCACAGCGGGCCGTCACTCGAAGCGGCAGTGGCCGAACTGGAGGCACTGGCGCCGCCCGCGGGCACCGACAGCGAGCTGTTCGCCAAGCTGAAACAACAGCTCAAGGACGTCCTGATCGACCTGCACGGCAGAGGCAAAGTCACGGCTGCACCGCCCCAGGATCCGCGCTCACAGTCGGCCCTGAGCTGGGACTACTACACCCGCACGCTGAGCTGGGATTACTACAATACCGGCGACTACAACCAAGACGGCTTCGTCACCGTCAACGACCTCACGCCGGTCGGCGTGCACTTCGACAAGGACACCGACTCGCCCGACTGGGAAGCGGCTTCCATGGCCGACGGCAACTTCGACGGCATGATCACCGTCAGTGACATCACGCCGATCGGCCAGGCCTTTGGCTGCAGCGTCACCAGCTACAACGTCTACGTCAGCGCCGATGCCGAAGACTACCCCACCGACGCGACTGACGACAACGGCAACGCCACCCCCCTCGGCACGGTGCAGTTCATCGACGGCGAAACAGCCAGCGGAGTACGCATGCGCTTCAGCTATGAGGTGGAGGAGTATCAAGCTGGAGACTCATTCTGGGTACGTCCCTCGGACGGCACCGCTGAGGGCATCGCCAGCGACCAGGTTGCCCTGGCGCCAGCACTCGAACCAGCGTTTACTTTCGAGAACCCGGGTGAGTTCGGCGGCATTAATGACATCGCGCTATTGGGTGAATACGCTGCTGCTGTAATCCATGAAGCCGACAGCTGGGACGATGGCCGCCTGCTGTTCGCCCATGCGACCAACACTGAAGCCACCGAATGGACAACTCCGATGGAGCTGTCGGCAACTAACAACCCAGGCAGCTTCGCCTCGATGGCGGTAATCGGCGGCAATCCCGCGATTGCCTATCAGTGCTTCACCGGCAGTCTGCAGGAATTGTGGTATGTCCGCGCAGAAGATACCGTCGGTGATAGCTGGGGCTCGCCGGTGCTGGTCGATGATGGGGCGGGCACGGGCCACTGCCCGGCCCTGCTGGAAGCCGACGGCCGCCCCGCGATCGCTTTTCACCAAGACGACGGAGCTGACAAGCGCGTGATGTACATTCGCGCTGAGGACGAGCTGGGCACCACCTGGCTGGACGATCCGGATGAAGTCGTGCCGCCAACGGAATCCGTGAACACGGGATACGTGTTGTCAGCAGCGCTAATCGACGACCGGCCGGCGATCGCTTATACCGTTGTGGGCGCGGATGATGCCGCACTGGGATTCATCAGCGCCCAGGATGCAGCCGGAACAGCCTGGAACTCGCCTGTTCAATTGGACTCCTTCGAGACTGCGCTGATCGATTTCACGATGTCGCTGGTAGACGCAGGCGGAGTGCCGGGCCTGGCTTACCACCTGGACTACTACACGGGGGAAGCAGATAACGCCGCGTATTACACTCACGGCAATGATGCCAGCGGCACAACGTGGAGCGACCCAGTCGAATACAATCCAGCCAAGGCGACTGCTTCTGTCTCTCGTAATACCTGCGATGAAGAACCCGAGAATGAGACCAAAGCGATAGTGATGTCTACAGTAGATAATGACGATGGAACGAAGACCCACTATTCCGCTGAGTATCATCAGTGGCTCAACACCGGCTCAGTCATCATAAACCGCGGCCAGCTAGATGCCAGCGGTATGCTTGACAAGAGAACCTCAGAGTTTGTTTCTGTGACGGGTGTTTCGGGGGCTGTGTACTTGTGCGGCCTGAAGATGAAAGCGTTCAAGTCAGGAAATTATCACTGTGTGGTTCTCGCGATAACCTATCGCGACAGCAACAACGTTGAGCATTCAAAGATCTTTCGAACGGAACAATAAGAGTCCAGTAATAGCTAGCATCGGATGAAAGGCCCGCACAGCACGTTAACTGCGAGTAGGCTGGCAACCAGGGACTGCGAATACTGTCGGACCAGAGGAATGCCGCCGCGGCAGCTGGACCAGCGTGGTTCTCGACAGCGACGGCAGTGCCGGCTGGTGGCCTTCGGTGGCGATCGACAGCCATGACCCGCCCCCTGTCAGCTACCGCGCGGCCGACGCCGATGAGCTGCGCTACGTGCATCCGGACAGCTGGCAGTCGGGCAGCTGTGCGCCGGTCGCGAAGCCTGGGGGTGATGGTGGCGAGTGCGACCGCTTGGCGCGCGAGCTATACTGATCCCATGACCGTACGATAGACAGCTGCAACCGGGCTCGCCGGCCTCACCCGCGGCCCGCCACCTTCAAACCAGGCTGAGTTCCTGACTCGGCTGCGCACCCGAACAATTTAGGGAGGACACCATGCGCATCTTGCCCATCCGGGCTGGCCGTCTCCGGTAGGCCGGGGAGGACGCCCCCGGCGGTGCCGCGGCGCGCTGAGACGCAACCGCGCCGCGCTGGACGACCCAATCCAGCCCGACAGCCTCGAGGAAGTGCTGAGCGTCGCCCGCCGCGCCGGCGGGCTACCGGAAGCCGATCGCTAATACCACACCCGCGGGTCTTTCTTCAGCACGTCGCGGGCGATGATGTTCTTCTGGATCTCGTTGGTGCCCTCATAGATCCGCGTGATGCGGATGTCGCGCCAGTAGCGCTCGACGTCGTATTCCTTGCAGTAGCCGTAGCCGCCGTGCAGTTGCAGCGCGTGGTCGATCACCTGCTGCGCGGTGTCCGTGCAGAACAGCTTGATCATCGCCGCCGGCGTGGCGACGTCGCGGCCGGCGTCCTTGTCGCAGGCGACGCGGTAGACCATATTGCGCATCGCGTAGATGCTGGTCGCCATCTCGGCCAGGTACCATTGCAGGCCCTGGAACTCGCGGATCGCCTTGCCGAACTGCTCGCGCTCCTTGACGAACTGGATCGCCTTCTCCATCGCGCCCTGGGCCATGCCGGTCACCATCGCCGCCACGCCGATCCGGCCGGCGTCCAGCGTCTTCATCGCGACGGTGAAGCCGCGGCCCAGCCCGCGCCTGCCGCCCAGAATCCACTCCTCGGGCACCTGCATGTCGGTGAACGTCAGCACCGCCTGCTGGCTGCCGCGGATGCCCATCGTGTCCTCGACTCCGCCCACCGCGAAGCCCGGCGTGTCCGTCGGCACGATGAAGGCGGTGATGCCCATGATGCCGCGCTTGGGGTTGGTGGAGGCCAGCAGCACGATCACGTCGGCGAAGCTACCGTTGGTGATCCACTGCTTGGCGCCGTTGATGATGTAGTTGCCGTTGCCGTCGGGCACCGCCGTGGTCTGGATGCCGGCGGCGTCACTGCCCGCCATCGGCTCGGTCAGGCCGAAGCAGCCGATCTTGTCGCCGCTGGCCAGCTGGGGCAGCCACTCCTTCTTCTGCTCCTCGGTGGCGTAGTTGAGGATCGGCCCGCAGCACAGGCTGCAGTGGGCACCGATGGTGGTGCCCGTCGAGGCGTCGACGCGGCCGACCTCCTCGCTGATCAGCGCGTAGCTCATGTAATCCATCCCCGGACCGTCATACTCCTCGGGGACGATCGGGGCGATCAGCCCCAGCTCGCTGAGCTTGGCGACGTGTTCGCGCGGGACAACCCGCTCCATGTCCATCTCGTGGGCCCGGGGCGCCAGCCACTCGTCGGCGAACTCGCGCACCATCTCGCGCACCATCTGCTGCTCTTCGCTCAGCGTGAAATCCATGCTGCTCCTCCGGTTAAGAACGGCCATTCTAGCAGAGCGTGGACGCCGCCGGCAGCGCCGGCGTCTGCGAGCAGGGGCACTGCCGCGATCAGCTTGCGCAATCCCTTGACCGGCGGTATAACGTAATGCAGAATCAGGCCCTGGGCTTCCAGGGCGAGGTAGGTGGCAGATGAGCGGTTTCCGGCTGAACCGCTGCCAGGTGATCGGGGGATCGGGACTGGCGCGGCTGACGATACTCGTGCTGACGGCGGTGGTTCTTGCTGCATGCGGAGGCGGCGGCGCTCTGGACCAACCGGCCCCGGCGGGCGATGACAGCACCCCGCCCGCAGCGAGTCCGCAGCAGCCCGACCTTACGCTGCCGCTGGACGTGCAGCGCCAGGTCTCGGCGAACCACTACTCGCGGCTGCGGCTGGGGTCCGACTTCGACCCGACGCTACCCCACGATCGAATGGCCGCCGAGGGAACCTTCGCCGTCTTCTGGCCGGACTGGGACCCGGCAGCCCTGCCGCCCAGCTACAAGCCGGCCTACGCGGTCTACAACTTCTACCTGGATGACCGTGACGGCCGCCCGCTGGTGATCTTCTGCTGGGAAACCCCACCGGAGTCCTGGGACGACCTGGCGGTCGGCGTGGCCAACTGGCAGGAAGGGCGCTGGGAGTGGCACCGCGGGCCGGCGGACGACCTGCTGGAACTGGAAGCGCTGGAGCCCTACGTCTCCGAGGAAGGCGTGCTGCTGGTGATGGTGATGCTGACGGGCACCGAGGAATGCGTGCTGAAGTGGATCCAGGGACCGCGGCTGGGGATCAATCAGGTCGTCATCACCCCCGGGAACGACTACTGCCACGTTGAAGTCGATTACCTGATCAGCGATCTACTGATGCCCGTTGTCGTGGAGGCCAATCTTGACTTCGATCCCTCAGCTGGCCGGACCCCGAGTGAGGCGTTCTCTTACTCCGGCATCATCAGTGCGGATACTGCGATTCACGCGGAGGCCGGTCTCTACTTGGATCACTTCGGCTTCCCGGACATCCCGATCGGCCACCGGCTCGTCGCCATACGAGTGACAGACTTCGACGGCGACAGCGACGTGATGTGGTATCCGTGGAAGGTCTGGTTCTTCCCTGAGTAGGCCCCTGCACTCCCGCCGCTTCGTTCGCCGAGAGGGTCACATCGCGGCGGTCCACGCGTCCTTGTTGCCTTGCCCACTCCCAGCGGGTACAATCTCCGTCTCTTAAGCTAGCGTGTGCCGCGGGAAGACAGCAGGCGAACTGGGTTCTGGACCAGTCATTCAGCCAGTCTCGCCAGCTGGCCAAGACCCGCATCAACCACTAGGTCTGGCAAATGACAGGCCGGTCAATCCTAGGTTCAGTGATTCCATGGTTGCTTGACATCGCCCCCCCTTCGCGGTACAATAAAAAAGGTCTGAATTACTACGAGAAAAGGAAGACCGCATGAAGAGCCGATACGCGCTTCTGGCAGTGTTAGCCGCTGTTGTCGCATCACTGACCCTGACGAGCTTCCCAGCATTTGCCCAATGCTTGGACGAAATCGCCGAAGGATACAAGAAGGAGGCCCGTCTAGCCGAGATCAACATGCTTGAAGCGAAGCAAGTTTTGCTTGACACGGATCCGGAGGAATGGATGCCTTTCCAGCTCCAGGCGTATGAGTACTACTCGCTCTGGGTTGTATACGCTGCTACGGCAAGCTATATCGCTAGTAATGAATTCCGAGGTCATCCAACGGATTTGACTGATCTTGTAGCCGAAGGATATATCATATACTGGCCAGAAAATCCTCACAACGACTGGAAGCCGGTGGAAATCCTCGAATACGGCGATGGGTTCTCACCAGGGAATATCGCTGTTCAATGGGCGCCCAGCGGATACCGTGATGGCAAGTTCCCGAACTCGTTCGAGATCGTGATCTACGGACCGGACTTGGATTTCGCAAGCTACGGCAGCATCGAGAGGCTCGAGCTTCAGGTGGACTGGCCAACGATACCAGAAGGCGCGCTCTTTCTGCTTGGGCTCGGTTAATGCCCAACACTTGCTGAACTGCGAGTAGAACCCAACAAAGGAGAGTGGACCGCTTTGTTTCCCAATATGCGCACAATCAGGCTTGCCGCGATCGTTGTGGCGGTGCTTTCATCAACCCTCTTTCTGCCATTAACTGCTGAGGCAACAGAGTGCTCATGCTCAGTCGTAGTTGAGGCTTGATTCCACCCCGTTACAACTGCGATTGCATTGGATGATGCCGGACGCACGATTTGGGTGAATCAGGGAGGTAGCACAGCGCATATCATGCATCTGTGCTTGTGCTTTGACAGCGATTATGATGGAATCAGGGAATGCAATTATGTGGTTGGGTGGACACTAGTTCCTGAGCAACCCTACTTCTATGCAGATGCAGGCTGCGAGTTCGCGGATGCGCAGGGTGACCCACCGCAGGAGCCTCCCGAGCCTGCACCGTATGAGGAGTGGTGCCGCAGGACTATTCTCAATCCATGTATGTAGAAGCAAGGCGATAGCTCTGCACTGAGCGCTGTCAGTTCGTTGAACCAGAATGCTCGGCATGCTCCCAAAGCAGCGGGCACTGCCTTGACCCGTCAGCGCGCCGTCGCTAGAATACCCGCTTCCAGCCCCGGCGCTGAGGAGGACAAGGCGTATGGAATTCATGCTCTCCAGAAACCGCAAGGCCAGGCTGGCGCTGGGCTTCGACGACGTCTCGCTGGTGCCCAGCCTCTCGACGATCGATCCCGCCGACACCGACGTCAGCTGGGAGCTCGGCGGCCAGCGCTACGGCCTGCCGATCCTCGCCGCCGCGATGGACGGGGTTGTCGACGTGAAGATCGCGCGGCTGTTCAGCGAACTGGGCGGCCTCGGCGTGCTGAACCTGGAGGGCATCTATTGCCGCTATGACGACTATCAGCCGATCCTTGAGCGGATCGTCGCCAGCGACGACGAGCACGTCACCGCGCTGTTCCAGGAGCTCTACAAGCAGCCGGTGCTGCCCGAGCTGATCGAAAAGCGGATCGCCGAGATCAGGGACGGCGGCCGGCGGGCGGCGGTCAGCCTAACCCCGGCGGGCGCCCTGAAGTTCGCGAGCGTGGTCGAGAGGGCCGGAGCGGATGTGCTGGTGATCCAGAGCACGGTGGTCAGCACCAAGCACCGCAGCAAGCAGGGCGGAGTGCTCAATGTCACTGAACTGATCGGCGGGCTCACCATCCCGGTGATTCTGGGCAACTGCGTGACCTACGAGGTGGCGCTGGCCCAGATGGAGGCCGGCGCGGCGGGCGTGCTGGTCGGCGTCGGACCGGGCCAGGCCTGCACCACCCGCGGCGTCACCGGCGTCGGGGTTCCGCAGATCACCGCCACCGCCGACTGCGCCGCGGCGCGCGACGACTACTTCGAGAAAACGGGACGCTATGTGAGCGTGATCACCGACGGCGGGATGCGCAAGGGCGGGCAGATCTGCAAGGCACTGGCCAGTGGCGCCGACGCGATCATGACCGGCAGCATCTTCGCCGGCTGCCCGGAAAGCCCGGCCGCGCCCTACCACTGGGGGATGGCCACCCCCGATCCCAACCTGCCGCGCGGCACGCGGGTGAAGAGCAGCGTCAGCGTCCCGCTGAAGCAAGTGCTGCTGGGCCCCAGCCACGTCACCGACGGCAGCCAGAACCTGGTCGGCGCGATCCACAGCGCGATGGGGCTCTGCGGGGCCGAGACCATCCGCGACTTCCACCGGACCGAACTGGCGGTCAGCCTCAGCTTCATGACCGAGGGCAAGCAGCTGCAGCTCAGCCAGCGCGTCGGCATGGGCAAGTAGCACTGCGGTCAGCAAGGCGGAACTAACCGTCAGGCGTGACCCGGCGGGTGATCCTCCAGCGATTCGATGTGGGTGTGACCCTCCTCGTCGACGGCCACCACCAGCATGTCGACGCGCTCGTGGTCCTCGAGGTCGTAGACGGCGGCAAGATCGACCTCCTTGAGGTGGAAGTACTCCCAGATGCCGTAGAAGACGAACTTGCCGATCACGATGGTGGCTGTGACCTCCAGTGACTCGGTGAAGGCCAGCTCGCGGAAGTAGATCCAGTTCCAGAGCACCACGGCGAAGTAGGTCCAGGTGACGGTGAAGGCGCGGTAGCCCAGCGCCTTGCGCGAGAACATGTGGCTGATCACCACGGCCAGCTTGGTCCTTCTCCGCATGCGGTCCTCCTGAGTCCGGCGGGCTGCCGCGAACGGCTACGCCATCTAGTGTATATCCGACAGCCCTCCCCGTGCACCTATCGGCGTGCCTCTGTGCGGCGGTGCCACTCGTTTGCAGTCACGCCCCCTGGGGTATCATTGTGCGGAACTTCCGACGAGTGCGGTGCTGGCGGATGCTTGAACGCATTGATGAGTATCTCAAACAGTGGCGCGAACCGATCTGGGACGGCCTTTACCGCCGCCAGGAGAACGTCTGCCGCCAGCGGCTGGTGGAGGCCTGGGAGGCCTGGCACGGCCTGGATGCCGACGAGGGCGAGCGGCTGGCGATCAGCATCTACCTGGAGTACCTGGAGCACGAGATCGAGGAGAGCTTCGCGACCGATCCCGAGCGCCGCGCCGAGCTGATCCGCGAGGCGCTGCACCGCCTGTCGCGCGACGTCGGCTCCTGGCTGGCCGAGATCGTCCAGGCCCGGGTGCTGCTCTCGCTGCGCTGCTGGGCGCACGCCTGCGGCGTGCTGGTGCTGGACCGCGCCGAGGTGGACCGCCTGTGGAACAAGGTGCCGCCCGAGGACATCGACCACCAGACCTGGACCTACGTCGGCATGTGGGCGTTCAGCGCCGGCGAGCTGGACTACCTGAAGAAGGGCTACCGCTACTTCGTGACCCAGCCGATCGACTTCATGCGCGACTTCAGCCGCCAGCGCTTCAAGGTGATGATCGCGCTGCTGGAGGAGCGCTGCCAGCGTCGCGACCTGGAGCGGCTGATCGAACTCACTCCGCACCTGCGCCACGCCCAGTGGCTGGGCCGCAACATCGCGGCGCATTGCATGGAGCACGAGATCTGGGACGACGGCCTGCAGCAGTCGCTGGACGACAAAGTGCGCTCGCTGCGCTACGCCGCGCCCCAGACCCCCCTGCGCACCAAGCCCGAGGGCCAGCGCATCAAGCTGGGGTTCTGAGGCGAATCCTACAGCACTCCCATCCCCGCCGCAGCCAGCAGGCGGGCGGTGAGTCTGAGCGGCAGGCCGACCACGTTGCTGTAGTCGCCGTCGATGCGCTCGACCAGCAGCGCGCCGCGGCCCTGGATGGCGTAGGCGCCGGCCTTGCCGGTCGGCTCGCCGCTCGCGACGTAGCGCGCGACAGTATCTGCGCTCAGCCGCGCGAAGAACACGCGCGTGGTTTCGCAGCCTGAGTGGAGCAGCCCGTCGCTGGCAAGCTGCACCGCCACGCCGGTGTGCACGCGATGCTCCCGGTTGCTGAGGCGCTCAAGCATCGAGCGCGCGTCGGCTTCACCGGCGGGTTTGCCCAGCAGGTCGCCCTCGATCTCCACCACGGTGTCGGCGCTCAGCACCAGGGCCCGCGGATGCGCAGCGGCGGCGGCCTCGCCCTTGAGCCACGCCAGATGCTGCAGGCACTGAGCAAGCGGCCCGTCGCACTCCGCCAGGATGCGCGCCTCGTCGACGTCGGCCGCGGGCAGGGCGTCGAAGCTGAGGCCGAGCGTCGCCAGCAGCTCGCGGCGCCGGGGCGAGGTGGAAGCGAGAATCAGCCGCATGCGGTCATGTTAGCATCGCCTAGACTCATGAGTAGGGGCGAGGCTCGCCTCGCCCGCATTTCAAGGTGGGTCAGGCAAGCCTGCCCCCTACTCCCATCCCACCTCTGTGCTCTCTGTGATCTCTGTAGTGCCCAAACCGGAATCAGTACGCGCCCTTGCGGCTCAGCACGGCCGGGATGGTTCTGAGCAGGATCAGCAGGTCGAGGCCGAGGCTCCAGTTGTTGATGTAGTAGAGGTCGAAGTCGATGCGCTGCTGGTAGCTGGTGTCTGAGCGCCCGCTGACCTGCCACAGCCCGGTCAGCCCCGGCGGCACCGTCAGCAGCAGCCGCCCCCACGGACCGTACCTCGGCACCTCGTCGTCCACGATCGGTCGCGGGCCGACCAGGCTCAGCTCGCCGCGCAGGATGTTGATCAGCTGCGGCAGTTCGTCGAGGCTCAGCTTGCGAAGCAGGCGGCCGAAGCGGGTGATCCGCGGATCGTGCTTCAGCTTGTACTTGTCATCGAACTCGTCGAGATCGACGGCGATCTTGTGGGCGTCGCGGACCATCGAGCGGAACTTGAGCAGCCTGAACGGCTCGCCCAGCAGCCCCAGCCGCCGGTGGCTGAAGAAGACGGGGCCGGGCATGCTCAGCGCGATGCCCAGCACCGAAAAGAGCCACAGCGGCGAGGTCAGGATCAGCAGCAGCAGCGCCCCGCCGACGTCCAGCACGCGCTTCGCGCGGCGCATCATCATGAGGTCGGCGGCGCTCTTGACCGCCAGCGTCGGCACGCCCTCGACGGTCGCCACGCTCAGCGCCGCCGTGCCCGCCGAGTCGCCCTCCGGCAGCAGGTAGACACTCAGCTCCGCCGGACCGTCGGGCAGCCGCCGCCACAGCTGCTCGGCCAGCGCAGCGTCGCAGAACACCGCGTCGCACAGCTCCGGCTGAAACTCGGCGGCACTCTCGCTGGCGCCGGCCAGGCTGAAGCGCGCGGCCGGGCCGGCAAGCTGGCGCCGCAGGTAGCCGGCCAGTGGCGAATCGCCGAGCACCATTGCCCGCGGGCGTCGCCGGGCCAGCCGGCGCCACAGCCAGCGATACCCCGCCAGCCACAGCCAGGAAAGCGCGACGGTCAGCAGCAGCGCCAGGCGGCTGTCGGGCAGCCCGCGCAGCGCGAACGTCAGCAGGATGGTGCCCAGCAGCCCCTCGGCGACACTGTGGGTCAGCGCGCCCAGCTCGGCGCTCAGGGACTGCCTGAGCCGCGTGTAGTACAGGCCGTGCAGCGCCGCGATCAGCAGCCAGAGCGGCAGCGAGTAGAGCAGCAGCAGCAGCCACTGCTCGAGCGGGATGACGCCCAGCGGCGCCGCGATCCAGCCGCTGGCGAACCGCAGCCCGTGGGCGGCCACGAACGCCAGCGCGATCAGCGCCGCGTCGAGCAGCACGTGCCACCAGGATACGCCGCGTGGCATGGATCCATTGTATCGGAGTCCGCGCGAAGTGAGCCCGCCGCGGCGGTGGCGCTAGCCGAACGGCAGAAACAGCGCCAGCCCGCCCAGCAGCGCCCAGTAGCCGACGGTGGCCAGCGCGGTCTGGCTGGCGCGCGGCACGCTCCAGACCAGATAGACGGACAGAATCAGCCCGGCGATGGTCAGGATGATCGAGATCACGAAGCCGACCTGGAACAGCTGCCAGAGCATCAGGATCGCGCCGAAGGCGCAGGCGACGGTCATCGCCGCACGGACGATCGGGGGAGGTGTGTCGTAGACGTCGCCGGTATATGACATCAGGCGGGCTGCCGCGTGCTTAGACCATCTAATTCTGGGGAAGTGCCTCAAGGAACACCTCAACCAAGCCGTGATTGTCCAGCATGTCCATGATTTCGTCAACGCTGAGCAACGGCTCGACGGCGCTGTCATAGCCCGCAGGCGCCCCCTCGCGACCGGTGCGGTCCATCGCCTTCAGCGGCTCAACCTTGTAGTAATCCTCATGCTCGGTGGCGCACAGCGCCTCCTCGGGCGTCATCAGGGCCTCGAACAGCTTCTCGCCCGGCAGCATGCCGATCTCCGTAACCGCGATATCCTCGGCCTTGCGCCCGAAGCGCGGCGCGTAGATGCGGATCAGCGCCTGGATCAGGTCGCTGATCTTGAGCACCGGCATCTTGAGGATGTAGATCTCGCCGCCGCGAGCGTCGAGGCTGGCCTTAAGCGCCAGTTCCACCGCCTGGGGGATGCTCATGAAGAAGCGCCGCGCGTCGCGGTGCGTCAGCGTCACCGGCCCGCCGCCGCGGATCTGATCGATGAACAACGGAATCGCGCTGCCGCGGCTGGCCAGCACATTGCCGAACCGGATCACGCAGAAGCGCGTGCGACGGTCGCCCTTGTACTGGCTGGCGCTGAGGATCACGCGCTCGCCCAGCAGCTTGGTGGCCCCCATGGTATTGGTCGGGCTGACGGCCTTGTCCGTGCTGATCCCGACCACCAGCTCCATGTTGTAGTCCAGCGCGGCCTCAACCACGTTCTGGGTGCCGATCACGTTGGTCTTGACCGCCTCGAAGGGGTTGTACTCGCAGATCTCGACGTGCTTGAGGGCGCCGGCGTGGAACACCACCTCGACGTCCTCGCAGGCCCTGAGCATCCGCTCGCGCTCGCGGACGTCGCCGACCAGGAAGCGCAGGTCCGGTCGGTCGCCGAAGTCGCGGCGCATCTGGTACTGGTTGTACTCGTTGCGCGACAGGACGCGCACCACGCGCGGCTGATACTCAAGCACCTGGCTGACAATCTCGCGGCCGATCGAGCCCGTCCCGCCGGTGACCAGGATCGCCTTGTTGTGGAAGGCCTCTTCCAGCGATTTGGGAAAGGTCATCGGGCTGAGGCGATCGGCGGCCAACTGGTTGGCGGCCGCGATCCGCTCGGCCGCCTCCTTGAGCTTGTGCCGCTCCTTGTACTTCGTCACTGCCTATATTATCGGCTATGGCACGGCGCGGCTTTGCCCATCCCCGCCGGGCTGCCAATGCTATGCTCAACGGGGATGGTAGGCGGCAGCACCAGGGCGGCAACGGGCGACGCGCCGCTGCTCAGCGTCGTGATTCCGTGCCTCAACCGCGCGCGGCTGATCCGCCGCGCGCTCACCAGCGTGCTCAGCCAGGACTTCGCGGACTTCGAGGTGATCGTCGTTGACGACGGCAGCACGGACGGCAGCGCGGAGGCCGTCGCGAGCTACAGCGACCCGCGGGTGCGGCTGGTGCGGCATGAGGTCAACCGGGGCTGCTGCCCGGCACGCAACACGGGCGCCGCCCACGCCCGCGGCGAATGGGTGGTCACCTTCGACAGCGACGATGAGCTGCTGCCCGGCGCGCTGAACCGGATGCACGAGCTGGCGGTTGCCACTCCACCCGAGATCAGCCGCCTGGTGTTCATGCACCGGCTGGACGACGGCAGTCTGTCGCCGCAGCCGCCGCTGATCGACGAGGTCTGGGACTACGAGACGTTCCTCCGGCGCCGCGAGCGGATGCGCCGGCAGGTGGAACTGCTGACCTGCACCCGGCGCTCGACGTTTGCTGAGCTCAGGTTTCCGGACAGCCGCGCCTGGGAAACCGCCTACTGGTATCGGTTCGGCCGCCGCTTTCGCACGCGCAGCGTGGGCGAGGCGCTGCTGCTGCGCCACAGTGATGCACCCAACCGGATGAGCGGGCCGAGCCCCTGGCAGTTGATTCCGGAGGCGGCTGATCAGGCTGATGCGATCGGGGTCGTGATTGACGAGCAGGAACGCGACCTCGCACGGTTGTCACCCGCATTGCTGCGGCGCGTGCTGGTGCTGGGGGTCACCTACAGCTTCCTGGCGGGCCGGCGTTGCGATGGCCTGCGCTACGCCTGGCGCTGGCTGAGGCGGCGGCCGCTGGACCTGCTGATGTGGGGGGCGCTGCCGGCGGGTCTGCTGGGGCCCTGGTGCTACGCGCTGGGGCTGAACATAGTGTGGCGGCTGAAAGGCGCAGTGCTGCGCTGAGCCGGCCACGGCGGGACGCTATACTCGCCGCATGGGAGTCAGGACCGCCGCTGCTTCATTGGTGCCTCTCCTCGTCCTGCTGAGCGCCTGTCCGGCTGACAGCGGTGCAAGCCACGAGCTGCCCGCCGACTGGCCGATCGCGCAGCTGACGATCGATCCCGACTGGCAGCTCAGAAAGCCGGCGAGCGCGATGCACCAGCTGGATCCGGCGCAGTATCCCGACCCGATCTGGCTGGTGGTGTTCGACAAGGACGGCGACTGGCCGGGCGTGGTCAGCCACGTCGAGGGCTGTCTGAAGCCGCTGGGCTGGCTCCGGTCGAAGAGCAAGGGGCTGAGCAACCCGCTGGGGCTCGACCTGCCGGAGACCAGAACATACTACGCGCCGGACTACCTGACCGAGGTCTACATGACCAACGGGTGCTACTTCGACGTGCTGATCGACATCGACGTCGAGTTCGCGCTGCAGATCAAGCAGTACAGCCAGCCGCCGGAGTTGATCCAGGCCGCCCTCAACCACCGGCAGCGCGACCCCAAGCTAACCGAGGCCCTGCTGGACGCCATCATGGAACCGATCAGCTAGTCGCCGGCGCCCCCATGCCCCAGTAGTGCCAGACGTCCAGGTCGTCGGGCATGTCGGAGCCGTGGGTGCCGCGGCCGGTTTCCTCATCGACGTGCGCGCCGTGGTCGGGAGTGAAGGCCAGCGCGTAGGAGCGGTCCCGCCAGTGCTCGCGCGCGGCGTCGGCCAATTCGGCAAAGGCGTCGACGTGCCGCCGGGCCGCCGCCAGCGCCTCGGAGCCAAGCGGCGTGGTGCGGTGCAGCGTGTCGTCGTACTGCTGGTGATAGGCCAGGATGAAGTGGTGCTCGTCGCGCTCCAGCAGCGCCAGTGTACGGGCGGTCACCTCCGGGTCGTAGTCCTCGCTGAAGTGGTCGAGTTCGCGCTGGCGGAAGATGCAATCGATGCTGCTGTCCCTGACCGCCACGATCGCCACCCGCCGGCCCGCATGCAGCAGTGCGTCGAACAGCGTGTCACAGGCCAGCACGGGCTTCTCGTACTGGCGGATGCCGTGAGCCGCGGGCGAGGCGCCGGTGAACATCGAGGCAAAGCAAACCGGCGTCTTGCTGGGCAGCTCGGCCCGGAGCTGCACCGCGACCGGCGCACGCGAAGTCACGGGGGCGAAGTCCACCAGCTTGCGTCGTCTGAGCACGGCGCCGACGGCGTCCGGCGCATAGATCAGGCAGCGGTCGAGCGGCCGAACTCCACAGGCCTGCCGCGCGGCTTCCAGCACAGTCTCCAGCGGCCGCGCGCTATTGAGCGCCGGCGGATCGGCGCCGAGCAGCGCGGCGATGGTCGGCGTGCAGGCGGCGATCGAGGGAGCAGACACGTCCGTCATGCAGACAGCATACTCCTCTCCCCGGTCTGCTCCACCACTACTCGGCGATGAACTCCGCCGTCCAGGATGGGCGCTCCGGAATCTCGCCGGTGTCGATCATCCCGCGCCACTTCTCGTCCGTCAGGCGGTCGTCCATCGCCCAGGTAAATTCGTAGTAGGAGTAGACCCCGCCGCGCGCCGCCTGCAGGCCCCCGTAGCCGTCGGGCACCACCACGCAGAGCTCGAAGATCCGGCCCGTGCCGACCTCGCGCACCTGGCTGAAGGTGAAGTCCGAGGCCACGTCGGCAATGATCGCCGCCGGTTCGTCGCCGGGCTCGATGATCCCGTGTGGATCGGGCTCGCCCTGGAAGTCCCCCGACTCCTCCACCATATGCTCCAGCCACCACTCGTAGCCCTTGAGCTGCCAGTTCTCGTCCTCGGTGATGGCCTCGCCCGCCAGCTCGCGCTCGGCAATGCTCTGGAAGCTGACCAGATGCTCGATCAGCGAGCCGAGCAGCGAGTCGAGCTGGCTGCTCAGCAGGCCGCGCAGACTGAGCCCCTCACGGGTCAGCTGGGCCAGGGCGCGGAGCCGTGCGAACGCCAGCGGATTGGGCTCGACCCAGTTCCAGACCACCTCGCCCGGCGGGGCCGCGCCCGCCATCGGATAGGCCTGCTTGGCGTAGAGGATGGTGTCGTGCTTGAGCTCCGCCCAGCTGCCCAGCGCGGTGTGCAGGTCCTTGCGCGTCCAGGCCGCCGTCCGCATGAACGGCGGGTACTCCTCGCCCTTGTCCGCGATCACGCCGTCGAGCGTATAGAGCCAGCTGAAGTAGACGTTGGGCGTCCAGTCCGCTTCCGTGAGCTGGGCGACCTCGCCGCGCACCTTCGCCATCTGGCTGTCGTAGTTCGCATAGGCCGTCTCGCCCAGCTCGTCGAGGATGCCGAGCGCCTCGTCATTGCCGAAGGCCGCCAGCACGTCCAGCCCGTTGGGCATATAGCGGTCGAGGACCTTGTCGTGGAGCAGCTGCTGGAAGATGTAGGCGTCCAGCACGAAGCGCTGGCCCATGAAACGGAAGCCGTGGGTCACCTTCACCATATCCTCGCCCGGCGCGACGAACATCGAGTTGACCTGCGGCGGTGGCAGCTGCTTGGCCTGCTCGCAGAACTGCCCCAGCAGTTCGTCGTCGGCCAGGTCGGCCAGCGTCAGCGAGTCGCCGTAAACCTCGCGCGCCACGGCGGTGTATTCGTGGATGCCCAGGTCGTCGGCGCGGCCGACCAGAAACGCCGTCGGGTCGTAAACGCTGGCCCACAGCGAGGTGGCGGCGCTGTCACCGGATCCGGTCAGATGGCACAGCCGCGTGATCAGCAGCGCCAGCCGCGTCTCGGCCGGCACCTTGAGCCGCAGGTTCATCCTGCCGTACCACATCAGCGTGCGGAAGTAGCGCTCGCGTTGCTCCGTGCGCGTGTAGTGGCCGCGCGGTATGTACTGGGTGTAGTCCTCGGTGTAGTTCTCCGTAATCGACAGCAGCGGCGAGGGGCCGAATGCGTCGTGGGCCTCGATCAGCGCCAGCTCGGCAGCCACCAGGTCGGCGATCGGACCGGCAACCGCGGGCGGCTTGTCCATGATCAGCTGCTCGGCGATCGCGAAGTAGGCCCAGACCCGTCGGGCGGCGTCCTCCAGCGAGGTCTTCTCGGCCTGCTTGTACTGCTCCTCGGCACTGTCCTCCAGTGCCGCGGTGAGTTGCTCGATCGTAGCGTAGAACTGCTCGTCCTCGAGATCGCGCAGCAGCTTGTCGAACAGCAGGTGGTAGACGTGCAGCACGCTGTCGACGGTGACGAACACCGCCTGGTCGCGGCCCTCGATGCGGCTGTAGATGTGGTAGAACTCCTTATACTCCGCCGGCATCACCACGAAACCGCTCTGCGAGAGCACCTCGCGCTGCCGCGCCGACAACTCCTCGGGATCGAGCAGGCTGACACCCGCCAGATCGATCGGCAGCTCCAGCAGCGGATCGCTGAAAGCCGCCGGCAGCTTGATGGCCGGCTGGGAATAGCTGCCCGCGAAGCCCGGCGCGATGGCGCCCAGCTCCACCGGATCGTCGCCTCTGGGAGCCGCTGGCTCGGGCTCCGGGTCAACCGGCTCGGGCGTCGGGTCGACCGGCTCGGGGTCGGGCTCGTCCGGGCCCGGCTCGGGCTCCGGTTCAGCCGGCTGCTCCGGCTGCTCCTCCGCCGGCTGGTCCTCCGCAGGCTGGTCCTGCTGCTGATCGGGCGTGTCCAGCTGCGGATCGTCCGTGGCCTTGGCGCTGCCGCCGCCGCAGGAGCAGGCCGGCAGCAACAGGATGCTAGCGAGCAGCACCGCGCCCCCGATGTGTCTCAGGAAGTAAGTCATGGCGAAACCCCCGTTCGTGCCCGCTGGGCACGCTGATTGTCCGCAAGTCCGCAGAACCGCTGTTGGTCCAACTCCGCCCGGCCTCCCTAAGTCCAGTACGTGGCATCGGCTCCGGTCCTGCTACCTTGGTTATACCATCGCGCGCGGGTTAGAATCGGCGGATGAGCCACGCGCGCCCGACCGCCTGTACCATCGTGCTGCTGGCAATCGCCGGCTCGCTCTCCGCCTGCGCGCCGCCCGGTGAGCTGCCCGCGGACTGGCCCGTGCGGGGCCTGACGCTGCCGCCGCAATCCTCGCAGGTGGAGATCAAGGCCGAGCCGATCTTCGACTACAGCATCCCGGACTGGGGAGACTCCAGCGAGGCAGTCGAGGACTGGACGGTGACGTTCGCCTGCCGTCTGGGCTGGCAGGACGCCCTGTTCCACATGGAGCGGCGGCTGGTCAAGGCCGGGTTCACCGTTGACCCGCGCGGCGACCGCGCCCTGACGGGGCTGGCCCCGCTGGAGGAGCAGGCCAGGCTCTATATCCACCCGGAGCGCCGGCTGGCCGTGCTGCTGCACGCCGAGCTGGCCATCCTCGGCTACGAAGGCTTCCCCTATGTCCTGCAGATCGCCCAGTTCCCGCCCGCCGCCGACTAGTGCATCGGCTAAACTAGCGCCATGGCGGAAGAGCCGGAGGCGCGGGCGCTGCTTTACGGCGCGGACCCGGCGGCGGGGCTGGTCGGTCTGGCCCCCAGCGGGGAGGGCGCGCAGCTCTGGTGGCGGCGCGACGGCGGGATCGCCCCCGAGCGCGAGGCGTTTCACCCCTTCTTCCTGACCTCGCACCCGCAGCTGCTGGACGACTTCAAGCCGGAGCCGGAGATCACGGCTCTCGACGGCACGAACCTCTACAGCCACCGCGTAAGCTGCGACGGCTGGGCCCACTGCGACGCCGCGCTGAAGCACATGGTCGGCTACTATCGCCAGCACCGCTCCGAGTTCGAGTACGAGCCTTATCTGCGTTTCACGGACGAGGTCAACCAGTATCTGCTCGCCAGCGGCCGGACCCACTACCAGGAGCTGGACCTGCGCTCGCTGCGGGTGCTCTACCTGGCGCTGCGCGCCGTCGCCGGCGAAGGCGCGGACTATGCCGACCCGTCCGAGAACAGCGACACGATTGTGATGGTCGGGCTCAGCGACGGGCGCGAATTCCACCAGCTCTGCCACCTGGACGGCAGTGAGCAGGCGTTGATCGAGCGCGTCGGCGAGGAGATCAGCAGCTTCGACCCGGACGTGATCGTCGGTCACGACCTGTTCAAGGGCGCGCTGAGCTACCTGGCCGCCCGCGCCCGGCGCCACGGCGTCAAGCTCAAACTGGGCCGCGACCAGAGCGCAATGACCATCCGCAAGTCGCGGGCGCCGGCCGCCGAGAAGCAGCTGGAGTACCCGCGGGCGGACGTCGCCGGCCGCAGCCTGGTCGACACCTGGTTCCTGGCCCAGTACTACGACGTCGTCAAGCGCGACCTGGCCCGCTACGATGCCCCCTACGTGGCGCGCTATCTGGACGAGACCTGCCAGCTGCCCGATCCGGTGCCGGCCTGGGACGTCGAGCACCTCTGGCAGTCCAAGCGCCAGCTGCTGGTCGCCGACATCCGCTACGAACTGGACGCCGCGCGGATCGTCTTCCAGATGCTGGGCGGCAGCTACTTCGCCCAGGCCCAGATGCTGCCGCTGAGTCTGCAGGACTGCGTGGTGCGCGGCAACGGGGTCAAGATCAACAACCTGCTGCTCCGCGAGTACCTGCGCCGCGGCGAGAGCATCCCCGCGCCGGTCGAGGGCCGCTCCTTCATCGGCGGCTACACCGACATCCGCATGACCGGGCTGATCCACGACGTGCTCAACGTGGACATCGCCAGTCTGTACCCGTCGATCATGCTCAGTCACGGGGTCAAGCCCGCCACGGACACCGGCGACGTATTCCAGCCGCTGCTGAGCGAACTGACCAGCCAGCGGCTGGCGGCCAAGCAACTGGCCCGCGACGCGGAGGACGCGGGCGTGCGGGTGCGGGCCGACGCCCGCCAGGCGGCCTTCAAGATTTTCATCAACAGTTTCTTCGGCTACCTCGGCACCAACCGCATGAACTGGGCCGACCCCCGCCAGGCGGAGTTCATCACCACCACCGGCCAGGAGCTGGTCAAGCAGCTGGCGCAGTTGGTGGAGGACGAGGGCGGCAAGGTGATCGAGATCGATACCGACGGCGTCTACTTCACCGCCCCCGAGGGCTGTGCGGCGGCCGAGCAGCACGACGAACTCGTGGCCCGCATCAACGACCGGCTGCCGGCCGGCATCACCGTCGAGCTGGGCGGCTACTTCCCGGCGATGCTCAGCCACAAGGTCAAGAACTACGCGCTGCTGGACGAGCACGGGCGGATCACGGTCAAGGGCAGCGGGCTGAAGAGCCGCGGGCTGGAGCCGTTCCTGCACGACTTCATCTCCTTCAGCCTGGCGGCGATCCTGCACGGCCAGCCGCAGCGCATCGGCGAGCGGCACCGCGAGCTGGCGCGCAAGATTGAAGGACGCACGATCAACATCGCCCTGCTGGCCAGGACCGATACGCTGATCGAGTCGCTGGACACCTACCGCGCCAAGGTGGAGGCGGGCAGCCGCAACCGCGCGGCGGCCTACGAAGTAGCGCTGAGAGCCAGCCGCCCGCTGCGCCCGGGCGACCAGGTCAGCTACTACGTCACCGGCGAGAAGATCACGGTCAAGGCCTTCGAGGCGGCCAAGCCGCTCAGGCAGTACGATCCCCAGAGCCCGGACTACAACGTCAAGTACTATCTGAAGAAGCTGGACCAGAACCTGAAGAAGGTCCGCGGCTATCTGGGCGACGACGAGCAAAGCGGGCTGTTCGACGAGGAATGACCGCCTCCCTGACGCCCGCCGGCCGCCGCAAGCCCGGCGGCGGTGTGGTAGAACATGATGCAGACTGCTGGAGTCCTATCAGTGGAGGTGGGACAATGCGTTTCTGGAAAGCCATCGGCGTAGTGACCGCGCTGGCCGTGCTCGCGGCAGGCGTCTACTTCGTCTCCTCCCTGATCACCGAGGACGAGGAAGACGAGGAATTCGACTTCGCGACCGGCTAGCACAGCGCAGGCGGGATAGGCCGGGGCCGCACATGCAGCCGGCCGCCACGGGTGATTGCGCATCGGGTCAGCGTGCTGCCTCAGGCAACCCCCGTGCTCCGGCGCCGCGCTGCCTCGCTACAACCCACGCTGGCGGCTTAGGTGCCGCTCGATCTGCGTGAGCAGCTGGCGGCTGCGGCGGTCGGGGAGCCCGGCGTAGGTCACCAGCGCCAGCACGCCGCCCAGCACCCCCCAGAGCAACGCGTAGTTCTCGTGATAGCCCTTGGCCGCCGCCAGGAAGTGGCAGCAGACGGCGCTGGGCAGCACCAGCAGCAGCCAGCCGCCCAGTACCCAGCCCAGGCCGGCCAGCGCCGACAGAATGTTCGGGATGTTGATCAGCAC
>Ga0180431_10002934_pt1 | contig 22327 bp, 22 predicted proteins | sample SS_ome_11_FD_132459 | JGI IMG/M metagenome (GOLD analysis project Ga0180431, IMG submission 132459) | Hypersaline lake sediment archaeal communities from the Salton Sea, California, USA - SS_1_MS_1 metaG | ecosystem: Environmental > Aquatic > Non-marine Saline and Alkaline > Hypersaline >...
ATACGCCAACATCGACAGGCTCTCGTGAAACACCTCACCTCGATGCCGGCCTCCACATGTGGATTCTCGGGAGAATACATAGTAATCTTAACCGCATTTTCGCACTGGCTGACAACGCTTATAACGCATTAATGAAAAAGCACTCCAGTAGAGCATCTCCGTATCGGGATCATCGAATGTACACAGAGGAATCCGAGAATAGAGTTTTTCATTGTGGTGAATATAGGATTGCAGATCTTCATCCGTCAACCCAGCCGTCCGTTGAATGACACGTTCCAGGTCGGCATCGTCTTTAGCGAATCCGCGGATGATCCGGAGTCTCCGGTTCTGATCCGGTTGGAGGGTGATGGACTTTTCCAGGGCGATCACTCGGGCCAGGTCTTCCACAGAGCGAGGCGTCTTTTCACGACACCGGATATATGATAAAAAATCATTTTCTGAGAGGCTCGTCACCTCATCCGACACCATCCCCATCCTGTCCAGCGAATCGACGGCCGCCACCAGGTATCCTCGGATTTGCCCGTTACCGGCCTGCCTGTCGGTAAAGGATGTCTGTTCGGTCTCCCGGGCCAACAGTGTGTATACACCGCTCGTCTCATAATCCCGGCGATAGACATTGTAACGTACGTGGGGGTCGATCCGGTTCCAGGAGAGGCGGATGCACCTGCCATCATCCCATATTTCTTTTTTGAGCATAGGTGGATTCAGGGACGATGCCATGGGAGCAAACGTTACGTCCCGCCGTTCTCCCTTCGACTCCAAATTCTCTATCACACCCGTATGGATGGCCACCTCCCCGGTTCGCCGACACATGACCGTGATCGTGTAAGCATCACCCGACTTGATTTCGTCGAAATGCCCCAATTCGATGCCGTAGAAAGCGTATCGATTCACATTCTCGTCATAACTGCCCCATCGCGGGGCTGTGTCCGTCAAAATCCGATTCTTATCCCCGTTGAGGACAACCATGATGCGTGGCCTGGGGGTGTGGTGACACCGTTCTCCATCGGCATGGTGCATGCGTCCCCGGACGACGTACACCGGACTCGTCTCCGGTTCGACTCGATGGGGAATTCGAACCGCACCCTCTGAATAATTGTAAAAACTCGTCATCCCATCGGGCGGCTCCGACAGCATGAATACATCGTGTACCTTATCGACAAAGGGTATGTCGTGATCGAGTACCCATCCGTCTGGCAATTCCTCGTGGATACACATGACACCGTTCCGTTGATGATGAAATCGGACACAGTCGAACGTGCGATAATCGTTTCGCAGGAAGGGTATCATGGTTATCTCGACAGATTCGTCCCCCAGGTTTCTGATCTCGATATCCTGAATGGCCAGCCGTGAGCTGTACACAAGAAACGTAACATCGACCCGGATTTCCCGAAACGGTTGAAAGGTGTATGTAACCATATCGGCGTAGGAAGCGTGAATCACGGGTTCTCGAAACATTTCCTTCAGCTGGTAGACATACGCATCGCCGCGCTTGAAGGCCAGACACCAATCGCCGGCCGTATCCGTGATGAAATCCAGGCCCTTGTTGGGATCGTAGAACACAAAGTGAAATCCCTCGTCCAGCGTAAACTCCGATCGTTCCATGGCGGCTGCGTACGTTGTATACAGGGGCGAATCGCGAGTGGCGGAAAGATTGGATAAAAAAGGCTGCTGCGCTTCCAGAACAGATGAAGTGGACAGGACAAAGAGCAGCACAATACCCACGTTACGAATCGAATACCTTCCCATAATCGTCGATCCCAAAAAGGTGATATCTGAAAATATATTCTAGTCTAGAACGATTTTGATCTGTTTCTGTACGAACGTCTCCTGGGATGGCGGAAAGGCGACATGCAGGGTGATGACCCCGCCGTCGCTCATGTGATGGATTTTTCCTCCCTGCAGACGTTGTACATCTTGATCGAAAACCCTCAGAGCAAATTCACCCACCGTATCCGATTTACCCTCCAGATCCACGGTATAGGTGTTGCCCGTTAAGCGGGCATTCCGTATGCGATACCCCGTCGATTCCTCGCCCACGCTCGGCCTGGGCATGACCGGGATCATCCCGATCCCGTGGCGATGCGTGAGTGTCACCACGGATCGATCCTTCACATCGAACACCACGGGTTCTTTGAGCAGCCCGCGATGGGTTTCGGGATGAAATATTACGGACTCCCCGTCCACCGTCATCGCTTCGACGATCATGCCATCGGGTATCTCAGGATAGAGGTGTACGGTCACAGGCTTTCCGCTTTTCTGCGACAGCGTGAACGTGGTCTTATTGGCGAATCGCTCCATGTGCATCGACAGGTAAGCATCGCCCATTCGAAGGTTATTCACCCCGACGCGATCCCAGTGCAACGGAAAACGGGGTTTTAATTCAGCCGTATTCCGGAGGGCATGGGGTTTCCAGCCGATCATTCCTGTGATACCGGGATGGAGCACGTTGGTCTCGGACCAGCACTGATGGGGACACACACCCGACGGCTCGTAAACCGTCCCGTTCATCACCTCTTCCACGAAACCCTTGGCCCAGTGATTTTTAATCATCTGGTTGTTGTAGATATGGGAGAATCCCTGGACGGAACGTCCGTATGTGTATTCCGCCAATGCTGTCCAGCCCGTATACAGGGGCCATACACTGCCGTAGTGATATCCCCGTGGATTGAAGAGAGGAGACGCGGAACTCAGAATGCGGACACCCCAATCGGACGTAAACCCATTTCCAGCATAAGAATCGAGGACGGGAAGGACTTTCTCGTCGTCCAGAAGACCGTAATACATCACTACGGCGGGCAGTATCGTCTCTTCAGGATTGTACGACCCGTCATTGAGCTTACCGTAGTAGAAAAAATGGGCGTCATCGTTCCAGAAATCCGTGTTGAGCGTGCTCTGGACTCTCTCGGCATCCTGGGTATAGGCTTGGGCATGCTCCCGTTTGCCCAGGCACTGACCGATGTAGGCCATATCCATCAACGACCGGGCCCACAGGCCGGCCAGGTAAAACGTCGTGTGTGCACCCCACAGCTTCCCCCCTTCCACCCATCCGTGTCCGACGTTCGTATTCTCGATGAGTCCGTCCTTGTCCGTGTCTGTCGTATAGAGAAAATCCATAGCCCGTTTCAGGTGAGGCCAGCTTTCACGGATGAATCCGATATCCCCGGAACCACGCAGATAATGTGCCGCCAGAATAATATAGAGGGGCGTTGCATCGGCGGCATCGTAATGGATCACGCCACTGGTCGAGAATTCATGGAATATTTTACCGGAAATATCCTGGTATGTTTGAAAAAATGCCAATTGTTCTCTGACCTGTTCGAAATCACCGTAATCGTCTACGGCAAAGGCCGACCACGCCGCATCCCGCCCAAAATACCACCCGTACCCTGGCCGGCCGCTGATGGTATGACGGCCATCCCAGCCCTTGTCTGTCGTGGCATACCCGGCCACCAGGGCCGTGCCCAGCGTAGGCGTATTCACAAAAAAGCGATCCGTTCCCACCAGGGCCCACTTCCACAATCGGTTGAATTCTTCGTCAGGACTCTCTATCGTTACAAATGCATTCAACAGGTGGCGATAATGGTCGACGGTCTGCCGGTATTCGCGGATTGGATTCTCCAGCAAAGAACGGAAATGCGTGAGCGCTTCCTCTTTCCCCTGATCCGTACCCGTAATGGAAAAATGGAGGGAGTAATTATTCGACTCGTTAAGAGGAAAAAGCGTTGCATGCACGACCTGATTCATGTCTGTGGCCTGACCGGATAACGCATTTCCCTGCCATTCCACGTCCTCGTATTGCCCTTCGATATGTTGTTCCGGTGGGCAATCGGCACCAAATACACAGTAAAAATCACCCGTCTCGTCCTTCACGTGAAGCGCATGCAATCCATCGTCATACCCGAAATGGACATCCCCCAGCGCAACCTCATCGTACGGCCACATCCAGCGAAGGTCGCTCCGGAACTGGATCAACAATCGTAGATTCTCGGCTCCCTTCGATGCGTATCGAACGACAACACCCCCCTTTTCCATCGAGGGAAATACCGTTTCGATGATAGGGCCCGACGGGGATTGATAGGTGCGCTTAATAGATTCCGGCCGGATCTCGACTCGAGCCTTCATTTCCTCGAGCCAGAGGATCGAATCGCCCGCGACAATGCCAGCCTTAAAATCCCGGAGCACCCGAAACGGATGCACCCACACTTCATCGATGCCCGCCTTCTCCCTGCCCATGAACAGGGCCCGGCGACCCGCCAAATCGTAGAAATCCTCTCCGGGGTCTTCGATCATAAAAACCAGATCCGTGGCCGGCGGATTGGACCATTGCTCCTTTCGTGCAGGAACAACCGCCTCGGTCTGGATGGAAAACGGTTTCGGCTGATGATCAAACGCTTTCCAATACGTCGCTGACTCCTCGTGTTTTTTTTCATCGAGATAAAACAGACAATTTTCCACAAACCTCGCTAGTCTGCCGTGGAGCCGGTTCTTTCGGCTAAAATGGATGAATCCACCGACAGACAGTATACGGCCGTTCCCGTTGCCGTATTCCATCATCAGCCGATGGTCGCCGTGTATGGTGATATACGACTTCTCCACGGCGACAACCTTCCCCTCAACAGGAAAGACGCGTCCAGAGTAACCGATGAGAGGAAGCTGGTGATCCTCGAATCCGTCCCAGATGAACGCACCGCCGAACAATCCAGTAAATACGGGATGCCCTCGCCAGCTCTGCAATCCCTTCTGGTCGAAGAGCCAGTCATCCCAAATCGATATCCTGCGTATTTCCGGCTTTTGAGATTCGATGCCCGCATCATACGGTAGCAAGACCGCATAACCGGAAAGCAGAAAACGTACATTATGCTGAAAAAGCGAGGCAAACGCTGAAAGATTATCTTCGGATATCATCCACCGTTCATAGGAGGATGAATCGGGCATATGAATCCAGTACACGTCTATGTCGCTACTGCCGATGCTCTCTTCTTCGATGCGCACTTTTCGAGGAAGAATCCCGGCACGGTCTTCCAGCCATTCCAGGACAGCCCGATCCTCATCGGTCATGTCCTCGCCCACGATAACGTATCCAACCCGGACGGGACGACGAGAACATTCCGTGCAAACACAAAATATAATAATGGCAATAAACGCAAGATAAGAGAACCGGTGTGCTTTCATGGTGTGTCCGTGACTATCTTCAGATATCGTCGATGAGATACGGGAGGACGTTAACCTTCGCTGCCGTCCCAACAATAGGTACAGAGACGTTCCTTGGGCAATCCAATGGCATCCACCATATTGTCCAGAGTCTGGTATTGGAGTGTCGTTAGATTCAATCGCTTCTCTATCTGTTTTACCATGCTTGCGTATCTATCCGATGTGTCATCCGCGTATTCGTCGAGATACCTGTCGCTGGTCCCTTCCAGCTCATGGATGGCTTTCCGGGCGGCCAAGTCCAGCGCCGACCGGGACCGCGAAAAATTCAAGAATTTACAACTGTGCACCAACGGAGGACAGGAAGGCCGCATGTGCACTTCTTTGGCTCCGTACTCGTACAGTCGGCTTATAGTCTCCTTGAGTTGGGTACCCCGAACGATAGAGTCTTCGCAGAATAAAAGCCTGACATCGTTTATGATCTCTTTTATGGGGATGAGTTTCATCACCGCCACCAGATTTCGAATCTCCTGATCCTGGGGCATGAAGCTTCTGGGCCAGGTCGGCGTGTATTTTACGAACGGCCTACGATAGGGAATCCCGGCCTCGGTGGCGTATCCGATGGCGTGTCCGACACCGGAATCGGGGATGCCCGCCACGATATCGGGTCGTATCGTATCGTTTCTGGCAAGCATGGCGCCGCACCGGTTGCGAACGATTTCCACGTTGGTACCCTCATAATTCGATGAGGGATAACCATAATAAATCCAAAGGAACGAACAGATTTGCATGTGATCCGATGGAGGTTTCTTCTGCTCGACACCATCCTCGGACATGAAGACGATTTCACCGGGTCCCAGATACTTCTTTTCGGTAAATTCCAGATTGGGAAAGGCAGACGTTTCCATCGTGACAGCGTAGGCACCGGCCTTTTCTCCGATCACCACCGGTGTACGACCCAGCCGATCGCGAGCGGCGTATATGCCCTTGTCCGTGAGTAACAACAGCGAACAAGAGCCTTCTATTTTTTCCTGGGCATTCTGAATACCCTCTTCGTACGTTCTCTCCTGATTGATCAGGGTTGCCACAACTTCTGTGGGATTGACCTCTCCTCCGCTCATCTCAGAAAAATGAATGCCCCTTTTATTGAACGCTTGTTTCATCAATTGGTCGATGTTCTTAACAACACCCACGGTAACGATGGCATAAACACCCAGATGGGAACCCACGATCAGCGGCTGATCCTCATAATCACTGATCACACCAATGCCCTTGTGGCCTTCCATACGCACGATGTCATTTTCGAATTTGGAACGGAACTGTGAAGTCGTGATATCATGAATGTATCGAAGGAATTCATCGGCATTCCGTACAGCTATGCCGCCCCGTCTCGTTCCCAGATGCGAATGATAATCGGTACCGAAGAATAAATCCCGAATAGCATCTTCCTTGGATACAACACCGAAAAAACCGCCCATCTATATCCCTCCTTAAACAAATGGAGGTGACAGTGATCCCCCCCCTTGACTTTCCTGAACATCGTGCTGAATTCAACGGATAAGAAGGCCGGAAAGATCCCCATCACCTTCACGAATGAATAGATGCACCATGATAATAATAAACAAAACGAATACAATAATCAACCGGTTTCTCGGCGAATTCGAGGGATAATTACGTTTTGGGTTTCATTCCTTCGATTTTTTCCTTCAACAGTTCACTGATCCCGGCGATGCTGCCCAGTACGCCAGATGCTTCGTAGGGCAGGAAGACTTTGGTGGCCTGTCCATCGGCGATTCTCTGGAGTGCTTCCAGGTATTTGATGGCAATCAGGTCGTTGGTTGGATTGCCCGCGTGGATGGCATTATAGACCGTCTCGATGGCTTCGGCCTCGCCCTGGGCAACCGCCACCTTCTCGTATTTATGGGCATCGGCAACCTTTTTAATGGCTTCGGCCTGACCCTCCGCCTTTAAAACAGCCGACTTCTTCGCACCTTCGGCCTCCAGAATCATGGCTCGCCTCTCCCGTTCGGCTTTCATCTGGCGGTGCATGGCTTCTGTTACATCGGAGGGTGGTTCGATCTTCTGGAGTTCAACCCTCCCAACCTTAGTACCCCATTTGTCCGTGGCATCGTCTAGAATCTGCCGTAATTGCGCGTTTATGGTATCCCTTGACGTCAGCGACTCGTCCAGGGCCATATCACCCACTAGATTCCTCAAATTGGTCTGGGCCAATTTTGTGGCGGCCGCGTAAAAATTAGCCACGTTGTAGGTCACTTTCACGGGATCCGTCACCTCATAGTATACCACGGCATCGACTTCGACAACCACGTTGTCCTTGGTAATAACTCCCTGAGGGGGCACGTCGACGACCTGCTCCCGCATGTCGACTTTGTGGATTCTCTCCAAGAAAGGAACGATGAGTGTCAATCCGCTATCCGCTGTCCGCTGGTACTTGCCCAGCCGTTCGACCAGTCCTTTTTCCCAGGGCCTGATGATTTTTAATCCCTTGGCCATTATGATAAAAAGAACGATTGCTACTAAGATGAACGCAAACATATCAGTCTCCTTTCTCGACTCGTTTGACGATAAGATGGGTTCCGTCCAAACGGACCACAATAACTTTTTCTCCGCTGGGTATCACCTCGTCGTTCTCACTCTCCGCCCGCCATTCCTCACGTTCCAATCGAATACGACCGGTGCTGTTTTCATTGTTGATCTCCTCCAGCAAGACACCTTGTTTCCCGATATTTCGGTCAGCACCGATTCCGGGAGGTTGTGCCTTGGTGAGTTTTTCGGAAAATTTTCGGGAGATAAGGAACAGCACACCTGAAATCACGATAAAGCTCGCCCACTGCCAACCGGTACTCATGCCCACAACAGCCAACACGCAGGCCACAGCCGCACCGATACCAAACCACAACAAGAAAAATCCGGCCGTGAAAATCTCTCCAACAATACAGATCGCAGCCAGAGCCAACCAGAGCATCCAGTATTCCAAATCCACGAAATCACCTCCTTTTCATGAGAAAACGTGTCTATCTATATTTCAATATCACTTCATACACATTGGACGATAAACGACTCGGTTTCATGATATTAAACACCGAAGCCGTCATGATTATTCAGTGTTCCGGATGATTTGTTGGGGTGCCGATGGAACATCGGGATATCGAAACTCGAACCCGGTTTTCATCAAACGGCCGGGCGACACCCTTTGGCCGGAAAGGAGTAAGACGTCACCCATTTCACTGAACAAAAAACGAAGCAGGGCCGCTGGTACACGAAGCCACGAAGGACGATGCAACGCATCGCCGATCATACTAATGAAGTCCATATTTTTAACAGGTAACGGCGATGTGAGATTAAACACACCCTCGGCTTTTTCGCGTTTCAGCAAAAAATCAATGGCACGAACAACATCTTCGACATGAATAACAAAAGACCGGTGCTCATGGATTCGCCCAACCGACAGATGGAGAGGTATCTGAATTTAGAGACTCGATACGATAACGTAAGCGAATAGACCGCTCGTTCACAAATCAATCACCTGAATATACTGGAATTGGCTGACACGTTGATAACGTGCCACAGACATGCGAATCAAGGCGGATTCAGGAGAACTCACAAACTCGGAAAGATAGGGATGCTTCTCCGTGTAGAGTCTTTGATAACGATCTTTCTCTTGCCGATCTCCGATGTCCTGGGCTTCTCCGTAGGCAGTCACGGCAATGGCCTGTTGAATATCTGACGAGCGATTGTTTTGATTGTCGATCATCATGGCTATTTTGGGAGTATCCATGATATGGGCATACTTCTTCGAATTTGTCGATGTGGCAAATACGATGGCCTTTAAATCATCGGTCGATGCAAAAGCGACGAGACTCAGATGGGGCTGATCGCCCATCAGCGTGGCCAGGACTCCGAATCGTTGCGATCGGAAAAGCCGATTCAAATCTGCCTTCAAGTCCCCATCCATACTAGCCCTTCACTCGTTCATCGGTTATAGATGGTTATATGGTATGCTGGACATTGGAAATGATCGCTTATTCCTGGGGTAATCCGTCTACGATCCGGGATAACAGGGATCGTCCCTTCTCGGGTGAAGATAAATCCTGGACACCGGCCAGGTATCTTCCGGTCTGGGAAACCAGGACGTATCCGTGGTAGGACGACCGGACAGCGAATCCTTCTCCGCTTACATCGTGGGATGCCACAAAAGGGCTATTCGAATCTTTATAGAACGTTCTCAACCGGTTCAGACCGTTTTTGGCTTCTTCAGGATTTTCGAAGACGACGACAAATCCGGCGATCTCCTCTTCTCCCGTAATGTACTTGGCCTCCAGCCCCCCTGGCAAAAATCCCTGATTCAGCATTTCCTTGGATATGTATCGGAGTGTCTTATCGACTTGTCCTTCGGCAGGCAGCAGGCGTAATGATGGAGGAAGATCGGGCGGGTCTGGTATGCGTTCCGATATCCTTTCCGCCACGGTGTGCACGGCTTTGTTCAACCGGTCGGAGATGTTCCCGGTTTTGATCTCGACCACGTACCGTCCCTGGAAAAATCGCAGCCCGTAGTCGGAAACGATGGCTTCTGTACCGATGCTTTTGTAGTGATATCCCGGCTGACGGTAGTTGGAGAAGAGGCCAAAACCATTCAGGGGATCTCCCATATCGTAGATATCCACAACGAAGGACGTGTCGTCTGCATTTCCCCAAAAATAGGTAAGCGTGGCCAGTTCCTGAAAACCGTATGTCAGGTATAGCTCGGCTTCCCCGTCAATGTACTCATACAAATTATCGGGAAAGTAATGTGTGAGCATACCGTCCCAGCTCCAACCTTTCTCGAAACCGGGTCCCGGAAAAAGCCGATCCAATCCCGTCTGGGATTTCTCGCAAGCGGACACAAAAATAAGCATCGCAAATCCAACCAGTGACAATTTCGGGGACATGTTTCCTCCTACTTACGTAAACAGCGCAGCAGCTCTCTTCATTTTCTCGTGTACGTTCAGACCATAACGGCATCGGACAAGACAACGCCCACATGCCAGGCACGCATCGGGTCTCCTTGACTGGGAAATTTGACGATAGGTGTCCATCGCCAGCTTCGTATCGTGGTATCCATCGGCATACATCAACGCGCGATTCACGTTGAAAACATCAACATCCTGGGGGCATCCTGTGCGGCACGCATCGCACATACGGCAAAACAAATCGTCAATGGCCTGTCCGTATCGGTGGAGCGTCTTGCGGTCTATCCACCCCATGCGCGTACCCATGGCCCGGATATCTTCCTCCAACTGGGCGTAGGTGACCATGCTGGGGATCGCTGCCGTAACGCCAGGATTTTGGAGAACCCATCTCAGGGCGGCCTGATGGGGACTCACGTTTCCCATCCGGTGGCTCTTATACCCTCCGGCCTGGGTTTTCATGGCCACGATGCCGATACCGGAATCGGCCGTTTGATGAATGACAGAACCCAGTTCATCGGGGGATTTAAAATTGTAGGCCACCAGGATCATATCGTAAACATCCATCTGGGCGGCTGCCCTCAGGAGTTCTATCTGATTCCGATGCGTCGTAAAACCGACGAACCGGGCTTTCCCCTCCTCCTTCACTTTTTGAAGCACTCGCAAGGCGCCCTCGTCCCGCAGTTGACTCACCCTCTTCAGGTCGTGCAGCTGGATGATATCCACATAATCGGTCTTCAATGACTTTAAGCTGGCCTCTACCGAAGCCATCATGCTATCGGCACGATCGATGTGCACTTTTGTCGCCACATACGTCTCTTTTCGCCTGGTCTTCAGCACCTTACCCACGACGACTTCGTTATACCCGTCCATGTAGGAATGGGCCGTATCGATGTAGTTCACGCCCAAATCGATGGCTCTGTGAATAATGGCGGGATCGCGTGTCCGCATCGCCCCATAACCGACCGTCGACAGTTCGAGGCCCGTCCGGCCCAGCGGGCTATATTCCGGGACGAATGTGTTGTTCATCACTTGTGTATCGCAGAAACGAGTAGGCCACCGAAAACGATCACCGAAAAAAACAGGCATGCCTAAACCGGCGGCCACGGATTGAGCCGCCTTGTGCAAGAACGAACGCCGGTCGATGCGGCGATGTTTTTTGGGATCGACATTCTCTGGTGGCATTATCATGTATCCACCTATTTTACTTTTGATGCTGCTGAATTCGAGTATATAGTTTGCGGGCTCGATCGATTGATTTTTGAAATCGGTCAAGCCACTCAGCGCGCAAGAAAATCTCATCCTGATTTTGCGTGAACACCCGGTTCCAGTCTTCCCCCTGCTCGTTCAGGGTATTCGCCCATTCTTGAGCCTGCGTCGATAGCTGGATGACATGTTGCGAGTCCTTGCGCTCGATATAGAGATCGACTTCGATCAAACGTGTCATCACCAGCGTATACGTCTTCAAGGCTCGAACCATTCGCCACGCATAAATATCGGTTGGGAATGGCATGTTGTACGAAAGCAGCGATCTTGCAGAATTCAAACCATCCAGCGCCTTGGCATAATCCTTCTGAACCCAGCTTTTCGCCACGCCATCCATGACAGCTTTATACTGCTTGATCCATGCATCGGAAGACGTTTGCTGGGATTGAAGCCGGCCGGTTAGGATCCAACAAAAAAATAGAAATAACCGTGCTTTACGACTGTTGATCATCGTTTTAAATAGTGCTATAACTCTATCGGAGCAGGTGTCCATCTGATTGAACGAATGGATCGGAGAAAAAAAATCATTTTCTTCCGATGGGTTGTATTTCTTTCTGAACCAGATTCAGGGTATTAGAGCAACGTGTGACGACCGTTTTACGCATCAATTTCTGTTTGTCGGTGAGTGGGGAAAGCTTCTCCAAGCTTTGCACATGCTTCTTCAATTCTCCGGCATTGTTGAGTAAAAGCCTCCTTGCGGCACGCGCCCGGACTTTCTTGCCCTCTGCTTCGAGATTCTCCACATGGATAAGATTCTTCAGCACGGTCGTACGACTGGAAATGCACTGATACACCAACCATTGGAATGGATTCTCACTGGAGGGCTTATGCCGATCCAATAACGGCTGTATGTCATTCAACTGGTTCAATGCAACATCGTACTTCCGTTGTTCCCACGCTCTTTCCGTGAGTTTCAACCGATTTTCATACTCGGCCAAATCTGCCATAAAGGGTGACGTCAATTCAAGCTCGCTGGTTTTGGATACGTCTGATTCCGTCGATGCCGCAACCTCCCCCTCTTGCTGGCCCATGACCAACTTCTCCACCAGTGACTTCACGTCGCCGGGATTCACCGTTGCCTCGACGGTCATGGTAATCGTCCTGCCCTCCTCGGTCTGATCGACGACCTGAACGTTTTTCACGTACCCGGCAGTAATCGATTTGATGATATCCTCTTTCAGCTGGAAATTTTCGACATCCGTAGAGGATTCCACAAAAATATAATAAGATTCAATAGCTTCCCGTAAGGCAAGATCCTTGCATGTCTGACGGGCTTCGACCAGGCTCTCTTTATCACCATACGTGTATGAATACGTCCCGCTTATCGTATCCTGCGCCATACCCGCGGAAACCCAGATAGAAAAAAACAAAATGACCCAACGTAACCTCATGGCCAATCCCTCCCATTCCATTTTTCGCACATACATTATCACAACGCATGTAAAATAAAGTTTCGCTCGGTATTGTGCAACCGTTTTTTTTATTTCGTCGTACCAATTCCTAAAAACGCGACCAATTCGGCGGGTTCCAGTCGAAAAACACTTCCCTTTCCCCCGAAGAATCCGTGCTTCCGGATGAGATGGACACCCAGTTGAGTGTAACGAATCTCCCTTTGTTTTGCTTTATGAAAAAGCCTTGCATGTATTTTGGGATGCAATCCCGGCTCTCCAAAGGGACATGGAATCATGCCCCTGTCCCATCGAATCCGTACGGTGAACGCACCCATATCGACTTTCCCTTCCAGCCCTTTCTTACCCTCATCGATGAAATGCTTCAGTCTCCGGGCGATTTCATCCTGATGGACTCCCAATCGGGAGAGGGTGTGCAAATCTTCCTGAATGATGTCATGGATATGACGATGGTCGCTGCCCAGGAATCCTTCTTTGGACAGGATTCCAGGCTCGAAGTTCCGTCGCTTTTTCGTTTCTTCCGGTGTTTGTTTCATGGACTTCCTCACAGAGGAATGGCCAAATCAGGCAAATGGATCGAAGAAGATGCGCTCTTTCGTAATCCCGTGGCTGGACAATACCTTGATGCATGCGTTGATCATGCCGGGGCTGCCGCACAGGTAGGCCTGTGACTTAGCGGTATCAATTTTTTTAATATGGTTCTCCACGGGTATCGTGATCAAACCGGTTTCACCCTTCCAGTTATCCTCGGGATCGGGTTGAGAGAGCGCGGGAACGAACGTAAAATTCGGTATCTTCTCCTGGAATTGCTTCATCTCATCCACATAAAAGAGGTCCTTTTTCGAGACCGCACCGAAAAAAAACGTGATCTTACGCTGGCTCTTCTTCCGTGCCAGCTCATCCAGAATGGATACCATGGGGGCCATACCCGAACCGCCTGCTATCATGATGATCTCACCATCGCCTTCATGCAGCCGGAAATCCCCCATCGGGCCGGTAAACACGACCTCTTCGTCTTGCTTCAGATGATGATGTACCCACGTCGTGACCAGACCCTCTGGCACCAGTCGAATCATCAAGTCGATAGTCTTGGTTTCCGTGGCGGATGATGCGATGGAATAGGCTCTGGACACGCTCTCTTTGACCTTCGCGTACGGCTTGTTCTGGAGTTGGACATACTGACCTGGTGTAAACTGAATGTCGGTCGGATCGACCAGGTGTAGCTTCACCAGCTTGATGTCGTAGGTCAAATCCTCCAGGCCGGCGACTCGCGCCTTGAACTCTTGAATCTGGAAAAGCTCCTCGGGCAATCGAATGGCCAGGTCGGACTTCACCTTCACCTGGCAGGCCAGACGTAAGCCGTCGGCGATCTCATCTTGCGAGAGGAGGGATTCCTCGGTGGGCAGGACGGGCCCGCCGCCCTCGGTAATCTTACACTTGCAGTACGCGCACGTTCCGCGCCCTCCGCACGCCGACGGCAGGAAAATTTTATCCGTCTTCAGGGCAACCAGAAGGGAGGAGCCCCCGGAAACCCGGAGTTCCCTCTCCTCGTTGATGGTTATGTTGCATTCCCCGTAGTTGGCAAAAAACCGTTCTGCTACGACCAGGAGGAGAGCCAGAAGCCCGTTAATCCCGACCAGAACGGCAACCGTGAGGATGATATGATTCAGCATAGATCACTGTCGTTTATTGAATCTGGACAATACCAGAGAACCCGACGAACGCCATGGCCATGATACCCGTGATGACGAGTGCGATGCCCGGCCCCCTCAGAGCCGGAGGTATTTTCTGCTCGTTCAGACGTTCCCGTATGCCCGCCATGGCCAGGATGGCCAGCAGCCAACCCAATCCACTTCCCGCACCAAAAAGTACACTCTGGATAAACGTGTATTTACGAATGACCATGAAGAGAGAAACCCCGAGAATAGCACAGTTCACCGTGATCAGGGGTAGGAAGATGCCCAGGTTGATATAGAGGGGTTCAGAGTAGCGTTCGATGAACATTTCCAGGAGTTGAACTGTGGCAGCAATGACGACGATGAACACGATGTATCGAAGGTAGACGATGCCCAACGGCTCCAGAATCCGGTGATACACGACGTAATTGAGCGCCGAGGTGATGGTTAGGACGAACGTGACTGCCAATCCGAGACCCAGAGCCGTCTTGATCTGCTTGGATACGGACAGGAACGAACACATCCCCAGAAAATACGTCAACAGGATGTTTCCCGTAAAAATAGCTGCAAAAAAGATGACCCAGGGATATAAACTCTCCATCTCACTCCCCTCCTAACTTTTACTCTGGACTACTTTTCCCAGGGTCATGGTATTGGATACCCAGATGAACAAGGCCAGCATAAAAAACCCGCCCGGCGCCATGATCATGAATGCCCACTGAGTCCATCCGTCGGCAATGCCCAATCCTTGCATCAGGGGATCCATGACCGGAAAACCCAGGATCGTGCCAAATCCCAGAAGCTCCCGGAAAAAGGCGATGACGAGCAAGACCCAGGCGTATCCGATCCCGGATACGATGCCATCCAGGAAGGCCAAGCCCGGCGGGTTGTTGGATGCAAACGCCTCCATCCGTCCCATGATGATGCAGTTGGTGATGATGAGTCCCACGTAGGGCCCCAGGGCCTTACTGATATTGGGCACGTACGCTTTCAGCGATATGTCGACGATAACCACAAAACTGGATATCACCAGCGTGTAGACCATCATCCGCACGCGGGGAGGAATGATGCTCCGGATCAGCGAAATCGTGAGGGCGGAAAACGCCGTTACGAATGTCAGGCCCAATCCCATGATCAGGGTGTTGAGAAAGATATTCGTCACGGCCAACGTGGAACATATGCCCAGTATCTGAACCGTTACCGGATTGTTTTTCCAAAGATCGTCTTTCACGATGTCCAGCGCTTTGACTGCCATGACAGCCCCTCATCGATTGAACGTTTCTAAATACGACTTATTCTGTCGGAGTACGTCGATATAAAAAGCAATGTCCGTGTTGATCATATTGAGTACCCCGTTGCACGTCTGTGTGGCTCCCGTGATGGCCTGAACGCTGTTGGTGGGATCCTCCAGGTTGCTGCGCTCCTTCCGGGCCACCATCACAACCGGAGGCCGATCCGTCCGTGAATCGACGAATCCCTTGAGGGTGAGTCCCCGGAAATAGTACTTGAACCCGGATTCCGTGATCCTGGCCCCAAGCCCGGGCGTTTCCACTTGTTCTGTAAAATCGATGCCGACCATGCGTTCTAGGTCAGCACTGATCACGGCAAACGCAGAGATCGTTCCCCAGAGTCCTTTCCCCTTCAAGTCGAATCCGTATCCTTCGATGCGACCTCTCGTGTCGAGAAGAACGACGATATCGACCGAATCCTGCAAGGATAAGAAGCTGTTCTTCAGGAGACGCCGTTGCTCGGGCGTGACGGGAAGGCCGACGATCAGCGTCCGGCTCTGCACCATCGGGATGAGGGCTTCATCATCCCAGGGGATATCATCTGTCTGGCTCGTGGAGGGCAAATCTTTCTCGGCGATCCCATGGGGAAGTATATCGCAGGCGTAGAGCACAGAACGAATCCGCCGGATTTGCTGATTCTCCGCAATCCGGTCTTTGGAGACTTCATGAATATAGGCCAGCACAGAAATAAAGATTGCGGTAATCAGTATCATAAACAGTACGGTAAACAAAGCATTCTTTCTCATGCGTTCTTCCCCCTGGCCTGATAGGCCTTCACACCACGATCCATCAGAGAAGCGAACATGTTTCCCAGAAGAATGGAGAACATCAGCCCGCCGGCAAACAAGGAAAACGACCGGATGATATTCGTCAGGATGGCGATGAGGGAACCGTACATCCACTGAGCGCCCTGGGTCTTGGGCGCAGAGACCGGGTCTGTGACCATGAAAAATCCGCCCAGAACGGCCCCGCCCGACAGCATGCCGTACACGAGTCCCGGCACCAAATGTGGCACCAGTGCATGTAGGATGATCTGAACGAGAGCATACATCGTAAAAAAACTGACCACGAGTCTCCACTTGGCAATTTTTTTAATGACTAAATAGAGTCCGCCCATCATCAGGAGTAAAGCCGACGTCTCGCCCACCGAACCGCCTCCGATATACGCCATTTCGCCGAGCTTTTCGAATGTCCCGTTGATATTGCCCAGAAAAAGTTGCCAGAGCGACGGCAGCGCGGCTGCACCCGCACGGTACGCATGGGAAGGCGTGGCCGTCGTGATGGCCGACAAGCTGCTAGCTGCCGGCATGAAACGCCACGCAGCGAATCCGGCTGGAAAGTCGCTGAAATTCGCTGCCGGTATCCAGCGGGCCGTCATGTGGATGGGAAACGTGATGTAGACGAATGCCCGGCCGACCATAGCCGGATTGAATACATTGGCACCGAAACCACCGAAAGCCATCTTGCCGAAGGAGATGGCGAACACTCCACCCAGTACAACCATGTACAGCGGGATCGTCGGGGGCAGAATCAGGCCGAACAGCATTCCCGTGACGAACACGGCCTCAGAGACGTTTCCGTCCTGGCCGCGTACGAAAAGCCATTCCGTGATCACGCAGGTCGAGACGGAAAGAACGACGATTGCTAAGCTAACCCACCCAAAAAAGAATATCGAACCGACGAATGCCGGGATCAAACAGAACACCACCTTGCGCATGGCAGGCTGCTTCTGAAACGCGATGGGCATGGGCATATCCTACACAATTATCGATTCATGATCTATGTTTCAAGTAATCATGGACAATACGATACGGATCCGTTGGGATTATCACTCGCCCCCAATCATCCCATAATACAAATTCTCCGAATCAAGGACAACAAAAAAATGACTCTGTATTTATTTTATTTCCCGAACACATCACTGAAAAAGATGTGGGGTTACGGACAGGAGGTCAATGCGCCTCGTTCAATTCCTTCGCCAGTTCCGTAAACTCTTCCAGATGCTTCTCCTCCTCCCAGAGGATCACCTTCAGATATTCCACGACTTCTTTGTGGTCGATCTTTTGAATGTGATCTTTGTACTGGGCGATGGCGCCTTTCTCCAATTGGATGGCCCGTTTCAAGAAATCTGCAGTCGTATGTCCGCCGAAAGAAAGCTCGTGATGAACCATCGTGGGAATGCCGCCGAAATCCGTTACCAAGCCCGACAGCCATTCCACGTGCCGCATTTCGTCCTTTCCGATCTCTTCCATCTCACAACTGGGCTCACAATGCTCGGAGACGAACGCGTTCCTCATATAGGTCAGGATCGCATCGATCTCGCCCGTGATGTCTTGATTCAGGAGCTTGACGACTTCCTCGGCCGGCATCTTGCCCTCGAATTTTCTATCTTCCGCCTGGGACATTCCCACCATGCCCACACCCAGTGCGGCCGTGCCCGTGGCAGCTTTCTTCACAAAATGTCTCCGGGACATCTTCTTGTCTTTCATGATCCGTTCCTCCTCGTTTAAGAAGATATGCTGATGTCATACCTATTCATTGCGTGATCGAATGAAAAAAATTAAAAATTACCCGCCCTCCCACATCTCCCAAAAAACAATCTCTTCCATGGATTTGCGCTCACGAGGGGCCTTTTCTTTTTGTAGAACCGATTCATCGAGTCCTTCCGGCGATCCCGGATACCCCACGATGACCAGCGCATGAACTCGGTACTCATCAGGAATATGCAGTTTTTCTTTCAGCCTGCGTTCTTTAAATCCCGCGATGGGATGTACGACAAGACCCAGATGGATGCCCTGAAGGAGTACGTTCTCTATGGCCAGGCCGATGCCCAGAGGATAATAATCCCGCCCAGTGATCTGGCAATCGAGGTCGGGTTTGGAGGCAATCGTCAAGATGACCGGGGCACGCCTTGCCCAACTGTTACCCTGGTTAAGACACTCCTTCACGCTATCCAGGGATTCACCCCTGGAAACGATGAATCGCCCGGGCTGATAGTTGGAACACGACGGTGCCCAACGGGCGGCTTCCAGCAGACTCAAGAGCTTCTCTTCTTCCAGGGGACGATCTGGATCGAAAACGCGTCCGCTGTGCCTTTTCAGGATCAATTCATGAACCGGTATCATGCCATGGGTTCCTTTCGGATTCTGTCCGCAGCACGATTCAAGGGGGCGACGACGGTTAGCCGGGATTCGTTCTGCGTATTTATATCATAGGATGCGAAACGGTCTACGTCGATACATGCGGGTTGATGTAGGTTTTCCGATCGTTTTATGGTTGAATGATTCATGTTTTCCAGTTTGATGGATGTGTTCAATCATTCATGTCCAAGATGGGAATGACCTCCGATAAATCGGGTTTTTGCTGAATTGGGTACACCTTGGCAAAACGTACGATGCCTTGTTTATCGACGACAAAAACGGCTCTCCCACCGATTCCCTTTTCGTCTATGTAGATGCCATACATGGAGGCCACAGCCCCTTTGGGATGGAAATCCGAGAGGAATTCCACCTGCGTTACACCCAGGGATTCGGCCCAGGCTTTCTTCGTGGGAATGCTATCGACACTGATACCCAGGGCCACGGTGTCCTTATCGATGAGTGTCTGAATGTTTTTCTGAAGGTCCTTCATCTGCTCCGCGCATACGCCCGTCCAGGCCAGCGGATGGAACGAAAGGAGAACATGTTTTTTCCCGTAAAAATCGCTGAGTTTGATCCGTTTATCTCCGACCGCCGGCAGTTCAAAATCAGGGGCTTTATCACCAACCTTGGGGACATCCTGAGACATAATCACCTCCATTAAAAATGTATTGAGTCAGGGTTTGTCATGTGTTCTATTTTCTCATGAACCGATCTTTTTAATCGATGGATAACCTTGAATAAGAATCCCCTGTCTTGTTCGATTCGATATATTGGATTTTTAAACAGCAGCTATAATGGACGAGCACATCCGTGGAGAACGGGTTGATTGGCACACTTCGATTATAAGCATCATTCATATAAACAGCGTCAGTTGACTCTGCATCGTTTCGTTCACGTACATTCCCACGGCACCGTATTCATCGATCAACGTCTCATCCAGCCGATTCTTCGAAATACCCATTACCTCCATCGTCATTTCACACGCGATAATCCGCCCGCCCAATGCTTTAAAGTCACTCATCAATCTTTCGGCACTGGCGACATGCGCTTTTTTCATCTTCTTCTTCATCAACCAGGCACCCAATCCCAGCATATTCATCTTCGAAAGCGGAGCCTTGGACAACTTTCCCCGGATGAGTCGCTGGAGTCCCCAGAATGTGAAATAAAGAGTCACCTCACCCCCCATGGCCAAAAAGCCGTTTCCGATGATGAGTGCACTCATAAGCTTGTCCAGATCGCCACTGTGGACGACTATCGTCGCTTTTTTCATGGAATCAGCCTATTTCTTGATAAAAATATGCCACACGCCCGAATCTTCCGTCTCTTCGTTTAAAAGCTCCAGCCCGAGGGACCGGACGGCCATGGGTATCTCTTTCTTGGACGCGCCATGGGTTCCTTTCACCTCGATGATCTGACCCTTTTGTGCTTTCATCACAGCCTTGCGCATCTCCACCAACGGAATAGGACACGTTTCTCCGATGACATCTACGGTGACATCGGATTCGATGGATGCGTTCATTCAATCACCCCGATAAATAATTTTTACCTTTTTCACATCCCACAGGGGCTCGATGCGCTCGATGATCTCATGCTTCACGTTGTTGGAGAATTGATGCATCGGCGGCAGTTCTACATAGACCGTCACGACACCGTCCTTGACTTCCACATCCTGAACCAGTTTCGTCTTCACAACGTCCAGTCCAGCCAAGGGATTGATAACCCTGGACAGACGTTTTAATACGATTTTTTCATCCGTGGGCACTTTATCCTTGAGCAGGCCGTGCTGATGCTCGTAGTTTTCAATGGCCGTACGAAGCGCGTCCACGGCCAGCACCGCACAATGCACTTTCACGGGCGGCAGTCCTCCCAACGCTTCGGCAGCCGACTTCCAACTGAGTTTCTTGGCATCTTCCAGCGTCTTGCCGATGGCCAAATCGGTGATGATGGACCCCGTGGCAATGTTGGACGCACATCCGTACGACTCAAACTTGATGTCGTCGATGACCTTGGTCTTGGGATCGACCTTAAGATAAAGCTTCACCATATCTCCGCAGGCCGGACTGCCTTCCGTAGCCACAGCATCGGGGTTTACCAGTTTCCCCACGTTATGCGGATGGCGAAAATGCTCCAATACTTTTTTCGTATAAGGGAATGACATGGGTTTTCTACTCCTTACTCTTTAAGGGACTGATTTTTCGTAACGCTTCTACGACTTCCTTGCAGCTTTCGATTACATAGTCGATTTCTTCCATCGCGTTGAACCGGCTCATCGTAAATCGAATCGATCCGTGGGCGCGCTCGTGGGTGAAACCCATGGCCATCATCACGTAGCTGGGTTCCAGAGAGCGGGAAAAACAGGCCGAGCCGGTGATGACGGAGATCCCCTTCATGTCAAGATGGAGGACAACCGACTCACCTTCGATCAGGTCGAAAGACACGTTGACGTTCCAGGGAAGGCGCCGGTCGAGGTCCCGGGGGCCGTTTACGGTAACGCCTTCGATTCGACTACTCAAGCCTTCCATCAAAGCCTTCTGAAGAGACCGAATAAAAGCCACGTGCTCCGGGGTTGCCAGTTCAACCGCCTTTCCAAAACCCACAGCACCCGACACATTCTCCGTACCCGGACGTATGTCGAACTCGCTGTACCCGCCGTGGAAAATTTTAACCAGGGGCGTATCCTTTCGGACGTACAGCGCTCCCACACCCTTTGGGCCGTGAATCTTGTGTGACGAAAGGGTCACGAGATCCGCATGGACGGCATTCACATCCAAATCCAGCTGCGTGAAGCTCTGAGCGGCATCGGTATGGTACAGCACGCCCTTCTCTTTGCAGATTGTCCCGACTTTCTCGATGGCCTGTACTGTGCCGACTTCATGGTTTCCGTGCTGAACGCTTACCAGGAACGTTTGGTCGTTGATACTGTCCCGAAGCTGATCGAGGTCGATGAATCCTTCTTCGTCCACATCCAGCCAAGTGACCTCGTTTCCTTCCTGTTCCAGCCATTGGCACGTATGGAGAACCGTGTTATGCTCGACTTTTGAGCATATCATACGGTTCTTCTTACCCCGAAATGCCCGAGCCGTTCCTTTCAGGGCCAGATTATTCGCTTCGGTGCCACCCGACGTGAAAACGATTTCCTCTGGGGAGGCGTTCAGTCGTTTTGCGATTATTTCCCTGGCATTATCCAGGGCCTCCCTTGCCTGAATACCCGGCGTGTGACTGAACTGCGATGACGCCACTGCGTAAATATCCGTAAAATACGGCATCATCGCTTCCACGACTTCAGGATCGGTTCGAGTGGTCGCCGCATTATCCAAGTAGACTTTTCTATCTTCCATGTTTTGTTCCTACCTTAGGGTATCATCGAATCTGAATATGTCGTCATTACACTCCGGGCTTTTGATGAAAGTTCCGTAACAACAAAGCATA
>Ga0180431_10002935_pt1 | contig 22314 bp, 27 predicted proteins | sample SS_ome_11_FD_132459 | JGI IMG/M metagenome (GOLD analysis project Ga0180431, IMG submission 132459) | Hypersaline lake sediment archaeal communities from the Salton Sea, California, USA - SS_1_MS_1 metaG | ecosystem: Environmental > Aquatic > Non-marine Saline and Alkaline > Hypersaline >...
CCTGTAGCCATGCCTAAAGCAAGTACTGACAGATATTGGCTATGGAGCCATAAACTGGCAAAAACGGTTAAAGCCGCAATGGCAACAGCTCCAGCTAGGTAAAGAAGTCCAAACCGACGGCTTTTACTGATCTCCTTTGGAGATTTTGCTTGCAGTTCAATTTTTTCGATCTGTTGGTCCATGTGACGCAATTGTTCCGTTGCGTTTTGCCAGCCCGTGATCGCGGTTCGACACTCTTTCAGAAAGTCTCTGTCCAACCTAAAATTTTGGCCTTCATCACTTCCTTGAATAGAACTACTTAATATAGAAAAATCAACTGGAGAAAACTGAATAGTCATATCACAACAATTTTTTAAATTGAAAACTAAACTTATAACACAATTTAATTTAACTATCAACAATAAAACATTATAAAGGTTCATCCGGAAAACAAATTGAATTAGATGCGTTATAATCTTAATTATCCTGCCAATTGCGATCCTGTTTATCCTGTTTTTATATTAAACCTGAAAATACCTCTCTTGCGAACGGAGTCAACTCATCGAAGTCCAGGCTTGCCAGCTCACCCCAACGCATCTCTTCCTCTGCTTCCTGATCAGAAACAATATCTATCTTTCCTACTCTGTAGAGGATTCCGATATGATGAAAATCGATGGTTTTATCCTCCATTTGATACTCCCCGCAACTTGTCGCAATGCAAAACAGCTCAAATTGATCGGCATGATGGGCGGTCTCTTCCAGAATTTCCCGTTTAAGCGCGGCCTCAGGAGTTTCATTGAACTCTATCATACCCCCAGGAAGACCCCAAAGTCCCTTGTAAGGACCCGATTTCTTTTGGGTCAAAAGCAGTTTTCCATCAAAAAGAATAACGCCGTAACTTCCAAATCGTGATAACTTTTCAATCATTGCTTCTTCACTTTTTATCGTATTCATGATAATAATTCCCTCCGAAAAAGTCAGATAAAATTCTAATAGAGGCCAAGCCAATGTCAATCGATTTATTCATGCGCCATTCTCCTGTTGAGCTAACATTTGGGCATTTCTCTTCATCGCACGAATTTAGAAAAGTGCATCACACTCGGAAATTTGCCATTGCGCATAACGTTTTGAACACCCTCGATTGGCTCCCTCTGATCGGGATTATTTCAGGCCTTGCGCGTTGCATCATCACAGGAGTCCTTTCGGTCAAATACAAGCAAATGATGAACGGGGAAGTTAGCGAATTTGAAATCAAGCAGATAAAAAAGTGGCTTGGTGCAGAGGCCATACGAGGGGCTGTTTCGACTCTTGGACTGGGATTCCTGATGATCGTTCCTGACATCCTTTTTGACTTGCATCGATATACAATGCCCAACGCCTCGCAACAGCCGGAGAGCATGTAAAAACAGCTGACATGGCAATGATCAAAAATTTCATCATCCATCTTTTCTGCTTTTGTTTTTTTCTATCAGAATCTTCCATTCAAGCCGATCAGGTTGAGAGCAGAAAGGCGCACCACAAAGAAGATCCAAAACTTCTTGTCCTGATCATCGCATCTGACAATCATCCTGCATATCTAGAGCTGCAAGAGATTTGGAGATCTTACATGCATCATGATCCCCAGCATGTAGAAGTCTACTTTATGAAAGGAGATCCTAATCAAGATGTGGACGCAGAAATTATCGGTGATACAATTTATACAAAGGTGATGGACTGCTATAAACCCGGGATCACGGAAAAAACCCTTGCCAGCATGGAGCATTTCATCCCCCGCCTTCACGAATTCGACTATGTCCTGCGCACCAACCTTTCCTCCTTCTATCATTTCCCCAGACTATTAAAATACATGCAAAAACTCCCCTCTACGAAGTGTTATGCCGGCTGGAAGTTAATCCCTGCACGTGACGATGTGACACAGGAGTATTACGGCATCCCATTTGGATGCGGAGCAGGCTTTATCCTATCTCCCGATTTGGTGGAACAGTTGGTTGAAGGCAAAGAGGAAGTCTTGAAAGACAGTGTTGGCATCCCGGATGATGTAGTGATCGGAGCTTTTTACCATCGAAGGAATATCCAACTGATTCCGACTAAAATCGCGGTCTTCACAAGCTATAGCGACTGGAAAAGAAAGGAGCCCTCTCTCTCAACCAAGCATTTTCACTTCAGAGCTAAAAGGGCTGCCGGAAAACGGGAAGATGATGACGACTTCGAGGACGAGATAAAAATTTTAAAAGAGCTACTGATTAAGTTTTACCCGTAAAGTTTTTCTGCTATAGATAGCTTCATGGACATTGAACAAGCCTCCCTTTTACTGATCCTGGCAACCGCCCTGCTCTTTTTTATCATTGGCAGGCCGCGCTACGACCTTGTCTCCTTTATTGCCCTCATTTTGGCCTGTTTCACCGGTGTTGTCCCTCTGGAAAGAGCATTCACCGGTTTCGCCCACCCAGCCGTCATTACCGTGATCGCCATCCTGATCATCAGCGCGGCTGTGGAAGAGACCGGCATACTGGAAAACCTCGCCTACCAGCTTAAATTGTCGCGGAAAGTGATTTGGAAGCAGGTGGGAATCCTCTGTCTTCTCGTCTGCCTGATCTCGAGCATTATCAACAATGTCGGCGCGGTCGCCATGCTGATCCCCGTTTCCCTCAAGGTCGCACGCATCCAGAACATTCCAAGAAGCCTGCTCCTCATGCCGCTGGCGTTCAGCTCCCTTCTGGGAGGGCTGATCACCCTCATCGGTACCCCGCCAAACCTGATCATTTCCCAGTACCGCTATTTTTATCGTTTGCAAAGCTTCCAGTTTTTCGATTTCACTCCGGTGGGACTTGTCGTTGCCCTGGCCGGGGTCCTTTTCATTTCTTTCTTCGGATGGAAGCTGATTCCGATCAGGCGCAAAAAGGAAGAGACGCCGCACGAGAACTTCACCGTCGAGCTTAAAATCCCAGCCAACTCTCCTCTTATCCTTCAAAAAGGCGCCACCATCTCCCATTATCAAGGAGACAGGGTCGAACTGGACGCCATCATTCGCGAAGAGGAGTTCCATACCGAGAACCTCGAATACTTCACGTTTAAAAAGGACGATATCCTGATCCTGGAAACCGACAAGTGGACCCTCAGGGACCTCATTAACGAATACGGTCTGAACGTAATTTCCAAAAAGGTGATCGAAGCAGAGACGAGCTATTCCCTCTCGGAGATCACCCTCCTCCCGAACAACGAGATGGTGAACCGCAAGGTTTCGGAAATCAACGATGACGACGCTTTTCCGTTTATCATCCTTGCAGTCTCACGAAGCGGGGTCAAACTTGCGCAGGATGTCCGTGAAATTTCCCTTCTTCCAGGGGATGTCCTCCTCATCAAATCAACGGAGAAGATGACGCGTGACAAAGCCCGTCGTTTCAACGCTTTGCTGATCGAAGAAACCTGGGTCCCCGGGGTCGACAAAAGACAAGTAGCCAAGGTTTTCTTCCTCTTCGGCTGCGCGATCCTTTCAGTCATTGCCGGCGTGCTCAAAGCTGACATCGCCTTTATGAGCGCCGTCATCCTGATGATTTTGACCAACTGCATCTCTCTTGAAAAAGCCTATGCGAGCATCCAGTGGCCGATCGTCGTTCTTTTGGGCACCCTCATCCCGGTCGGGGAAGCGATGGAGACAACAGGTCTTGCGAAATCGGTCAGCGTCGGAATTTATCAACTGACTGTCTTTTTCCCCCTTTGGGTCAGCCTCTTTTTCCTCATCCTCTCAAGCATGCTGCTGTCGAACATCATGAACAATGCCGCGGTTGCCGTGGTCTTCGCCCCCATTGCCGCGACATTCGCCTCCTTTTGGCAAGCGTCGATCGATCCCTTTCTGATGGGTGTTGCGGTCGGTTCATCCTGCACCTTTCTAACCCCGATCGGACACCAGTCCAATGCCCTCATCTACGGGCCCGGAAGATACAGGTTCACCGATTTCTGGATGCTGGGCGCTCCTTTGTCCGCGATCGTCAGCATAGTCGCGACGGCAATGATCACATTCGTCTGGCCCTTCTTCCCCTCGCAGGGTTAGACAAACGCGAGAAGCTCTGGGACGAAAATAAGGATAAGGCCGAGGGCGACCATGATCGAGCCCGAGACAAGCTTTAACACCCGCCCCTCTCTCTCTGTCATACGGTCCGACTTGAATGTGTAAAGGAAGCTGCCCAGGATCACGAGAAGCGGAATAATATAGACCGCGCAGTAAAGAGCTGTGTAGAGCATGTGATAGACCGTCAGGTTCTCTCCGTAGTTGGTGATCAGCACTTCGATATATTGGACAGGCAGGATCAGGGTGCACCCCAGCTCAATGAAGTTCACGATGATCGCGAGGGAAATCGTGCCAAGAACGGCCAATAAGATCTTCCAGCCTGTATCCGCGTCTTTGATTCCGTCGGTGACCTCTTTCATTTTGCGGGTCAGATGCCCCATCCGCTGTTCCGAGATCGTCAAAGACACACCCTTTTTGAACCAGAAGAAGTCTTTTAGATTGATCAGCCCGGCGACCAGAGCGACAGCTCCGACGGCCAAACGCATCACATGTTGATAGCCGGACAGCATTTCTGTCCGTAACGTCAGGATCATCATGATGAAAAGAAAGTACATCACACCCGAGGTCAGGATAAAAATGAGGCCGATCAGCGTCATCATTGTCCTGGACTTCGAATAGGTCAACAGCGAGAGCAGAATGGCCAGGACGGCAAACGCGCAAGGGTTGAACCCGTCAAAAAGGGCGAGCACGACGGTAAAGATGGGAAACGCGTGCCTTTCGGCGAAATCGAGGACTGAGATCTCGGGAACGCTGCGCGCAATCCAATAGAATGAGAGAATAACCGCGGTAAACACCCCGAAGAGTAGGTACCTCTTGTCGATACGGTTGCGGAAGAGGAAAAAAAACAAAAGTGCAGCTGCTATCAGAAGGGCAGGCGCGCCCCAGCGCTCAACATAGGACCCCGCCTCAATAGCTGCACCATCGACAGGATCGACTCCCAGACACTCGGCAATCGCTTTTTCAATTTGATTGGAGATCCCGTGGTAAGCTTGATAGCTTTTGAGGAATTTCAGTTCCCCTTCCCCCTCAGTAAACCCGATAAACAGCTTATTTTGGACATATGTTCGGGGAACACCGATCGGAATGGATCCCCACTCCTCCATCTTCTGTTTAAACAGGTCGTTTTCAAGCGCATAATCATGACTTTCAATCACCAGGCCCGGATATTGCTTCTCCATTTCTGCCAGAAAGGCTTTTTCGCTGGTGCAATGGGGGCAGGTGGTTGAATAGAAAAAGATCAGGCGGCACTCTTGCGCGAATGCGGGAAACGAGACGAAAACAAATAAAGTGAAGAGAATCCGTTCAAGGTTTCTAACCATATCTAGGGATCAATCCTGTTCTTGCCTGAGATATATGCGGTCATAGTCAAAGCGATCCCTTTCTGGACAGAGATGTCAAGGATCTCGACCGAGTCTTTTGGAACGATGAATGTAAATCCGCCGATCTGATAGCTCATCGGCACATAGACTGCCACCTCGTCTTTTCCTCCGATTCCCTTGGGAAGATCATCGATCTGATCTTGTGTCATGATGCCTAAAATGCTCCCGACATCCGTTTCAATTTTAACGATTTTCCCCTGGTTCATTCCTTTCTTCGTCAAAAACATCATGATATCCGATGACATGCGATACAAGGTCTTGATGATCGGTAGTTTGATCACCAGATCCTTCAGCCGGTCAGCGGCTTTTCGCAGAAATGGAATTTGGACCAACAGTCCAAGAAGAATGGTAAAAACGACAGCGGCGATCCATCCCAGCCCATTGAAGTAAAACGAGGGGTCTATAAATAGCAACAGGACACCACGGAAGATCCTTTCGAAGCCAATATAGGTCCAATAGATCAGCAGGAGGATCACAAGGATAGGAACCAGGACTTTCAACCCGTTGATAAAGACAGATTTTACTTTCGCCATTGAACGATTTTCCTATTTATTCTAATAGCTTATGTAAAGATTATGGATAGGAATATCAAGAGATTTTATGAAAAAGCACTACGACGTCGTTGTGATGGGATCGGGAGCCGGTCTGACAATCGCGGATTACGCGGCAAAAAACGGCTATCGAACAGCGGTCATTGAAAAAGGGCCGTTCGGCGGAACTTGCGTGAACCGCGGTTGCATTCCCTCAAAAATGCTGATTTACCCCTCTGATCTAATGCGGACGATCTCTACAGGCAGGAAGGTAAACATCGAAGCGGAATCGGTAACAGGCCATTTTTCCCCTTTAGTTCAAAGGGTCACAGACACAGTCGACACCCTCGCGGAGAAAATTCAAAAGCACTACGAACGGTCGGACAAGATCGATGTCTACCGTGAATCAGGGACTTTTATAGAAGAGGGCGTCATACAATCTGGTCAATCTCTCATCTCCGGTGACAGGATCTATCTGGCCATTGGCGCCCGCCCCAAGATCCCTGAGATCAACGGATTGGCCGGAACCCCTTATTTAACTTCAGACGAAGCGCTTCGTCTCAAGCGGCAGCCTGAAAAGGCTCTCATCATCGGAGGTGGGTTCGTCTCCGCTGAACTTGCCCATTTCTATTCTTCCATGGGAACCGAGGTGGAGGTTTTTTCACGAAGCGGCTTCTTGAAGCATATTGACAAAGATGTCCGCAAGGTTTTCTTAGAGGAGTGCCGCAAATCCCAAACGGTTCATGAGTTTGCTTCTGTCAATTCCGTCTCCTACAATGAACAACAGTTCTCCGTTCAATTTTCAGACCAGAACAATAATCAAAAAACCGCGAAGGGAGATGCTTTAATTATCGCTGTTGGCAGGCAGCCCTGGACGGACAAAATCGGCATTGAAAACACCTCTATTCAAACGACCGCGGCCGGTTTCATTCAAGTTGACGAGTATTTAAAAACACATGACAGGAACATATGGGCGTTGGGTGATTGCATCGGCCGCCACCTCTTCCGACACATGGCAAATTTTGAAGCGAGGTACTTGATCAGCCAGCTTCTTGAGAATGACAATGCCCCCATTTCCTACCCTCCTATCCCCTTTGCCGTTTTTGCCCATCCTCAAATCGGAGTTGTGGGAAAAACGAAACAACAACTTGAAAAAGAGGAAGTTAAAGTTATTACAGGAATTTCCGAGTATAAAAAGTCAGACATGGGCAAAGCAAGGAAAAGCGCCTATGGCCTTGTAAAATTGATCTTTGACCAAGAGACCGAAAAACTCCTTAGTGCGCACATCATTGGAGATGAAGCAGCTACGATGATTCACATCCTGATCGCATATATTCAAATGGAGGCCAGGGTTAAGGACTTGATAGACAGTGTCTTCATTCATCCTGCATTGCCGGAAGTGATCAGCAGCGCAGCTCATGACGCTAAGAATAAGTATTAGCCAGAAACCAGGTCTTTATCAAATTAATTATTTATGTTTTAAGTGAGAGTCTGGACTTGCCAATCAATAGGAGGCTTTATGTCCGACTCAAAAAAGTGTGTTTTGGTCACGGGGTGCAGCGGCAGGCTGGGAAGCCGGATTCTGGAAAAATTTTCCGATGAGTATCGTGTGATCGGGCTGGACATCAAGAGACCTGAAGAAGTTGATCAGGCAGAAGACTACTACTACATGGACATCGGCAATGACACTTCAGTCCAGAACGTCATGAGGCACATTCAGGAAACTTACGGAGACAGAATCGCTTCCGTCATCCACCTCGCGGCCTACTACAGTTTCAGCAAACAAGACTGGGACTTATATAAGAAAATCACCATCGACGGGACCAAACGAGTGTTGGACGCTCTCAAACCTTTCAAGGTCGAGCAATTTATCTTCTCAAGCACCCAGCTGGTCTATGCTCCCTGCGAACTTGGTGAGACCATTGATGAAGAGTCGCCCTTGAATCCTGAATGGGAGTATCCAACTTCAAAAGTGATCACGGAGGAAGCGATCCTGGAGGGACATGGGGATATACCTGTCTGCATCATGCGTATTGCGGGAGTCTATGACGACTATTGCCATTCTATCCCCATCTCCCGCCAAATTCAAAGAATCTATGAGAACAGGCTCGAAAAACATTTCTTCCCTGGAAACTCAAAACATGGCGATCCATTCTTGCATATGGACGACTTTATCGAGGCGATCTACAAGATCGTGAACAAAAGGTCTGAACTCCCGAACGAGCTTATTCTACTTCTAGGGGAACCGAAAACGTATTCTTACGACGAGGTCCAGCGCCAGCTGGGCAAACTTATTTTGGGGAAAGAATTTTCCACCTATCGAATCCCGAAAATAGCCGCTAAAATCGGTTCATGGATGCAAAACAACCTCCCCTTCTACCCCGCTCCTTTTGTCAAGCCCTGGATGATCGACTTTTCCGACGACCATTACGAGCTCGATATTTCCTTAAGCAAAAAAATGATCGGCTGGGAGCCTGAGCATAATCTGAAAGACACCTTCCCCAAAATGGTTGAGGCTTTAAAAAAAGACCCGAACGGATGGTATGAAGAGCATGGATTAACCAAGGGAGATAAATGAACGACAGCAATAAAACAAGAGAGTACTGGCCTTTGATTTCTCTCATCATCGTCGCTGTCCTGGCGGGAACGGCGCTTTGCTACGGGGTCAACGGCGGAACGCTCGAATGGATGCATTATGTCATGGGTATCTTCCTCTGTCAGTTTTCTTTGCTTAAGTTGTTTGATATTTCTGGATTCGCCGACGGATTTCAAATGTACGATTTAATAGCCAAACGCTCGCGGACTTACGCATTGGCCTACCCGTTGATCGAGCTTGCCCTCGGGCTTGCTCTCCTCTCTTTTGTTTATCCGGTCCTCACTTACCTAATCATCATTGTTGTGATGTTGATCGGAACAATAAGTGTTGTGAAAGCGTTGCGCGAAGGTTTGGACATCAACTGCCCCTGCATGGGGACGATTTTAAACGTTCCGCTATCCACAGTCACCCTGACTGAGGATGCTGGAATGGGGATCATGGCGCTGATCATGCTCACGTCCAGATTTATATAAGGAGGCTCGGATGGAAAAAGAGGACAAACGGCGCATCGACGTCCCGCCTAAACCCTGGGACTACAACCCTTCATCATGGAAGCAGAGGGTCATGATCGCGTTAGTCGCGATGATCGCCGCCGCCATCGCCTTTTATATGGGGCTTTTTCAATGGGGGCTGATCGACGATGTCTGGGACCCTGTTTTCGGGGACCAGAGCAAGCGCGTCTTGCAGTCGAACGTCTCCCACGCCTTGAGCGGATGGTTCAGAGTCCCTGACGCGATCCTTGGATGCATGGCCTATCTTGGCGACATCATCTTTGCCCTTGCAGGATCGACGAGAAGATGGCAGTACCGCCCCTGGCTCGTCCTTCTGTTCGGCTTGGACGTGATCCCCTTGGGAATCGTCAGCGCTGTGCTCGTCTTTCTACAGGCGACTGTCGTGGGAAACTGGTGTTTTCTTTGCATTGTCACCGCCATCATCTCCCTGATACTGGTCGCTATGGCCTATGATGAAGTGTACTCGACCCTGGTCTTTCTCTATCGGCTGTGGAAAAAAACCGGGGACAAAAACATCGTCTGGAAAGCCTTCTGGGGGTCCCCTTCAGAAGAAGCGTATGAAGTTGGTTTAAGCATGGTCAAGGAGTAGTCTCATGTGGGCAAGACATATAGAATCGGTCATCGCAGTATGGATGCTGTTCAGCTGGCTTATCTTCCGTTATCCTCCCGAACTCATTCCGCTTAGGATCAATGATCTGGTCTGCGCAGCTCTCATCCTCCTCTTTTCCCTTGCCACTTACAAGGACCGTTTCCGCTATCTTCACCTGTTGAACTTTCTCGTCGGCGCATGGTTGATCGGGTGGACCGTCTACAGCGGCACAGGGATAGATTTCGCGCCCCATCAAAATTATATGGTGGCCGGCCTTCTCCTCTTGATGCTCTCGCTTGTTCCTTCGAGGACAAAGAAGCCTCCGATGGCCTGGGTGGAATTTCTCTCTAAAAAGAAAGCAAAGTGAGCGATGGTTCAAATTTATTTCGTCACGATCTTTTTGGGAGCGGTCATGATTTGGTTTTCGGGAAAACGGCTCGTCCAAATTGCCGACTTCATATGTGAACAAACAGGGGTCGGAAAAGCTTTCATCGGAGCGGTTTTACTTGGAGGAGTCACATCCCTTCCTGAAATTTCCACCACAATGATCGCCGCCTCATTGGGAAATGCCGAGCTTGCGGCGAGCAATCTGATTGGCGGGGTCAGCATGCAAACCTCGATGCTGGCCATTGCGGACGCCCTTATTCTAAGTAAAGCCCTGACATTTATCGCTCCAAACCCCGCTCTTTTAATGGGGGGAGTCCTGCTTATCATCCTCATCAGCTTTGTGATCGCCTGTATCGCTGTAGGCGAGATCTTTCAGATATTCCAGGTGGGATTGTTCACTTTTAGTACATTTGCCCTCTATTTCGTCTGTTTGAACGTACTGAGAAAGTATGAAAAAACAAAACGGTGGGTGCCCACGGATTACCCGGATGTTCCGAAAAAGCGTCAAAATACCCCTGAAGCAAAAACGAAACCCTTGATGTCCATCTATTTAAAACTGACGTTTTATAGCATTCTGGTCTTTATCGGCGGCAGCGCTGTTTCTTACAGCGCCCATCGAATCACCGAACTCACCTTTCTAAGCAGCAGTTTCTTAGGCGCCACATTTCTCGCCTTCGCCACCTCTTTGCCCGAGCTTTCGACCACTTTAGCCTCCATGCAACTGGGCGCGTGGACCTTAGGGATCGCAAATATTTTTGGATCCAACCTCCTGATGGTCGGGCTGTTGATTATTGCTGATATTTTTTATCGGGATGGGTTACTACTGGATGATATAGGCAATTCGACAATTTTTCTGGCAGGTATGGGAATACTGGTGACCGCTATTTATCTTTGGGGATTGCTTGAGAGAAAAAACCGGTCGGTCCTCCGAATGGGTGTTGACTCGTTTCTCGTCATCACGATCCAAATAGCGGGACTGGTTATTTTGTACTACTGGTTTTAAGCTGACTAAGGAGGCAGAAAAAATGAATGAAAAAGACTTTTTAGGGCATTGGAAACTACTGAAGCCTCTGATTTTATCAAAATGGCCCAAATTGAAAGAATCAGACCTTGAAGGGACCCAGCCCGTAGTGCGGGATCTCGTCAAGGTTATCCGCAAAAAATATCAAGACATGCCCGAACAGTCGATTGTCGAGGATTTGGAAAATCTTGGTCAGCAAATTTTAAAAAACCCTTAACGACGGAGAGAACTCGTGAAAACCCTCAATGATCTATTTATCCACGAGCTGAAAGACCTCTACCGCGCCGCGGACGGCATGCACCAGGTGTTCAAACGGATGTCGAGTGCGGCAACTCACCCGGAGCTTGTACAGATGCTGGACACCTACTATACGCAAACTGAGCGCCAGAAAAAGAAGCTTCAAGAGTTTTTTACCGCCCAATCGATAGAGATCGACGACACTGACAGCCCTGTTTCGCGCAAGATACAGGATCATGGCCGTGCATCTATGCGATATGAAGGTTCAAAAGAGATACGCGACCTCGCGCTGCTTCTTTCTGTTGAGATCATGAAACATTTCGAAGTCACGGCCTTTGGGACACTTCTCACGCACGCTGACAGATTGAAACGGGAAGACATGACGGACTTACTGCTCAGCCTGAAAAAGAAGATTGGCGAGGAGGAGCAAAAACCCCTTCACATTGCTTCCCGTCTGCTGGACGAAGGGGATAAAAAAGAAACGCAGGATCTTTTCTCGACAATACTCAAGGCTCAGGTCCGTGATGAACAGCAGCTCCTAAGCTTTCTGCCTGACCTCATTGCCCAGGCCAGCTCATCCACTCTGAAAGAAGCCCTGGAGACTTACCAGTCTGAGCATAAGGCCGCGCATGAAAAGCTCAAAGAGATCGACAGCGAACGGCAAAACGGTTCAGAGATCAATGAATGGAGTGTCATCAACGCCTACACGACCGAATGGAAACAGGATTTAAGCGCGATTGAATCGCCTGATCTTAAAGATATCGGCATCATCTTGTCGGTTCAACGGATGCAGCACCTCAATATGGCGCTCTACGCATTTGAAAACCTTCTGGCAAAGCATCTCGAAGGTACAGAAGAGGAAAAAACCATGGAACTGCTCCACGATCAAGAGCTGGGGAATGACCAATCATTTACAGCGATCGCCGAAGGCTCACTATTTAATAAAGGGCTGGACGCGAAAGTCAACCCCTGAAGACTAAAGCATAGATAGGGAGAAAAGATGAAGCTCAAAGAATTAACCGAAAAGACGGCCAGGAACTTCGTGATTTTCTGGACAGTCATGTTTTCACTTTTTACACTCATGGTCATCTGGACGCTTGTGTCCGGATACCAGGCTCTGGAACAGTTCCCCGGAGATCCGGAAACACGTCTCTGGCCCCAGGCATTTTTGATGTCTCTTGTCTTTTTGTCACTGCTTTGTGGAACAGTTGGCATGTGGAAGCACTACTATGCCGGAGAGTACGGAAAGATCAGAACAGCGAGGAATATCTCCTTTATCCTGGTCCTGTTTCTCTATCCGCTGGGAATCATCATCAACGTCCTGCTTGCCAACCTCTATTGATCACCTTCTCAGGCCGATGCCGATGATGCCTAACACATACCCGATGCTCATCCCAAAAAAGTAGGTCACAGGAAATCCAAATACCACAACGGGTACGTCGGGAAATCCTGAATAGAAGAAAATCCATACAGAAACGCTCATCAACGTCGCGACGGCCAAGCTGCTCAAGCATAAGATGGCGAGGTTTTTCTTATCGTCAGGGTGCGATCTGCCATAGCTCAAAAGAAAAAAACTGAGCATAACATTGGGGATCAGCAACAGAAACGTTGAGATCAAAAACTGTCCGGGAGTCTGGACAAGCAGCTCCTTGGCTTCGGACGTCAGGTCTGAGCTCGACAGATTGACCTGGCCAAAGACAAGCAGAGATAATAAAAGACTGTAGACAATCGGAAAACCGATCACCAATTTTTGGTTTTTACTCATTTTTTCACCCTAATTAATTAATGATTTATTTACAGCAGTTTTATCTTGTTTCCTTTTATCCGATCTGTTGTATTCAAATTCAACGCCTGACCTGGAGAGAGGATGCCGGTTCCGGAAAAAGACTATGACGCAGTCGTCGTTGGCGCTGGACCAAACGGTCTGTCCGCAGCGATCATACTCGCAATGCACGATTTGAGCGTTCTCGTTGTCGAGGAGCAAGAGACCATCGGCGGCGGCTGTCGTTCACAGGAGTTGACACTCCCCGGCTTCACCCATGACGTTTGTTCGTCCATTTATCCGCTCGCAATCGGCTCTCCTATCCTCAAACAGTTTCCCCTCTCTGAACATGGACTGGAATGGGTCCACCCCCCTGTTCCGCTCGCGCACCCCTTTGATGACGGCACATGCGCCCTTCTCCAACAATCCCTTGAGAAAACATCCCAATCATTGGGAGAAGACTCTTCGTCATATTCCTCTCTCTTCTCCCCATTTATCGAAGACTGGCCCAAGCTTGAAAACACCCTGCTTGGACCGTTCACCATTCCTCGCCATCCTCTACCCGCCCTCAAATTCGGATGGAAAGCCGTCCGTTCCGCCGAGTCTCTCGCAAAAACTAGCTTCAAAAACCCGAAAACGCAAGGCCTGTTTGCCGGGCTTGCCGCCCACTCGGTCCTGCCTCTCGACCGTCCGATCACTGCCGCGGTCGGCCTTTTGCTTGGAATCACCGGGCATGTATTCGGATGGCCCATGGCAAAAGGGGGCGCTCAACAGATCGCTAATGCCCTGGGGTCCTATTTCCAGTCGTTGGGCGGAACCATTCAAACAGGCTATCGAGTCGATTCGATAGAGGAGCTGCCCGCTTCCAAAGCGGTCCTATTCGATCTTACCCCGAGGCAAATCCTCAAAATTGCCAAGGGTGAACTCACCCATTCCTATCAAAAGCAGCTTGAGCGCTACCGCTATGGGCCCGGCGTGTTTAAGATGGACTGGGCCCTGACCCAGCCGATCCCGTGGAAAGCATCCGATTGCCTTCAGGCCGGCACCGTTCATTTAGGCGGAGATTTTGATCAGATCGCCGCAAGTGAAAAAGCGATATGGGAAGGCACGCACGCAGAAAAACCCTATGTCCTGCTGGCGCAGCATTCACTATTTGACAACACCCGCGCACCGAATGGAAAACAATCCGCCTGGGCTTATTGCCACGTCCCGCACGGCTCCAAAAAGGACATGTCGCAGGAAATCGAAGATCAAATCGAGCGATTTGCACCAGGGTTCAGAGACTGCATTATCGAAACCAGCACAAAAAACACCGAAGAGATGGAGCAGTTCAACGCAAACTACATCGGCGGCGACATCATCGGCGGCGTGCAGGATATTTATCAGCTGTTTACACGTCCGACGAAGCGCCTTGTTCCTTATGCCACCTCAAACCCCGGCATCTTCATCTGTTCCTCTTCAACTCCGCCCGGAGGGGGCGTTCATGGAATGTGCGGCTACCACGCAGCCAGAACCGCCTTGAAAAGAGTCTTTGGAATCTCATATAATATCCACCATGCAAAAATATCAAATCACTGATGAGAAACTCGACAAGGCACTCAAGGAAAAAATCTATGAAGGATTCAGCGAGCATGCGATCAGTGCCGTAGGATCTGACGGCGACATGGAGGAGATCACCTTGATCGCCCGTGAAGGAGGTCGGTTTCTTGGAGCCGTTCATAGCAAGATCTTTTGGGGAGCCCTTCACATCAAATATCTCTACATATCCCCCGATTCAAGAGGGAAGGGAATAGGGAAAGAGTTAATGAAGCAAGTTTTAGAAAAAGGGATCCAACAAGGGTGCCGGTTCGCGTTCGTCGAAACCATGAACTTTCAAGCCGTTGATTTTTATCGGTCCTTTGGGTTTGAAGAGGAGCTTGTCCGTACTGGATTCGACAAGGGAGCCTCCTTCCACTATCTAAAATTGGATTTCGACCAGTGAAGATCCTCGTTTTTGGCATCCCCGGCTCCGGGAAGACCACCTTTTCCAACCGCTTGTCAGAGATCACAGGCATCCCCGTCTTCCACATTGACCGACATTTTTTTGAACCCGGCCCCGGATGGAAGAAGCGTCCTCACGAAGACTTTTTAGATGATGTGAGAGGTCAGCTGGAGAAAGACCGCTGGATCATCGACGGCAATGGAATGCGCACGCTTGAAATGCGGTTCAAGGAAGCCAACCTTGTCATCTACTGCGCGCAACCCCTTTGGAAATGTTATTTCCGGATTGTCAAACGCGCGATCGCGGGATTTGCATTGGGAAGAGAACGCGCCGACTGCCCTGAAGGAGCGGCCAACATCATCACCTGGCGGCTTCTAAGCTATGTCTGGAACTTCAAAGCAAAATACGGTCCCTCGATCGACAAGCTCCACCGCCAGTATCCCGGCATAGAGTTCATCCACGCAAGCTCAGACCAGGACCTGCAAAAAATACTCGATGACCTCGCAAATAGAAAATGAGTGGACATCCCCTACCCCCTTCTCTATAATTCGCCCCTATGAAATTGCAAGGAAAGAAAGCTGTCGTCACAGGAGCCAGCGGAAGCATCGGCCAGGCCATTGCCATCGGGCTTGCAAACGCAGGAGCAGAGGTTGCGATCAGCTATCGGTCAAATGAAAGTGGGGCAAATGAAACCCTCGCCGCAATGGGCAAGGGACATGCCCTCTATGCCGATTTTTCAGAGCCGAACGGCCCGGAGAAGTTTCTCGAAGAGGCGTCCGCAAAATTAGGCGCCATCGACATTCTGGTCAATAATGCCGGGATCGTCGACCGCACAGACTTCCTTTCGCTTGACCCCGAAACATTTGAAGAGGTCCTGCACGTCAACCTCACCATCCCCTTGCGCCTGATGCAGTGGACCGCAAAAGCCATGATCGAACGGAAATCTCAGGGACAGATCATTAATATCTCCTCCATAGGAGCCATCCGCACCGCCCCCAACAGAACGGCGTACACCTGTTCAAAAGCTGGCCTGGAAATGCTGACCAAAAGCGCAGCTATAGAGCTTGGCCCTTATGGCATCCGCGTCAATGGGATTGCGCCTGGGGTGACTGAAACAGGGATGGCAGTGGAATCCGCTAAGAAAGAGCCCGAGTGGCTGGGGAAGAAAACGGAGAGGATCGCTCTTGGACGGATTGGAAAGCCCGAAGACTATGCCGGTGCAGCCGTCTACCTGGCTTCCGATGAGTCCGCCTGGATGACAGGACAGACCATGGTGATCGACGGCGGCCACTCTCTTCTCCTTTAGGAGTTCTTTCATGCGATTACTGTTAATACTATTCTTATTTGGATTGAGCACAATGACGATAGAATCAAAAGAGAACGACCCCTACCTTTGGACAGAAACATGGCTAGATGAAGAAGGGACCTCTCCTTTTTTCGGCGTACTGGCCACAGTCGATGCCGACAACAAGCCTCATACAAGGACGATTGCCATCCGGGAGATTGATCGCAACGGGGTACTCTTCTTCACTCAGAAGGGCAGCAAAAAAGTTCAACACATGCAGGACAACCCTGCCGTTTCTTTAACGCTCTATTTACCCGTTCACAAGAGGCAGATCACATTCCGGGGCATCGTCAAAGCCTTGTCCGATGAAGAGAATGACCGGTATTGGATGACGTATCCCAAGGAATCTCAGTTGAGGTTTTTAGTCTATGGCCCAAGGTCGGGAGAGGAAATCGCCGGCAATGAACAGATGGACAAACAACTTGGTCAGCTGAGAAAGGAGTATCAGGACAGAGACCCTGTCAGACCCGACGCTTATGTGGGGTATCGCATTCAACCGGACACGTTTGAGCTCTATCAATTGAACGCTGATCGGATATCCGATTCCTATCTTATCCGCCGCAACAATGACAACTGGGATTTTTTGAGAGTTGTTCCTTAATAGCTACTATTATCAAGCGTATATAGACGCATTTACATTCGACACCGCCTTATTTCAAAACAATCCTCAGTTCCGCTATGACGAACCGAGTTACGCCCAGTTCTCGCAAAAATATCAAGACTCCGGCTGGTTGAAACGGAAAATGACCGCGCTTCCCAGAGCCGTTTGGTCAGCGCTTGTCGAGTCTATCTATCATTTAGTAACTGGAGCTATTATTGGGTTGGTTCGTTATCCAAACGACGGCGGACGTTTTATTAAAGCGCGTCTTTTCAGCGTCCCTCGCGACTTTCAAGAAGCGTTTGGACGCCTGATCTCACTATTTCATGACAAGCTGGGTCTTTTTTCCATACAGAAGGCGCAATTTTATCAATCCTGCTACGAGTGTTTTTATTCTAAAATTGAGCGGATGGCAGCCCCTCGTCCAACCTTAGATCTTGAAGAGATGGTAGACAAAGCTCTGGCATTTGCTAACGGGGACATTGAACTATTCTCTTATATTAGAGAAGTTCTAATCGATCGTCAATTTCTAGACAACCCTGAACACTTTATAAGTGATTGGGAGAAAAGAAGAGGAACAACTGAAGAATACAGACCCATTGAAGACCCCGCACGCCGTTTTTTCAGAGAGTACTTGAGACCAACCTGATCCTGAACCTGTTAATCTCATTAATCAGAGAAGTTGATCAACAGTTTGAGCTTGTCGTAGACCTTATCAGAGTTAAGAATCATGTAGGTGGAACAAACAATTGTGATCAACCCCACCAATGTCACAAGACTTAAAGTACTTTTGTCAATGTGTCCATAGCTCGCCCCCAGGGAGACCAGAATCAAGGAGAATTCACTGATTTGGGCGACGGTGAGGCCCGCATACAAGCTTGTGCGTTTTTTATAGCCCATCGCCCCCATGATCACCATGACAATGACAGGATTTCCGATTAATACGAAGAGTGAAAGGACGACAGCAGGGAAAATTTGACCGCCCATCAGCTTGATCTCCATCATGGCTCCGAGGTCGATAAAAAAGAACAGAAGCAGAAAGTCCCTTAAAGTGGACAGGTTGTGTTCCAGCTTGTTGTGGCAAGGCGTTGATGCAAGGGACAGACCTGCCAGAAAAGCCCCGATCTCCTTGCTGAAGCCAAGAAAATGCGCGATTGATGCCAGTGTCACTGCCCATGCGATCGCAAACAATAGCAGAAGTTCAGTCTGTCGCGATAGGAAAGCTGTCAGTTGCGGAAGCATATAGCGCATGAGCAGCCCCACAACGCCAACAAAAGCTATTCCTTTCAATAAAATAAGGGCAATATCGCTCTGGGTACTTCCCGATTGTGCGGGCGCCGAAACCGCGTTGATGACGATCATCGCCAGGATGACAACTAAATCCTGAACGATCAGAAACCCGACCGCGATGCGGCCATATTCCAAGTCCGTCTCGTTTTTGTCGGAGAGAAGTTTGATGATGATAATGGTACTGGAAAAAGTCAATGCTATCGCAACATAAAAGGACGTAATCGATGAAAACCCTAACCAAAGACAGAGGAGGTATCCGATAATAGACGTGAACAGCACCTGCCCTAACCCGGTGGCAAGAGCTACCGTGCCAGTTTTACGAATGATGTGAATATCGAGCTTGAGCCCGACGATAAACAAAAGCAGCGTGATCCCCATTTTAGACAAGAGGTCCACTTGATCATTAGCCGTTACCAAGCCAAAAAGAGCGGGCCCGACGAAAAGACCAACGATAATATAGGAGACAACGAGGGGTTGACGGAGGATCAGCCCGATACTTCCTACTGCTGATGAGATCAATAAAAGAAGGGCGATCTCGTAGAAGACGTTTGAGAACATGGAGTTGAAAACCCTACAGTGAATTTTCTATCTAATAGAATAATCTATAATCAGGATCCTATTCTTGGTCAATATTGATGAGGTCGAACCCGCAGAATGGGTAAAAATGATGATCGCTAATAGTTAAAAAGGTCGTGATTGGAAAATTCTTTACCTGTGGCTGCGTTCAGCGCGCGGCAAATTTTTGCCTGGACATGAGGAGTCAGACGACGCCCTTTGCAGGCTTTTGAGACCATTTTATGTGTGATATTTTCAGTGGAAGCGGATACCAGGTCTCCATTTGTCAGTTGGTATTCATTTAAAATAGCCGCGATTGGCTGTTCTCCCAGATTTCTTTCCATTTACTTTGTAGACACCTTCTTAGCGCACATAGCCGATTATGGAAATAAAATGGCAGATCGAAGCGATTAATACAAATAAATGCCAAATTCCGTGAGAGTGTGTCAGTTTGCCATGGTGATCCAGGGCATAAAAGATGATCCCCAATGTATAGGCAACTCCCCCAATTGTCAGCCAGACAACCCCTGGAAATGGAACCGTGGCCAATACCTCGTTATACTCGACAACTGCAAACCACCCCATGACCAGGTAGATGCTTACTTGAAGTATTTCTCTTCGCCTGGCTGAAAGGGTATCGATCAGTATGCCGAAAATTGCCAGGGACCAGACAACAAGTAAAATGAAAGGACCGTCAGAGTCTCTTAGCGGCAGCAAAGCGTACGGTGTATAGGTGCCTGCGATGAGCAGATAGATCGCCGTGTGATCAAGTTTTTGAAAGATCTTTTTCAGCTCTGGCGGTTTAAAGCTATGATAAAGAGTTGAAGCGGTATAGAGCAGGACTAATGTTAAGCCAAAAACCGTATAGCCAATGATCATCCAAATATCTTGATGCTGAATAGCCACTGTCAGCAGAGCTCCAAATCCCACTAATGCGAAAACAGCTCCGACCAAATGACTAATACTATTAAATCTCTCTCCGTAGTACAAATTACAACCTCTAAAACAAACTAATTAATTAAAAATATAATTTTTAACAAACATTATAAATATTCTATGCCAAAAAACATAAAATTAAAAAATATTTAAAATAACAATGTTAACATATGACAAACCAGTGTATAATATTCGTTTATTATCACGAAAAATACAAGCAATGGAAGCTATGACCTTAGGAAAAACCAAGATTTTAAAAGTTCTAAAAATGACAAGCCACGGTGCATTTCTTGAAATTGATGATGGTGAGGAAGTTTTATTGCCCAAAAAGTTCGTGAAGAAAGGCCTGAATACAGGCGACAACGTTGAGGTATTTATCTACACGGACTCCGAAGACCGCCTTGTAGCGACTACGCTCTCCCCTAAAATCAGGCTTGATGAATTCGCAGTTCTGGAGGTCACGGACCTGAACAAATTCGGCGCATTTTTGGATTGGGGCTTGGATAAGGATTTGTTCCTCCCTTTTGGGGAGCAGGAAAAACGCGTCAATGTTGGAGATAGGGTCATCGTTCGTCTTTGCCATGACAAGCAGACAGACCGTCTATTTGCTTCTTCAAAAATCGGCAGATTTACGAAGGGGCCCGTTTCTTTTAAAAAGGGTGAAGAGGTCGACCTATTGATTGGCCGCAAATCGGAGCTTGGCTATCAGGTGATCATTAACGATGCTCATGTGGGTTTGCTTTATTTCGATAAGGTTTTTCAGAAGATTGAAATGGGTGATCGGGTGAAGGGTTATATTGATCAGGTGCGTGAAGACGGCAAGATTGATGTCGGGTTAAGCAAGCATGGTTACGACCAGGTGCTTGATGCTCAGGAGATTTTACTTTCAAAACTCAATACCAATAAGGGCGTATTACCCTTTACGGACAAGAGTGACCCTAAGGCTATTGAAAGGGAATTTTCAATGAGCAAGAACACCTTCAAGAAGGCTATAGGCGGGTTATACAAGCAAAAAAAGATCAGGATTGAAGCTGACCGAATCGTGCTGGTGTCAGGTTAAGATCAGATCAATCTCTTGAAAGGCCTTGGACTTGGATCTCTTCACCGCCCTTGTTTTCGACAACAACGAAATGGTGTGTACAAATTTGTCCTGTAGAAATTCGAAATTTCTCAGGAATTACACATTTTACAAATCCATTATTTCCATACTCATCAGGAAGACTCTTGCTTGAAATTTGATCTTCAAGAATAAACCAGTGATTCCCTTTTGTATCACGGGTAATTCCTACCAATTTTCCTGCAACTGTCACATTTCTTCTTTGATCATTTTCTCTTCCCATCTTAAATACGATAAGATCACCAACCTTTGGTTGCATCTTCCCCTCTGAGCTGGATCCTACAACATAATCCACTAGCTCATCACGATCTAAATAACGCGGAGTGACAGCCGGGTCAAATTCCTCTTCTTGACTTCCTTGTTCGAGCTTGAGCTTAGCTAATACACCTCCAACACTATCATCCCCACTAGAACGAACTAATCCAGGACTGAAATATCCTTGTAAATTACCGAATACCTTTTCCGTTCTAGTAGATTGTCCCTCTTCTTGAAGCATGAGGGCTTTATTAAAAATGTTGCCCAGCTGATTCCCTGCGTGAGGACGAAATAACTTTTTTTTCAATTTTGAAAAGAGAGAACTTCTTCCAACTCCTTGAGTCAGATCGGGAAGACGCCCACCATTTTCTAATATTTGTTTTGCAGCTGTTTCCACAACCTCTGAAGATACTTCGCCTTTATCAAGAGCTTCCTGCAACTGATGAATTTGATTTTGTGTAATCATTGTTGATACTTGAAAAAGACCTATTTGGTTAGCCATACAACCTCCAATTTTCAAAAAAACCTCTGAGAGGGTGTCTACAAAGTAAATAAAGCTTATCTTGCAACATCTTTTTCCCTGGTAGAATCACTTTCAGACTCACCAACTGATACCAGTTTACCTCGTCTTCCAAGCGATCCTCCCAGAGAAAAAACTGTCACAATCTAAACTTCATTTACTTTGTAGACACCCATAAATATTATATCATAAAATAAAAATAATTATTTAAATTTATACTTATTAATAATTTCTTAACAAAAGACACTCTCTTCCAACTATCACATAAATAGAGTCATCGATTCTCTTTGCCATGACAGGCAGACAGACCGTCTATTTGCTTCTTCAAAAATCGGCAGATTTACGAAGGGGCCCGTTTCTTTTAAAAAGGGAGAAGAGGTGGATTTATTGATTGGCCGCAGATCAGAACTTGACTATCAGGTGATCTTCTGGGTTTGCTTTATTTCGATAAAGTTTTTCAGAAGATTGAAATGGGTGACCGAATAAAAGGTTTTACTATCGAAGAGCAATACCGCGTACAAAAGTGACCCTAAGACGCAGATTGCTACCGAAACTTGCCTTAGACGTCATTAGTTTGGTTCAGATGCGTAGAAGGGATTTGAAGAGTAAGGGTAATCCCTTACCGAAAATCAATTCTTAGCAGATGAATCGAAATA
>Ga0180431_10002936_pt1 | contig 22313 bp, 17 predicted proteins | sample SS_ome_11_FD_132459 | JGI IMG/M metagenome (GOLD analysis project Ga0180431, IMG submission 132459) | Hypersaline lake sediment archaeal communities from the Salton Sea, California, USA - SS_1_MS_1 metaG | ecosystem: Environmental > Aquatic > Non-marine Saline and Alkaline > Hypersaline >...
CCCGCAAAAACCGCCACGGCCAAACCGAATGGATACCCCCACCACACCTCCCCCTCCACGGCGGCACCAACACCTACCACCACCCAGAACGACTGCTACACAACACAAACAACGACGAACAGTGAATCATCTATGACGCTTTCTGGAGGTGAGCACCATCCCGCTACGCGCGTGGTGCCGTGAGGATGCCCGGGGGGGAGGTTCGCGTGGGGGGATACGCCATCGTATCGCTGGTCTGGTGCGTCGCTACTTTCCTTGTAATGCAATGGTTTCGAGCGAAAACAGTTTCGGCACCAGATCATCCGATCGTGATCTCGGCGATCGCTGGTCTGCTGTGGCCGCTGATGCTGCTCGGCCTGGTGCAACTGGCGGCGATCATCGGAGTCGCCGTGTTCGTTCGGCGTAGGCGTCGCCACGAAAGAACGTTGTTTTCATGATGAGGTACCGCTACCCGGGCCCCTCAAGAACACCTCGGCGGGTGTCCGGTCCGGACGCAGGCCCCGCCAACTCGAGTGCCGCAATCGGCCGTCCGCCGTCATCTCGCCGTAGCGAACCTCGGCGACCAGTTCGGGCCGGACGTAGGTGACGTCCTTGGCCTCCGGCCGGGTGAGTGCAGGAGAGAAGGGCGAGTCGGCGGTGCGCAGTGGCGCCAGGACGGCCTTGAGCGACGTCAGATCCTTTGCGGTGAAACCAGTTCCGACCCGGCCGATGAACCGCAGTCGGCCCGAGTCGGGAACGCCGAGCAGCAACGCGCCGAAACCACCTGAGCGTCCGCCCCGACCTTCGCGCCAGCCACCGATAACCACCTCCTGGGTATTCCAGTTCTTATCCTTGATCCACGCCGGCGAGCGGTGTCCGCACCGGTAGACCGAGTCCCATTTCTTGGCCACTACACCCTCCCACTGTCGCTTGCGGGACTTGGCCAACGCATCCGCTCCGTCACCCTCGATAAGCGGCGGAACGGTTAAAGCTGTTGCCGAGGAAAGGGTTTCCAGAATCTTTCGCCGATCACGGTACTTCACCGGCAACAGCGAACGTCCGTCCAAATAGAGAATGTCGAAGGCCCAGAACTCGATTCGGGTAGCTAGGTCCCGATTCTGCAGCTCACCGAAGTTCGGCACCCCACGGGCGTCCAGTGCCACCACCTCACCGTCGAGGATGACGTGGTAGTCGTTCAGATCCGCGGCGAGCGGCTGCAACTGCGGATACTCGGAAGTCACGTCGCGACCGTTGCGGGTTTGCAGCGCGAGGCGGCCCTGGTCAGCCTCCACAAGCATCCGATACCCGTCGAATTTGCCCTCGAACGCCCACTGCGCAGAGGTGAACCTGTCCACCCGTCCCGGCGTCGTCAGCATCGGCGCATAGTCCTGCACATGCGCCCTCGGCTGATCCTTCATCCGGTGGGCGAGCCACTGGTCTCCATCGGTCTGGATCAAGGCGTAACGCCCACTGATCCGGCGGCCATGCAGATCGACGATCACCTCTCCGCCGACCTTCCCGCCGACCTTCCCGCCCCGGCCATCGGCACCCCGCGGGCAGATGTGGAACTTCTCCGTCTCGTAGGAGCCGGCGTCCCAGATGGCCACCGTCCCGGCTCCGTACTGCCCCTCCGGAATGGCGCCTTCGAAAGCCGCGTACTCAACCGGGTGGTCCTCGGTACGGATCGCCAGGCGATTCTCCGACGGTGCGCCGGGCAGGTTCTTCGGCACCGCCCATGACACCAGCACGCCATCGCGCTCAAGCCGGAAGTCGTAGTGCAGCCGCCTGGCCCGATGTTCCTGGATCACGAAACGGTTGCCGGCCCCGGCCGTCAACACCGGGGCCACCTGCGGCACCGGTTCGGGGGTCTTGGTCGCATCCCGCATACCTCGGTAGGTGCTGAGCCGATCCGAGGCCGCCCGATCAAACGACCCGTCCAATCCCGCCAACAGATCACCGTCCCGCTGGACCCTGGACAACACCTCGTCGAACCGCAACTGGCCCAGGCCCGGGTCGCCGATCTCATCCCAGGTCCGTGGCGCTGCCACTGTCGGATTCCGCCGTCCCCGCAATGAGTACGGCGCGATGGTGGTCTTAGCAGCGTTGTTCTGACTCCAATCCAGGAAGACCTTGCCGGCCCGCATCCGCCTCGCCATGGTTGCGGTGACCAGAGTCGGCATGCTCTGCTCGAGTTGTGCGGCCACTCGCCGGGCCAGCGTGACCGCCCCACCGCTGCCGACCGGTTCGGCCAGCGGCGCATACAGGTGCAGGCCCTTACTGCCGCTGGTGAGCGGGTACACCGCCACATCGATATCGGCCATCAGGTCGCGGACCGCGTGGGCCACCTCCGCCAACTGCGTCATCCCCACCCCCTCCCCGGGGTCGAGATCGAACACCAGTCGGTCCGCTGGGCCGGGCTTACCGTCACGGCCGAAACGCCATTGCGGCACATGCACTTCCAACGCAGCCTGCTGAGCGATCCAGGCCAGCCCCACCGAACTGTCAATGATCGGATAGACGGTGGGACCGGAATGGTGCACTAGGACTCCACGACTCAACCAGGCCGGCGCCGACTTCGCCAGGTTCTTCTCGAAGAACGAGGCCTGCTCCACTCCGTTCGGCCAACGTTTGCGGGTGACCGGCCGGCCGGCGATATGCGGAAGCATCACATCGGCGATGCCGGTGTAGTACCCGAACACCTCCGCCTTGGTGGTTCCACTCGCCGGATACAGCACTTTGTCGGGATTGCTCAGCCTGACCATCGGCTCCGTCCCCGCATCAGGCGGCCACACGTCGATCATCACCCCAACGTATTGCCCGGCGAGGCAGGGAGCCAGTGATCAGGCTTTCTGCGGCGGCACGACCGCACCCGCCTCGGCATACTGGTCCCATGCGGTCCATCTGGAAGGGTTCGGTCGCCTTCGGCCTGGTGAACGTCCCGGTGCGGGTCTACAGCGCCACCGAGGATCACGACCTGAAGTTCCATCAGGTGCACGCGAAAGACCACGGCCGCATCAGATACCGGCGAGTTTGCGAGGAGTGCGGCGAAATCGTCGAGTACCGCGATATCGCCAAGGGATACGAGTCCGACACCGGCCAGACCGTGGTGATCACCGACGAGGACATCGCAACCCTGCCCGAGGAACGCAGCCACGAGATCGAGGTACTGGACTTCGTCCCGGCAGGCGAGATCGACCCCCTTCTCTACGACCGTAGCTATTATCTGGAGCCGGACGGTAAATCACCGAAATCGTATGTGCTGCTTACTAAAACACTCAGTGAAACCGACCGGGTGGCCATCGTCCACTTCACCCTCCGGAACAAGACCAGGCTGGCCGCTTTGCGGGTCAGGGATTTCTCCAGACGCCAGGTGATGGTCGTGCATACGCTGCTGTGGCCCGACGAGATCCGCGATCCGGATTTCCCCGGCCTCGACCAGGACGTCGAGATCCGGGCCTCCGAGTTGAAGATGGCCGGACAGGTGGTCGAGTCGATGGCCGCCGACTTCCACCCTGAGCAGTACACCGACACCTACCAGGAACAACTCACCGAACTCGTCGAGTCCAAGCTCGCAGACGGACAAGCATTCACTACCCCGGAAGAGCCCGCCGGGATCGACGACGCCGGGGACGTCTCGGATCTGCTGGCCAAACTGGAGGCCAGCGTTCGACGTCGCCGCGAGCAGGCCGCCAACAAACAGGCCGCCGACAAAGAAGCACCGGCCCGGCAAGTGCCGGACCAGGAAGCACCGGCCCGGAAGGCCCAAGCCAAAAAGTAGAACGTGTTACAACTCTCTTGTTACGGTGTTGCCGACGAGGGAGTGCACGTGATCCTGGACAGATTCCGTCTCGACGGCCAGGTCGCCGTCGTCACCGGGGCCGGACGCGGACTTGGAGCCGCTGTCGCCATCGCATTCGCCGAGGTGGGTGCCGACGTCCTGGTGTCCTCGCGCACACGGTCGGAGTTGGAGGCGGTGGCCACCCAGATCGAGACGATCGGGCGGCGCGCCCACGTCGTCGTCTCCGACCTCTCCGATCCGGCGGCCACCGCGGAACTGGCCGGCAGCGCAGTGGAGGCGTTCGGCAGGCTCGACATCGTGGTCAACAACGTCGGCGGCTCGATGCCCAACACCCTGCTGACCACCAGCGTCAAGGATATGCGGGACGCCTTCAGCTTCAATGTGCTGACCGCCCATGCCCTCACCGTCACCGCGGCGCCGTTGATGCTGGAGCACTCCGGCGGCGGCAACATCATCAACATCAGCTCCACGATGGGGCGACTCGCCGGCCGCGGCTTCGCTGCCTATGGCACCGCCAAGGCCGCCTTGGCCCACTACACCCGGCTGGCGGCGCTGGATCTCTGCCCGAGAATCCGGGTCAACGCCATCGCTCCGGGATCGATCCTGACCTCGGCGCTGGAGATCGTCGCCGCCAACGACGCCCTGCGCGATCCGATGGAAAAGGCCACCCCCCTGCGCCGCCTCGGCGATCCGCTCGATATCGCCGCTGCCGCGGTGTATCTCGCCTCGCCCGCCGGTAGCTTCCTGACCGGGAAGATGCTCGAAGTCGACGGCGGTCTGAACGTCCCCAATCTCGACCTGCCCATCCCCGACCTCTAGGAGGAGCACATGTCCATCCGCGTCGCACAGATCGGTACCGGCAACGTCGGCGCCCACGCACTGCGATCCCTGATCAACAACCCAGACTACGAACTCACCGCGGTGTGGGTCTCTTCGGATGCCAAGGCCGGCAGGGACGCCGCCGAACTCGTCGGGCTGGACACCAAGACCGGTATCACCACCACCACCGACCTCGAGGCGGTACTGGCCTCCGAACCGGACTGCGCTGTCTACAACGCGATGGCCGACAATCGCCTCCTCGAGGCCCTCGAGGACTACCGGCGAATCCTGGCCGCCGGCGTCAACGTCGTGGGTAGCGGGCCGGTATTCCTGCAATGGCCCTGGCAGGTGATCCCCGACGAGATGATCAAACCTATCGAGGACGCTGCGCTGGAAGGGAATTCGAGCATCTTCGTCAACGGCATCGACCCCGGTTTCGCCAACGACCTGGTCCCGCTGGCGCTGATGGGAACCTGCCAGAGCATCGAGCAGGTGCGCTGTATGGAGGTCATTAATTATGACACCTATGACAGCGCCACGGTGATGTTCGACGTCATGGGCTTCGGTAAGCCGATGGACGAGATTCCCATGCTGCTGCAGCCCGGTGTCTTGAGTATCGGCTGGGGTTCGGTGGTGCGCCAGCTAGCCGCCGGAATGGGTGTCGAACTCGACGGCCTGGAGGAGATGTACATCCGCGAGCCCGCGCCCGAGGCCTTCGACATCGCCAGCGGCCACATCGCAAAAGGCACCGCCGCCGCGCTGCGATTCGAGGTGATCGGCCTGGTCGACGGCGCACCGGCCGTCGTACTCGAACACGTCACCCGGCTGCGCGATGACATGTGCCCGGACTGGCCCCAGCCGGCGCAGGAGGGGGGCAACTATCGCATCGAGATCACCGGCGAACCGAACTACGCCTTGGACCTCTGCCTGACCAGCCGGAACGGCGACCACAACCACGCCGGGGTGCTGGCCACCGCGACGCGTATCGTCAACGCCATCCCTGCCGTGGTCGCCGCCGCGCCGGGTATCCGCACCACACTGGACCTGCCTCTGGTGACCGGTAAAGGCTTGTACGCAGCCCCCCGGTGACCAGGCAGTCAGCAGCGAGGAGAACACCGTGGGGTCGCTGCGCCGGAGTGTCCGAACCGCCGCGGTGACCAGGACGCTGGGATTGCTGGCGGCCTCCGCAGCGCTGGCGGCCACGGTCCCCACCGCCCCCGTCGGCGCCGCGCCACCGGAGTGCACCGATATCGGCATCAGCACACGGCAGTGCACCCGCGGTCCGGGCCACACCGCCATCACCACGACGCCCGACCCGGCGTTCACCGATCCCGGTGCCGGCTGGGGATTCGGCACGCTGGGCTTCCCGGCGATCGGACCCGGCGGCGACCGCGTCTGGCCCGGCTTTTGACCGCAGAGGCCAACCCGGTCCGGGCGAAACGGGGATGGACACTGCTCGGTCCGGCCTTCGTCGCCGCCATCGCCTACGTCGATCCCGGAAATATCGCCGCCAACGTCAGCGCCGGTGCCGACTTCGGCTTCCTGTTGGTCTGGGTGATCGTGGTGGCCAATGTGATGGCCGCCCTGGTGCAGTATCTGAGCGCGAAACTCGGCCTGGTGACCGGGCGGACACTTCCCGAGGCGGTGCGCGACCGGACCAGCACCCCGAGCCGGATTGCCTACTGGGTCCAGGCCGAACTCGTCGCCATCGCCACCGACGTGGCCGAGATCATCGGCGGCGCGATTGCCCTTTACCTGCTCTTCGACCTGCCGCTGATGGTGGGCGGGGTGATCACCGGTCTGGTGTCGCTGGGGTTGCTCGCGATCGGCGACCGCCGCGGACAACGGATGTTCGAACGGGTCATCACCGGCCTGCTGCTGGTCATCGCCATCGGATTCCTGGCCAGCCTGGTGGTCAATCCGCCGCCGGCGGATCAGGTGGCGGGTGGACTGGTGCCCAGATTCGACGGCGTGGACAGTGTCCTGCTCGCCACCGCCATGCTCGGAGCGACCGTGATGCCCCATGCGGTGTACCTGCATTCCGGGCTGGCCCGCGACCGGCACGGACATCCTGACCCCGGTCCGGTACGGGCGAGGTTGTTATGTGCGACACGCTGGGATGTCGGCATCGCCATGCTGGTAGCGGGCAGCGTGAACCTGGCGCTGCTGCTGGTGGCGGCCACCAACCTGCGCGGCCGCGAGGGCACCGGCACCATCGAGGGCGCACACGCGGCCGTCGGAGACGCCCTCGGCCCGGGAGTGGCACTGTTCTTCGCAATCGGCCTGCTGGCCTCCGGCCTGGCCTCGACATCGGTGGGCGCGTACGCGGGCGCCATGATCATGCAGGGCTTACTGCGCCGGCGGTTCTCAATGCTGGTGCGCCGACTGGTCACCCTCGTCCCCGCCCTGCTGGTGCTGGCCAGCGGCGTGGACCCCACTCGCGCACTGGTGTTATCGCAGGTCATATTGTCCTTCGGCATCCCGTTCGCGCTCGTGCCGCTGATCCGCCTGACCAGCGACAAAGCTCTGATGGGCGCCGACACCAACGGCCGACTCGTCTCCGCGCTGGGCTGGTTGGTCGCGGGGCTGATCATTTTGCTCAACCTGGCGCTGATCTACCTGACGGTGGTCGGCTGACGTGGCGAGATCTCGGTCACATTCCCATCCGCGCCCATCCGGCCGCGCGGCCGCTACGAATGGCTCACGTGGACACTCCCGCATTGTTTCCCACCCGCGTGACTCACCTGCACCGCTCGCCGGCGCGTCATTACGGCGAGCACCGTAGCTACAGCTGGTACGTCGATATCGACGAGCTGCCCCGTCTGCCGTGGTGGATCAGGCCGTTCGCCCGCTTCGAGGCCGAGGACCACTTCGACGGAACATCGAAGGACACGCTGCGACAGCGGGTCGACACCGTCCTCGCCCGCCAAGGCGTGTTCATTCCGGGCGGCCGGGTAACGGCGTTGATGATGCCGCGGGTGCTGGGCCGCTCCTTTAATCCGCTGAGCCTCTTCTGGTGCCATGACGCCAGCGGCGAACTCCGTTGCGTCATCGCCGAAATTCAGACCGCGGACGGTGCGCGCAGCTCCTTCGTGCTGCCGCCGGCCGAGGACGGCCCGGCAGCCGTGTCCGCGGCGTTGCGCGGCGCACCGTTCGCCGACGAGAACGGCTACTTTCTGGTGCGGGTTCCGCGGCCCACGGACGCCGTGGACCTAACCGTGTCCCTCCATCGCGATGACCACGCGGCGCTGGTGGCTACGTGGCGTGGGGCCCGGCGGCGCGCTACCGCCGGCCATATTCTGCTGCTACAACTGACCAGACCGCTGGCCCCCCAGATGGCGCGGATCGGCGTGCGAATCCAAGCCGTCATGTTGCGGCGGCGCGGGATCCCGGCCGCTCCGGCCACCCCCCGGCAGTCCCGGCGGATCGCGACGGCACCCGCGCCCGCGTGGCGCGCTCACAACCATTCGCTGGCACCATCGTGACCCGACTGCTGGAGCGCCCGGTTACGCTACGCATCAATGGCACCGATAACGACAGGTGTGGGCCGGTGACGACGGTAGATCTCGATGGACTTCTGCGCCGGGTCGCCCACCATGATGCCGAGGCGTTCACGGCTCTGTATGACGCCACCCGAGCCCGGGTATACGGGATGGTCAGCCGAGTCCTACGGGACCGCGGTTACAGCGAGGAGACCACCCAGGACGTCTACCTCCAGGTGTGGCGGACGGCCGAAAGTTACGACCCTGCCTCGGGAAGCGCGCTGGCCTGGCTGCTTACCGTCGCCCATCGCCGCGCGGTGGACCGGGTTCGTTCCGAACAGGCTGCCTCCCAGCGTCATTCCCGATACGGCGCATCGACCGTCGAACGGGAAGCCGACCATGTCATCGACGCGGTGATCTCCGGCGAGGAAAAGCGGCGGGTCACCGCCTGCCTCGACGGGCTGACCGGTGTTCAGCGCGAGTGCATCGAACTCGCCTACTACCAGGGCCTGACCTACGTGCAGGTCTCCGAACGGCTCTCCGCGAATCTCGGGACGGTTAAATCCCGGATGCGCGACGCGTTGCGCGGCCTGCGCACCTGCCTAGGAGTGGGGTGATGACGGAGCAATGACCACGACACAGGACGACTACCGAAACGGCGATCTGCTCGACCTGGCGGTCCCGTACGCGCTGCACGCGGTTTCCGACGATGAGCGCGACGAGATCGAGAGCCGACTCGCCGGCGCCGGCCTCCGGGTCGCCGACGCCTTCTATGACGAGGTCCGCGCTGTCCGCGAAACCATGGCGGTGGTGTCGGCGGCCGCCGCGGAGGAACCGCCGGCCACGCTGCGGGCCAGCCTGCTGGCGGCCGTCAATCGGGAGCAAGCCGGGCAGAACTCAGGCGGGAGAGCCGGACGCCCGGCCGTAGCCACCACGGACAATGTTCGGACGCTGCCCACGGAACAATCCGGCCGACGCTGGCGGACGGTGCTGTTATCGGCGGCGGCCGCCTTGGTGGTGGGCCTCGCCGCCGTCGGCGTAGGGCTATCGCTACGCCCATCTCTGGGCCCAACTCTGGGCCCAACTCAAGGCCCACCCGCCGAGCAACAGATGACCGCACAGGAGGTGTTCTCGGCACCGGACGTGCACACCGTATTCGGGGCGATCCCGGCCGGCGGTACCGCAACCGTCGTGTTCTCCCGGGATCGTAACGCCGGCGTGCTGGTCATGAACGATGTGCCGCCGCCCTCCCCCGGCACCGTCTACCAGATGTGGCTGGTCAACGCGTCCACCTCAACCTCCGCCGGGACAATGGACGCCGAAGCAGTGGCCCCCTCGACCACTGCGGTGCTGAGCGACCTGGGCGATTCGACGAAACTGGCATTCACCGTGGAGCCCGGCTCCGGATCGACCCAGCCCACCGGACCGGTGATCGCCGAACTGCCGCTGGTCTGAGCGCTGCCGGGCCGGCTACCAATCCGATTCGGGACCGAGTCGTAATCCGTCGCGGGCCACTACCGTGAGTGTCATGGACTCCGATACCCGTAACCGTTTCTCCCTGCCAATACCGGACCGTCCCCCGACGGTGGGTTACAGGTACGACGCCACCGATCCGGGGCGGAACTTTCCCCCGATAGAGCCGATGCGCCCGCCCCCCGGGGCGCCGAACGTGATCATCGCCCTGATCGACGATGTCGGCTTCGGTGCCTCGACGGCCTTCGGCGGGCCCTGCGAGTCACCAACAGCCGAGCGTTTGGCCAACGCGGGCCTGAAGTACAACCGTTTTCACACCACGGCCCTTTGTTCGCCCACCCGCCAGGCGATGCTGACCGGCAGAAATCACCATTCAGTGGGGATGGGCGCGATCGCCGAACTCGCGACGTCGGCACCCGGCTACAACTCGATCCGGCCAAATACTGCGGCTCCGTTGGCGGAAATCCTCAAGCTCAACGGCTATTCCACGGCCCAGTTCGGCAAATGCCATGAGGTGCCGTCATGGGAGACCAGCCCGATGGGGCCCTTCCGGCAGTGGCCGACGGGCAGCGGGTTCGAGCACTTCTACGGCTTCATCGGGCGGGAGACCAACCAGTACTACCCGGCGATCTACAACGACACCATTCCCGTCGAGCCGGACCGCACCCCCGATGAGGGGTACCACTTCACCGAGGACATGACCGACAACGCGATCGAGTGGGTCCGACAGCAGAAAGCCCTCATGCCCGACAAGCCGTTCTTCGTCTACTGGGCTCCGGGTGCGACGCACGCGCCGCATCACGTTCCCGAGGAATGGTCGGCCAAGTACCGGGGTCGTTTCGATGACGGCTGGGATGCGCAGCGCGAGCGCACATTCGCCCGCCAGCAGGAACTCGGGATCATCCCTGATGAGGCGGAGTTGACCGCTCGCCCCGACGAGATCCCGGCCTGGGACGATATGCCCGACGATCTGAAGCCGGTGTTGTCACGCCAGATGGAGGTCTACGCCGGGTTCCTCGAGCACACCGACCACCACCTCGGTCGGCTGGTCGACGCCGTCGAGGATCTCGGGGCGCTCGAGAACACACTGATCTATTACGTCATCGGCGATAATGGTGCGTCAGCTGAGGGCACACCGACCGGGACCTTCAACGAACTGCTCACACTCAACGGTGTCACCGACGTCGAGACAACCGAGTTCATGGCGGCGCGGATCGACGACTTCGGCACACCCGCGGCATTCAATCATTACGCCGTCGGGTGGGCGCACGCGATGGACACCCCCTATCAGTGGACCAAACAGGTCGCGTCGCACTGGGGCGGCACCCGCAATGGCACGATCGTGCACTCGCCGGCCGGCATCGTCGCCAAGGGCGAGATACGAACGCACTTCCACCATGTGATCGATATCGCCACGACGGTGCTCGACGCGGCTGGCATTCCCGAGCCCCACCAGGTCAACGGTGTCACCCAACAGCCGATGCACGGTGTGAGCATGCGCTACTCGTTCGAGGACGGCACCGCCGAAGAGGGCCGGGAGACACAATATTTCGAGATGTTCGTGAACCGCGGGATCTATCACCAAGGGTGGACAGCGGTCACTCGGCATAGTGTTCCTTGGCTCATGAACGAGGCGTCCGCTATCGCCGATGACGTGTGGGAACTCTATGGGCCCGACGACTGGACTCAGGCCCATGATCTCGCAGCCGACCATCCCGAGGAGCTGGCGAAATTACAGCGGCTGTTCATGATCGAGGGAGCGAGGTACAACGTTTTCCCACTGGACGACCGACGCGTGGAGCGCTTCAACAGCGACCTCGCCGGCCGGCCGGTGCTCATCCAGGGCAACTCCCAACTGATGTTTCGCGGTATGAAGCGGTTGTCGGAGGGCAGCGTCATCAACGTCAAAAACAAGTCACACGCCGTGACGGGTCAAATCGTCGTGCCCGAGAGCGGCGGATCCGGCGCTCTGATAGCGCAGGGTGGTCGGTACGGCGGCTGGTCGTTGTACATGCATCAGGCAAAGCTGGCCTACTGCTACAACATGTTCGGCCTCGATCAGTACAAGACCTATTCCGACGTCGAGGTCGAACCGGGCGAGCACCAGGTTCGCGTCGAGTTCAGATACGACGGCGGCGGCCTGGGCAAGGGTGGCGATATCGCCCTATTCGTCGACGGGGCACAGGTCGGAATCGGGCGCGTGGCGGCGACGGTACCGATGGTTTTCTCAGCCGACGAGACCACCGATCTCGGCGAGGACACCGGGACCTCGGTAAGCGACGATTACGCACCCGGTGCCAGCGCATTCAACGGGAAGGTGAAATGGGTGCAGATCGACATCGCCGATGCGGCGGAGAGTGCCGACCACTTCATCACCGCCGAGGAGCGTCTCCGCATCGCCCTTGCGCGTCAATGACGGTCAGCGGCCGGAATCGACATTCCGAGGACGATTACCGGGAACCCGGTAAGCTCCCATCCGGTCCGCCCTCGTAGCTCAGGGGATAGAGCACGGCTCTCCTAAAGCCGGTGTCGCATGTTCGAATCATGCCGGGGGCACCAGGTCAGAGCGTTAGAGATGTTCTGCGACTCCCCCTGCCGATCGTCACCACCGCGCCGGTGAGCGCCGGCAGCCCGACCCAGCCCGCACCTAGGTTTCAGCGTAAGCTGAAACTTGTAAGAATATGTGAGGCTTTGTGCGACTTTCGATGTAAGCCGCGGCTGGCGATATCCGACGAACTGGAGGACGAAACATGCTCTCCATCGAAGAAGCTCCGGAGAACCTACTGGCGATCCGACTATCCGGTGTCGTCGAAGAGGCAGACATTGAACGAATGGAGCGGGCCTTCGCTGAAAAACTCGCGACCGAAGACCGCTTCGGACTTGTCGTGGATATGACTGACTGGTCCGATATCACCGGCGACGCCCTCGCCGAGGATTCGAAGTTCGAGTTCGGCCTCCTCGGCAAGTTGGCGCGTTTTCCGCGCATGGCGATTATTTCGGATAAACAATTTCCGCAGGCGATAGTGAAATATCTGCACCCCTTGTTCCCGACCGTCGAGATCCGCACCTTCGGCGCCGACGAACGGCAGGAGGCGATGGCGTTTGCAGCCACTGTCGACAACCTGCCCGAGATCAGCGCGGGGCCCACCCACGGCGTGACGATGATCGATACCGGGGAGCCCGGTCTCATGGCCTTCGAAATGACCGGTGTGCTCACCGCCGATGACGTGGAGCGGGTGATCGCTCCGCTACAAGAGGCCTTTTCCGGCGACCAGCGGGTCGATCTGTTCGCGCGGGTGACCGGCTATCGAGGTTTCGACCCCTCCATGTTCATCACGACCGACATCCTTTCGGTCAAGTTGTCCGCGATCGGCCACATCCGCCGCTATGCGATCGTCGGTGCCCCGAAATGGATGAAAAGCGTTGGTTCGTTGCTACTTTCGGCCATGCCGATGGACGCCCGTTTCTTCGACTGCGACGACGAGGACGCCGCCTGGGCGTGGCTGAAGTCACCGGAACCCACGCAGGGGACACAATAAGCCGGGCCTTGAACAACCACAACACCGACCACAGGAGCCATCGATGACCACCAAACCGCATGCCATGCAGGGTGATCCGATAGTTCTGGACAGCCCGGAGTTCCTGGCCGATCCGTTCCCGTTCTACGACCGGCTTCGCCGGGAGGCACCCGTTTACCGGACCACGCTGGGATATCTGGGCGATGCCGAGATCTACGTCTTGTCCCGTTATGCGGATTGCGTCAAGTTGACCACCGATCACCGTTTCCGGCGGGTCGTCGAAGGAGCTCCGCCGCTGCCGATTCCGGATTCGCTCAAGCTGATCAGCACCGACACCATGATCTTCAAGGATGACCCCGAGCATCTTCGGTTGCGAAAGCTGGTCAGCCGCGCGTTCACCCCCCGGGCGGTCTCCCGCCTCGCCGACCGGGTGGAGGTCGTCACCACCGAGCTACTCGACGGTTTCGAATCCGGCCAGACCATTGACCTGGTGACCGACTATGCACTCCCGATCCCGGTCACGGTGATCAGCGAGATGGTGGGAGTTCCCGACGGGGAGCGCAACCAGTTCCACGACTCGATGAATCTCGTTATCGACGGCGTGAACAAGTACGGCATCGAGCAGGCCGCCGCCGAGATGGAGGGTGTGATCGACTACGTCCGCAGGCTGATCGAACGCCGCCGCGATGACCCCGCCGAGGACATCCTGACCGGGCTCCTACACCCCGCCGACGACGGCGACACGCTGAGCGAGGACGAAATCGTCGCGATGGTCTTCCTTTTGGTGGCCGCCGGCTATGAGACCACCTACACCGTGATCGCCAACGGGATCGCCGCGCTGTTGACCCATCCGGACCAGCTCGCGAAACTCAAAGCCGAGCCGGACCTGATCGCTCCGACAGTCGAGGAGATCCTCCGCTACACCGGCACCATCGGGGGAACTAAACCCAACTTCGCCGGCGAGGATGTCGATCTGCACGGGGTACCTATTCCGCGGGGGGCGATGGTCATTCCACTGCTCGCCTCGGCCAACCGCGACCCGGACGCTTTCGAGAACGCCGACGTTTTCGACATCACCCGATCACCGAACTTCCACATCGCGTTCAGCAAGGGCCAGCATTTCTGTTTGGGAGCGAATCTGGCCCGGATGGAAATCCGCGTTGCGATAGCGAACCTGATCGATCGATTCCCCAATTTACGGCTGGCCGTCGACCCCACCGAACTGGAGTTCGTGCCGCTGCCGTTCTGGCGGCGTCTGCGCTCCCTGCCGGTCGTCCTGAGCTGACACCGGCGCTGCCGGGACAAACCTCAGGCACTGCTCTCGGCCGGCCGATCCGCGAGGGGTTTCGGCCAGGGCTGTGGGACCGGTCGCGGCCTGACGTTCTGTGGCCACCAGAACCACCGCCCGAGCAGCGCAGCGATGGCCGGGGTCATGAAGGCGCGGATGACCAACGTGTCGAATAGCAGACCCATCCCGATGGTGGTGCCCACCTGCGCGAGAATCTTCAAGTCACTGATCGCGAACGACATCATCGTGAAGGCGAACACCAGACCCGCGGAGGTCACCACCGATCCGCTGCCCCCCATCGCGCGGATGATGCCGGTGTTGAGACCGGCATGGATCTCCTCTTTGAGCCGGGCCACCAACAACAGGTTATAGTCGGCGCCCACGGCTAGGAGAATGATGACCGCCATCGCCAGCACCATCCAATGCAACTCGATACCCAGGATGTGCTGCCAGATGAGCACCGAGAGGCCGAATGACGCCCCCAGCGACAGCAGCACCGTCCCGACAATCACCGCCGAGGCGACCACGCTCCGGGTGATGATCAGCATGATGGCGAAAATCAAGGCCAGCGCGGCGATCCCGGCGATCAGCAAGTCGTAGGCGTTGCCTTCGGAGAGGTCCTTGAACATCGATGCGGTTCCGCCGAGATAGATCGTGGACCCTTCCAGTGGAGTGCCTTTGATGGCCTCCTTGGCCGCCATCTTGATGTCTTCGATACGCGCGATGCCGTCGGCGGACATCGGATCACCCTCGTGGGAGATGATGAAACGCACCGCGTGCCCGTCGGGTGAGAGGAACTGTTCCATACCCCGCTGGAAATCCGGGTTGTCGAAAACCTCAGGGGGAAGGTAGAAGGAGTCGTCGTTCATCGAGGCGTCGAAGGCCTCCCCCATGGCGGCGGAATCCTCCTGCATGGCTGCCATCTGCTCCTGCATGCCCTTCTGGGTGTAGTACATGCCCAGCGTCATGGCCTTCATACTCTTCATCGTCGCCACCATCTCGGGCATCATGGCGACCAACTGCGGCATCAGGGTGTCGAGGCGTTCCATCAACGGCAGCAGGGTCTGGATGGAATCGGTCAGGGTGTTGACACCGTCGATGGTGTCGAAAATCGATCGCAGCGCCCAGCACACCGGGATGTCGTAACAGTGCGGCTCCCAGTAGAAGTAGTTGCGGATCGGGCGGAAGAAGTCGTCGAAGTTGGCGATCCCGTCGCGCAGATCCTTCATATCGCCGACCATGTCCCGCATCTGGAGAACCATGCCGTGGGTGACGTCCGCCATCTGCTGGGTGAGGTTACCCATCCGCTCCATCTGATCGATGGTGGTCTGCATATCGGCGGACTGTTCGAGCATCTTGGCGGTCAGGCCTTCGTTGTACTTCTGGGTCAACTTCTGGCTGGTGCCCTGCATGCTGATCATGAAGGGGATCGAGGTGTGCTCGATCGGGGTGCCCTCCGGCCTCGTGATGGCCTGGGTACGGGAGATGCCCTCCACCGCGAAAATGGCCTTCGCGATCTTGTTGATCACCAGGAAGTCCGCTGAGTTGCGCATATCGTGGTCGCTCTCGACCATCAGCATCTCCGGATTCATCCGGGCCTGCGAGAAATGCCGGTCGGCGGCGGCGTACCCCTCGTTGGCCGGGGTGTCCGACGGCAGATAGTTGCGATCGTTGTAGTTGGTCTTATAGCCGGGCAATGTCAGCAACCCGACCAATGCCAGTGCCACCGTGGCGACCAGGATCGGACCAGGCCACCGCACGACGGCGGCACCGATCTTGCGCCATCCGCGGACCCGCATCGCCCGCTTGGGCTCCAGCAACCCGAAGCGACTCGCCAGGACCACGATCGCACTGCCCAGGGTCAGCGAGGTGATCACCACCACGCTCATCCCGATCGCCAATGGCACACCGAGGGTCTGGAAATACGGCAGCCGGGTGAAACTCAAACAGAACGTCGCCCCGGCGATGGTGAATCCCGAACCCAGCACCACATGCGCGGTGCCCTGAAACATCGTGTAGTAGGCGGACTCCCGATCCTCACCGGCCGCTCGGGCTTCCTGATATCGGCCGAGCAAAAAGATGGCGTAGTCCGTCGCGGCGGCGATCGCCAGCATCACTAGCAGGCTGGTCGCGAACGTCGAGAGGCCGATGATGTTGTGGTAGCCCAGAAATGCGACCGTACCGCGGGCCGCGGCCAACGCCATCACCACCGAGGCCAGTACCAGAATGACCGTGATGATCGAGCGGTAGAACCACAACAGCATCGTGATGATGACCGCGAAGGTGACCATCTCGGTGACCCGCAGGCTCTTGTCCCCGGTCTCCTGCTGATCGGCGACCATGGCGGCAGATCCGGTGACGAACACCTGGACGCCCTCCGGCGGTTGAAGACTCGCGATGATGTCCTTGACCGCGGCCACCGACTCGTTGGCCAGCGACTCGCCCTGATTGCCGGCGAGCTTGATCTGGACATAGGCGGCTTTGCCGTCGCTGCTCTGAGCGCCCGATGCGGTCAACGGATCGCCCCAGAAATCCTGGACCGACTCCACATGCTTGGTGTCGGCCTCGAGTTTGGCCAGCATCTGGTCGTAGAACTCGTGCGCCGCGTCGCCCAGCGGTTGCTGACCCTCCAGCACGATCATGGCCGAGCTGTCGGAATTGCCCTCCTCAAACACTTGGCCGATACGCTTTATGGCGATCATCGACGGTGCGGCATCCGGACTCATCGAGACCGCCTGCTCCTGCCCGACCACCTCCAACTGCGGCACCGAGACATTGAGAACGGCGATCAGGGCGATCCAGGCCAGGACGATCGGCAAGGCGAAGGTCCGGACCATCCGCGCGACGAAAGGCCGTTTCGCCGACGGGGGTGTCGGGGAACCGCCGGCGGGTGCCGACATCGTCGGGGCGCTCATGCGGACTTCAGGAAGCAGAAGGTCAACGGCTCCACACCGGTGGCGGTGCGCTCTTCCTTGATCACATCATCGACGATGATCCGGCAGGTGATCGCGTTCCCATCGCCCTGGGCAATGAGATTCGGGGCCGCCGACGGGGCCGTGGTCTCCAGGGTCAGCGACCATGGCAGCACAGCTGCGTCGACGCGTTGCGGCTTGGCGTCCAGGTCCAGGAAATTGATGTTGGCCATCGTGCCCGATCCGAACACCTCGTACTTCACCACCTTCGGATCGAACGGCTCGGGATCCTCGGCGAACACCTTCGGTGTCACAAGAACCCCCTCGGAACCGAAGAAACCGCGAATCCGGTGGACCGTGAACCCCGCGACGACAGCGACCACCACCAGCAACAACGGGATCCACGCCCGCTTGAGAAGACCGATCACGCAAACCCTCCATCAGCGCACGTCGTCACTGGCCGCGCTCTTCCGAGTGGTCGCCGTACCGTTCCAGCGCATCGGACAGGACCGCTTCCATGTACGCGGAGAGATCGCGCATCTCACGGAGCCGGCGGGCTCGCGCCGGTCCGGTACCGCGCATGACGCGCAGCCCGACTTCGGCCATCGCCTTGAGATCGACCATGGTTTGAATTCGCTGACGTTCACCGGCCGCAAAGGCGTTCGGCCGCAACCGGAAGTAGGTTCGCCGGTCACCGGCCATTGCCAGTCGCTCGATATAACCGAATTGGATGAGCATCCGCGCGTTGGTGCTGATACCACCGCTGCTGGCCCCCAGCGCTACCGCCAACTCCTCGGAGGACTGCCGCTCGGGATCGCAGACCAGCAGCCAGCCCAACAGACGGCCAGCCAGCCGGGTCAGGCCGTTGGACTCGAACCATCCGCCCATCTGCTCGACGAAATCCATCACCTCGCCGTCCATCACCTCGCCCGCCTCGGGGGTGATCACAGCGCGCTCTCTTGTGCTCACAAGTTTCACTGTAATCTGAACTCAGTGGCTGGCAATTCGTGGGCCAGTTTCGATGCGACCAGTGGGCTTGCGGGTCATGTTGAGGGCCTCTCTCCATAGGTTTTCAGCAGCAGTTCGGTGCGGGCCGGACACCCCGAACCCACCGGCCGCAGTCCCCGGGCACGTTTCCGGACGTCCCCTACCTGAGAGAATACATAGTTGACCTAAGCGTCGAATCGGGGCGTCAAGCAAGAGCCTCGATCCAGCACGTCCATTCACTAGACTCCAGGCAGTGCCCGCACATCGGGGCAAATGACCTGCGCCACGCGGAAAGGCGCGGGGAGGGACACGGGGAATGGCTGCAAAAGTCGGAAAGAGCCGGGCCCCACTGATGTCGGTCACCGACCCCATCTGCCCGCCCGGCACGGCCTTTTCCGCCGCTGTGGAGACCGTCCGCCGCGGCGAGCGAACTGTCGATGACGCTGCCGTGGACCTCATCGGCCGGTTGACCCGTGACGAGTTGCTCTGGCTGCTCGACGGCGACCTGACCGTCTCACGGGGGATGGCCGAGCTGTCGCAGCGGTACAACCAAGTGCCCTTCGAGGCCGGCCGCGTCGATCGGATGGGCATTCCCGGTATCCGATTCACCGACGGCCCGCGCGGTGTGACACTGGGCTCCTCGACCGCGTTTCCGGTGGCGATCGCCCGGGCCGCGACCTGGGACCCCGAACTTGAGTATGCCGTCGCCGATGCCATCGGGGCCGAGGCCCGCGCGCAGGGCGCCAACTTGTGGGCCGGCATCTGCATCAACATCCCCTATGCCCCCGGCTGGGGTCGGACCCAGGAGTCCTACGGAGACGACCCGTTGCTCTTGGGCGCGATGGGAGCCGCGGCCGTCTCCGGCGTCAACCCATGGGTGTTGTCATGCGTGAAGCATTTCGCGCTGAACTCGATGGAAGAAGTGCGGTTCCGGGTAGATGTCCGAGTCGCCGAGGACGTCCTGCGCGAGGTGTACCTGCCGCATTTCCGGACGGTCGTCGAAGCGGGCGCGGATTGCGTCATGAGCGCCTACAACTCGGTGAACGGAACCTGGGCGGGCCAGAACCGGCACCTGCTCACCGACATTCTGCGCGAAGACTGGGGCTTTCGCGGATTCGTGATGACCGACTTCATCTGGGGGCTGCGCGATCCGATCGGATCGGTGGCCGCCGGCCAGGACCTGGAGATGCCGTTTCGTCAGCAGCGCGCGGCCGCACTGGGTAAAGCCCTGGCGGACGGCCGTCTTCGGCGATCCGATGTCGAACGTGCGGCGAAGCGGCACCTCGGCGCCCAGATCCGGCTCGCCCTGCGGGCCCGCCCGACTCCCCCCGCCGGCGTGGTCGCCTCGGCCGACCACCGGAGACTGGCCCGAGAAACCGCGCGGCGGGGCGCGGTTCTGCTGCGCAACCAGGTGATCGACGGCGCCCCGGCACTACCCCTGGAAGCGGAATTTCTGTCCCGGGTCGTCTTACTCGGCCCGCTGGCCGACCAGCGCAACGAGGGCGACGTGGGGTCGTCGATGGTCAGCCCCCCGTCGTCGGTCACGATCCTGCAGGGGCTTCGGGAACGGCTGGGGGCGCGGCTTTCTCAGGTCGACGCCAAGGATCCGGCTACGGCTGCAGCGGCGGCCCGAGGAGCCGACGCGGCCGTCGTCGTCGTTGGTTTGTCATCGGCGGACGAGGGCGAGTCGCTGGTCGGCATGGACACTGCATCAACACAGCTACTCGGTGGTATCGCCCGATTCCGACCGCTGGCCGCTGTGCTGGTCAAGGTGGCCGCCCGGGTGACCAGACTCAAGAGCTTCGGCGGCGATCGCCGCGACCTTCGGCTGCATCCCGATGACATCGATCTCATCGAGGCCGTCGCAGCGGTCAATGCGCGCACCGTGGTGGTGGTGATCGGCGGCGGGACGTTGGTGCTCGACCCATGGGACCGGAAGGTCGGCGCGGTGCTGCTCGCCTGGTACCCCGGCATGGAGGGCGGTCACGCGATCGCTGATGTTCTGTTCGGGGATGCCGAGCCGTCCGGCCGGCTCCCTATGCCGCTCCCCTTCCGGAAAACCGATCTGCCGCAAGTGGATTGGTCCGCCACAACTGTCACATACGATCGATGGTGGGGCCAACGCCGACTCGACCGTGACGGTATTGCGGCCGCGTATCCGCTCGGATTCGGCTTGGGCTACACCACGTTCAGCATGACCGACCTCGAGATCGGCCGGCTCGACGGCGAAAGTTTTACCGCGAAGATCACCGTCACGAACACCGGGACCCGCGACGGACGCCACGTGGTCCAGATTTATGCCGTCCAGATCCATGCCGTCCAGATCCATGCCGTCCAGCCCGCCGACACCGAACGCCGGGTGCACAACCTTGTGGGCTTTCAGGCGGTGCACCTCGCGGCCGGCACCAGCGAACGACTCGTTGTCCATTGCTCGGTCCGCCCCATGCAGCGCTGGGCCGGTGAGCGGTTATCGCTTCCAGCCGGGGACATCACCGTCCGGGCCGCCTCATATGCCGGCGACCCGACTGCGGTCGATGGCACGTTGTCCGTGCCGCGGTGATCGCTCAGGCGCGCGCGTTGCGGGTATCGATGAACGACTTGACGCTCAGCGCGATGAAGATCAGGCACAACACGGCGAAAACGGCCTGCACTCCCACGGCGGTCGCACGTTCGACGGGTTCGCCGGACAGCAGCGCCGGGATCTTGCCCAGACTGCGAGCCGTGCCGAGGAACCCCAGCACACCGACCACGGCCGCGAAATGCCCACCGTGTTTGAGGTTCTTCAGGGACACCGCACCGGCGGCCGCCATCACTACCCCGAATATCGCCGGGATCAGCGCTGTCCAGGATTGCATCCCGGTGAGGAAGTAGGCCCCGAGTCCGAGCGCGGCGAAGATTCCCGCGAAGACGAAGATGATGCGCGGCATGTTCATACCGTCATGTCCTAACTGTTGTAGGGCCCGAGATATCCGTCACGAGCTCAGTGGGCCATCGGCGGTGACCGGCGAACCGGTCACCTTGCGGAATCCGTAGCGCAGGCTCTCGATCAGCTCCTCACGGTCCCCGACCGCAGCATCGTCGCTGCTCACGCCCAGGCTAGCGGTATTGGTATAGGTCAGCATCGTGACGTTGATCGCTGCACCGACGGTCCCGACCAGTGGGTACATCCGTTCCACTTTCGCCCCGGCCAGCCACACCGGCACCGGCAGACCGGGCACGTTGGAGGCAGTCAGGTCGGAGGTTTGCGCGGCGGCCGAGACCAACTCCGGCGGCAGGAAGCGACTGAGCTCGGCGAGGTAGTCAGCCAGCTTGAGCGCCGGTTCGGCCCGCCAGGCCCGAACGGTGTTCGCGGCCACCTCCAGGACATCGTCGATGGCGTTGCTCACCGGGATCTCAAAACGGGCGATGGTCACCGCGTTGCTCTCCTCGGCGGAGGTCCGCAGCGAGATCGGCATGTTCATCCGCAACTCGTCGATGGGGTGCCCCATCCTCTCGTGGTAGCGGCACATCCCGACGCTGATCGCCGCCAGGAACAGGTCGTTGACCGTCCGGTCACGTTTCTTGGCCGCGGCGCGGAACTTGCCGAAATCCATATCGATCGTGTTGAAGTGGTAGTTGATGCTGCGCCCTCTGAGGATGGGCGACAGCGGCTCGACCGACACCTTCGTGAACCTCGCCACCGATTCGGCGGTTCCCTTGACCTTGCCGAATAAGGTCCGCGGATGACGGATGGCCGAAAGAGCCAACGGACCGATGCCCTTGATCGCCTCGTCGACGGTCTTGGCCACCCACCCGACGTTGTTGCGAACCACCGCCTGCATGAAACCCTTGGCGTCCAAAACCACCGGTTCAGGCGCCGGCGGCATGGGCCCCAGATCAGCCCCTTCCGGGGTGAAGTCGAACAACGCCAGACCGAGTTGCACCGCGCCCTGCCCGTCGGCGATGGCGTGGTGCAATTTCTGCACCAGCACCGACTTGCCACCGGGCAGGCCCTCGAGCAGCGTCACCCGCCACAACGGCCGGTCCTTATCGAAATCGGCCATGCTCTGCCGACGC
>Ga0180431_10002938_pt1 | contig 22313 bp, 27 predicted proteins | sample SS_ome_11_FD_132459 | JGI IMG/M metagenome (GOLD analysis project Ga0180431, IMG submission 132459) | Hypersaline lake sediment archaeal communities from the Salton Sea, California, USA - SS_1_MS_1 metaG | ecosystem: Environmental > Aquatic > Non-marine Saline and Alkaline > Hypersaline >...
CAAACTCTTTTAAGACTTCACCGTCTGCGGCGCACACCGAAAAGTCTTCCCATGAGAGGCAGGTCTGAATGAGGCCAATCCTCATGGTGACATGGATCCATGGCACGGGGTCTACTGATCCGTGCACCCATGAGGTAGTAAAGATACCGGCCCAAATAAGGACGAGTTCCACAACTTGACAAAAATAATAGCCGCCCTTCCAATTGAAGGACGCCAGAGAAGGACGACACATTTATCTTCTGGATTTGTATCTTTTATGGCGTCATTAACGCTTTATCCCCAGGAAGACGTGTAAAGCATGGTGGAAAAGTTTTCATTTGGAAAACCCGAACCACTCGGGGCATTCGTTTTGGGTGGATTTTTGCTTTTTTGATTGGTTTTGGATTTGGGTTGAACCTTTGCAGGAATTGAAACAGGAATGATGGGGCCATCATGGATCCAGCCAACAACGGGCTGATAAGGTAAAGACATGTCTTTTTTTGACTTCTCAGTAAATAAATAAATGCGCTATCTGGGTCATTGGTTACTTATGGCGTTCACAATGGCGGGGGTGAATGGTTTAATGGCGTCACCTCCAGGGAGGGAGATGGAGGGGTTGAGTCATGGCATAAAGCGCCTTGGGAGTGCCTTTGTATCCATTGCAAACAGTCTTATAGAGAAATATAAGTAAACACGCATGAAATTTGGAAATGTGATCCACGCATACACACCAGGATTTAAATGGAGATTTTACCCTTTTCGACGATTAGATCAATCTTTGCTGCGAGTTGAGGTAGAACACACGTAGACATGACAGAGGGTGGAAACAAAAAAAAAGGTGCTTGATCGTATTGGGGGCTTCATCCCAGCATACCAAATGCGTAAAAGCGCAACCGCTTAAACCCGGGGATCGAACCCGGTGGGTGTTGATTAAAAGTCATAGAAGGTTTATTGCAGTTCCGATCAAATAGGGATCTTAGGACTATTGCACCAGTATCTTAGATCTCTGAAAGTGAAAGAAATGTCTTTGTATTTATATTGCTTCGTGATTTCTGAAAGATCATCAACCAAAAAAAATTACTACTAGTTGCATGCGGTGGGAATTGAACCCACGCGGCCGAAACCATCGGTTCTTAAGACCGACCCCTTAACCACTCGGGCACACATGCCTGGGTGTGTGAATGTGAGAGAGTGTGGAATCGAAGTGGGGATGTGCATAGTGTATGTAATGGCTGGGTAGGATGGGCCATAACCCACTCGGCTATGGGTGCACCCCTTCCTACCCTGTACAGCATAATGGTTGGTTTTGTATTTATACCCTCCTGTCACCAAGCACTTTGTTTCGTTCCCACCTAATACTTATTCTTCGTTTCCTCATAAAAAAATGTCATGCATCCCGGCAATCAATGATGAACCGAACGATGTTCTTTCGGCATCTTCTCTTGAAGGAAAGCCCCGGGGGTGGTGCACGTGTTGCCATCGACCCTCCAAAGTTTACAAAATTTTTGCACCCCTGATTTCACACCCCGACATCGACCTGTCTGGGTTTCAACAAACCTGGATGCGCCAATCCTACCTGCGCTACGTGAAAAAGATTGATCGCATGTCTATCGACGCACTGTCACGCTTTAAAAACATTCGAAGGTCTCTCATTGTACTTGGTGTTTTAATTTCGGGATGTATTATTGTGAGTGAAACGGATCACGTAAAGAACCACCAGGTGGTGGCCAACGCTCTCTTTTGGGTAACCATGTTTATTTCGTTGATGAACAACTTTGTGACGGCTTTCCTTACCGACTTGAAGTTGGCGGAGAGGGCCATTCTTTTCTATCGAGGCTCAGCCTACCTGCAGGCCATGGGCCAAAACTTTTTGACGCGCACCCAACGCTACGCCATGTTTTCATCTTGTGGGGAAGGCTTCCGGACCTTTGTGCGCGATGTGGAGATGGCCAAACTCTTAATCACCTCGGAAGACATTTCCCTCATGTCGTCCTCACGAGAACAAAAACCAGATGACCCCATTTCAAAGGAACGCCAGTCGTGGCCAACAATTCTTGATCCCCTCCAAGAAGAAGAGGGAAAGACTATGTTCGAACTTGGCGGACCAAAACACGAAGTTGCCATTCAGGTGGGTGGTGATGACCGAACCAATGAAGGGAATGGTCAAAATGGTAAGCAAAAGGATAAAGAACCTCCGTTGGAGGAAGAAGATGAAAAAAATGAATAAACTACCGACTATAAAGCTTAAATGCACCTATGTATGGAACTCCGAAACCCATGCAACGATAGATCACATCACTCATAGGAGAAATCTCAACGAGGTCTCCACCAGGTCCAAGGGAGTCTCCCCTTGATGCACCTTTCATAACATCTCCCTTTTCCCAAACAAAGGAAAAGGTGACTGTCTTTTCAGGCCACTTTACTTTGATGGTTTGGGTGTCCATGTCAATAGTCATCGGAACCGATCTCCTTCTTGATAGCGAAACACATAGGATGGCATTTTTGATTTATGATGTGAGTATTATTTTCTTTATTTTTTACCAGGGCATACATCCTTGGCCTCTCTGTGATAAGTAGCATCCTCCAAATTGACACCCCGCACATTTTGCTTGGGGAAAGCATTGGCCAGATGATCCACCACCAATGTCCATTGTGGAGCCCTCGTTGTAAAATACCTGCTTAGAGCCACACATACATTTTCCTCCTTTGCATGCGACAGCTGGAGAGTCGTATCCACAAGGATCTTGACCCCGTTCATTCAAACAGTCTTTAGTTGAATTGCATGCAGAAGAAAGAGGGGCCCCACACTGATCCATTCCATCACCCATGGGCATTGCCAAAGTGGAGTAAGCTTGGTGGATCGCATCTCCGTGGCCGTCAAGAGTCATGGTGGGCGTCAAATGAATGTAGGGAGTGGTCTGAGCCATGCCCGCCATAGGTCCACTCACGGGTTGAAACTGAGTTTGGCATTCCACCATCGAGGTGGGACATCCTGGATTCCGGCGAGCGTCATAGTACTCCACGAGACGCTTTCGGCAGCTGTTTGGCACGGGGACTTCGGTGTCTCCAAGCTTCATAAAGTCGGGGAGGTGACAGTACTGTGAGCACGAAGTGATACAATCAGAAATAGTTTTGTAGGGAGATCCGCGTCCGGGCACAGAATAACACAACCCTTGTACCCAATCACAATCGTAACCGGTAGACATTCTTTTATTAAATAAACTATAATTTTTATTGTGCTGCCATATGATAGTTTTCATAAAACTCCCAGTTTTCCCGATTGACCCGCCGAAGTGAATCCGCCAAAAGAGTCCATGGATCCCATTGTTGTTTGAAAGGCCGTTCCGTTGGTGATGCGAAAGGATCCTAGTTGATCTACACCGGATAAGACGAAAAGAGGGAAAACACGGGGGTTCCACCCATGGAGGAAGGCGTGAAAAACCTTGAGGTCATTCCAGTCTCAGGGTCCACGTGGGTGACGGGATACCAAGAGGACCCAGGAGTGGGCCCCTCCACGGGGTTGCCGAGAGTCACCCAATCACCTTCATTGGCAACTCCAATCGAAAGACCTTCATAATCGGCCTCGGGGACGGTGTCGTCAGGAATGTCCGCAAAGAAGAAGAGAGATGGAACGCCAACCTTTCCATAGACTTGAGGAGCTTCAGACGATTCCACTGACCCATTGGCCTCAATCAACCGGTGAAGGGTCGCCACGCGTTGTTCCATTTCCTCAAAGCGCTCATCCACCAAAGAAAAGAAGGCCTCAAGCTTTTCGGTTGGAAAAGATGCTTGGACTTCATGATGGGTTGATGGAACTTGATCTGGATGATCTGAGACTGGAGTCACTGGGTCGACAGGGGCCATGGGATCATAGCCGGAAGGTAAAGGTTGAGCTTGATAAGATAGTTCCACCCTTGGTTCTTCGTATGTTGACAAATCTTCTGTGTGACTCCGATCTTTTGGTTCTTCATTTCTACTCCGATCTTTTGAAAATCTTGATGTAGACGTAGAAGGCGGACCAAAGGAATACTCCTCAGGTTCGGGCTCGGGTCGCCAAGTCTCTTGTGATGATCCTCCGTTTGACTCGGATGGGTAGAGAGACTTAATTTTGGAAGGTGCATACCCCTCATCTTGTCTTCCGTAGCCCTCATCTTGTCTTCCATATCCCTCATCTTCAGGGGGTGCAAACCCGCCCTCAGGTTCGGCTTGCTCGTACTTTGAAAAGTCTCTCTTCATAAAGTCGGGAATGGGTCGCCGAGAAGACTTTGAACTTCCAAGGCCGCCACCACTCCCCGCCCTCCTGTTGGGTCGCTTTCCTGAGCCTGGAAGGGGCTCCATCAGCGTCTCTTGGATGCGGTTGTGTTCCTCAATGAGGTTTCGCCTTTGGGCACGGTCACGAATGGGCACCGAGCAGGAGCCACCTCGACATGAAGACCCAGATCCACCTCCACCTCCGCTGAAGGGAGCCTTCGAAGACCTGTACTCCTCCATCTGCCTCTTTGCATCCGATCCTCCAGAAGGTTGAGACGTGGCTCCAGCACCCTTTAAGGTGGGATTGGCAGCATTGGCATATTGGGATCGCACCACCCCCATGGCATCTCTTGAAGCACCACGGGAGAACCCCAACTTGGCACGATCACCTGCCGATGCCCCTCCTCCCCGAGTAAAACCTAAGCGTGAGCGAGACGACGATGCAGAACCTCCGAGCATTTTATATGAAAGGAAATTTTATTTGGTCACTTTTTGAACCCTTCTCAACTCATTTCAAAATTTATATAAATTCCACTTGAGTATTACAAAGGGAGAAAAATTTAGAGATAAATCTTGGTTATTTTCTTAATTTTTTAAGCATTCAAACAATTGTTGGCCTGGCGAGTTGCATCATTCTGTTCCTTCACCTTATTCCCCGCATTCCACGCACCAAGTCCGCCAAACACTAAACCACCGACCGCGCCACCGATGCCTGGAAGCATTGCATTTCCTGCAAAGATTCCAGACGTTATGGATCCCATGGCTCCCGATACATAGTCGGTGGCAGTGGCGCCCTTTGTTGGGCATCGAGCCCTACAAGCATCAACCTTAGTTGTGCACGAGGCTCCCCAGGACACCTTTCCACAAATAATACCCATGGCCGACAGTTGGCCAGCATCAACGCCCTCGGCCCCCTGCTTTGCCTGCATGGCCATGGCGTTGAGGGCTAAGGCCGTGTGCTTTTGGAACCAAGTGATGTCTTGCATGTAGTTAAAGCAAATGTATGCCGCGACGGGAAGGTATTTGTTGGAGAATCCAATCCACCCGGCTAATGCAGGGTATTCAAAGGCTAAGGCCGTTGCAAAGCCTGAGGCGGGCCATCCTGAGGCGTGGGCTTTATCAATGCCCTGAATCATGGTTTTATGTTTAATAAAAGTCATTAAGAGTTCTACTCCAACAAAGATTAAGAGGGAGATTAGAATGCCTGTAATCATAATGTCCATTTCCTTTGTATACTTTGCAATTTCCTTTGTGGCAAAGGCAATGGTTGCCTGCACTTGCTCTGATTTTTTGTCCACCGACACCAATTGCCCTAAGAGTTGATCTTCGGCCAATGACTCCTGGCTTTGGGTGGGTTGTGGGTATGCCATTTATTCTAAGTTGATGAGAAAGTTTTGTCAACAACTCCACTTCATTTGGAAGTAATTTTGACACTTAAGCTAACGCTTTCGTGTCAAAAAACTTTCCGAAGTATCTCTAATTGCGTACCTGTCCCGGTTTGAGGACAGAAAATGTAATGACTCCTGCAATGATAAACAACATGAGAACCCCCACAACCCCAATGGCAACCCAAGACCACATGTTGGGTGGTTGAATTGCTTGGGTTGCCTGATTTGAATTACTTTGTTGGTTTGCTTGCTTTGATGAAATTGCTACTCCTGCAATTCCACTCACATCGGTTGATGTCTCGGCATCCATTTATTTTAAGTATCAGTTTTCATGTTATTTAAGATCTAAAGAAATCATGTACCAACTCACTCTTCAAACCCTTCAACCTTTCAAAGTCTAACCCACTCATAGACTTTTTTGTAAAGAGGTAGGAAGACTTAACAGAAGATGACATGGTTGAAAGGGCCTTTAGAGAGGGCCGCTTTGAAGGTCGAAAGGGGTGGATGGGCATCGGGTGAACCTCTGGATTCAAAAGGTGGCATGCAAGAGAAAGAGCAACTTGGGGGTCAACGGCTTCGTGATTGATGCGAAAAATGCAGTCCCTCAAAAGGATGAGTGCCCCAAGGTAAAAAGTTGGTACGTCATAAAAATCTTGGTGATCAAAGACACGGGAATAGGGAAGGCCTCGTTGAACCTCAATGAGATTTGGGATAAGGGTTAAGACTTTACTGGCTTCCTCTAAGAGAGCCTCTTTGGTAAAGGCACGCAGGGAGACGGAAACCAGGTCCTTTGCTTTCAGCCTTGGGTAACACAAAAAGGACGACGTGAGGTAAAGACACGCGCAAGCTAAGCGTTGAAGGGTTGACCGGTCTCTTTCGGGTTCGGCATCCAAACATCGATGAATAAGCGCACAAGAAAGAGGGAAAATCCGTATGTCAGCTTTAAAATAGAGGCAAACTTCAAGAAGCCAATCAAAAACGATGGAAAACATTCTTAGAGTGATCGATGTAGATTTGGATGGCCAAGTTGGCGAAAACGGACGCAGTGAATGGGCGGGGTGAACAACGTTAGAGTCTTTAGCCCATGATTGAACAATGGGGTGCTTAGCTAAGCCTTCGCTTGAGATACGGGTTTTGGGCTCGAGGCAGAGAATCTCTGTCCGCAACAACCCTGCAATCTCTGCGTCGACACCTTTTAAAAGATCAGTGAGAGAAGAAGAATAAAATGGAATAGACCTCGTTGCCACGGCAAAGGATGAGTGGGTCATGAGGCCGCCACGGTCGTGAGGAGTGCCAAAGACCTGAAAATAATGATGAAGTTGTTCTTCTTTGTTCATTCCTTCAAAGGTCTGCCCAGTAAGGATCTCAAGAATGATGATCCCCATAGACCACACATCAATTTTTGAAGAGTAAGACCTTGTGTGGTCATAGAGTAAAACCTCTGGTGCCCTCCACCACCGGGTCTGGACGTAGGAGGGCTTATAGTCTTTCAGGAGGGCACCGGAAACCATGCCAAGACCCCAATCAATAATATACAGTTGCTCACTCTCTTCTTTCCAAAGAACGTTTTGGGGTTTCAAGTCTCGATGGATGAGGCCTGCTTCTCCAAGAGAAGCCACCGCCAGAATAAATTGGCGAATGGCCTTATACATTGTTGCCTCAGATGGCCACTTCACCGTGGAAATCTCCTTCCCTGCCCAATCCATCGTGATGGTGTGTTGTTTCGTGGAGAACTTGTGAAGCTTTGGGGTGTAAGGGTTGCTACAGGCGGTAAGGTAGTGACCAATGTAGACCTCTGTGAGGAAAGCTTGTTCAACATCATTGTCTGAATCTTCCCTAAAGGCCTTTGTGACCTTTGAAGGATCAAGGTCGGACCGGTAAACAGTCCCATACGCGCCCCTGCCAATCTCCCTCCCGTACATTTAAAGTGCGATAAATTTCTATTTTTTTAATTTTTCTAATGAACACATTGGTATCTTGCAACAAAATCAAAAATGGCCTTATCCATTTCCTTTGGAATGTCGTGAGGTGACTTTGCCCTCTTCAAGACGGACATGACATTTCGCGACTCCTTATCCCTTGGTAAGGGAAACTCATAAAATACATCACATGCAGCATAGAGGTGGGTGGTGGTGAAAATCATTGGGTAAGGTACGTCGTTGTTGCCAATCTCCGACACATACCCAGTCACTCTTCCTTTGATTCCTGTAAGCTTTGTCACTTCTGTGTCTCGAATGGAGTAGTAATGGGTACCTGTAAAAACGAGCACAGAATTTCCAAAGCCAAACTCGGGGTTCTTAATGTAAGTATTTCGAGGATTGACATCGTGGCCGACAAAGAGCTTTGAAAATCGAGTCTCAAAAATGGGGACCGGATGACAATAAATATTGTATCTTTCCTCAGCCTTATGAAAAAATTCCTTAAGTAAGTTAAGCTCTCTGATGTGACGGGGACGAGACGTATAATCCGCAAAGACCATGACGCACTGACCACTCTTCAAATGAAAAAGTGGGTCTGCTTCTCTCTGCGCAACCGTTTCAAAAACCCGAAGCTTTTTCTTTCGGCGATTGACATCCACAACCATCGATCGTCCGCCATTGTTGTGGATGATGTAATACTCCTCTGACTCTTTAATGTCAAGCTTTTTACCATAATCAACGTCAGAAATTTCTGTTTCTTTTAAAAACTTGGGTTTACTTGACATTTTTTTATTACATAATAGAACATCCTGAAATGGCATCTGACCCAATGCAATTGGCTCCCGGTTTCTTCCCGCCAAAAAGGCCGGCTGACGTACCCATTTGAAAACCCGTCACCCCAAGGGCACCTGCAATCCCCAAGGGTCCCATCTCGGCCATCATCATAATATTTGCCGCACCGGAGATACCATTCGAAATGTAGGAAGAGGCGTAGGCGCCCGACCCAGGAGGGCAAGGTTTCTCACAAAGGTGGACACCTCCCCCCATGGATCTTACCCAAGAGTTACACACGAGGGTGATGGCCGAGGGGTCTCCAGACTCTGCGACGCCACCTCCCATCCACGTGGCGTACTGAAAAAGAGCCGAAAGATTTTGAGAAGGAGCCTGCATAAAAAGTCCATTGAGAGAGCCAGACTTGTAGGAAATAAACACGGCTTCAGGAAGGGCCTTTGCCCGAAAGGACAACCATCCCGCCAAGGCAGGGACTCGAAGGGCTAATCCGAGTTTAAAGGAAGACGGCATGTAGGATGACCTATACTTATTATACATGGACACCACATCACCAAACCGAATGTAAACGTCAAGGATAATCATGAGAATGACAATGCCAAGAGAGCCGAGGCAAAGGAACATAATGATGAGATATTTACGTTTCACGTTTCTCAAATAGATTTCAGACTTTGCCGTGACTTCTGCAAAATCCGTTGCGACGTTTCTTGAGTGAATCGCTTCGGATAAAAGTTTCAGCTTTGTATCCCCTTTTTCCATCTCGATCAATTGTTGATTGGTGAATGGGTGAGGTGGAACACCGGATAAGTGAGGCATGCCGGATAAGTGAGGTGGCACACCGGATTGATTCATTTTTATCTATTACCGATTTTCAATCGTCTTCATCACTTTCTTCGCTCAACTTGGATTCTTCATCTTCACTTGACACATCATCATCCATCTTCAGAAACTTGGAAGGATAGGTAATGCCAAATCGATTGAATGAACATCTTCCCTTCTTTTTTGGTTCTTCTACCTCGATGACTTGGGTAGGCCAATCCCGTTCATTCGCATTTTCTTGGGCAATTTCTTCAGCTTCTTCATGGGTCAATGTCGCAAAGATAATCGAGTCCTTTGGAATGTCATCTTCATGGCGAAATGCGTAGGTGTCGCAAGCTTTGTAATGCAAATGCCAGTCCCACTCTTGACTATCCAAAGACCATACGACGAGGAAAACCATTTTTTTAGAATGTGAATTCAAAAATCCCTTTCTCTCTCCTTACATCTCAATGCAGGCAAATTTATTTTTGTATGCAGATGGTCTTGGTGATTATCTGCGGAGAAAGGCCACCTCATGGGAGAAGAAAAAGATTCAAAATTTAATCAAAGCACTTGGAAAAGACCTATCCATTTTGGAGGATGGAATGAAATGGTTGGCGGATGCCCTTAAGAAACGGGATCCGGCAAAGGGTCGATCGGTGGAAGTTCCCTTAGTCGGATCCCTCCTTGGGTTTGGGGTTCGACGCCCCATTCCCGTGCCCGACACTCATCTTTTTCAGGCCTTAGGTGTGCGTCGGTGGATCGAAGCTTGGTGGACCAATCGAGGGATGGAGGTGGAGTGGCGAAAGGTGTTGGGAAAAGACCACGAAGGATCTTTCCATGTGAGTTTTCCGAAGAATGGAATTCATATTCTCCAAGGCCCCACCTGTGATGTTTTTGTATTGGTCTTATCTTGGTAATAATTAAAAATGTCTTCGTCCCTTCTCCCCAACGTCTACCCAACTTGGTGCGATGTGATTGCTCACCGAGCCTATCCCCCTAACCATGCCCCTGCCTGGCCTGCAGGAATGGGAACAGGACCCAATCCTGGATCTCCCCCTCTTCACCCTGTGGCCCTCGCCGGATACTCCCACCGCAACGGTTATGTGCCCCTCTGTAAGGGAATTAAGGCATCAACGGCCTGCCCCGACCTCGGCCATGCATTGAACCCCGAGTGGTTGGTCTACAACGTCCGCCCTTGCACAATGTAAAGAACCATAATTTCTTCGTTCAAATAAATGCCTTCCCGTCGTCAACGTCTCTTAGATAAACAAAGGGCTCTCAGGGAGCATCAACTTCAAAAATCTCAAAAACAAGCGAGACATCCAATCGAATCCCAACGTAAAACCTTTGAAAGGGGCCAAAGGTGGAAGCGTGGTATTTTGGAACGAGATCAAGCCTTGCGCACTGAGACAGAAGAGAGAACAAAGGCCCATCGCATGCACATCGCCGACATTGACCCAGAGATGCGGAGGAGTTTACGTGGTGGGTCAAGTGAATCTTTTGCTGAAGAACCAACGAGTATGTTTGGATTCGATACAAGTGCATATGACGATAGGGAGAGCCAAAGGCAAGAGTATGAAAGAGAGATGTTAAGACGTGAAGAAGAGCAGTATGAAAGGGAAAGAAGAAGTAGAGAAGGAGATACGAATGATGAGGAATTGAGTGATGATGAGATAGCTGACTTTTTGAGAGGTTATGAATCACCAAGCTTTAAAAAGACTAAAAGAGTTCGCATTGCAAAGGGACGTGATTGGATCCCCACCCGTGAGACGATTCGTCATGTCATAAAGGGTCGCCTAAAAACCCTTCGCCTCGTCACTGTGAGGAGGACCTATCCAAAGAATGGGTCCAACCCACGCCTCCGCATCCTCGCCGAAACTCCCATTCGAAAAACCCTTGTAACCCTTTCTGCGTCTTGGAACCCTCGCACAAAGACCCTTTCACATTTGAAACGCCTTTCGTCGTTTCAAAAAGTTAAGACCGTCGACGAGTGGCACACCCACCATCGAAAATCTTCTGGTGCAAAATTTTTGCCGTGCCACTGATGATTCTTTAAAAATAATATTTCAAATAAATGGAACCCCAAATGTCAGATTCTCAAGCCCCCTACCAAATTAAGTTAAAATCTTCTGGAACTGTGATTGCCCTTTCCGTCTTTCTCGTCCTTGCAATTGCTGCTGTCATTTTTCTCACGATAAAGCTACTGCAAAGGAAGAAACCTAAGTGCCCGCCACTTCCCACCAGTCCATTTGTAAGTATTGAAGTTAATGGAAGTGAAGTTGCTAACACTGGAGTCTTTCCGTACATCACAACTCAAAAGGTAAAGAACCTACAGACTTACCCACAAAAAAACACCAACACCTTTATTCTTTCCGCATCGTCTTTGCCCAACGGAAACTGTGAAACACAACGAAACACGTTTTACCTAAATCCCGTGAAAAACAGTAGCCCCCCTTCCTGGAATTTAATTTACACGGGTTCGAGTTTCAATGATCGAGACGTCGGAAAAATTCTGGTGGCAACCCAAACCCTGTGGACCAATACAACCACAAACCATACAGCTTGCGGAACCTATGTCTCCCTCGGAGACCCTGCAACTGTAGATACAAACACAATTGTTGAAGTACGGCCAAATACGACCGCCGACGGAATCGTGACCCTTGAGGCAACTGTGCCTTCTTTTCCCTTTAGTAGTTCTCCAAATGGGTGCTTTAAGGGACCCCTTAAAGGTTACCTTGGATTTCAAACAGTTCCAAATGCAAGTGATTGGGAAGGAGGCTCTGGTGGGGTTTTATCTGGAACTGTACTCACAATCCTACCCACACCTTCACCTGCGTCGTTAACACCAGCTTTGTCGCCATTTGAACAGTGTTAAATTTTCGTAAGTCGATAGACTGGAATGGGATAGCACGAGAGTTCCATTGCGAGGAGGACCTTTCACGTGCCCATTTTGTCTATCAAACTTTTCACGAATAAAAAAATGGTTCACCTCTACCGAGTTTCATCAGACGATAAGAAGGACATGATTCTACAAAGAACCGGAGGAGAAGGCTCCGATGAGGTGTGGACGGTGTTAAAGGGTGGGTCGTCTTGGGGTTTACCAAGAGGGACCGAGTCGAAAGACACGGAAGAATGTTCGAATGGCTATAAGATTATCTTTGAGGTGGAGGACAAAGAGATTGTTTTAATGATCTATCCCAATGGCCGGGTGAGGGGTTCCAAGGGTATGGATGGTTTCCTAAGTGCAAAATAAAAAAGTGGTGACAGGAGTCGAACCTGCATGGGGCAATGCCCACTTCATTTCAACAGAAGCGCGTCTACCGTTCCGCCACACCACACAAAAGATAAAAAGGCCCCAGCGAGAATCGAACTCACATCGCATGATTAACAGTCATGTGTTCTAGCCGTTGAACTATAGGGCCATTTTTTGTTGTGAAGGTAAGGAATTGAACCTCATCTTTTACACTTCCATGCACTGTGCTCAGCCTAAGTGTCCTAAAAGGCGTCCCTTATATTTCACTTAAGCTTCTCCCATTACACCACCTCCACAAAGACAGCAACGAGACAGCGACAAGACAGTGACGGGAGTCGAACCCGCTAGAGCACAATGCTCGAGGATTAGTAGTCCCCTGCCCAACCGTAGAGCATCACTGTCATATTTAAGCAACGAGTGGAGTCGAACCACTGACCTCCGGGTTATGAGCCCGGCACGCTAAACCTCTGCGCCACGTTGCTAAAGGGTTTCAAGAATCTATAAATGTATCTGACCTTTTCAGACAAAGCAATAAAGCGCTTCGTTTGGGAATTGAACCCATAGTTGTTAAGCTCCCCCAGGGAATCGAACCCTGATCCACAGATTAGGAATCCATGATGCTGCCTTTACACCAAGAGAGCGAGGTAGTGACGAGATTCGAACTCGCAGGGTCAATGACCGACTAGGTTCCAGCTAGCCACCTCCACCACTGAGGACAACACTACCAAAGCCTTCGCTTGGAATCGAACCAAGGTTACTGGAGTCAGGGTCCAGTGTGATAACCATTACACTACAAAGGCAAAGCATTCAATTCATACTCCCGCTTGGAATCGAACCAAGGTGACTGGGGTCAAGGCCCAGTATGCTACCATTACATCACAGGAGTACCCGTAGCTCTCCCAGGGAATTGAACCCTGATCCGCAGGTTAGAAGCCCGCGATGCTACCATTACACCAAGAGAGCTTATACCAGTAGCAGGAGTCGAACCTACTTTGCTTAACGCGGACCGCCTTGAACGGACTCCCCGAACCGTTGGGGAATTACTGGTTTACTTTTCTTGGCGACCACCCGGAATCGAACCGAGGTCACACGGATCCAAACCGCGCATTCTACCATTGAACTATGGTCGCTTTAGACATGGGTTATTGCTATCAAGCTTTACTTTTAATTTGCAGTTCTTTTTTGACATGCCTCTGCTGGGAATCGAACCCAGATTCCGAGATTAAGAGTCTCGTAGATTAGCCGTTGTCTTACAGAGGCATTTTGAGAAATCAGACCATTCTGCCACCGGATCACTCCCGGTTGAAAGTCTGTGATTTGATTCGATATTTATACCCCATGTGTACATAAATTGGAAATTTGAAATCAAAAACCTCCTCTAAAATAAATGACATCTCATTCGATTGCGTCTCCAACTGCTTGGAGGTCATCCTCACTTTCAGGGTTTGGGCCCGAGGTGATGGGCCTTGGCCATTACCAAGGAGACCACTACCAATCCCTCTTTTCTCCCCAGTCCGGCGACTACCAGGCAACCCCATTAAACCCCACCTTTGTCCAAGACCCCCGGTCATCTGCCGCCCCAGATAAGCTTTGTATGACCGTGGTGGACCCCGCTACTGGCGCAAAGGAACGAAAGTGCCGCACTTGCTACGACGTCCATTCGGGCAGAGGCCCCACCCTCACCTGCACCATGGAAAAACCCGAGCCCTTTGACCCAGTGACAATTTTCGAAACCTTTGTCCGTGCCTTGACGATCCCTCCCAAGTTGGGACCAAAGGAAAAGGCCGCCCGTTGGGCCAAAGCCCTTTCCCTTCTTCACCCCACCACGCAGGAAGGATGGGGCCATGCCATCGGATTTCAGAGAAAGATTTACGATCCTCGATCCCTCTTCTCCTGCCTCTCACGTGTCCTTCAGTTTTGGGTGGACTACGTCCAAATGGACCCCAATGAGGCAAAGGCAAAGATGAATGTCCGGGTCCTTGATCGCCTCTACACCACCCATGCCCTCACGGTCCACTTTGAGCGCAACACTCGCTTCGACTCGTTTTTGAATCGCTACCCCGAGATGGAATGGAAGATTAAGGGGATTTATCCCGAGGAATACTTGTTTGCGTAGGTCAAGATGATGAATAATTTATTTGAATGAAATGAGGTTAGACTTATGCTTCACGCCTTCTAAGAAACGTTTGAGGGTGCGCTGAATGCGCTTTCGTCGTGCTCGGTCATTCGAAAGGGAGTGGGGAGCCTTTACTTTCTCCTCATAGAAATGAATCTTTGGATAAAACTTGGGAAGAAACACCAAGGGAATCCTCTTTATACGAATAAAACTTTGAAAGGTATCATCATCAATTTCCCATGTTTCTCGAGGCAACTTTTTTAGGTAGGCCTTATAGCCCTTCACGCACCCCGGAGGGCACAAAAGGCCATGCACCCCCATGAGGCGCTTATGCTTACGGGGGTTTTGAATCACGCAGAAGCGTCCTCTTTTTGCTTTCACCTCGGCCATTTTTTGTATTAAGGCTTGAAGAAGCTCGGAGGTGTACCCCCTATCGTCATCACAAATAAAGGTGAATTCATCACTTCCTCTTCCAAAGCCAAAGTATTTTGTGCCTGGCCCAAAGTCCCTTGGGTTCCGGCGCACTTCGACTCGAGGATCCAAAGCCCTCAGCTTTTCAATGGCCCATGTAGGATAGGGTTTTTTCATTCGCATAAACTTGACAGGAATGTTAACCACGATGCGATCAAACGGGGGTTCAATATCCACAAGGCTTTGCACGCACTTTATGCACGAATCCTCCCGGTCAGGGATGGTCGCCATGGATGCGATAATTTTCATTTATTCTACTTACCTGATTTAAGTTTGTCGTCACAATTTCGATGGAGGACGAACCCGTTGACCCTATTCATGTCTTATGCTTACATGGGTGTTGTCAAGATGTGGATATGTTTCAATCCATCTTGAAGGATTACATAAAGATTGGTGAGCGAACCTACAATCTCAAGTTTCATTTTTTGGAAGGAACCTATGATTTTTTTGATGATGATGAAACACCAAGAGGAAAGACTTGGTATTGTGAACCTCTTGACATTGCAGAGATTGGAAAGATTTCCTTTCGAGAAGACTTAGTCCGGTCAGCCATGGTTGACTTGGAAACGGCCATTGAAGACACTGGAGCAACAGTCCTCTTTGGATTTTCCCAAGGAGGCAATGTAGCCGATACCTACTTAGCCCACTACGATAAGGAAAAGAAAATCCAAAAGGCCGTCCTTTGTTCGACCTACCCTCTTGTAGATGGAAGGACACCAAATGAGCATGTTAAAGTCCTCTCCATTTTTTCCACAAAGGACCTCATTGTTCCTCCCATCTATCGACCGAGGGCCTATACTCACTTGACAGAAATGACCCACGAAAAGGGGCACAAGATAATTACCTCAAAGCCAAAGATTCGTGAGATTCTTGAATTTATTTCAATGAATAGAATTACAATACAACTTGAAGATCACAGGGATAAGCGTCTCGGGGAGGGCCAAGACCCTTCACTTCATCCAAGACCAAAATAGTTTCAACCTTTCCGCCTGCCTTTGCCAAGAGGCCACACACAGATAAGAGGGTTCCACCAGTCGCTAATATGTCGTCCACCACTAAGACCTTATGTCCTTCCTTCACCAATCCTGCGGGGATTTCCAAGACGTCTCCAGACCCGTATTCTTTGTCATAGGCGTCGGAAGAAATGGCAGGAGGTGGAAGCTTCCCCGCCTTTCGAAGGGGGAGAAACGGAATCCTAAGGTATTGAGAGATGAGCATGGCCAACATGGTCCCCCGCATTTCTGGTCCGGTGACCCAAGTGTAGGTTGAGGGTTCCCTAAGGTGGACCTTCACACAGGAAAGTAAGAGATCAACAAAAATTGGATAGGAAAATATGGGCATCAGGTCAAGAAAGGTCACTCCTTCCTTAGGAAAATCTTGAACTTGGCGAGCCACTTCACGAAGTAAGGGGACACATTCGGCGGAAGGAAGATGGTTTCGCTTTTCAAAGGCGAGCTTAATCTGAGTCTTTCGATCGATTCCATGAATAGCTTCCATCCAGTTTTTTGGATCCACTCTTTCAAGTTCACCTGCAACGACTTCTCCATAAGTCTTTGTAAAGTGGCCTCGATGGTCAATGTGGTCTTTCAGCTTTTCAAGGTAAGTGGTGTGAAGTGGAAATTTCATAGGTGATATCCCAAAGAAGAGTTCCTGTGCTGCATCATTGTAGACAAAGACGACACAAAAGTCATAATGGTTCTTTTGATCAAAGTCAATGGGAAGGACACCATTGAGGCTTGACCCAATCCCATTTTCAATCGAGACAAAAGTGTTGTTGTCTGTGCTTCGGGGGTTGACTGACATCATGAGTGCTACAAGACGACGGAGGGCACACATGGTGGTTTGGTGAAGGCCTGAGGGTTGGGGTGGATTTTGAGGAATGGGTAGTTCTTTAATTACGGCAGGTGTGTCGAAATATTCATGTGTTGCTTGGCGCTTGATGGAAGATGTCGATGCAAGGTAGACGGTCATTGGATTGTGCGAGGATGGATCACCAAAAGTGGTTGGCGATCGAATTCATTTTCCCGACCGAAAAACGGAGTCGCACGAGAGGTTTGGAATAAATTTTTCCAGTATCCGTAGGCACATACAAGAGCCATGACTAAAAAAATAAAAAGGTAAAGGCCAATCCAGTCCAAAGGAGATGATCGATTTTGCGAAGTAAAATTTGATAAGTCCTCTATTGAATGAAGGTGGTGGTGGTTGGGTTGAATGGTTTGAATGAGATAAAAGGACATCAAATGCATAAAAAAGTATATAAATGTTAAATGGTCAAAAGGCCAATTTTATTCCTTCATTTCCATAAGGCGGGAGGAACCACCATGGGAAAACTGTTTCAAGGAGTAAGGAAAAAGTACCCCATCAACCGCAACGGCAATCCATTTTCCAAAAAGGGAATTATTCCCTTATGGACCTTCAAACGTCAACGCCTCAACCGGTTTGCGGCCCGTCTTTCCAAACTTGGCGTGGGCTATGTTGCCGTTGAGTGGAATTTTTTCATCCACCACCGAACCATCTCTTGGAAGCCCTTTCACTTCCTCACCACCCTTCGAGACCCCTATGAGCGCTTCATTTCAAACATGAATTTTCATCACGCAAAGAATGCACTGGCCTACATGAGAAGACATGTCCACATCTCGAGAAGAGGCAAAAAGATTCCCGTGTCTTTCAACCGCCCAAATTTTTATGTGCGCATGCTGAATGGGTTGGGGACACGTCCTCAAGCATCCGTCAACCGATCCCACCTCGAGCATGCAAAGAAGGTCCTCTCTCGGTTTGACACAATTTGTATTTTAGAAAATAAGCCTTCCTTTAAGGCTTTGTATAAACTTGGAGTGAAGAAGAATTTTTCAAATGTGAAACGAAATGTTTGGAGGAAGAAGAAACGTTACTTTATTCAGCGTAAAGCGTTTGAAGAGTTAAATCAACTTGATATGGAACTTTATTCTTTTGCAAAGGAGCTTGTGGAAACAAGGATGAAGGCGTCTTCTTCTTAAATCACTCACTCCGTTCGTAATCCAATCATTTTTTCTTAAAGATTGAAAGTTTCAATCATTAATAAATTCGCAAAGCTCATTTTTTAAAAGCAGCAACACATGCCACAATAAACACAATCAAAGCGAGAACCAATGAAATAATGAAAATTGCTAAGACGTTCGTCTTTCGTTCCTCCACTCCCTTATCGTTCTTTGTCTTTTTCACAACAAAGCGAGGCTTTGTGGCAATGAGAATCACAAAGGAGACGAGAAGAGTTGCTCCAGCCGTGATGGCCCCAATCGTCAAAACCTTTGTTTTGGAAGGGCCTTCATTTCCCTTTCCTTTCTCTTGAAGAACCGTGCCCGTCTGTTGGACAAAGTAGGCCTCCATGTTTTGGGGAGGCTCGGTGGGTTGAGTTGCCTGAAGTTGAGACGGTGCATTCTCCATAACGGCTTGAAGGGTGGGAGCCTGGGGTTGATTGCCCAAAGGTGGGCAAGGAGGCACTGGAGGTCGAGCCAACTCTGAATTGATTTTTGCCATCATGGCTTGCAACTTTGGGTCTGCCATTTTATTCTTCAATCTTTTTTCCGAAACCAAGGACCCGTCCCCTCCGGGTTGGAATTAGACGCATCGACGGATCAAAGACGACTGGACGGTCAAAGGTCACCCGGTAGACACTTTTTGATTTTGATCTTTCAAAGGTCGCATTGAGGGTGAGGGACCCAAGGTGACACACCAGATGTTCGCCCGACTTGACCTTTGTCTTCACCTTATCTACAGTGCGTTTCAGGAAAACCATTTTTACAAGGGCTTCCTTCACAACACAAAGACTTTCAGGGTCCTTCACAATCCACTGACCCACCATGCGATTCTTTCCAGAAATGGAAGGGTCGAGGGTAGTGCCCACACAGATGAGCCCTCCTGGAGTGATTTCTTCAAGGGATTCCTTTTCTGCACGTAAAGACACGACCCGTGTGGAAAGGCCAGAGGGAAGAATGTGAATGGTGTCACCTAATCGAAGGGATCCAGACACCAGAGTTCCTCCAAGAACGGCACCTTTGAGGGAGCCCATGGGAGTCGAGGGACCATTGACGTCAAAGGAGCGAACGATGGGCATTCGCGGATCATCGCTTAGATCTATGGATGGAGAGGGAAGGTCGATAATGGCTTCGATAAGGGGTTCAAGGTTGGAGGATGAACAAGCAGAGGTAGGAAAGATGGGCGAGTCTTCTCCAAGAGTTCCATCTAAGAATCGACGGAGGGTGTGAAAGTGAGAAAGACAATCGTCTCTTGATAAAAGGTCCACCTTATTGTGCACCACAAGCATGTTCTTCAGGCCAACCATCTCAGCCACCATGAGGTGTTCCTCCGTTTGAGGCATTGGGCAGGGTTCATTGGCCGCAACCACAAGAATCACGGCATCCATGACAAAGGCCCCAGACATCATGACGGCCATGAATTGGTCGTGACCGGGACAGTCGACAAAGGAGACGTGACGACGAAAGTAGAAGGTGATGCCATCCTTCTCAAAGGAAGGTGGACCGTCGGACCCAAGAGCCGCAAAGCGTGTTTTTTCGGCATTGGAGTAACACTTACAGGAGGAGTAACCGAGGTGAATGGTAATGCCTCGAATCTTTTCTGCAGAATGGCGAGTGGGCTTGATTCCCGTGAGGGCCTTTACGAGGGTGGATTTCCCATGGGCGACATGGCCAATGGTGCCCACCTGAATTCCTGGCTTATAAAATTCTTGGGTAAAGTGGGGTTCCGCAAAGGGTGAACCGGCAAACATAGTTGTGGGATTTTGTAAATTGTTCATGGCAATTGTGACCATTTTTCAAAATCTTTCTTTGCTGCCTCATACCCTTTACCACCTGGACAGTAAAACCGTTCTCGAAAGCCATAGAGAAACCGTCGAAAGTAGACGGAAAGGAGTGCAATGGTTGGAAAGCGTCCGACATGGAAAAGGCGAATGGGGTGATTCTTTTGAAGGCCTTGGATCGGCATTCCACCAAAGGGAATCAACCATCGAGCAACGTCAAGGTGAACATTCAAACAAGCCAACCTAAATGCAAAGTCTTCATTGGTGTGAATATCAACAGGTGATTCGATGGACGTTGCATAGTCAACCAACCATCGAGCGACGTCAAGGTGGCCATTCATACAAGCCCGTCTAAATGCAAGGTCTTCGTAGGTGTGAATGTCAACAGGTGATTCGATGGACGTTGCATAGGAGACCAACCATCGAGCGACTTCAAAGTGACCATTCGAACAAGCCCGTCTAAATGCAAGGTCTTCGTAGGTGTGAATGTCAACAGGTGATTCGATGGACGTTGCATAGTCGACCAACCATCGAGCGACGTCAAGGTGGCCATTTTCACAAGCCCACCTAAATGCATAGTCTGAATAGGTGTGAATGTCAACAGGTGATTCGATGGACGTTGCATAGTCGACCAACCATTGAGCGACGTCAAGGTGGCCTTTCGAACAAGCCCATCTAAATGCTTCGTCTTCATTGGTGTGAATGTCAAGATCTGGATTTTCTTGAGCAATTCCTTTGGCTTGGTCTAATTGACCTTTCCGGCATGCCTCCAAAAAGTCGTTCATAATCTTTGGTTTATCAATTGTCATTTTTAGAGCTCAACTCAGAACCAGAACTTCGTTCTTTGCTATTATTGATTTTGTCTTCAACTCTGAATAAAATGGACTTTTCCAATACAGTCCTCTCTTGCATAGGATGGCACTCGACAAGCCTTCGATCCAAATCCCGTGTGAAAAAATTGGGAAAGGGTTCCTACGGCTCCGTCTACGCAACCATTCTTTTCACCCCTGAAAACCTGACTCCCTCGACCATTGCAGAAAAAGTCTATCGAGGCCATTCGGACGATGATGGAGTGGGCATCTATTACCTCACCCTTCGAGAGGTGGCCGTCTTGGCATCTGCATCTCACGAAGCCTTTCCCAACCCCCTCTACTTAAAGATGGATGCACCCTTTACCCTCTTTATGGAACTTGGTCCACCCTGCCTGTCTCGAACCCGAATGGCCCGTCTCACACCTTATCCCCTTCAAGCATCCACCCTCATTGTGAAACTGATTGACGCCATCTACTACGCTCACCACTCTCTGAATTGTATGAACCGTGACATAAAGCTAGAAAACATTCTGTGGGACAATGCAACCCAGAAACTCTTCTTGATTGACTGGGGCCTGTGTCGCACCTTTAATGCCTCCCATGGCAACCTCACCCCTGAAGTCCAAACCCTTTGGTATCGAGCGCCCGAACTCTTGTTGGGGGCAAAGTCCTATTCGTGTAAGGTGGACGTGTGGTCACTCGGCCTCATCATCTTTCGCCTTTGGACAGGTCGAGGGTTTGAGGGTCGGTGTGAACTTGAGCAACTCCACCTCTACATAAAGGCCTTTGGGACTCCTCCAAAGGACGTGTTTAAGGAATACCCAATCTTTTCAGACGCCCTCCCTGCCTTGAAAGAAGACCCAAAGGTTTGGTTTGGGTTGTCAACCCTCCAAGTTGATTTTCTCAAAAAACTCTTAGCATACAATCCAGAAGTTCGACCATCCATGGAGGAAGTCAGGCGCTTAGCCCTTCGCTACCTCCCTCACCTTTCGCACGGCGAGGTCGAACGCCTTCAAAGAGTCTATCCGTCCTACTATGACCGGAGGCCCTATAAGGGTATTGCTGTGGGATCCGTGAGTGGATGGCCAAAGGCCGTGAGGGCCATCATCTTCCATGGCCATGACTTGAATGAACGTCTCGGATCCCATGGTTATGCAGCATCCCTCCTTCATCGTTTTCTCTCCGTCTCTCGTCGGTCACTCACCGACTCTCGTTTAATCTTCTATGCAAAGGCATGCTTGTGGATCGTCACAAAGTTGTTTGGTTATTCGTCCTTTCCTTCAGACTTTGGTATTCGTGCATCGGCATCCAGGCGGGCATTTGCCAAAGCAGAAGAAGAGATTTGTGTGGCCTTAAAGTTTGACCTGTGGGATGGGTCTCCCCACCTCCATTATCGAAAGATTGGGTCTGATCACGATACCCTTGGATCAAATCTTTTAGACCTCGTCCTTTTCCAAGATGTGGCCTTTACCGAGCCAAAGGCGATTGGATCCCTTGTTGCTCGCCTGATATCCAATGATCCATCCACCTATCTGGAGAGTGAAAAAACATTTATTGATTCGTGCCTTGATTCTCTTGATGTTTTAGAAAGGGAGAAACCTGAAGAGTGGATTTCCTCTTTGAGGACTTTGATACATGAAAATCTAAAATAATATAAAATGTCGTCTGTCGCATCCACCTCCACCTCATCAAAGCCATCAACTCTTCCTCCGCTCAAGGTAAAGACTGTGAATCTTCCA
>Ga0180431_10002939_pt1 | contig 22312 bp, 17 predicted proteins | sample SS_ome_11_FD_132459 | JGI IMG/M metagenome (GOLD analysis project Ga0180431, IMG submission 132459) | Hypersaline lake sediment archaeal communities from the Salton Sea, California, USA - SS_1_MS_1 metaG | ecosystem: Environmental > Aquatic > Non-marine Saline and Alkaline > Hypersaline >...
ATTTTATTACGGAGCTGATCCTCTCAGTGTAGGACGGGCTCTGGAAATAGCCCAAGGGAGGACGAAGGGCATAATCGGCGATGAGGTCCGAAAACGAATTGAAACGTGCAGGAAGGTCGTTGACCGCATCGTGACGGAAAAAAAAACCGTCTATGGAATCAACACCGGATTCGGCCCGCTGTGCACAACCATCATATCGGAGGAAGACACCCGGACACTTCAGCAGAACATCCTCAAGAGCCACAGCGTCGGCGTTGGGGAGCCTGTTCCCGATGAGATCGCCCGACTTATGCTCGTCCTCAAAGTACACGCCCTCTCCTGGGGTTATTCCGGTGTTCGGCTTGCAACACTGGAAAGAATCATCTGGTTCATCGAAAACCGAATAACACCCGTGATCCCTTCGCAGGGTTCCGTGGGTGCCTCAGGAGACCTTGCGCCCCTCGCCCACCTTTTCCTGCCCCTTATCGGACAAGGCCATGTGAGAGCCAAGGAGAAAATAAGCAAAACGGATCGCATACTCGAAAAAGAAGGATTACAATCCCTGGATCTCGGTCCAAAAGAAGGACTGGCCCTGATCAACGGTACCCAATTCATGCAGGCCTACGGTGCTTCTGCTCTAGAACGTATGCACAACTGCCTGGACACCGCCGACATTCTGGGAGCGATGACCCTGGAGGCACTCTTGGGTTCTGTGAAGCCTTTTCACCCTGAACTGCATAAACTTCGTCCCTATCCGGGGTGTCGTCACGTCGCCCACAGGTTAACGCATTTACTCCAGGGATCGGAAATAGTCCAGTCACATTCCCAGTGTAGCCGGGTGCAAGATCCGTACTCCCTTCGCTGCATGCCCCAGGTCCATGGCGCATCACGCAATGCATGGCTCCATCTAAAACGGACACTCGAAATCGAGATGAATGCTGTCACGGACAATCCCGTTATCTTGGATGAAGAGAATGCCATGAGCGGAGGTCATTTTCACGGACAACCCCTCGCTCTTCCATTAGACTATGCGACACTGGCCGCATCGGAGCTCGGTAACATCTCCGACCGGAGGACGTACCTCCTCTTGGAGGGGGGCTCTGAGGGACTGCCCAAGCTGTTGATGAAAAACATCGGAATCAACTCCGGCTTTATGATACCCCAGTATACTTCGGCCGCACTCGTCAGCGAAAACAAGAGTCTGTGCTTTCCGGCCAGTGCGGACAGCATTCCCACCTCTCTGGGCCAGGAAGACCATGTCAGTATGGGGGCCGTCAGCGCTCGAAAGCTGAACCGGGTACTCGATAACCTGGAAAATATTCTCGCCGTTGAACTCCTCTGCGCGGCACAAGCCTACGATTATCGGCGTCCGCTGAAATCGAGTCCGGTACTGGAGGCTTGTCACCATCGGATCCGAGGAAAGATAGACCACGCAGAAGAAGACAGGGTCTTTGGCGATGATTTGCGAGTCGCTTGGCAGATGATACAGAGCGGCGAGATCGCTCGAGTAGTTAACCAGACCGCGAAGAAAATAAACATCGATTTAAACGGAGAGTACGATGAATTATTCGGCATTTATTAAAACCTACGCAAACCATCCGATGTACCGGGCTCCGACCGGTTCGAAACTCCACGCCAAGTCATGGCAAACGGAAGCCCCGTTACGGATGTTCCTAAACAACCTGAACGCCGAAGTGGCCGAGGATCCCGAAAACCTGATCGTATACGGCGGGACGGGTCAGGCGGCTCGCAACGTCGAGGCGGCACAAAAATTGGTCGAATGCCTCCTGGCACTGAAGGAAGACGAAAGCCTCCTGGTACAGTCGGGTAAACCTGTGGGCATCATCCGATCGCATCCGGAAGCACCGCGTGTCCTTATCGCCAACAGCAATCTGGTGCCCCACTGGGCCACGTGGGATCATTTTAACAAACTCAAGGAGAACGGCCTGATGATGTTCGGCCAGATGACGGCCGGCAGTTGGATTTATATCGGGACTCAGGGTATCCTCCAGGGCACCTACGAGACATTTGCCTCCTGTGGTGTCAAGTACTTCGACGGCAGCCTCCGCCGCAAGCTGCTGGTCAGCGGCGGCCTCGGTGGCATGGGCGGCGCCCAGCCTCTGGCAGCTACCATGAACGGTGCCGTATTTCTCGGAGCCGATGTGGACCCGGAACGCGTTCGAAAGCGGATCAATACCAAGTATCTCGATAAGATGACAGAGTCCTACGAAGAAGCCAGAACCTGGATTCTAGAGGCAAAGGAGAAAGGACTGTCCTTGTCCGTGGGACTGGTGGCCAACATCGGTGACCTTCTTGAGAATCTCATCAAAGACAACATCACGCCCGACATCCTGACGGATCAAACGTCGGCTCACGATCCGATCAACGGATACGTGCCTGCCGGTCTGTCCTTAAGGGACGCCCTCGAGCTTCGTAAGAAAGATCCTCAAGAATACAAGAAACGCGCGTTGAAGAGCATGGCCCGCCATGTTGGCTTTATGCTGGAGCTCCAGAGGCGGGGAAGCCGCGTCTTCGATTACGGAAACAACCTCCGTGAATTTGCCTATCAGGGAGGTGAGAAGAACGCCTTCGATTATCCCGGATTCGTCGTCGAATACATCCGGCCCCTATTCTTTGAGGGGAAAGGGCCATTTCGTTGGGCCGCCCTCAGCGGTGATCCGGATGATATCTTCGAGACGGATCGTGTGCTCATGGAGGCTTTTCCCAAGGACAAACATTTAACGAACTGGCTCCAGCAGGCGCAAAAAAAGGTCGCATTCCAGGGACTGCCCTGCCGGATTTGCTGGCTGGGTCTGGGTGAAAGGGAAAAGGCCGGCCTCCTGTTCAACGATCTCGTCAAATCGGGCCGCGTGAAGGCGCCCCTCGTCATCGGCCGCGATCATCTCGACGGCGGTTCCGTGGCTTCTCCGTACCGGGAGACCGAAGGCATGAAGGACGGCACCGATGCCGTTTCCGACTGGCCACTGCTGAACCTGATGGCCAATACGTGCGGAGGAGCCACCTGGGTCTCCTTCCACCACGGCGGCGGCGTGGGTATCGGCTACTCCCAGCATGCCGGCATGGTAATACTGGTAGACGGCACGGAGAGGGCCGAAAGATGCATCCGGCGCGTGCTTTACAACGATCCTGCAACGGGCGTCATACGTCATGCAGACGCCGGCTACGAGATTGCCCTACAGATAGCGAAGAAACATGGGCTGAACCTTTAATTCTATAATAATATTGAGGGAAATTGAAAATGGCTATCGTTCTAGACGGTTCCGGTTTAACCATAGACAAAGTCGTTCACGTAGCTCGGAATAATGAACGTGTAGAGCTTCATCCCGATGCCGTGGAACGCATCAAGAAATGCCGTGCTATGCTGGAAGAGAAAATCCAAGCCCGGGAGATCATGTACGGCGTGAATACGGGCATCGGCGAATTCTCCGAAGTCGTCCTGACCGACGAGCAGGTCGGGGAATTCCAAAAATACCTGATCTATAACCACGCAGCCGGTATCGGCGATCCGGCTCCCATCGAGCACGTCCGGGGGGCCATGCTGGGACGCATCAACGTCCATGCCCATGGGAATTCCGGCATCCGTCCGGAAACCACGCAGACCTTGGTAGACATGCTGAACAAGGGCGTAACGCCCCATGTCTGCCAGAAGGGCTCAGTGGGGGCTTGTGGCGATTTGGCGCCCATGTCTCAAATCGCCCTCTTGCTCATGGGGGAAGGCAAAGCCTACTATAAAGGCGAACTCTTGAATGGCAAAACTGCCATGGAAAAGGCTGGAATCCCCATACCCGGCCTCAAGGCCAGGGATGGATTGGGCACCATCAACGGCTCCAACGTAATGACGGCCATGAGCGCCCTGTTCCTGTACGACGCCAATCGATGGTTCAAGCAGGCCGAAATCGCAGCCGCCATGTCCCTGGAGGCTCTGAAGGCCAATATGAAACCGTACACGCCCCTGATTCATGAAGTGCGGGGTTTCCCCGGCGCTGTCCGCTCGGCCAAAGCCATCGTGAAACTGGTGGCTGGCGGCGATCTGGCGGAAGGTAGAATCAAATGCAAGGTTCAGGATGCCTATTCCATGCGCTCCACTCCCCAGGTGATCGGAGCTGCGTATGACGCCCTGGCATTTGCCCGATCCCAAGTGGAGATCGAGCTCAACGGTGTGGGAGACAACCCCATCTTCTTTCCTGACCGTAACGTGCAGCTTACCGGTGCCAACTTTCAGGGCTCGCCGGTTTCTCTGCCCATGGACATGGCCGGAGTTGCCATGACCATGGTCTGTGTGCTCTCGGAACGGCGGATGAACCGATTGAACAATCCGGCCCTGAGCGTGGGACTGCCGCCCTTCCTGTCCAAGGGCGCCGGCATGATGTCGGGATTAATGCTCAGTCAGTATACGGCCGACATGCAGATCGTGGAACAGCGTATCCTTTCCACGCCTGCCTCCATCCAGTCCATACCGGCCGCCGCCGATCAGGAAGACTTCGTCTCTATGGGTATGAATACGGCCCTGAAGAACAATCAGATCCTGGACAACGCATACGGTGTGCTGGGTATCGAACTCATGGCCGCGGCTCAGGCCCTGGATTTTCGGGATTACAACTTCGGGAAAGGCGTCAACGTGGCCAAGAAGGTCATCCGCAGGCACGTGGATTTTCTGGACGTGGACCGTCCCCTGTATCCCGATCACAACCGGATGAAGGAACTGGTGAAATCGTGCGAGATCCTGGAGGAAGTCGAAAAAGTCGTGGGGAGTCTAGAGAACTAACATGTAAAAAATAGTAGGTACAATTTTAGCATCGTTGGATGAATCATCAAGCAATCGATGGATATAATTCAATGTCAGATCGACCTTAACGAAAGACCGTGTTCGATTTATGATATAATATAATCGCGTGGAGGGCAGCTTATGATTCAACTCGTGGAGTGTGTCCCCAACTTCAGCGAAGGCAGGGACATGACAAAGATCGATCAGATAACAAAGGAAATCAGCGATACAGAGGGCGTCAAACTCCTGGATGTCGATCCCGGAAAGGATACCAACCGAACCGTCGTGACCTTCATCGGAACGCCTCAGGGCGTGTTGGATGCGGCTTTCAAGGCCATCGCCAAGGCGGCAGATGTGATCGATATGTCCAAACACACCGGTGCCCACGCCCGAATGGGAGCAACCGATGTCTGCCCGTTCGTACCCGTGTCTGGCGTGACCATGGAAGACTGCGCCGAACTGGCCCGAAAACTGGGCAAACGGGTGGGAGACGAACTGGGAATCCCTGTCTATCTGTACGAAAATGCGGCGAGCCGGCCCGAACGACAGAACCTGGCCGACGTCCGATCTGGCGAATACGAGGGCCTTACGGAAAAACTGAAAGATCCCGAATGGAAGCCTGACTTCGGGCCTGCCGAGTTCAACGCCAGAGCGGGTGCCACGGTCATCGGTGCCCGGGAATTCCTTATCGCTTACAATATTAATCTGAACACCCGGGATGTGAAGATCGCCAAGGATATCGCGTTTACTATTCGTGAAAAGGGACGGCTGAGACGCGATAAAGACGGCAAGGTCGTTCGCGACAAAGACGGCACCGCGCTTCGTGTTCCAGGAAAATTCCAAGCTTGCAAGGCCGTTGGCTGGTACATGGAGGATTTTGGACGCGCCCAGATATCCATCAACTTCGTGAATTACAAGATCACACCGCCTCATCTCGTTTTTGACGAAGCCTGCAAACTTGCCGATGGCCTGGGAGTGCGCGTCACAGGCAGCGAGCTGGTGGGCCTCATCCCCCTGGAAGCCCTGCTCCAGGCCGGAAAACATTACCTGAAAAAACAGGGAAAGACAACGGGCGTGCCCGAATCGGAACTCGTCCACATCGCTGTTCTCTCGTTGGGTTTAAGCGACCTGTATCCGTTCGAAGAGGACAAGAAGATCATCGAGTACCAGTTCGACAGGGGCAATACGCTGACGCGCATGCGGGTGGATGACTTTACCAACCTCCTGTCGACCGACTCACCGGCACCCGGAGGCGGAAGCGTGGCAGCCCTTTGCGGCGGTCTGAGCGGGGCCCTCTCTTCCATGGTGGCAGCCCTGACTCACGGGAAAAAAGGATACGAGGAAACCTTTGACGAGATGGAGGAGATCGGCGTACAAGGCCAGAAACTCAAGGACGCCTTCATGGCTGACGTGGATCGGGACACCGATGCCTTCAACAAGGTCATGGACGCCATGCGCCTGCCCAAGAAAACCGATGAGGACAAAGCGGCCCGGGCCGATGCCATCGAAGAAGCCACCAAACAGGCGACCCTCGTCCCGTTTGGTGTCCTTGAGCGTGCCCTGGAGGCTGCCAAGCTGGCGCGAGGCGTCGTGGAGAAGGGCAATACAAATTCCATCAGCGATGCTGCGGTAGCCGCCCTTTCCGCCCGGACATGCGCCGAAGGAGCCTACCTGAACGTGAAGATCAACCTGCCGGGCATACAGGATAAAAAATTTACAGACGAGACGCTAAAAAAAGCCGAAAAACTGCGAGCGGAGGTCGTTCAACACACAGAGGAAACCGTCCGCATGGCCGAAAAACTCATGGACGAGAATAGCGATGTTTAGAAAAAATCATCTTTATCCGACCATCAAGCGAATAGTCCTTTTTATAATCGCTTTTGCATCTGCTACGACACTGTCAGCACAGAAGAAGAGCGATTCTTTCGGGACGCCTCGGATTACGCCCGAACAAACATTGAATCGGTACGGCATGGCCGATCTCCAGTTTTCCCCCGACGGCAACACCCTCGTCATGACGGTTACCGAGCCTGTGGAAGGCACAGACCGCAACAGGGATATTTGGGCGTACGACATCCCGAATCGGGAATTGGTCAGGCTGACCACATCGGAAAAATCGGACCATCATCCGCGTTGGTCCCCTGACGGGAACACCCTTGCTTTTCTCTCCGACCGGGCCGAGAAGACGCAGGTATACCTCCTCCCTATGCGGGGCGGCGAAGCCGAGTCCCTGACGGACTCGAAGACCGGCGTCGAATCCTTCGAATGGTCGCCCGACGGAGACCGAATCGCTTTTCTGGCAAAGATTCCCAAGACAGAGGAAGAGGAAAAGCGGGAAAAAGAGAAAGACGATGCCCGTGTCGTCGATAAGGATGAAAAAAACCCACAGCTCTGGCTCATCCACATCGGCTCCCGGGATGTCCGGCAGCTCACCCACGAACCCTGGCGAATATCGGAATACGTCTGGGCATCCGAAGGAGATCGTCTGATCGTCTCTGCCACGGATCACCCCCAGCCCGAACTCGAAACAAATCGTATCTTTGCGATAAGTCTTTCCCATGGAGACATGAAGGAAATCCTGTTTCCGTCGCAACCGTTCAGGGAATTATCGGTGTCGCCCGATGGAAGCACCCTCGCCTTCACGGGAACCCACGCCGACGGTCCCACGGCGCATGACCTGTTCGTTTTCTCCCTGTCCGACGGTGAAATGCGAAATCTCACACGCCGTACCATCGACCGGCCCATCGGGGATTACTCGTGGCAAAAAGACGGATCGATCCTGGCCCGAGTGACCAAAGGATTTACGGACGTGTTTTATACGATTTCCTCGGATGGGCGAGCGAAACAACGGAAACCTTTCGACGTCCATCCCGCAGGGGTATTTTCCGTACACTCCAAATCTATTGCTTTTACAGGACAGACGACGATTCGTGCACCGGAAGTATGGCTCTCACGACATCCGGGAAAGGCGAAACGCATCACCCGTTTCAACGCGGCGTGGGATACCCTCCATGTCATCCAGCCTGAGATAATTTCTTATCCGAGTTTTGACGGAACACAAATTGAAGCCTCACTTCTGAAACCCCTGGATGTTCAGGAAGGTATGCGCCTGCCCCTTATCGTGCTGGTCCACGGCGGCCCTACGGGGCGATGGTCCGACCGCTTTCATTCCTGGGGTCAGCTTTTAGCCCACCACGGCTTCGCCGTGCTCACCCCCAATATCCGGGGGTCAACGGGGTACGGTTACGCGTTCATGGCCATGAACCGAAGGGACTGGGGCGGTGCCGATTACAAGGACGTCATGGCCGGTGTCGATTTCCTCATCAATCAGGGCATCGCCGATGCGGAACGCCTGGGCATCGGCGGCTGGTCATACGGCGGTTACATGGCAGCCTGGGCCGTGACCCAGACCGACCGGTTCAAGGCATCGGTTTCCGGGGCGCCCATGACCGACCTGGCATTCGAGTACGGGTCTGAGAGGGCCTCCATCAACGCCTACGACACCTGGTTCATGGGTACGCCCTACGAGAATCTCGACCTCTTCATCCAGCGGTCTCCTGTGACCCACGTGAAACATGCGAAGACGCCCACGCTTCTTCTGTGCGGCGAAAACGACGCTATCGATCCTGTGGAGCAGTGCCACCAGTTTTACCGCGGACTGAAGCGATACGGAGTGGCCACGGAGCTTGTCATCTATCCCAGGGAAGGCCACGGCATCCGCGAAGAGAAACATCAGCTCGACGTACTGAACCGCATGATCGATTGGTTTGAAATACATGTCAAATAGCAGGGATGACCTCAACAAATTTTTTCGAATCATCTCCTGTGGCTATTATCCCGAAAGGATTAACAGGGATTTATGACTCTAAAACACACCTGAGCTTGAATTCTGCTCAAGTTAAACGGTTAGGAGGGAGGGTATGGAAACAAAAGGAATGAACCGACGCGCGTTCTTGGCCTTTGCGGGTGTTGCCCCACTGGGTTTGGCGGCTACAGGATGTGTCGGAAAAAACGGTCCGTCCGATAATATGAGGAACGACTTTTTCGATCCCTGGCTGGAGATTAACACCAAGAACCTGGCCTGGAATGTATCGCAGGTGCGTCGGAGGGTGGAAAATCGCCCCATCATGGCTGTCATCAAATGCAACGCATACGGACACGGACTCGTGGGCACGGCCAAGGCCCTCCAGGAGCAGGCCATCGACAAGTTTGCGGTGGTCAAGGTTCAGGAGGGAATCGATCTCCGCGAGAACGGCATCCAGGGGATGATCCTGAACTTTGGCCCGTTCTCTCGTACGGAAGCGGAACTCATCGTTCGGCACGGCATCTCCCAATCCGTATTCTCGCCCACAGTGGAGACGCTGGCCAAAGCAGCGCGCAAGTTGAACATCCAGGCCAGGGTGCATGTCAAAGTGGATACCGGGCTGGGACGCGTGGGCGTTCCCTACGATCAGGCGCTCTCGTTCATCGAGAAAGTTGCCTCCATGCCGGACATAGCCATCGAGGGAATCTTCACCACGCTCACGGAAGAGGAAGATTTCGATAAGGTACAGGTGGAACGGCTCATCCGAGTATGCGAGGACGCCAAAAAGAAGGGCATCTCCGTGGGCCTGAGGCATGCGGCCAGCAGCCTGGCTGTGGCCAACTATCCCGGTTCTTTCTTGGACATGGTCCGGCCGGGGAATTGCCTGTACGGGCTGGAATCCTTGCCCCATCTGGATCTCAAACCGGCCATGTCGCTGAAAACCCGGATCATCTACGTGAAGAAGATGCGTCCCGGCCAGACGGTCGCTTATCACCAGCAGTATAAAATCGAGAAAGATACGTTGATGGCCACGCTGCCCCTGGGGTATTCCGACGGGTATCCCTTCACAGCCGTGGATAAGGCCGACGTCCTGATCAAAGGTCGCCGCTGGCCCATGGTCGCCTACATGTCGGCCAACCACGTGTTCGTGGACATCACCGGAGGTAGAGGGATGCAGATCGGCGATGAAGTCGTCCTGTTCGGGTCACAAGGCAAAGCCAAAATCACCATCGCGGAAGTGGCCGAATGGGGTGAGAGTTCCGTGTACAAAGTCCCCATTCTGATGAACCCATTGTTACCAAGGATATACGTGTAAAAAAACCAACAAATATTTTTAGAAAAGGCCTTCGACACGATTCATCGAGGGCCTTTTTACTTCAGATCGTGTACGTAGAAAGATTATCCGAAAATGCGGATGTGAAACACCGACTCCAGCAGCCAATTCAGGCCGACGAACAGGATGGCCGCCGGGATGACCACTCGCATCCACCAGTACAGGAACGCCGGGAAGGGTTTGCCACTTCCCATGGCCACCTCCTCCATCGCGTTCGACCGCTTGATACACCACGCCATGGTCACCACGGCCATGAGGGATCCCACGACCTGCATGCCGGAACCGAACAAGAGATCCCAGGGAATAAAGATTCGATAATTGATCATCGGCGGGATAGCCAGGACAAACACGGTCCCGCTGCACAGGGCCACTGCTTTTTTCCTAGGAATGGCCGTGTTATCCACCATTCCTCCCACCAGGACTTCCAGAGCCGCCACATCGGAAAGATAGGCCGCTCCGAACAGTCCGGCAAAAAATAGGAGGCCGAATATCCATCCAGCAGACATTTTGTCGAATGTCCTGGGAAGCGTGGAGAAGATGAGCCCAGGACCCGAAGCAGGCTCCAGACCGAAGGCGAACACCGCTGGAAAGATGGCAAAACCGGCCAGAAGGCCGGCCGTGGATGCACCGATTCCTGTGTATAAGGCATTCTTGGGAATGTTTGCCTGTTTATCGAGATACGAGCCGTATATCACCATGAACGTTCCCCCCAGGGACATGGAAAAAAACGCCATGCCCATGGCCGCCGCCATCACAGAAGGCCTGAGTTCGCCGAAGCGGAATCCTCCGATGTACCACAGGATGCCCTCCGAGGCGCCTGGCAGGGTCGTCGAGCGAATGATCAGGATCACCAGGATGGCAAAGAGCGTGGGCACGACCCAGCGGCTCACCTTCTCGATGCCCTGCCTCAATCCTCTGATGATAACCAGGGCACAGGTGGTCACCACGAAAGCGGTCATCATCAATTGTAATAGAAAAGATGTGAGGTTAAATCCCTCGGGTGGCGGAAGGATGACGGACGCATCCATATGCCCGCCCAGACCATTGACCACTTCGCAGAGGGCATGGTATCCCACCCAACCCACAGCATTGGAGTAGTATCCGCATGCCCAGAAGACGATGATGTACAGAAACCCACCTACGATCCGTCCGCCCGGTAAATCGCCTCTCTCATACGCCCCCAGCGTCCCTCGCTGGGTATATCGGCCCAACGTCCATTCGGCCATCAGCGTGGGAATGCAGATGAAAAAGATGACCACCAGATAGAAGAGAACGAACGCGGCGCCGCCGAACCGTCCCACCATGTACGGGAACCGCCAGACAGCACCCAATCCCACGGCCACACCGATCATCGACATCAACAGACCAAAATGGGAAGCAAACGTCTCGCGTTTCAAACTCAACTCCATACCTCCTGGACAGCCCTGTGAGAATAAACGACGACTCGCTGAACGTGCGAAGAGGCATAAACCGTCCTTTTAATCTGAGGGCTGCTCTTCCTGGGCCTCATGCGATTCCTTCTCATCATCCCACTCATGCATCCGATAGTATTCATCCACCATTTTCTGTATGTCGACCGTCGAGCCTTGGGTCGGCCCTCTATTTAGCGGTTCCTTCTGAAAACGCTCGGGCAATGTGTCGTCCGCTCTTTTCACGCCGAACTTTTGATTCAACCGGTGATCGCGGTCGATGGCCTCGCCCAGTATCTCCTCCACATACTCAGGCGAATAATCCACCCCTGTTCCCGCACGAAGCAGGGCCGAGGCCTTCTCAAAATTCAGGACATCCATGCATAAGCCGATGTTCTTGCACATCGTCATGCAGTCGGTGAGCAGAGCCACTTTTTCCGACCAGGTCACCAGGGCCGCCTTTCCTTCTTCCGAGAGACGGTCGGCCGCCTTTTCCGTACCGAACCTTTTTTTAGCTTCCTTTTTCCGGTTGGTCAGTTCAAAGAACGGCTCGGCCCTCAGATGATCCCCTCCCCGGGAGGCTACGGCATACGTCAATCCGTAAGCCTTGATGCCCCGTGGATCGCCGCAAATCACATCCAGGCCCTTCACGTGCATCACGATCTTCTGAGCTTCTTGGCTGAATCGTTTCGACATGTTCAGGGTTCCGTCGGCCATGATGTTGCCGATGCCCCGGCGGTGTACGATCATATCCACAGCTTCCCGAATCTTCTCCGTATCCCCCCAGGAAATCTGAAAGCCATCCAGATCGTCGGGGGAGATAATACCCCTCTCCTGACACTCCATGATCCACCCGATGACCTCGGACGTCGTGATGGAATCCAATCCCATCTGGTTCAGGGTGTGATTCATTTCCAGAGCGAACTTGAGATTTTTATTACCGATACGCGACGTGAACCCGCATAGGGTCTCAAATTCGGGACCTTCCGCCTCGGCGTTGTGGACTATATAGTACCGGGAGCAGTGGAGATGGCAGTTGAAGCAGGCTTTGTTCTTCACCTTATACGTATCGGCTAGCTTCTGCCCGGAGATCTCATCGATGTAATCGCAGACCCCATCCTGAAAATGGTTGGTGGGCAGGATGCCGATGCTGTTGAGGTCCTGCATCAGCATCGTGGTGCCCATCCGGTACCGTTTGGAGTACTCGTTGTGATTCCGTATGTCGTCTTCGATTTTCCGCACTTCCGAGAGGAACGCCAGTGTATCATATATTTCGACGGACTTCGATCCCCGGACAGCCACGGCTTTCAGATTCTTCGATCCCATCACGGCACCCATGCCCGTTCGTCCGTTTACCCGGTTCCCGCTGGAGACGATGGTCGAAAAAAGCACGAGATGCTCCCCGGCCGGTCCGATGGCAGCCACTTGAATCGAACAATCTTGATAAGCCCGGCGGATGGCTTCGTTGGTTTGGAGAATAGTCATTCCGGCATACTCCGGGCACTCCACGAAATCCACGCCCGAATCCGTGATCATCAAGTAGAGGAGCTTATCCGCCTTGCCGGTGATCACGATCTGATCGAACCCCGTGAGCTTCATCTCGGCGGCAAACTGACCGCCGGCAGCCGAGTCGCCCAGGATGCCCGTGAGGGGGGACTTGGCCGTTACCGTGTGATAAGCCGAGGCCGGCAAGAGCGAGCCGGTGAGCGGTCCGATGCCAAAAATGAGCAGATTCTCCGGCCCCAGGGGATCACAGTCGGTGTCGAGTTCTTCGATAAGCCGCCGGGTATTGGCAGCCCGGCCGCCGATGACGGGTTTGATCCAGGAGGGATCGAGCGGTTCAACACGATGTCTGCGACTCGTGAGGTCTATTCGGAGTATTCGTCCCCCGTAACCGTATTTAAGCAATGCCCTTCCTCCATGCCTCTCTGATATCCGCGGCCTGTCGTCTCAGGTAATGCTGTCGCTTCTGGACCGGCGTCATTTTTTTCGTCTCCTTCTTCACTGTCGAGAACGAAGGATGGTCACCGTCTTCAGGCCTCCATACCAGGGCCCCTTCGGTGCAGGCTTCGACACATTTGGGAGCTCCGCCGCACAGGTCACAAACGTAAACGATCCCGTCGAAGATTTCGACGGCTCCGATGGGACAGTTTTCCTCACACGCACCGCATAGTGTGCAGAGCGTTCTGGAAACGATCACCTGACCGTCGGCTCCCAGGCTCAGGGCATCGGCCGGGCATTTCAGGCAGTATCGCTCCTGGCACTGTCGGCACAGCACCGGTCCGTCGATACCGATCTCGTACAGATTCAGCACCTTGACCCTGGCCATGGAGCGATTGATCCTTCCCGAGTGGAAAAAAGTACAGGCCGTCTCACACCGGCGGCATCCCGTACACTTGCTGATGTCCAGTTCGATCACGCGCAAGATCTCCTACCATCCATCCGTACCGACGTTCCGATAACTCGACGAGGGGCTATAGGAGTGCATTGCCCAACTATCCACTCCTATTCTGATGCACCAGAAGTTTCTGTATAATAGACACGCATCTCATTCAATCAGGACCTTCCCTTCCGGATCGTATTGACTGGAGAATACAAGATCCTTTTCTCCGTTTTCGTCATAATCCGCCACGGCTACGCTGTAAGCGCCGCACGTGGGCATATCCTCCTTGTGGGCGACGGTGTATCCTTCCTCCAAAATGGATAACAATATGAAAAATTCGAGACGTCTGAGAGTGTTTTTTGTCACTCAACAACCTCCAGACGGTACTGAACAAGCCCGTTGGGATCGGGGCAGGAAAATCGGTCTACCTTTCGAACCCAATGTCCGTCACTCAAGTGATTCCGTTCCTGGAGAATCGGGAAGACCGGCATCATGCTTTGAAGTGCCCAGATACAGATATGTTTGCCCTGGGGAACGATGAGTCTCGAATCCTGTACGTAAAAATAATCCCCTACCTGCATCGGCAGGTTGCAGTAGCCGTCTATCCGCTCTACACTTATCTTAATCTTAGCCATCTTTTTTCCGCTTTTTTCAATCCTTTTTTAATTTTTTCCAAAACCTAAAAACTACCACAGCCCCACAGTACGTGACACGATGATGATAGAAATCACGAACAATGGCTACATCTTATTTTTACTGATAAATCTTCTCAAATTCAACAAAATCCACTGGCTGGAGTCAACCTGATGATACCCGATTTGGGTCAGTGTCTTTTCTTGACTTTATCCTTGAGTACTTGCTTGACCATCTTCCCGAACATTTTATCTTTTCGGCGTTTTTCGAGATACGACATCTGATAGTAGGCCGCTTCCTTCTTTATCTTCAGGTAATTTTGATATCGATCCTCATCCAAAGTGCCCTTTTTAACCGCTTCGCGTACCGCACACCCGGCCTCATGCGTATGCGTACAGTCCTTAAAACGGCAATCCTGGGCAATCGAATGGATGTCTTCAAACGTTTCCGATAGTCCGGCATCCATGTCAAAAAGACCCAATTCTCGCATACCGGGTGTGTCTATGATGAGTCCTCCGAAGGGCAGACAGATCAACTGTCTCCGGGCGGTCGTGTGCTTGCCTTTTCCGTCTTTTTCCCGGACACGATCCACGGCGAATCGCTCCTCTCCGATGAGTCGGTTCAGGAGTGTGGTCTTGCCCACACCCGATGAGCCCAGCAGACAGGCCGTATGCCCCGGCTTCAACACACTCTGAATTTCCTCCAGTCCGACGAGGGTTTCATTGCTGAAGGGAATCAGGTCGTACTCGCCGACTACATCCCGGACCACCTCTATCTTCGAGTTCAGATCGGCCTCATCGGTCAAGTCACACTTGCTCAGCAGGATGGCCGGATGAATATCGCTCTCCTGGATCATGACCAAGTACCGCTCCAACCGGCGTAAATTGAAATCTCGATCCACGGATTGCATGATAAACGCCGTATCAATGTTGGCCGCCAGGACCTGGAAATCGACTTCTTTCCCCGCCACTTTTCTTCGGAGGGCATTTTTTCTGGGCAAAACCTCGTGGATGATGGCAAACGTATCCTCGTTTACATACTGGGCCAGAACCCAATCGCCCACGGCCGGCAGGTCGGTTTTCGATTCAGTACCAAAGAGCATTTTGCCCGTGAGTTCCGCCTGAACTTCGCCTTTTTCGTTCCGGATGAGAAAATTATCGCGGTTCACGGCGGTCACGCGCGCGACCCGTCGATCTCCGGATTCAATACGTGACAACCGTTCCCGGAACCAGTCATCGAATCCCAATGCTTCCAATGCCATCGGATCGTTCACGACATGCTCTCCGTTCGCGTAAGCGCGTTGAAAACCGCCTTGGAAATCTGAATGTCCTGGACGGCCACGCCGGTTAAATCGGCCACTGTGATCTGGTTGTCCGTGCTTCTTCCTCTGTCCTTTCCGGCGATGACGTTCCCCAGCTCGACGACCTTTTCTTTATCCAGAACACCGGCCTCCAGAGCCTTGTAGATCTCGCCCCGGCAGAGACACTGACTGATGCTGTCAGCCACCACCACATCCGCCTTTTCCAGGATACGTCCATCCAGTTCCTGTTTGTCGGCCGTATCCGATCCCATGGCCGTGATATGCGTACCCTCCCGGATTTGATCCACGGAAAGCAGGGGGCTCTTGGACGGTGTCGCCATAACGATGAGATTACATGTGGCCGCTACATCGGCGGTATCGAGTGTTGTCTGAACCGTGTAGCCATGGGGCTCGATATCATCCTTGTAGGCGTTCAGTTCTTCCTGGTTCAACCCCCATACGATGACATCCCTGCAGGGGATGATGGATGCCAGGTACAGAAGCTGCATCCTGCCCTGGGTTCCCGCGCCCACGATCCCGATGCGTTCCACATCCTTGGGTGCCAGGTACTTGGCAACCACGGTTCCGGCAGCAGCCGTCCGAACCTCGGTCAGGTATCCTTCATCCATGAGGAAACAGACCGGCTCGCCCGTCTTCTGGCTGAATACCAGCATCATGCCGTTGGTCGACGGAAGACCGTGCTTCACATTCTCATAAAAACCCGACGCGATCTTGATGACATAGAAGTCACCGTTCTTGATGTAGCCGTATTTAATATGCACATCGCCGGGAGGATTCTCGAAAATCAGCTCACCCACCGGAGGAACGACGACTTCGCCCTGGGAGTAGGCTACGAATCCTTGCTCTATGGCATCCACTGGATCGATGGTTTTCAGAACCGTCTTAATCTGGCCGAGATTATAAATTTGTGTCATGTGACTCCCCTTCGAATAATACCGATTTCAGTTGTTCGAGGCTGATCTTCGAGCCGGTCAGAACCAGAACCACATCCTTATCCTCGAAACGATGACGTTCTTTAAGGAATGCCGACACGACCATGGCGGCTCCACCTTCCACGAGCATGTAGTGTTTTTCCAGGATCAGTCGGATCGCTTGCTTGATCTCATCCTCGGTAACCAGGATGAAATCGTCCACCGTTTCCCGACAAATATCCAGGGTGATGGACCCATGCTCGATACCCCCGGCCGTCGCGTCCGCGAGTGTGTCCTTGGATTCCAGGTCCAGGATTTTGCCCGCCTTGACGGATTCGTACATCACGCAGGAATTTTTGGGTTGGCACCCGATGATCTCGATGTGATCATCGACGGATTTTAAGTACCCGGCGATCCCGGATATCAGCCCGCCGCCGCCCACTGGAACGAGAACGCAGTCCATCCGGTCCAACTGCCTCTCCAATTCCACGGCAATCGTGCCCTGCCCTCCGACGATATACGGATCGTTGTACGGGGAGACCCATGTCATGCCTTTTTCACCGGCCATGCGCTTGGCCTCCATCTCTGCCTTCACACAATCATCCCCGTAGAGTTCAAGGGTCGCACCATAATCGCGCAGGGCCTCGACCTTGGTCTGAGCCGTGATTTCAGGGAGATAGATCGTTCCCTTAAGGCCGAACTTCTGGAGAAGATAAGCCACGGCCATCCCATGATTCCCCGACGACGACGTCATGATACCCCGTGCCTTTTCCTCCTCTGTGAGGGACAGGAATTTATTGGCCGCTCCTCGCAATTTGAAGGAACCCGAAATCTGAATGTTATCCAATTTTAAGTAAACCCGACTCCGGCCCAACCGGCTGAGATAGGGAGAGTACTCCAGAGGCGTCTCGCGGATATGTGCACGAATACGCTTTTCAGCATCCAACACTTCTTTTTGAACATCCATCCGTTTTATCCAGTCAATTTGAGTGTACGTAATGGCCCACTGTGTAAGCCATTGGATTTTGTATTTGATTGAACGATGGGATACTTCCCTCGTCCATCCCCCCCATGCCTAAGAGGCGCGTCTCTTCCAGAACATATAGACCGGAATGCCCAGGAGCAACAGACCGATGCCGGCCAGGGATTCCACGGGCTTCTCGATGAGCGTGTTGATGAGAATTCCCACCGAAGCCAAAATGAAGAGCAACGGTACGACGGGGTAACCCCAGGTCTTGTAGGGCCTGGGAAGATCGGGGAACTTTTTTCTCAACGTGAACACCGAGGCCGTAGCAGCGATCCAGAACAGGATGGCCACAAACATCGCAAACGTCAGGAGCTGCTCGAACGTCCCGCTCAGGACGAGTATACAGATCCAAACCGCCTGAACAAGGATGGCAAAACCCGGTGTGCGGAACCGGGGACTGATCCTGGATACACTCTGAAAAAACAGATTGTCCCTGGCCATGGCATAATAGACGCGAGGCCCTGCCAGTATCGATCCGTTGACCGAGCTGAACGTGGAAACCACGACCGCCGCGGAAATGATGAGTCCCGTGCTGGCGCCAAATAGAGCCGACGTGGCCTTCTCTGCCACTCGAATCACACCCGTGAGTTCGGTCATGGGCAGTGCGTAGAGATAAAGGTAATTGGTGAGCAGATAGAGCACAGTGATTCCCAGCGAACCCAGAATCAGAGCCAGGGGCAGGTTTCGTTTGGGTTTTTTAATCTCCCCTGCCACCCAGTTGATATTGTTCCAGCCGTCGAAGGCCCACGACACGGCAATCAGGGCTACGCCAAATCCCACGATTAAACTGCCGAAGGACATGCCCGTGGGATTCAGGGAGAAATCCACGGGAGTTCCCTTTCCCAATGCAAACCCCAGGACGATCAATCCCAGGAGCGTTCCGATTTTTATCGTCGAAAAAATATTCTGTATGGTTTTTCCGAACACCAATCCCAGATAATTGATCAACGACAGAGTAAGTACCAACAGGATGCCGACGATCTTCCCCACGGTCAGGGAGAAAACAGGTGAAGACCATACGCCTTTATCCGCTGCGAAAGCAGGGAACAGATACCCGAAATACTCGGAAAAGGCCGCAGCCACGGCGGCTATCCCTCCCGAATTGTACACCAGAAACATCACCCATCCGAATAAAAACCCAGTAAGGGGGCCGTACGCCTTATACAGATACACATACTGACCGCCCGCTTCGGGCATGGCTGCACCCAGTTCTGCATACGTCAGCGCGCCGGCCATGGTGAGTAGCCCCCCTATCAGCCATGCCAGGAGAATCAGTCCTGCCGATGGGATCGTCTTGGCCATGATGCCGGTTGTCACAAAGATACCCGAAGCCACCACGATCCCCACCATAATCATCGTGGAATCGAACAGCCCCAACTGCCGTACCAGACCGGGCTGGCTGTCCTGTTTCGTTTCAGGATGTTTCATGCTTTTTATCCCCGTTCGTTGCGACCATCATATCCCGATAATTCCTTAAAATTCTCATGACGTTATTTCGAACGTCCGATTTCCCTGAACAGGGGGCGTGTCAGACAGGTCGGCCCGCCCGCTCCTTTTCTCGATATCTCCTCACCGGCGTATTCACGGACGTCAACCCCGGCCTTCTCCAGCATGGCTTTCGTACTAGGATTGCCCGCCAGCATGATACATGTCCCCGGTGCCACGGCCAGGACGTTACACGCCATGGATTCGTATTCATCATCGGGAACTTCCAACAGTTTCATCCCCCGACTCAAAAGAAACTCGCGAAAGGGTACGGGCATGAGTCTTGAATAAACCAGAGCCTTCCCCTGATCCACGGGACTGATGAACGACATCAGGTGGAGGACGTCATCGGGGCCCTGCCAGTGCGGAAGCGGTACGACCACGAGCTTCTCAATAAAATCCTTCGTCATGTCTCTGAGCTGACGGATGCCCTCTGCGTTGGTTCGATACCCTTGACCCACGGCTAGCGTCTTTTCGTCGAGGAAGACGACGTCGCCGCCCTCCAGTCTCCCTTCACCGGTGATAGATCCCAGAACGGGAATTCCCAGCTGGCCGTAGAAGTCCCCTGCCGCCGATGGCTCTCCCCGCCTCTTCTCCTTCCCCATACGGCATAATATCGCACCCGTATGCGTTATCAGGGACGCATCCCTCACGTAGATGGAATCAAGTCCGGTCTGGTCGCTGGGGGGCAGAAACTGAATATCGCTGGTCGTGTCCTCCAGCAAAGCCACGAAGGCATCGTACTCTGCAACGGCTCTTGAAAAGTCGGCAGGGCCCAGATAATTCAGATCCCGCCATTGGGAATCGATATGTGCCTGATCTATGAAGGCATCCCTGGGATGTTTCAGCAAAAGACAACGGATGGGATCGACTTCGGATTGACAACCAAAATTCAAGATTCTCTACTCCCTTCCCTACGTAACATCGTGGAATATACGAGGACGACTGTAATCCTTTATCGAATACAAACGATGGCTTTTCGGATTCCCCTGCTGGGATTATCCGGCCAGTCTCCCCCACATCCAGACACCGATCAGCACGACCAGCGTCACGGCAAAACTCCATCGCGGGCGTCGCTGCCAATGCTCGCCTCCGTGAACGCCCATCCAGAAACCCAGGGGAACCAGCAGAGCAGCCATCCCGGCAGCCAGGGCTCCGGTCACGAAGGCATGCTGGATAATCATGGGTAAACCGCCATCCACCCAGCGGTCATACCGGATGATATACGCACCCACCGAGGCAAAAAGGGCTCTTGACGTCACAACGCCGACCGCTCCCGACAGAGGAATCGTAACGGATAACCGTTGTTTTTGCGTTATCCATAACGTGGCAAATACATCGAACATCATACCGATGAGAAAGATAGCCAGAAGATGGCAGAAATACGGCGCCGCATTCACCAACTTGAATACGACAGCCAGTATTCCGATGACCGTCGACGATCCGGGTTTGTTCAGCACGCCCCTTCCCATACCCAACACGAACACCGCCCAGGCCGTCAGCCATACCGATGCCAGGGGTATCTGATGTGCGTACAGGAATTCTCCTGCGACGACTTCGACGATGCCCCAGAGAGAGCCCAGGAAAATCAACCACAATACGACCTTGAATCGCTGCACGTGCCACATCCTATGTATCCTCTATTCGAGGTATATCGATCTATCGTGCTTTTCACTTTTAACAATATACAATCGAAACTTGAAAGGATCAAGTGAATATTAGACCGATAGATATTCAATAAAGAGAATAATTTTTACTTACAACAGGTATCCGATGGCTAAAAAAAAGTCTGTCAGAATCACGATACCCACATTCATGCCCAGGGCGGGAATCAGCCTTTTCGTATCATCATGATGTCTGAGTACGAGGATGCTCGCCTTCACCGCCAGAGGAAGCGTGATCATACCCAGGAGCACCATCGTCGGAATGCCGTGGATAAAGAGTGAGGATAGAATGATGGCATACAAAAAGACGAGGCATGCGACGTATACACCAGCGCTCCGCCTTCTGCCGAATGCGATGACCAGATGCCGGCGTCCTCCATACCTGTCGGCCTCGACATCGGGGAACTCATTCAAAAAAAGGAGGAGTGCGGTCAGAATGCCCGGAGGAATGGAAATCCAGGCGACGGCAAACGTCAGACGCCCTGCAAGGGCATAGTACACACCCAAGACCACGAAGGAGCCCAGGGTCAGACCCGCCATGAATTCACCCACGAGCCAACGTGCAAAATGAGACGTGTAATATCGAATAGCCAATGCGCCGGCTATCATGAAGATAAGAATCGGCCAACCACTGATAAAACAGAAATAACCACCGATGACAGCCGCTACCGTCAATGTGCTATAAGCGACCCATGCGACCGATGCCGGCGAGGTACACCCGGCCTGCATCATACCACTGCCGCCGCTGAACGGCGTTCGTGTTGTGTATTCATCGATTTTTGTACGGTAATCGAACAGTTCGTTGAACAGGTTCACCGATATATGGGCCAGCACCACTCCCAAGAGCAACAGCAAACCATGCCCCCAGTGAGTAAAACCGTCCCGATGAGCCGCAGCAAAGCCAAGAAAAACCAAGACCAGCGGCAGAATCAGAAACGGCGCCCGAATCTGCTGACTCCAGATTTTAACCGCATTTTTCATCGTTATGCTCTCCCTCCACCCCCCTCAGATTCAATAAATATATAAATAAAAACAGCCATTTCCAAGAAACGGCTGTTCCAAGTAGATGCCTAATTTAACCAATAATATTGGAATAGGGGTATTTTGATGATGACAGTATATATTCTCAATAAATTATAATTGATGCCCTTACCGGCAAGGGATCTATCATTGCAGATAGACAGTATGCAAGCTCTCCCCTATTTTTGCCCCGTATTCTTTTTCTTGTTTAAGTAACTGTGAAAGATTTTTCACAACATTATCATAATCTTGTCTGAAGATCGAATCAAAAGATAGAGGACGAATTATAATTCCATGATTTTCAAGATCATATCTGGAGGTTTTTTTAGCATTATATATCATCTCTTTTATTTTTGGAAAAATTTCTTGGGATGCTTGATTATCGCTTGGATTATTTACACAATACCTAAAACCGCCTACGGCAATATCTATTAGAGAGAGCGAGTGGGAGGAATTAACATAAGATGATGAATAAAGTAAAATTCTGTTTAAGGGTATTATTCTAGTACCGTCACTATCTCCATATAAAAGCCCTTTACAAAATTTTTTTTGAAAA
>Ga0180431_10002943_pt1 | contig 22287 bp, 15 predicted proteins | sample SS_ome_11_FD_132459 | JGI IMG/M metagenome (GOLD analysis project Ga0180431, IMG submission 132459) | Hypersaline lake sediment archaeal communities from the Salton Sea, California, USA - SS_1_MS_1 metaG | ecosystem: Environmental > Aquatic > Non-marine Saline and Alkaline > Hypersaline >...
AAACTCCGTCTCCTGCATCATCCATATCTCCACAGTGACATCCAAAATCATGCATAAAGAATGGTTTTGTATTATGATACTGATTTTCCCATTCGGTATCATCTACATCAAGTGACATATATGGATCAGCATGGGCAACACCACTGATTAAGGTTACTTGATCGTTGTTGATATCTGTTTTAAATCCATTGATTGCAGCAGATGTTGAACCTCCTTGCCAGCCACCGGGATTAGGTGGTTCTGCAGTCCATTTCACTGTTAGATCATATTCGTTTCCTGGATTTAGATTATTCCATGTTTCAAATCCATATTGAAATCCAAGCCAATCAGGATATGGTCCGTGTTCACCTGGTATTGGTCCTAGCCAATCAGTTGTCCCTTTTATTGCTGCAAAATCTATGAAATCGTCTCCTTCACAGTTCCATCCAAGATTTCCACCATAAAATGCGGCATTATCTAGATAATCCATATCAACGTTATCAGCATAATAAAAACTCTTTGTCATCCAATTTGATACATCCTGAGGTTCATCACAGGTTATTCGACCGATAAAGATTTCTGCGTATAAATCAAATCCATCGTCTCCTTCTTCACCCCATAAATAATCACCATCATCATTAAAATTATTATCAAGGTTACTCCAATAGATGTCTGTATCAATATTTGTTTCATATTCTGTATCCATTAAACGTGCTGGTATCCATTCAGCATCTCCACCTATAAATATGTAATCTGTTTCCCAGTCTTGATACGCATCCTTACAGAATTCACGTATATGAGCCTCAAGATCATTAAACAATGGATCAGCGTTGTGATAATCTGTACAAGCAGTGATATCTTGAATTGTAACAAGAGTACATTCAAGTCCATCGTCATTATGATGTTTATCCATGAGATCTTCCCAGTTATACGTAAGCGTTCCTCCAGTTTCCCAGTAATCAAGTCCTTCATGTGTTGTAGTGATTATAACATAGTCATAATCATCACTTGGATCACAAAGTCCTCCTGGGTAATCATATATAGTTAAATCCTCTGTGTATAAATCTGTAATCTCTGGATTTACAACAAGTTTTTTCACCCATTCTTCATCATCATAATCATTTCTGTAGAATTGATTGATTTCTTCTGTAGTTTCTAATTCTATATCAATTGTCATTTTTTGGTAATACCAAATTTCTCCTTTAGATGGTGAATATTGAACAGGATTTAATGCAACTGTTAAAATGCTATATCCACGACAATATCCAATTTCCTGATTTTTAATTTGTTTATCAGGGTAAATATCTTCTGAGTTGTATATTATATCGTTTATCTGTATTTGTTCAGGTGGTTCTTGACCTATTGGAATTTGTTGTTGATAAGGCTTTATTGGTGTATTTTTTAGATCAATTTCAGTATTAATTTCAATTGGTATTCCAGACACTTGAACTGATTTTATATCTGTTTTTGGTGGTAGAAGAATCTTTTGAAAGCTAACTGGCAAACATGGTTCACCTACATTTTTACCAATAGCAATAGTTCCAGGTATTGTTATCTTTGTATATGTGTCTTCAAATAATTGTTTTTTAGATAGATCAGGTTTTTGAAAATTAAATGTATATCTTAAATGGTTACCCTCTTCAAATGATTCATTGTAATCAACATAGGTATTTGTTTTCTTTGAAACAACAGATATAGTTGAAAAAGAGGTAATTATTAAAAAAACACAGATAAGAGTTGATATCATCAGCCTTTTAAAATTTTTCTTTTTATTACTCATTTTTCTCACTTAGGTCCCCCCGGATAAATATATGAGTGTAAAACTGTTTATAAATATATCTATAGAAGTATATGATTTAGCAATTATAACAAACAAAAAAGATTTTTTTTTTTAAAAAAAATAAAAAAGAGAAGGAGTTTAACTCCTTTTTTGTTTTATAGATCGTTTATCACTGGTTGACTTCTTAATGGTACGTTGTAGTTGTAGCTTTTAGCATAGCTTTCGACGCCTTCACTTACTGCGCTGTTTCCAGCGTTGTCGTATGCTATTGCTTGTGCGATGTCGCCGCTGCTTGCTCCAGTGTATTCCCATACGTATGGTGATGATGTTACTTCACCAACAAATTCGTCGTTGACATAGAACTCAACTTTTGCAACGCCACTTGTCTCATCATCAACTGTTGCTGTTAGAGTCCAAGTTCTGCCTGATCCCTCAGCTGCAAGTTCAATTGTTGGTGGTGTTGCATCTCTATCGAATTCAAATGGTCCTTTTGTGGTTTCGACGTTACCATTGTTGTCATCTGAGTAGTACCAGAATTCTGTGTTTCCATCTTCATCAACAACGACTGGGCCTGTGTATATGTCAAATGTTGTTCCGTCAAAGCTGATATATGTGTCTTTTACTCCAGATGGTGATTTGTATGGCCATGGATCTTCTGCTGTTAGTGTTATTGTTACATCACTAACATAATAGTCGTTATCGCCCATTGTACCAGTTATATCGTGGGTTGTTTCTGGTGGTATATCATCATAGATATCTATTACAAATGTCCATGATTCGTCATCATTGCCTGGTACTTCGTCACCAACAAGCTCTGTTGCAATAACCATGTCATATTCGCCTTCATCAGCATTTGTGAATGTGACATCACCAAATGAGATGATCTGGAATGTTCCTGGATCCATTGGTGTTGTGATCATGTAATCAGCTTCCCAGAATACAGCATCATTTTCATCGAGGATTTCTGCGTGAACATTGAAGTCTACTTCAGTATATGTACCATAGTTTTCAACGACAGCTTCAACTGGATATGTATCTGGTTCGTACATATTTCCGCCGCCGCTGGTTTGACAAAGTTCATAACCAAATAGTAGGTCAGGCGTTCCCTGTCCAAGTCCTCCAATGGTTGCGTATCCATCTTCCCATTCTGTTGTAAAGAAGAGTCCTCCTGCGATATAATCGCCAAAGTCATCACTTACACTATGTGTTGCTCCAGTTAATGTTTTTGTTGCTAGATCATAGCATTCTAATTGACAGCCACCACCAGTTGATGTACCAGTGAATATCCATAGGAATGGTCCATCGTATCCAGGTTGTTCGCATACGTTATCATATGCACATCCATACATACTTGGTGGGAGATCTATTGTATCTAGAACAGTTCCATCTCTTGCAAATTTAGTAAGAGTACTATCCCAGTTGTTACCCCAGAATGCATCATCATCTGAATCATAGGCAATTGCTCTACAAGCTGTTGGAGCAGTTATGGTTTCAATTAGATTTCCATCAAAGTCGTAGCAGTATAAATCTGTTGTTGCGGGTGATCCGTAGAAATATTCTCCATCAAATGCCATATCTCTAATTCCACTTGTTCCTGGAATCCATGTTGGTTCCCAGCTTCCAAGGTAATTTCCATCATGGTCGAATTGGAATACATTTCTGCTTGAATATCCCCATTCGCTTACAAGGAAATTTTCACCGTCGTATTCTGCACCAGCAACTCCTACACCGCCAGGTGCTGTATTAACATCATAGCTGAATTGTATGTCCCAAGTGTCTGTTGTTGTTCCACCAGGCCATTCTATGATGTCATCAACACCTACATCATGTTTGTATGTTAGTGTTATGTATTTTTCCATACAGTCGTTATCTGGGCAACCATCGATACCTTGGGCTAATACGTTTATGCATACGTCATCTATATGGAATCCCCATGCAGTGTTGTAGAGTTCATCATTATAGTAGAATTCTACATAAACTGTACTTGGATCAGTGTATCCAGATGGATCAAATGTTAGCTCTGTATGTACTCCACCAGATGGATCGTCAAGAGTTATATTTAATAGCTCTTCTTCGAAGACCATTGCACAAGAGTATGTTTTTACAGTTGCATATCCAGATCCTGCAAAGTCTTGGAAGTTACGTTCGAATACGAGTTGAACTGCTGTTTCTCCAGTTAGATCAATTGCTGGTGTGAATAGGCCACAATCATAGTCATCAATTCCGTTATCTCGAGCTTGTGCATAGTCATCACCAGTTCCTGGTGGTTCCTGTGTATGTGATCCATAGGAGCTTCCTTCCCAGTTACCTAGTCCGCTGTATTGGGTTGTTGTCCAACCAGCCGGTGGGAATCCAGAGCCAGGTGTACCAGGATCGCCTTCAAATGATGTCATCCAGCCAACAGCTGGCATAGCTACATCATCAACTGCAAGTCTTAGTTCATCTACGGATATACATCGAATTGCTACAGATATTGGATTTGTTGTTCCAGGAAGTGTAAAGCTATATGGTGTCCAGGCATTTGGAACACTAATTACAGTTCCTAGGGATACCCATCCAGTATATGGAGGTGTACAAACCACTGGTCCGTTTGCAACCCAGTCCCATACGAGTACTTCGAAGTCTTCCAAGTAATAAGAAGACGTTGATTTTGCCATGAAATCAAATGTTCCTACATCAATTATCATTGGACATGGTGCAGGGTAAGCTGGATCGTACGGTGTTATTAACCAATCATCTTGGCCGGCATAATTGTATCCAACAGAAACTCCATTTGTACCAGTAAAGAAATTAGATGTATCAATACCCCATGCTTTAGAATCACCATCATTATTGAAGATTTGCCATGACATTCCACACATTGGATCAAGTGGGAATGGTGATGGTCCAGGTGGTGTTCCAGGTTCAAAATCTTCGAATCCTTCCATGAATATATTATTCCATGTATTTATTGATGTACATGCTGTTACTCTGTAATCAATCTCTGTTAATGGTGCTATTGGTGTCCAGTCCGGTAATACAACATTTTCTGTTGCTCCAGATGCAACATCAAAGACAGCTGATTCATCATAGATGTTTGTAAATGTCATCGTAGCTGGTGGGAAATCACCAGAGAAATCAGTTGAATGTGGTCCACATTCAAAGTCATCGAGATACCAGTAGTTAATGTTAAAGTAAGGTCCATCAAACTCGAACATTACCTGTGTTGCAGTACTAATGTAACTAGTTATATCAATTGTATGTTCGGCTGCTGGGACATCGCCAGAGATAGGATTAGTCCATGGTGAGATATCATCCCAAGTTACTCCATCTGATGTTACTTTTACATAACAATTATATCCACCAGAATAGTCGTTGATATAGCTTTTGAATATTAGATCAAGTGTACCATATCCTGATGTGTCAATTGGAGGGGACATTAGATATGCATAATCGCCATTGATAGCAGTCCATGATAAATATGCCTCAGGAGCAACTCCGCCAGCATAATTAGAGCTTGTCTGTGCCCATTCAGTGTCCTCTTCTTGTGTCCATTGATCACCATATGTTATTTCATCAATCAACATATTTACTGAAGCACCGTTTTGATCGTTTTGACCAAAGTTTTCAACAACAACTTCAGGTGTCTGTATTCCACCAACTCCACCTACAGGTGATATGATTTCTGTTACTCCAATATCATTGAAGAATCCATAATGTAATGTGAAATCCTTATCTTTGTAGTTGTTTCCAGTGTTGTTGTCTGCATATAGAATTTCGGCTTCACAATAGTAATCAATATCAACATTTTCTGCAAGACCTAGATCTACAGGTGTCCAATCTGGGAATGTGAAATCTAATTCCTCTTCAAACATGACATCAACATCGATTGTTTCGTCGTATTCTGGTACGAAGGTTTGGTCGTAGATTTCTACGTTATCTACCATCCACCACCATGCCCAGGTTGAATCATCATCATATGTAAATTTAATTTTTACATCTGAGTATCCTGCGGCCATGGATATATCAACATAGGTTGGCCCGGTAACATCTGATGTCTGTAGTAATAGATTTGTCCAGGTTGCTCCACCATCTGTTGAAATATCAACTGATGCTGTATCTGATCCAATGTTATTAAAATGTTGACCAAATTTCAATGTGACTAGAGTTGCTGCGGATAAGTCAATTGATGGTGAGATTAGATCTTCACGCATTAAGATACCACCGCTTCCAGCATCGTCACTATCAGCAATCATAAATGTTCCATCACAACCGCCAGTTGGTGTTCTTCCACTAGGGTTTGTATCAGTCCAAGTATCTGTTGTAGATCCGCCATCTATAACGGTCCAGTCACCTGGTAATCCACTTTCGAAATCTTCTTGGAGATAGTAGGTGTATTGCCATTTTCCTATTTTCATATTTACAGGAATTGCATATTCATCATTAAGACCTTTGTTTTGAATGGTTACTTTTGGTGTTATAACACTGCCGGTTCCACTTGCTGGATCTACAATGGATTTTAGTGCTAGATCATGCTCTGGTGGTGGCCCTGATGTGTATGGTATTGCAAAAACAGTTGTTTGAGCTTGAGAATCTAGGTCACCAATATAGGTTGCTACTCCAGTAGTAGTATCTATTGTATGGAATTCTCCCGCAAAAGTATCGTAGTTAAAGAGACAACCATATAAAATGTCATTGTCTTTATCGTAAGCTATATCCTGTCCAAAGTTGAGTGAAAGGCCTGTACTGCCGATTGGCGTTGCTGTACCTGTTGAGGTATCAATTGAGTGTAGAGGAGCAATATTGCCAAAACCAAGTTCTAGTGCATACATATTACCATCGTTGTCACATGCAATACTAATCATTAGACTTACAACTGCACCTCCATAAGGACCAACGTGAGTTGCGACACCAGTACCCATGTCAATAGTATAGAAATCAGTAGTACTACCTCCATAAAGTGTGTCTGTTGATGGATCATATGCTAAACCAACTAATCCCTCTGCAGTTCCTGCATTACCAATAAATGTCATGACTCCGTATTCATCAACGGTGTAGATATTACCGACGGTGTCAGTTGTCCACTCAACATCATCAACAAAGCAAGCGCCTTGAGGAAAATCTGGATAGGCGTGAGGTGCAATGACATTGAATGTACCTGGTATGTCTGAATCGAACCAAACAAAATTGGCATTGTCACAATCTACTGCATAAAAAGTGTCACCTCTGTTTAAGGAGGGATTTGTATAAGATTCTTTAGAATCTTGGTTCGAATTCTTAGTTGGTGCTTTACCAATAGAGATTTCAGCTCCACCTAAAGTGTTTTTTATAACATCACTATTATTTTCAGTCTCTGAATTATTTCCAACGAGGCTTGCTGCTACTGAGCTTCCTATAAAAAGGAATGCAACAAGAATCGCTGTCGAAAGCATAGTTGTTTTCATCAGCTTTTTTTTCAAAATAGTTTTCTCTCTTATTTTGGGCTTCATATTATTTATTACCTCCCATCTAAGTTGAATAAACAGTCTCTATTTAAACTTTTCTTTAAATCATTTCCAAAAAAATAAAAAATAAGAATAAAAATAAGAGAAATGGATAAATAATACTAGAAATAACTTAATTTTATCAAAAATTATTGAAAAGATATTTTATAAAATTAAATTAAAAATATAATATTAATATTTTTAAGATTTAGATACTAAATCCACCATTTTATATGATAATTATAATAATCCCGCAAATAATATTGATAATAAGTACTAGGAAGGATGGGATGGGTGTTAAATGGGTACTACATTTCATTTAAGAAAAATGTGAGTTTGCCCTTCCTAGTTAATCATAACATAATTGAAGCATTTAAGTCCTTTTTTCGTAGATAATGATGCACCTTATTTGCATTTGTATATGTAACTAGGTGTGCAATAACACCATCGTAAATTTATTTTATTAAAAATTATTTAAAATAAATTACTGTCTATATGGTAGAAAATCCTTTCCAAGTAGCTCTCTTGCTATAATTATTCTCATAATATTCATAGTTCCCTCAGCTCCAATTGAATATGATCGTACTCCACGTATGCCCATTTCTACATCATATTCTTTTGTATAACCTGTTGCACCTAACCAGTCAGCTACCTCATTCATAGCATTAAAAGCATATATTGGTGCACGAAGCTTAGTCATCGCAGCAGCAATTGATACATCATGATGTGTGTATTTGTTTTCTTTGTACATCTTATCTAAAATCCATGCAGCCTTATAGGTTAACAATTTTACACTTTCAATATTAGTAAAATGTTCTGATAAAGGAAATTGTATTCCTTCAAATGATCCAAGCTTTCGACCAAATGTTTCACGTGTCTTTATATGTTCCATTCCCATCTCAAGTGCTGCTTCAGCAGCCCCTATACAAGTAGCTCCAATTAGAATGCGGGCAGCTGAAAAACCTTCCATTGCATAATAAAAACCCTTATTTAATTCTCCAATCAGATATCTTTCAGGTAATTCCAAGTTATCCATTGAAAAACCACCTGTGGATATACCCATTCGACCCATATCTTCAAGTATTGTTGTCTCAATATGATCATTATCTTTTAATGGTACTGCAAAAAATGAAAAACCTTTGTGTCCAACTTTTTGTTTTGTTTTTGCTAGTGTGAGATGTATTCCACCCCATTTTTTCGACTCAGTAATTCCACTTATGAATAGTTTTTCACCATTTAAAATCCAATTGTTATCCTTTTTTTCTGCAATTGTTTTTGCAGCTCCAACAATGTCTGATCCGCCTGTTGGCTCGGTTACTGCAATTCCGAGAAATGCATTCCCTGATGTAACCTTTGGAAGAAATTCTTCTTTTGCATCATCTTTTCCATATCTATTAAATATATGTCCCCATGCTGCTTCTACCAAATATAATACCGGTACTGCAAGGCTAATATCTGCTCTTCCCAGTTCTTCTGCTGCTATACAAGCCATTGTCCAATCAACATTTGATCCTCCATATTTTGTTGATACAACCGGTGCTAGTAATCCAAGTTTTGCCATATCTTTTATAATATTTTCAGGGATTTTTTTATTTGTATCAATCTCCCTTATCTTTGGTTTAATCTTTTTCTGGGCAAAATCTCTTACAGTTCGTCTCCAGATTTCTTGCTCTTCGGTCCAGCTAAAATCCATTTATTTTATTCCTCCGCATATTATGTGATAAAAATTGTGTTAATGAAATTTTTCATTATCTCTTTTTATGAAAAAATTGTTTTAAAAAATGAGATAAGTAAAACAACAATTGGCACGCATATAATTGTTGTCCATGTTACTGATAATGCTGTGACTTTTTTATCTATGCCATAAGGGACAAGAAACATATTTGTGCTTGTTATCGGTAGAATTGAATTTATGATAAAAACAGCAAACCATTCCTTTGGTATAAAATCAAATATTAGTAATGGTATGAATATTATTGTAGTAATTATTGGAGTGATTACTGTTGTAATAAAAAAAATTGTTCTTACCCATGGCCAATGATCTTTTGTATTTTTTTTAGGTTTTAATCTGAATAATTTTTTTAATTCAGCAATTTTGAGATCATGAGGATGTATACCTGCACCTACATAGTATAAAGCTGCAGGTATTGTAATTGCTGTAAAAAATTTAAATCCAATTCCTAGGTTTCCTAAATCTTTCAAATATATCCCTGTTGTGTTGTGTATTATTATTGCAGCTGCAGCAAAACATAACAGATACCATGGGAATAATCTAAGATACCATGGTAATGCATGAAATTTGTAGTCTTTATCTGATTTTTTTATATCTCTTTTATGTAGATGAGATAAAATATAGGGTATTATTGCAAATAAAAAAATTGCTCCTATACTCATATACAATGCAGCTGCTACTCGCCATTCTGGTATAGCAAGCATTGCTCCGCCTATAAATGCTGAGCTTCGTCCTTGGTTTGTTAGTACAGTTTTGATAAACTGCCATTTTTCTGTTTCTTTTAGATTTTTTTTATTTGATATAATAATTGGATATATATATGAAATAATATACATTATAATAAAAATTATACAACATAATATTGATAATATTATTTCATTATTTCCAAAATCCACATCAAGAAATATTCGGAACAAAAGTAGTGGCACAAATATATAAAGCAATACAAGCCCTATATTTTTCATTATTTTGTCTATTTTTTTTTCACCAAATATTTTCGAAAGTATAATTGTAACAATAAATCCAACTAAAATCCACGGGAGGGTGTATAGTCCTGATATATATGGTAAAATAGCATTTAATGTTTCAATCATACGATTAACCTATAAAATTGATGTTTTTATCTTTCAATAACTCTTTTTGCTTTTCCTGTACTTCTTGGAATTGTTTTTGGTGGAATTGATTTGACAGGAACATGCAGATTTAATACACTGTATATTTCTTCTTCTGCTTGTTTTTCAAAATCATCAAGATGTCCATCTTTATATCTTATTTCTGTGGGTTCAACTTCTACTGAAAGTGATGTGATATTGCCTTTTTTTGTTTTAACTATTTGATAGTTATCACTGACTCCTTCAACGTTCATTAATGCAGCTTCGATTTGTGAGGGAAATACTATAACTCCTTTAACTTTCATCATATCATCACTGCGGCCTTTTATCCGAGATTGATAAGGTAATGTTCGTCCACAGCTACAATCATCCTCATAATATACTGCAAGATCTTTTGTCCGAAATCTTATTGCAGGAAATGCTTCTTTTGTTAATGTTGTATACACTAGCTCTCCTTCTTCTCCAGGTTCTAATGTTTCTCCCGTTTTAGGATCAATAACCTCTGTTAGGAAATGATCCATGTTTACATGAAGTTTTTTTTCTTTACATTCAGATACAACACCTGGTCCAATTATCTCTGTTAACCCATAGTGTTCATGAGCTGTAATTCCCCATCGTTTCTCAACATTATTCCTCATTTCCTCACTCCAGGCTTCTGCACCAAATACCCCTGTTTTTAAATCAAAATCCTTAACTGGTTTATAACCCATTTCTTCAGCTACTTCAGCCATATACATTGAATAAGATGGTGTACAAGCAATTACTGTTGTTTTGAAATCTTTCATAACATTGATTTGTCTTTTTGTATTACCTGAGCTAATTGTAATGACCATAGCACCAATTTTTTGAGCGCCTTTTTCAAATCCATGTGCACCTGTAAATAAACCGTATCCGTAGGAGTTTTGCATAACATCATTTTTTCGTACACCATTAGCCCATAGTGATCTTGCCATTACCTCTCCCCATAGATCAGCATCGTTTTTTGTGTATGGTCCAACTACTGGTTTACCTGTAGTACCTGAGGATGCATGTATCTCAATAATATCATCAAGAGGTGTACAAACAAGTCCAAAAGGATAATATTCTCTTAAATCTTGTTTTGTTAAAAATGGTAATCTCTCGATATCTTTTAATGATGTGATTTCAGAAGGTTTTAAATCAATATTTTTTAGTTTTTGATGATAGAATTTATTATTATCATAAACATAATTTACCAATTTTTTTAATCTTTTTAATTGTAATTTTTTCAATTCATCAAGTTTCATTGTTTCAATTTCTCTGTTCCAATATTCATTAGGCATAAAAGCTCCCTCGTTTTTGCAATGTATAAAAATATTAAATATAATGGTTTTGAAAAAAAGAAACCTATAAATCATATTAATTTGTTCCCAGGGTTAATACAATATTAAAAATTATTGTATATATTGGAGGAGGAAAATTAAAATGATACTTGGTATGGATAGTGGCGTTTTTACTGCTTGGATTTTAACTATAATATCTGCGATAGGTTGTGTAATTTATGGTATATACTGCGAATATCTAAAAAAGCCTGAGGAAAAAAAATCCTCTAAAAATATGGAGGATGAATAGATGGATGTCATTTTTTTTGCCATTTTTATGGCACTTTTTGCTGGTGTATTTACTTTTCTTGGTTATCTTGGTTTTAAGAAAACAAAGACTGCTGATGATTATTACGTAGCAGGAAGAAAAATGGGTGCACTTGTTATAGCATTTTCATATGGTGCAACTTTTATTAGCGCTGTTGCTCTTATTGGTTTTTCAGGAATTTCATCTATATATGGACATTCTATTCTATGGCTTGCATTTTTAAATATATCTGTTGGAATATTAATTGCATTTGTATTCTATGGTTTTAGAACCCGAAGAATGGGACTTTCACTTAAAGCAGTAACATTACCTGAGCTTCTTGGAAATAGATTTAACTCAACAAAGTTACAAGCCTCATCTGGTCTGATAATAGCTGTTTTTATGATTTTTTATACAACTGCTGTGTTTCTTGCTATTTCAACTCTTTTTCAACAGACATTTGGGATTCCATATTGGGTTTGTGTAGTAGTTTTTACTCTGGTTGTTGGAATTTATTTGATCGTCGGTGGATTATATGCTGTTATGTGGACACATGCTGTTCAAGGTATTCTAATGGTAATTGGAATGCTTATTTTAACCATCGGAGTTTATATAATGCTTGGAGGTGTGGGTCCTGCACATGAAGCAACAGCTGCCTTAACACCTGAGATGTTAGGAAGTATTGGTAGTCCTGCTGCATCTCAAGCACCAAATGGTCTTACCTCTATGCCTCCTGTTTTATCCAAACCTTTTTTCCTTCTTTTAACACTTGTTTTCGGAGTTGGAATTGGGGTACTTGCTCAACCACAGCTTATTGTAAGGTATCTATCTGCAAAAAGTGAAAAAGCACTTAGACGTGCAATACCTTACGGTGGTATTTTTATTATTTTAATGACATTTACAGCTTTCAGCGTTGGACCTTTATGTAATGAATTAATGGTTAATGCTCCTAAATATAACTCTGCTTTAACAGAATCTTTAATGTATCCAACAAAGATAGTTGGAGGGCAAGCTGTAGCAAATCCAGATGCAGTTGTCCCATTAATAATTAATAATTTTTTCCCGCCATGGTTTATTGCATTATTTTTATTTGCAGTATTAGCTGCTGCAATGTCAACGGCTAGTGCTTTATTTCATACAGCAGGGGCCTCAATTGGTCGTGATGTATGTGAAAAAGGAATAATGAAGGAATGTACTGAGAAAAAATCCCTTAAAATCACAAGAGTAGCTACTATTGGAATTGTTGGTGCAACCTTAATTCTTTCATTAAATCCACCAGATGTTGTTGCAATTCTTACCTCATTTTTCTTTGGTCTGATGGCATGTACTTTTCTTGCACCTTATACACTTACGCTTTATTGGAAAAAAATTAGTCGGATTGGCGCATGGGCGGGAATGCTTGGTGGTTTTATATTTACTATGCTTTGGTATATTCTTGTTTATTTTAAGACAGCACCACAGATATTAGGATCCTCTGTTACAGATAATTACATGATAAATATGTTAGATCCAATCTTTATTGGTCTTCCTTTATCATTTATTTTATGTATTATTGTAAGTATTATTTTTAAACAGGATGATAAAGAGAAAAATACTGTAAAATTAGCATTTGAAAACATTTAAACAACACTTTTTCTTTTCCTTTTTTTATTATTTGGAGGTATTTAATTAATGGATATACTAATAATTGGCAGTGGACTTATGGGTCGTGCGATTGCATACGATTTGTATAATTATTCTAATTTTAATAAAATAACTATTGTGGATAAGGATCAAAAATCACTTGATTCTGCTCAAGATTTTTTAAAAACAAATGATATAGATTTTTGTATTTTAGATATAGATAAAAAAGATGATGTTAAAAATTATTTTAAAAATTATGACATAGCAATATCAGCTGTTCCTTATACCTATAATCTTTTTTTAACAAAAATTGCAATTGATACAAATACCCATTTTTTTGACTTGGGAGGTAACAATACAATTGTTGATCAACAAAAAAACCTAAGCGATAGTGCCAAAAAAAATTATGTAACAATTGTTCCAGATTGTGGTCTTGCTCCTGGTCTTGCATCTGTTGTTGTTGCAGATATTGTTGATTTTTTAGATTCTATTGAATTTGTTAAAATTAGGGTTGGAGGATTACCAATTGATCCTAAACAACCTCTTAATTATCAGATTGTTTTTTCACCAAATGGGCTAATAAACGAGTATGTTGAGGACGCAATTGTTCTTGACCATGGGAAAATTGTTACAAAAAAATCTATGACTGAGATTGAAAAAATCAAATTCCCAGAACCCTTTGGAGAATTGGAAGCATTTAATACATCAGGTGGATGCTCTACAATGCCATATACCTATAAGAATAAAATTAATTATTTGGATTATAAAACTATTAGATATCCTGGTCATTGTGAAAGATTTATTCCTCTATTAGATATTAGACCTAGAGAAAAACTAATTGAATATCTAAGAGAAACACTACCATATAATAAAAAAGATGTTGTGTTAATGAAGGTTTTTAGTAAAGGTAAAAAAGATGATAAAATAATAAATTTGGAATATACTATGATTGATTATTATGATGAAAAAAACAATATTACTTCTATGATGCGCACAACTGCATATCCTGTTTCAATAACTGCTCAGATGATTGAAAAAAGTTTGATAAATAAACATGGTGTATTTTGCTCTGAAGAAATTGTTCCTAGTAAATCCTTTTTTGAAGAACTTAAAAAACGTAATATAATTATTGATAGGAAAATGGTATGACATTAGACGATATTTTTCAAAGTAACAAGAAAAAGGCTTTGAAATCCTTTGAAGAAGCTAAATTAAATAAAAATATTGATGAAGGCATTATTCCAATACTTGATATCTTAAATAAAAATCCAAATTATTATACTTCTAGTAGTTGTTATGGAAGAATTGTCCTTCTAGAAATTCCAGATATAGGTGATAAAAAAAATGCTATTTGGCTTGGTAAATGGCATAAAACGATTTCATATGATGATATAATATCTTCATTAGATATATCAAGAAAAGGTCAATTATGGATTCTTGCTCAATCTCCTATTATACATATTGGTGCGAAAGATTTAGATGCAGCTGATAGAATACTAAAGATTGGGATATCCTGCGGTTTCAAGAACTCAGGAATAAAATCTATTTCTAAAAATATAATTGTTGAAATATGTAGTACAGAACGCCTAGATGCGCCTGTTGGAAGGGATGGTAAATTCTTTTGTAATAAAGATTATTTAAACCTCCTAATAGATATAGCAAATAGGATTTTTATTAAATCAAATGATAAATTATCAAAATTTAAAACAGCATTATTGAATAAAAATACCTTTTTATAGGAGTTATATTTTATTAACAAAAGATTTATATACACCATTGAATATTTCTTTTTTGGGGAAATAAAATATGAACGTTAAAAGAAAAGTAATTGGCATATTCGTATGCATGATGATGCTAGCGACAATTCCTTTGGCTGCTGGAATGACAGTGGACGAGCAAGACGATCCTGAGACAACTGACCTTGGAAGAACAATTTTAAGAGGATTTGTTATAAATTATAGAAACAGTGGTTTTGGTAATAAGTTCTTTGCTCTTCGTGTACATTATATTGAAATAACTGGAACAAGCCGAACAACTGGTGTCATTACATTCAGACCATGCGAAGTTGGCAAAGAGTTAATTCTTGGTTATCGTAGAGATGGCCCAGTGGGCATGTTTGGATACATGTTCGGTGCCACATTTAGAGGCGGAATAGATTTCTAAAACTTTCCACCTATCTCTTTTTTTTATATAATTTTTGTAGTATTTTATCAAAATTATTAATTTTGATGTGAAACATTTTTATAATAGAACATATATAACGTGTATTTGGAGGAATATAATATGAATATTAAAAGGAAACTAATTGGTATATTTGTGTGTGCTATAATGCTTGCAACAATACCTTTAGCTGCTGGAATTACAGTAGACGAGCAAGACGATCCTGAGACAACTCAGCTTGGAAGAACAATTCTAAGAGGATTTGTTTTAAACTATAGAAACAGTGGTTTTGGTAATAAGTTCTTTGCTCTTCGTGTACATTATATTGAAATAACTGGAACAAGCCGAACAACTGGAGTTATAACATTCAGACCATGTCAGGTAGGTAAAGAATTACTTCTTGGTTATCGTAGAGATGGTCCAATAGGTATGTTTGGATATATGTTCGGTGCAACATTTAGAGGCGGAATAGATTATTAATATTCCACTATTCTTTTTTTTTATATTATTTATTAATTGTTTTTTATAACCATTGTAACGTAAAGATTCTTCCTTGAAACATTTTTATATAAGAACTATATTACAGGTAATTGGGGAAATTAAATATGAATATTAAAAGAAAAATAATCGGTATATTTATGTGCGTGCTAATGCTAGGGATTATTCCTGTAGCTGCAGGGCTTACAACTGATATTGAACCAGATGATCCGGAACAAACTGCCGTTGGGAGGACAATTATCAGAGGTTTTGTATTTAATTATAGAAATAGTGGATTTGGTAATGCTTTCTTTGCAATTAGAATTCACTATGTTGAGATAACAGGTACACAGAGGACATCAGGTGTTATTTGGTTAAGACCTTGTACCGTTGGTAGGGAAGCTATTCTTGGTTTTAAACGCGATGGTCCAATGGGTATGTTTGGATATATGTTTGGAGCTACATTTAAGGGCGGTATAGATTACTAGACCGTTTTTTCTTTTTTTTATTTTATTTTTTAAGTATCATAATTTAATAGATATCCTAAGATAACTAAATATATAATAATACCAATATATAAAATATAATTTATGTAATGATATTTAGAAATATTTAATAAACTAAATGTTGAATTCTAAGAATTCATTATATCTATAATTTCCATAATTAATTTATATAAAATTTTGTAACAACTCTTATAATTAATATCCAGTTTTATTTAATTTTTAAAAAAGAAAAATAGGAGAACTAATTTAGTTCTTCATATTTTTTTGCAATTGCTTCTGCAACTTCAAGAGAAGTATTTTTTCCGCCCATATCATATGTTTTGATTTTCCCTTCTTTTATCACATAAGCAATAGATTTATCAAGATTTTCACCTTGTTTTTTATGTCCAAGCCAATCAAGCATTAGTTTTACTGATCTAATCATCGCAATAGGATTAACCCTGTATTGTCCTGCGTATTTTGGTGCAGAGCCATGAGTTGGCTCAAATACTGCAAAATTATCACCAATATTTCCACTAGCAGCAAAACCAAGACCACCAACGATTTGTGCGGCAAGATCAGATATAATATCCCCAAACATATTTGATGATACAAGTACATCATAGTCTTGTGGATTTTTTACAAGCCACATACACATTGCATCAACATTTGTCTCCCATAATTCAATATTTGGATATTCCTGTGCAATCTTACGTGCTTCTTCAACCATAAGACCACTTGTTTCTCTTATCACATTTGGTTTTTCAACAAGTGTTACTGTCTTTCTATTATGTTCTTTTGCATACTCAAAGGCTTGTCTGACAATATTCTGACATGCTTTTCTAGTAAAAATCCTACAAGATATAGCCATATCAGATGGATCAACATTTTCAAATTTTTTCATTTTTTTATGAGTTGACAATGCATCAAGAATCTTTTTATCTGGATTTTTAAACTCAACACCTGCATATAATCCTTCTGTGTTTTCTCTGAATACTACTAGATCAATATCATCTCTATAATTCAATGGATTTCCAGGGTATGCTTTGCATGGTCTAAGATTTGTGTGAAGATTAAATTTTTGACGTAGACCAACAATTGCACTTGAATATACAATACCTTTATTTTGTAACTCTGGAATAAGTTCTTTTTGGGCATCCTCATTTGGTTTTGAAGTAATCGCTCCAAAAAGCGCACAATCTGATTCTTTTAATAAATCAACTGTTCTATCTGGTAGTGGATTTCCTTCTTTTTTCCAAAATTCCCAACCAATATCTCCATTTATATATTCAGCATCAAGATTTATTGTATCTAGTATGATATTAGCAGCTTCTATTACATCATTTCCAACGCCATCTCCTGGGAGAACAGCTATATGATATTTTGACATAAGGCATTGTAATTCAGATTATATTTTTAAAGGTTATTGATGGATATTATCATCTGTTTTGAAATATTATTTTAGATTATAAATGATGAGTTTTAAATATTAAATAGATTAATGTTATAGAAAAATAATATATATAATTATAAAAAGGAAAAATGTATGTAGGTATTGTAGTGAGGGAGGAGAGAAGATAGATCTTCGTTTTCTTATTTTATCTATCCCCCAAATTCTCTCCCTTTCCTATATATCCTACCGCAACATAGGAAAAGACGGTTTTGGTGAGGGCGGTCTTTTCCTAACTATTTTTATAAAAGAATAATTAAAATAAATTTATTAATTGTTTATTTTCTTAATTCTTCAAGTGTTGTAACTCGCTCTGCAAATGCATTGTGTTTATGTATAGATTCCTCGCTTTCACTTCTAGCAATAACTACAACATCATCTGGTAGATCTTTGTATTTGATTAAAACAGAGCTTAGCATGTCTCTTACAACGTCTTCAACAAATTTTGGTTTGTTATGTGCATTTAAAACAAGTTCTGCTTCTTCTTTTCTTTTTAAAATGCTGTATGTGGGGCTGCTAAATGATTTTTCAACAATTGTTATAAGGTCATCTGCATCAACTGAGTGTGTATCTCTAGGGACTTCGATAATAAGTGTACCTATATTCCTTTGATTGTGTGTTGGAACTGGTGATTTACCTCGGGAATCTAACTTTCTAACTACTTCCATAGCACAGGGACATGCAGTCATACCAATTACCTTTACACCGATTAATTTATGAATTACGCCATTTCCTTTTGCTCTTGCTTCTGCTACAAGTTTATGTGGTTCTGATCCTTTTTTTCCATTTGGATAAATTATATCAACGAAATAATCTGCCTCTGCTTTTACCTCTGAAAACGTTGCATAATCGTGTTTTTCAAGTAGTAATTTTGCAGTTTTTGCACAAAAAGATTCAAGATCCGATACAGGTTTTTTTAAATTCTGATCAATTATATCAGATACTAGTTCTAGGTTTCTTGACATATGACTTCCTTTCTGAGATGCAGGTAGATCAACAAAAAGATCCATTGTAACAACAAGTGGTATAATTGATTCCTTATTTGGTCTTTTAATATGAACAAGCTTTTTCACACCTGTTACACCAACTCTTGTTAATTTAAAATTAGATTGAGATAGCCTTGATTGTACATCTGGAAGATCTATCGGATTCATATTGGTACCCCAAACTCAAAATTAAGTAACTACTAAAAAATGTTGTTAATTAACCCAATTTTGCCAAAAAGTAAAATAAAGCATTTCCTATTCAGGGTGAATTATGCCGCTGTGGCTTAGAGGTATAGCGATTCCTTGGTAAGGAATAGGTCGGGGGTTCAATTCCCCCCAGCGGCTTAAATTGAATCAAATTAATTAAAAATTTTTTATGAGGAATCTGAGAAAGATAATTTCTGCTCAATTTTACCTCCCTAAAAAATGCCTGCCCCCTCCCAATAAATAATGTTTTAAACCTGTCTTTATGCATGTTTCCTTTAGTGTTTACATGGAGAAAAACATGATTTTATAAGTTAAATATTTTTTATTCAAATATCGTCCAAAAACAATAGTTCATTTTTAGTTAAGTATTTATAGTTTATAAATCGACGATTCTGTCAATAACAGGTTTGGGCGGTGCTCAAACAAAAAGATAGTAAAGATAAAGAAAAAATAACAAAAAAGAGGAGATTATGATGAAAAAACAATTACTTATAGTTGGAGTAATGCTGATATTAATAATAGTCGGATTGAGTGGATGTACTGATAAAGAAGACGGTATTTTTAGTGGTTTAGGATATATCAACGAGGAATGGGGATTTGGGTTGAATCCTCCTGAAGGATGGTCGGTTGAATATGAATCATCAGCTTACGTAATATTCGTTAAATCATTAGACGACAATATAACAAGAAATATGACATTTGCCATACTTGCATTTAAGTTAGATGAAAATAAAACAATCAGAAGTCTTTATGAATCAACATTAGAAAATTTGAATAATTTTTCAGATGCTACACTTATTTCAAATAAAGAAAGAACCGTTAATGGCAGGGAAGCATATGAAATTGTTGCCATGAAAATTAAACAAAATATTCAAACAGAACAAAAAACGATATTAATTGAGGTTAATAAAAATCTATTATTAATAATAAACTATGAAGGCCCACTTGATTTACATGATTTATATGATCCTGTCATTGAACAAAGCATAAATTCTCTGGTGATTGATGAAAATCACAACTATACTTCTGATGTTTAACTAATTGTATTAATAAATTCTCTTAATATATATGATAATAAATTATCATTTTTTGAACAGAATATAGAATTATTTGTTAAATAAAAAGTGATTTTTATAAATTTAGTAATGTTAACATTATAGTGAGGAGATAGGGATGAAAAAACAAATATTAATAATTGGAATAATAATAGTATTATTTATTACTGGACTAAGTGGATGTACAGAGACAAATGATAAAGAAATTAAAAAGGAAGATTTTATTGGAGCTTGGCAAATTGTAGATACTTCTTATGAGTACATAAAAAACCTAGTAAATGTACATGATTACATATATGATTTTTTTGAAAATTTAACTATCAAGAATAGTGTCATCCATTATAACGATCCAAGTAATTTAAGTGATACTTACACAAGCATTCATTGGTATAATTGGAATATTTCAGATGGAAAATTATATATGTCAAATTATGAGATTGCTTATGCTTGCCAATTTTCCAATAACAATAATGAATTAAGAATATCAAATTCCACAATAGGATGGTTTAAATTTATAAGGATTTAATTAAAAATATTTTATGAGAGATCTGAGAAAGATAATTTCTGCTCAATTTTACCTCCCCAAAAAATGCCTAACCTCATCCCTTTTTTTGGTTTAAAATGTATAATAAGTCATTAACTATAAATATATGTTCTTCCTTATTAATATTAAGGGCAGGCAGATACCATGATTTTATATTACATTATATGTAAAAAAATTTATTTTAAGAAAATGTTTTCATTTTCCTTTTCTAGCCTGCCCCTCCCTTTTTAGATTTATATGTTAAATTAACTGTTGATATGCATGTTTCCCCTAGTGTTTACATATGAATATAAAAATCAACATAATCTTTTTTGTTACATTTTTCACTAATTATTATTTCCTTACAAACATTTAAATAAAAACGTTTGATAACAATTATCACAGATAACATTTATCTGGGGAGGAAAAAACAATATGAAAAAATTAATACCATTTTTAATAATAGGAATATTAATACTATCAGGTATTGGAGCAAGTGCACCTGCTGAAAAAGAAATCATCCCTCAGCAATTACAACCACCTGACCTGATAATTGGGATAAGGGGTACTTGGTTTGGAATAGAGTTTACTATTCTAAATGATGGTGAGGATTTTCCAGGTGAAACAATTAATGTAACCGTAACTGTCGATGCTCCTATTGTACTGATCAATCAGGTTACTGCTACACCCGTACCACTTCCTGATCCAGGGATGACCATTACTGATAGAACGGGTATCATACTTGGATTAGGTTCGACTACTGTCACAGTGGAAGTAGAGTATGAGGGGGAAATAGTTGCATCGCAAGAGACAACTGGTTTCTTGTTTTTTGTTTTAGTCAGTTTTGAACCAATACCAATACCATAAAACTAAATTAATTCAAAACTTACTTTTTTTTCTTTTAATCTTTCTTTGTTTCGTTTAGCTCTTCGTTTTTTAATATCAAATCATGCTAATCGTTGAATCTGTTGTTATACACGTTATACCTAGTGTTTATATGGAGAAATTAGGTTTTATTGAGTATAAAAGGAAGATAAAAAGTGCCTTGTTAACACGAAACATTTAAATATCTCAATTGCATACATATAATGAAAACAAGAGGGGAAACAGAGAGAGGGAAGCAAATTCAAATATACGATAAAATTATCCCCTTTTATTGTATTTAATAGATAAAGTAAGGAGAAAAAAATGAAAAACTGCGACACATGCAAACATTTTAAAAACAAACCTGATTCAGAACCATGTTTATCATGCCTACAATCGTCAATGAACAAATGGTGGAAACCGATAGGAGCATAAGAATAATTTCACCAGATTCAGAAATATTAATAGATTGAATTCAAGATTGGGACAAAGAAAACTGATAAATTATATCATGATTGATGGATTTATAATCATGATAATCTTTAAACGCTCATAATATATACAGGATTTTTATAGGGAAATAATTCTTTTTTTTGTATGATTTCTTTCTTATTTATTTAAACATATATTTATATAGTATAAATTAAATATAATTATTAGCAATATATATTTAAATAAAAAATATGGGGAAAATAAGATGAAAAAAATAAAAATATCAAATATTATTAAAGCAGGTATTTTAATACTATTATTAACATCTGTAATTCTTGTATCAATCTTGAATTCAATCTATTAATATTTCTGA